>ERZ791603.7-NODE-7-length-193234-cov-20.857914_pt1 | contig 193234 bp, 232 predicted proteins | sample MGYA00509966_ERZ791603 | MGnify/ENA primary metagenome ERZ791603 (study PRJEB30046, sample SAMN00791931) | human gut metagenome | study: EMG produced TPA metagenomics assembly of the A metagenome-wide association study of gut microbiota in type 2...
CAATTTTCATTCTCTTGGTCGGTGCATTTATGACCTTAAAAATAAGCTCGTCAACGCAGTCTGTATATCTGCCTTGCTGAATGAGCTGATTTTTTAACTCTACAAGGCTATGTATCAAAAGTATTCTTTCGTGGCTATCCAAATACAGATGATTAAATTTATCTCTCATAAGCACACCTCCACTTCTTTAGCTTCATTATATTTGAAAGCAGGGGAAAAGACAAATCTGCAAAAAGGGACAAAAAAATAAGCGTACCACTATTTCTAATGATACGCTTATCGTATTTAACTGTTAATCAAGGTCTATGAATACCCTTACAGTGGTATCTCTCCACTGATTTTTCCTTACATACTGTCCGTTAGCCTTTCGATAGGCTGCTGCCTGCTCGAAACTAAGCGGCAATTCAAAGGAAAGAGAACTCCTACCTATTTGCAATAGCAGCCTGCGCAGCTGCGAGGCGAGCGATTGGAACACGGAACGGTGAGCAAGATACATAGTCGAGACCGATCTTGTGGCAGAACTCTACCGAAGAAGGATCTCCGCCGTGCTCGCCGCAGATACCGCAGTGGAGAGTCGGGCGAACTGCCTTGCCCATCTTAACTGCCATATCCATAAGCTTACCTACACCAACCTGGTCGAGCTTTGCAAACGGATCGAATTCATAAATCTTGTGGTCATAGTAAGAACCGAGGAACTTACCTGCGTCATCACGGCTGAAGCCGAATGTCATCTGAGTAAGGTCATTGGTACCGAAGCAGAAGAACTCAGCTTCCTTAGCGATCTCGTCAGCCGTAAGAGCGGCACGAGGAATCTCGATCATTGTACCAACCTCGTACTTGAGGTCGATGCCTGCTGCTGCAATCTCAGCGTCAGCTGTTGCAACAACTACGTCCTTAACGAACTTAAGTTCCTTAACCTCACCGGTAAGAGGAATCATGATCTCGGGAACGAGTGTCCAATCCGGATGAGCCTTCTTAACGTTGATAGCTGCACGGATAACAGCCTTTGTCTGCATCTTAGCAATCTCAGGATATGTGACTGTAAGACGGCATCCACGGTGACCCATCATCGGGTTGAACTCATGGAGAGAGCTGATGAGAGCCTTGATGTCCTCAACGGACTTGCCCTGTGCATCTGCAAGAGCCTTGATGTCAGCTTCCTCAGTCGGAACGAACTCATGGAGCGGCGGATCAAGGAAACGGATTGTAACCGGGTTGCCTTCAAGAGCCTCATAGAGCTTCTCAAAGTCGCCCTGCTGATACGGAAGAATCTTATCAAGGGCAGCCTCTCTCTCCTCAAGAGTATCTGCACAAATCATCTCACGGAAAGCAGCGATTCTGTCTGCCTCGAAGAACATATGCTCTGTACGGCAAAGACCGATACCCTCTGCGCCGAGCTCTCTTGCCTTCTTAGCATCTGTCGGAGTATCTGCATTTGTACGAACCTTGAGTCTTCTGTACTTATCGGCCCACTCCATAACTCTGCCGAACTCGCCTGCGATCTTAGCATCAACAGTCGGGATGATACCGTCATAGATGTTACCTGTTGAACCGTCGATTGAGATGTAGTCACCCTCAACGAAGGTCTTGCCTGCAAGCTCGAACTTCTTGTTGGCTTCATCCATCTTGATGTCGCCGCAGCCCGATACACAGCAAGTACCCATACCACGGGCAACAACGGCTGCGTGAGATGTCATACCGCCACGAACTGTAAGAATACCCTGAGCCGACTTCATACCTGTGATATCTTCCGGAGAAGTCTCAAGACGAACAAGAACGACCTTCTCGCCTCTCTCAGCCCACTCTACAGCGTCCTCTGCCGAGAATACGATCTTGCCGCAAGCAGCACCCGGAGATGCGCCGAGACCCTTGCCCATCGGTGTAGCAGCCTTAAGAGCCTTAGCATCGAACTGGGGGTGAAGAAGTGTGTCAAGGTTTCTCGGGTCGATCATCTTAACAGCCTGCTTCTCGTCGATCATGCCCTCGTCAACGAGGTCACAAGCAATCTTGAGGGCAGCCTGAGCTGTTCTCTTACCGTTTCTTGTCTGAAGCATGAAGAGCTTACCGTGCTCAACAGTGAACTCCATGTCCTGCATATCTCTGTAATGATCCTCAAGAGTATGGCAAACATCCTGGAACTGCTTGAAAGCCTCGGGGAACTTGTCAGCCATCTCGGAAATCTTCATCGGAGTACGAACGCCGGCAACAACGTCCTCACCCTGTGCATTTGTAAGGAACTCACCAAAGAGGCCCTTTGCGCCTGTAGCCGGGTCACGGGTGAAAGCAACACCGGTACCGCAATCGTCACCCATGTTACCGAATGCCATTGACTGAACGTTAACGGCAGTACCCCATGAATACGGGATATCGTTATCACGACGGTAAACGTTAGCACGCGGGTTGTCCCATGAACGGAAAACAGCCTCAACAGCACCCATGAGCTGCTCTTTCGGGTCTGACGGGAAGTCAGCACCGATCTTTGACTTGTACTCATCCTTGAACTGACCTGCGAGAACCTTGAGGTCATCGGCTGTAAGCTCAACATCCTGAGTAACGCCCTTCTCAGCCTTCATTTTATCAATAAGCTCCTCGAAGTACTTCTTGCCGACTTCCATAACAACGTCGGAGTACATCTGGATAAATCTTCTGTAGCAGTCCCAAGCCCAACGCGGATTGCCTGACATCTCTGCGATTGTCTCAACAACATCCTCGTTAAGACCGAGGTTAAGAATTGTGTCCATCATGCCGGGCATGGAAGCACGAGCACCCGAACGAACGGAAACGAGAAGAGGATTCTTCTTATCGCCGAACTTCTTGCCGGTGATCTCTTCCATCTTCTCGATGTAGTCCATGATCTGGCCCTTGATCTCATCATTGATCTTCTTGCCGTCTTCATAATACTTTGTACAGGCTTCTGTTGTGATCGTAAATCCCTGGGGAACAGGAAGACCGATGTTGGTCATCTCTGCAAGGTTTGCACCTTTACCGCCGAGGAGATTACGCATGTCTTTGTTACCTTCGGAAAAAAGGTAAGTATACTTAGTTGCCATGGGTATTACCTCCATTTAAAATTATTACCTAAATTGTTAACAGCGATTGGGCAGAATAATCCCAATAACACGTTTCGTATTATTATAACACACGGGACAAACTATTGCTATACATTTTTGAAATAAATAAGCACAAATAAACGCCTAAACTTTTGTGAAAATTGTCGTAAAAAAAATGAAAAATTCTATTGTATTTCTTTTGATTTTCTGCAATAATTAGTATGTAGATTTTTATTTACTGAGGAGGAAGCAAAATGAGTTCAAATTGTGCAGTTATTCTGGCAGCAGGTCAAGGCACGCGAATGAAATCGTCAAAGCCTAAGGTTCTCGCCGAGGTTTTGTTCAAACCTATGATAGATTGGGTCACCGATGCGGCCGTCAACGCCGGCGTCGAGGATATTTGCCTGGTTACGGGCTTCAAGCGTGAAATGATCATCGAGCACTTCGGCGGCAGATTTAAGACCGTCGAGCAGAAGGAGCTTCTCGGTACGGGTCACGCAATCATGCAGGCAAAGGATTTTATCAAGGAGCATATCCCGGGCAACGTGCTCGTTCTCAACGGTGACGCTCCCCTTATCCCCGCCGAAACGCTCAAAGCGGCTCTTGATTTTCATAAGGCCGGTAACAATGCGGCAACGGTTATCTCCGCTAAGGTCGCCGACCCGTTCGGTTACGGCAGAATAATCCGTTCAAGAGACGGCAAGCTCAAAAGGATAGTTGAGGAAAAGGAAGCTACACAGGCCGAAAAGATAGTCAATGAGGTAAACTCGGGCGCATATTGGTTTTCCGGCTCGGTTCTTCTCGAATCGCTCGAGGGTATAATCGAAAAGCACGACAGAAAGAATGATGAGGCGATCGAATATCATCTTACCGACGCAGTTGAGGTCATTCTTGAAAAAGGTCTCAATGCCGTCGCTTACGATGCAAGCTCACCCGACATCGTTCTCGGCGCAAACGACAGAGTTCAGCTCCAGCTACTCAACGATATCGCTCGCAGGAACATTCTCAAAAAGCACATGCTCAACGGTGTTTCGATTCCGTGTGCGGACGGAGTTATCATCTCTCCCGACGCTAAAATCAAAGCTGATACGGAAATCCTTCCCGGCACGATAATCAAGGGCAAGTCCGTTATCGGTGCAAACTGCGATATAGGCCCGAACAGTCTCATTGAGGACAGCGTTATCGGTGACAACGTTTCGCTCAACAATGTTCAATGCTACAGTGCGGAGATAAAGAACGGTGCACACATGGGTCCGTTCGTTCGTGTACGTCCCGGTTCGGTTATCGGCGAGGGAGTCAAGGTCGGTAACTTTGTTGAATTCAAGAATTCCGTCATCGGCGACCATACGAGCGTCGCTCACCTGACATATATAGGCGATTCCGACGTCGGCAGCGGTGTAAACTTCGGTTGCGGCTGTGCGACCGCCAACTATGACGGCAAATCCAAGGCGAGAACAAAAGTCGGAAACAATGCGTTCATCGGTTGCGACACCTGCCTTGTCGCTCCCGTTCAGGTCGGAGACAACGCATACACGGCAGCAGGCTCAGTCATCACCGATGACGTTCCCGACAATGCTCTTGCAATTGCAAGAGCCAAGGAATCCGTCAAGAAGGATTGGGTCAAGAAAAAGAAGCCATACAGATGGCAGAAGTAAGAGGTAGATTATGAACAACAAAATTTTAATGAGAATTATTTCGCTTGTCATGGCAGCGAGCGTTGTGCTCGCCGTCGGCGGCTGCGGAAAGAAGGGCAACACTGCGGACGTCATATCCGGTGCTGACGCTTCTAACGGAACAACCAAGGCAAGCGTTCAAGAGGTCATTGACGGAAAAGGTGCTCCGGTTCAGCCGAGCGTTGACGAGAAGGCAAGCACCGCCGTTGTCAAGTACACATCGGTCAACGCCGAAGGCAAGAGCGAAGATGCGACGAGAGTCGTCAAGGTTGACAGTCCTATCATTAACGACCTGACGATGAGCACCAGACTCAGCGAGACCATTAAAAACGATGCTCAAAAAGTAAAGCTTGTCAACACCATGGTTGACAACGGAGTTGACAAGAGCAAGGCTGAGGACATCGTCAAGAATGCAGAAAAATGGGTCGAGTTCGGATACACGGCTTATATCGCTAACACAAGCTCGCAGAGACTTATCACATCGTTCCTTGAATTGACAAATTCAAACAACAATCTTGTCGTTTTGAAAAATCTCGACTGCGAATACGGAATCAAATCCGGTTCGGGTGTACCGGTTTATATTTCGGGTCTTGTAAACGTTGATAAATATCCCGACGAGGAAACAATAATCAAAGAGCTCAACGACATGAAGGTCAAGCTTGTTTACACCCTCGTCGATGACAGCATTACCGATATTGACAACTGGGACTCGGTAACCAAGAAAACAATGACCGTTAAATTCGGTTAACCGCAAAAAGAAAAGAAACAAATTTGTCGTATTGAGGTCAAAGCTTCAATACGGCAATTTCCTGAGGTACAAGATGTTCTTTAAACGAAGCAAAGGAATTGCCCCGGGACCGATTGAATTTCTTATAGTCGGTCTCGGCAATCCGGGTAAAAATTATGAATTCACTCGCCACAACGCTGGCTTTCTGACGCTTGACCATATTGCAAGCGAGCTTGACACAGAGATTAACAATCTTAAAAACAATGCGCTTGTCGCAGACGTTGTTATCAACAATCACAGATGCCTGCTTGTCAAGCCGCAGACGTTTATGAACAACAGCGGCACGGCTGTCAGAGACATTGCAAAGTTCTATAAGATACCGCCGGAGAAGATAATCGTTATTTTCGACGATATTTCCCTCCCCTGCGGCAAGCTGAGAATAAGGCGCAAGGGTACGGACGGCGGACACAACGGAATCAAAAGTATTATTTATCATCTCAATTCCGACCAATTCCCGAGAATTAAAATCGGCGTAGGTGCAAAACCGAACCCCGAATACGATCTCGCCGACTGGGTTCTTTCAAAATTCGGCAAAGACGATACGGAACAGCTCAAGGCCGCCATAACAAAGGCAACTGAGGTGCTCCCGTTTATTCTTGACGGCGAAATAGACAAAGCAATGAATAAGGCAAATTAAAGCGGACGGCTTCGGCCGTCCGTGATTTTTTTGTCAACAACTCCTTGCACCGAAATTTCACTTGATGCAGATTTTACAAATCAAATCGAAATCAATGCATCCGCTTACGCTAAATGTGAACAAATTGTAAATAAAATAATTATTAACAGCAGTCAATAACCGAAAAAGGTTATGGATTGCTGTTTTTTGCGCTTAGGTTGAGAGGCAACTCTCACAAAACGGTTAACCGTACAAAAATGAAAGGAAGTTTTTATGGCACTTGAAGAAAAAGAAAAGCTGTTTTGTTTATTCTTTTCTCTGACAAGGGACGCACGAGCCTCTGCAGCCAAGGCAGGCTACGGAATCAAAGCCCGCAAGGTCGGCCCGTCAATGCTTGAGCGCAAGGACATCAAAAAGGAAATCGAGCGGCTTGACAAACTGCGAAACATCAACCGCGACGAGATCATCGCAGGATATCGCCAGCTTGCATTCGGAAACATTTCGGATGCCGTCAGACTGGCATATTCCGACGAAAAGCCGATGCTTGGAACGGAAAAGCTTGACCTTTTCAACGTCAGCGAAATCAAACGTCCAAAGGGCGGCGGTCTCGAAATCAAATTTTTTGACCGTCTCAAGGCACTTGAGCACTTGGAACAGCTTTGTTCCGGCGGTGATGAGGACAGTGCGCTCCCCTTCTACAAGGCGCTTGAAAACAGCGCCGCAAAAGTGAGGAATGATAAGCTTGAGTAGCTCACTTTCATCATTCAGGAATTTTTCCGAAAAACAGCTTCAGGCGATGACATGGTGGTGTGACAGTTCGGACAAGAATTCTTACGACGCTATCATTTGCGACGGTGCTGTGCGTTCGGGAAAAACAGTATGTATGTCTCTTTCTTTTATTGCCTGGTCATTTTATGCGTTTTCCGACACGTCATTTGCTATATGCGGGAAAACCATAGCATCGTTAAAAAGGAATGTTGTTGTTCCTTTAAATTCAATTTTGGCTTCCCTCGGTTTTTCAATGAAGCTTAAATCGTCGCAAAACTATATTGAAATGACCTACAAGGACAGAGTAAACCGTTTTTACCTTTTCGGCGGAAAAGATGAAGGTTCGGCGGCTTTGATTCAGGGTATGACGCTCGGCGGAGTTCTGCTCGATGAGGTGGCTCTTATGCCGCGGTCGTTTGTTGAGCAGGCAATCGCAAGATGTTCGCTTGACGGTTCAAAGCTGTGGTTCAACTGCAACCCGGAGCATCCTATGCACTGGTTCTACCGTGAATGGATACTAAAGGCAAAGCAGAAGAACTGCCTCTATCTTCATTTTACAATGCGTGACAACCCATCGCTGACGGAAAAGATAATCCGGCGCTACGAAAGCCTTTACTCGGGTGCTTTCTACAAAAGATTTGTCGAGGGCAAATGGGTCGCGGCTCAGGGCGTTGTTTATCCTATGTTCAGCGAGGAAATCCATGTCACTGTCCCTCCCGAAACCGATCGGTTCACACGATTTTTCATCTCCTGCGATTATGGCACGGTCAATCCGTGTTCGTTCGGTCTATGGGGCGAATATGAAAAGAAATGGTACCGAATACGTGAATACTACTATGATTCACGCAAAATAGGCGAGCAAAGGACAGACGCCGAGCATTATGAGGAGCTTGAAAAGCTTGCCGATGATCTCAGAATTGAGTCGGTCATTGTTGACCCATCGGCAGCAAGCTTTATTCAATGCATCCGCAGAAAAGGACGTTTCACGGTGATACCTGCAAAGAATGATGTCGTTGACGGAATCAGGCAGGTATCCGATGTTCTCAAGCAACGGGTGATATATTTTTCACCCGAATGCAAGGACACGCTCCGTGAATTTTCGCTTTACAAGTGGGACGATAAAGCAGTTCGGGACGCACCGCGCAAGGAAAATGACCATGCCATGGACGATCTACGCTACTTCGTCACTACGGCGCTGAATGCGCCCGAAAATGACTTTTTCGTTATGAGTGTTTCTCGTTAACACTCTTGCGGCCGCCGCCTGAATCGGCGGTTGCCTCCACAAAAAAAGAAAGGAGAATTTCAGTGGGAATATTCAAGAAATTATCCGCTGCAAAAACCGCGGTCTCAGCACCGCAAACCTACAAGAAAAATCCTTTCAGTCTTCTTGACAGCTACACTCCCCTATCGTCAATGCAGAACAGTCTCTACCGTGAGCTTCGTGAAGCTATCCCTATTGTGGACGCTGCGATTTATAAAATCATCAGGCTCACAGGCGGTTTTCATGTTGACTGCAAAGACAAGACATGTGAAAAAGAGCTTCGTCGCTTTCTTCGTGAGGTCAGGATCGGCTCGGGTCAGCAGGGCATAAATGCTTTTATGTCGGCTTATTTTGAACAGCTTTTGACCTACGGAACGGCGGTCGGTGAGATGATCACCGATTCAAACGGAGATTTCGTCGCCCTCTACAATGCCGACATTGACGACATTGAACTGAAGCGCGGCGACGACGGCTTCTCAAGCATAGTATGCGTTCGAGAACTTGCCGAGGCCAGGCCGGTCACTTATCCGCAGCTTGTCCTTCTCTCGGTTCTCAATCCCGAAGCAGGTCAGCTTACCGGCAGTTCACTTTTAAAGGGTCTGCCGTTTGTCAGCAACATTCTGATGAAGATTTATAACACTATCGGAATCAACTGGGAAAGGGTCGGCAACGTCAGGTTTGCCGTCACATATAAGCCGCAGAACGATGTTGTTGACCGTGCATATGCAAAGGACAGAGCGCAACAGGTCGCCCGTGAATGGAGTGAGGCAATGCAGTCCGGCAACCAGGTCAGAGACTTCGTCGCCGTAGGTGATGTCAGCATCAAAGCAATCGGAGCGGACAATCAGATCCTCGACAGCGAGGTTCCCGTCCGTCAGATGCTTGAACAGATCGTTGCAAAAACGGGTCTTCCTCCGTTCATGCTGAGTCTAAGCTGGTCGTCTACCGAGAGAATGTCCTCTCAGCAGGCAGACGTGCTGACAAGCGAGCTTGAAGCATATCGCAGGCTGCTGACACCGGTAATCGAAAAAATCTGCCGTTTTTGGATGATTACCAACGGCAGAAATGACGGATTTTCCGTTGAATGGGATGACATTACCCTTCAAGATGAGGTTGAACTGGCAAAGGCAAGACTTTACCGTGCACAGAGTGAAAGGATTGAACAGGAGTTGAAATCAGTTGAATAAGGCATTTAAATCAAGCGTTTCTCCCTGCGAAGTTACAGCCGAGGATCTTGAAAAAATCAACCGCTTTACCGTAAAGGCACTTTCTGCCGACGAGGTTTACAGCTTCAACGTGATTCTCTGTGACAACGACGTTGACCGTGACGGCGAAAGCTTTACAAATGAGGCTCTCATGCAGTTGGCAGAGCTGTTTGTCGGTGTAACGGGAATTTTCGACCACGACCCCAAGAGCTCGAACCAGAGTGCAAGAATCTATCACGCCGAATGTGTTTCGATTCCGGGCAAAAAAACCGTAACAGGCGAGGGTTACAGATGCGTCAAGGCAAGAGCATACATGCCCCTGACCGAGAAAAACGCAGATCTCATCGGCGACATTAACGCAGGCATCAAAAAGGAAGTCAGTGTCAGTTGTGCCGTCGGCTCGTTCACGTGCTCTGTTTGCGGCAGTGACATGAGATATGACCCCTGCAATCACGTCAAGGGCGAAATCTATGACGGTAAGCTCTGCTATTGCAAACTTTCCGATATAAACGATGCTTACGAATGGTCTTTCGTAGCGGTTCCGGCTCAGGTTAATGCAGGAGTGACAAAAAGTTACAAAAAGGAGATTGAAACAATGGAAAACTGTATCAAGGCAATAAAGGACGGCAACGCCGTCAAGCTCAGCGAATCCGAAGCAAAGCAGCTTTCCGAATACATCAAAAGGCTTGAAAAACAGGCGCAGGACGGCATTATTTACCGCCGCTCTCTTACCGAGGAGACAGCAAAATTTGCTGTTCTTTCCGTGCCATCTCTTTCGGGCGAAAGTATTGAAAAAATGTGTTCGGGCGTTGAAACGGACGAGCTAATCAGAATAAGAGACGCTTTCAGAAAAAAGGCTGAGGACGTTATCCCTCTCACGCCTCAGTTGAAGGCAAAAAAAGAAAAGAATACAAACACAAACAATGAATTCAAATTTTAAGGAGGAACCAAAATGGGTTTTGATAATTTAAGACTTGAGAAAGGTATGTACGGCACAGGCCGCAGCTTTACACAGGTATTGGAGGGACTTGATCCCTCGGAGAATTACAGAGGAACTGACCTTGAAGGTCTCGACGCTTATCAGCGTCAGCTCAAGCGTTTCGGCATCAAGCCGCAAGGCTCCGACAGCTCGGTTGTCGGCAAATTTTTCCAGACAAGCGATGCCGCAGTTCTCTTCCCCGAGTACGTCTCCAGAGCCGTTCGCTACGGCATGGACGAGGCAAGCTTTCTTCCCGATATCATTGCTGCAACGACCAATATTGACTCTCTCGATTACCGTGCAATGAATCTTGAAATGACATCGGCAAACGCCGAGATGAAGGTTTTCAAGGAGGGTGATACTCTTGAAACAGCCGACTTCAAAGTAAGCGACAGAACCATCCGTCTCAAGAAAAGAGGCAGAATGATTACAACCTCTTACGATGTGCTTCGTTTCCAGCGTCTTGATGTTGTTTCAATTGCGCTCAAGAGAATCGGATCATACCTTGCGCAGAGCCTTATGGCAGATGCCGTCGACGTTCTTATCAATGGCGACGGAGGTAAAAATCCTGCCGGCATATGTGCACTTGCAGCAGACAAATATACATATGACGATCTTATTGATTTCTGGAATCAGTTTGCACCGTATGAGCTTAACACGATTCTCGCATCGCCCGACGTAACGGCAACTGTACTCAAAATGTCGGAATTCAGAGATGCTGCCGCAGGACTTAATTTTCATGGCACAGGCAAGCTTATCACTCCGTTCGGCGCAAACCTTATCAAGTCCTCTCATGTTACAAAAAGCGGCATGATGATCGGTCTTGACAAGACATGTGCTCTTGAAATGGTCAAGGTCGGCGATGTTGAAACAGACTACGGTAAGCTTGTTGACCGTCAGCTTGAGCAGATTGCTATCACCTCTATCACAGGCTTTGCAAAGATTCTCCCCGGTGCGGTTAAGACTCTCGCTCCTGCCGAGATCACAACAGGCTCTGAGAATCAGGGTACGGTAGGCTCAGAATGAGCTGCTGGGAAGTAAAGGACTATCTCGGCGAGCTTACGGACATTTCGGCATATAAGGAAGAAGAAATTCTTCCTTTATGCCGCTCCTGCATCAAAGAGATAGACTCAAGGCTGAAGCCCGATGCCGACAGGGAAGATTTTCGTGTCATTGCCGCAGCCGCAGGGCTTGCGTACTACAAACTTGCGCTCAAAAAAAGCTCTCTTGAGAGCGAGCCGAGCATTACAAGCTTTAAGGCGGGCGATGTGAGCATAGAGCAGGACAGCAAGACGGTCGAGGATTTTCTTGAACGTGCAAAGGACTTTTACGATAAAAAATCGGCGGATATAATTCCGCTTTGCAAGGACGACAGCTTTGCTTTTAATCAAATCAAGGTGATGTAACATGACTCTCAAATCAATGTTTGAAAAATACGGTCAGGAGGTCACTCTCAAGACCGATGACGGCTGGAGCAGCCCTATCTTCGGAGCTTTTATTCAACCGCTGAGATATAAAAACAAGATGTACCTTAACGGCGTCAATACTGTTATCGGCTTTAACAGCCAGGGACATTATCTTTATATCGGTCCCCCCGACCACGATCCCGAAAAGGAAAGCTGTCACGTTGAATCCAACGGAAAGAAATACACCGTTGACCGTTGTGAAAAGGTGTATTTCAAAAACGAAGTGATTTACGTCTGGGCAATAATCAGAGAAATTGTGGAGGTTGAATAATGGACAGTATTGTTTCACTCCCAATAAGAATTGTCGAATGGCTCGGTAAACAGGAGGATATGAACGATCTGACCTTCTTTGTTGAATATCCTCCGATAAACAAGGCTGTTCCGTTGAGAAAAGCAATTGTTGCCGTAGGAATCGACAATATCGAAATCACTGACAAATTTGTTGCCAACGACGACGGTGTGCTTGAAAAACAGGAATACTGCCGAACGGCAATGATCAAAGCAAATCTGAGCATTTGCGTTCCTTTCTCAAAAGGCGGACAGGCATGCCACGATATATTTACAAGAATTGCCGATGCGTTGACTTTCAGGACAAACCTGAACATCGAAAAATCCGGATGTGAGGATATAGCCTCCGACAGAGACACCGATGCTCTCGTGATGAACGGCTGGTTTTTGATGAATGCCGACTTCTGCCCTGCCGCAAGCACAGATGAAAACTTTGCAAGCTTTCTTGACAAAGAGCTTCTTTGCGGCAGCCATATCAGAAATAGCGAAATTCATGTAACCGCCGAGGACAAAATAAAATGGAACGCTCCGTTTGAAGCGGGATTTTATATTGGAAACGGCTCGTCAACACGTTCGCTTTCCGTCGGCTTCAAGCCGCAGCTTGTGATTCTTATGGCGACGGGCAAGCCTGCCGTATCGGTTGACTTCACAAAGAGCACATGCAAGAGCTACATGGCGGTTGCAAACGAATCCCTTACCTCCCAGGGTCTCTCGCTTACCTCAACCGGCTTCAAGGTTTCCAACAGCACCTCAGGCAACGTGACAAGTGACTTAAACGGTATAGGCACATCGTATATCTATTTAGCATACAAGTAAATAATTATTGTAATCATCAAAAATCCGCAGGCATTGACAATATCAAAGTCTGCGGATAGTTTGTTTATATGGAACAATTTATTATCTTTACAAAAATAAAACGCCTTGCAACGGAAAAGCTCACAAAAGTCTGACGCAAACAGAAGCTTGCGTCAGACTTTGCTGCTTGATCAAAATGAAATTTTCATGATGTTTTTTCCGAGAGCCGTTGACTTTGACTCCTTTTCAAATATCGCGTAATAATCTCTGATGTTTGTTACATCGTTGACTGAAAGCATGAGCCTGAGAATATGTTCACGGAACTCAGGTATTGTGAGGAGTTCGACTGCTTTTTCAAAGTCACAGCGCACACTTCTTGTTGTTCCTCTTATCGAAATTCCGTGTTCAAGCACCATTCTTGTGTTGAGCGGAACATTTTCGTTTGCAACGCCCGAAAGAATAAGCTTTCCTCCAGAATAGAGCTTATCAATTGCCTGGTTTGCGGCTATGCCGGATGCGTTGCCGCCGACAGCCTCAATTGCAACAGACATTCTCGGAAGGGCGTCGATATCGTTTGAATAATAGACATTTGCAAAATCAAACATATCAAGCTTTTCCTTATTAAGACCCACAATGTTGACCTCACAGCCAAAGCCGTATTTCGCAACGAGAGAGATAATATATCCCATTATTCCGTCGCCCCAAACGGTTACGCTTTTAACGCTTTCGCCCTCGGTAAAGCCTGCACGTCTCATAGCACAGCAGCCGACGGAAATAAGCTCGGAGAAAACGGCTTCCGGTCCGATCTCATCGGGAATCGGGATCATGTATTCATGTTCAAGGTCAATGAGCTCCTTTGAAAAGCCGTCATAGTTGCTGGAGCAGAATTTGGATTCCGGACAGTAATTGTCAAGCAGGCGCGGATTGTTTCTTACACAAACCTCACACTTTGTTCCGTCGCAGTCCGATTTACGGCACGGAAGAAGAACGATTCTCTGACCGCTCTTGAATTTACCGCTTTTATCACGAACAACAACACCCGTTGCCTCATGAATAAGGCTCATCGGAAACTTTCTTTTAAGTATGCGAAGGCTTCTGTTGCCGAGATAGTAACGGATATCCGCCTTGCATACGGCAAGATACTCGGGTCGCACAAGAACATGATCGTTTCTAATATCCTCAACGAATATTTCAAATCTTTTCGGCTCTGTAATTTTGTAACTCTTAGCGAACAAAATTAACCAATCCTTTCTGCCTTATCTTCCGGCTCTTACAATGGATTTAACAAGAAGGAGATCCTCCATTGTTGTTATCTTCATGTTGAGCTTGTCTCCCATTGCCATACCTATCTTAATGCCTGCCGAAAGAACAAGTCCGCAGTCATCGGTCATGACGGGGCGCTTTTCCTCGGGGATTGCAAAATAGTCGTCATAAGCCTTTCTTACGATCGAATACTTGAAAGACTGAGGGGTCTGACCGAGGTAAAGCTCTTTTCTGAGCGGAATTGAATCAAGTGTTTTTTCGTCTACGCTCTTTATGATCGTATCGTGAGCCGGAATAACGGTATCGCAAGCACCGAATTCCTTAACCTTTTCAATGTTCTCATTGATAATTTTCTGAGAAACAAGCGGTCTTGCGGCATCGTGAATGATAACATAATCGTCGCCGCTGCACTCTGCCTGAATCGCATTTAACGCATTGAGCGAGGACTCCTGACGTGAGGCTCCGGCATCGGCAATCCAGCGGACCTTGCGAATATCATATTCCTTGAGCCACACAGTTAGATCCTCTTGCCATGCTTTTACGCAAACAACGCAGATTGCGTCAATTTTCTCGTTGATTTCGAATGCTTCAAGAGTGTGGATAATAACCGGCTTACCGTAGATGTCAATAAACTGCTTCGGCCTGTCGACCATACCCATTCGGCTTCCCGAGCCGCCTGCAAGAACCACTGCTATATTCATAATGTAATTACCTCAATTCGTAATTTTTAGATGTAATCAATAATTTTTCACAACAGTTGATTACCTTCAAATTATACTATACCCTTTTTTATTTGTCAACAAATCCGAGAAACAGGTATTATCTATTTTTACAGTTGAAAAAATTATTATTATATTGTATAATTGATTATCAATGCGCTTTCGTATTTGAAGCATTTGCCGCAGTTTCTTTGATCGAGACTTTTGCCGAAAGATAAATGAAATTTGTTTTGGGCGTGGGCTCCTCATTTTGGGAGCTGTCACGGCTTGTCTGTGACTGAGAAAAATTTATAAAGAGGTTTGCTGCAGCTTTATTTCTAAAAAACTTATAAAAATAAATTTATTTAAAAAAAGGGGGTATAGTATGGTTTTTTCGTCAACAACATTTTTATTTTTGTTTCTGCCGATAGTTTTAATTGCATACTATAACCCGATTTTTAAGTCGTTGCCTTTCAAAAATGCCGTGCTGATTGTTTCGAGCATTTTCTTTTATGCGTGGGGTGAACCTGTTTACGTTCTTCTCATGTTAGGTTCAATTCTCGTTAACTGGGCGCTCGGACTGGCGGTCGATAAAAACCGCGGCAACAAAAAAGGCAGAGCAGCTTTAACAGTATCGGTTATTGTTAACATAGGAATGCTCTTTGTATTCAAGTATCTGACATTTACGCTTGAAAATATCAATTTGCTTTTTCATACAAGCCTTGATACACTAAACATAACCTTACCCATAGGTATTTCGTTTTTTACGTTTCAGGCAATGTCTTATGTTATTGATGTTTACCGCGGCAACGGCGAAGTACAGAAAAATCCGTGCAACGTTGCGCTGTATATTTCCTTCTTTCCCCAACTCATTGCGGGACCGATAGTACGTTATCAAACCATTGCCGATCAAATAAAGGAACGGCATGAAAATTTCGATCAATTCACCGACGGCGTTTACCGTTTTATGATAGGATTTGTAAAAAAGGTGCTTATTGCAAATAATGTTGCAATCGTTGCCGACGGAATTTTTGACAGCGAGGTCAGCTCGGTCTCATCAGCGTGGCTCGGTGCACTCGCTTATACCTTGCAAATTCTTTTTGACTTCTCGGGCTACAGCGAGATGGCGATCGGACTCGGAAAGATGTTCGGCTTTGAATTTCTTGAAAATTTCGATTATCCGTATGTATCAAAATCCGTTTCCGAGTTTTGGCGCAGATGGCATATCTCGCTCGGAACATGGTTCAGGGATTATGTTTATTTTCCGCTCGGAGGCAGCAGAGTAAAGAAAAAATCGAGACTGATTTTTAACCTCTTTGTTGTTTGGACTCTTACGGGAATCTGGCACGGAGCAAACTGGACATTTGTCATTTGGGGTTTGTTCTATTTTGTGATTCTCACTATTGAAAAGCTCACGGGCTTCACAAAAAAGCTCGGCGCTTTCAGCCATGTTTACACAATGCTCCTTGTGATAATCGGTTGGGTCATTTTCAGGGCCAAGGATATTGCGTCGGCATGGGAATATCTTAAAAATATGTTCGGCTTCGGCTCACTGCCGCTTTATGACAGCACAGCTCTGTTTTATATTTCAAACTACAGCTTTTTCCTTGTCCTCGGAATTATCTGCTGCTTCCCGATAATCCGAACTCTGAAAAATAAAATAAATACAAACAAGCCTGTTTACACGGTCGTTTCGGGAATTGTACTTGTTGCACTGTTTCTGATTTCCGTAACATATATTATAAAAGGAACGTACAACCCGTTTATTTACTTTAATTTCTGACGAAAGGAATGCGATATCAAATGAAAAAGTTTAAATCTAAATTTATTATCGGAATAGTTTTCATTTGTATAATCGCGTTCTTTTTCGGCTCTGTTTGCTACAGATATTACCGTGCGAAACGTTATTTTGATTACGGCTTGACAGGAGCCGAAAGCTCAAGCTCATCGAATGACAGTTCTGCTCAAGAAGATTGGAGCAAGAAATATCCTTTCGGTGAAAATTATGAATTCGAGCCGACGGTCAAAACCCCAAAAAATACAGCAGAGGAAAGCGGTAAAACCGAGTCGGGCATTTTTTCGGCTTATCTTGAAAAAGTAAACACATTAAAGGAAAACATAGATTATTATACTACGAAGCTTTTGCCCGGAAGAATGAAATATGTTGAGGCAAACGCCCTTTTCGGAAAGACTGTCGGAATGAAAATCGTCAGCGGAAGTGATTCCGTTATTGTTATGAAAAACGGATATTTGACATTTGAAAGCAGCACATCTCTCAATGCTGACGCTCAAGCCGAAAGCGTTAAGTGGTTCAGCGATATAATGAAAGAAAAAGGAATCGACTTTGTATATTTTCAATATCCGGCAAAAGAAAAAGAGGACGACGGTATGCTTCCGGAAGGAGTCACGGACGGAGCAAACATAACTGCCGACAACCTTGTTGAAAGGCTTAAAAAGAGCGGTGTTAACTGCTCGGATCTGAGAGCTTCGCTGGCTCAAAAGAACAGTGACTGGTACTCGAATTTCTTTAAAACCGACCATCACTGGAAACCCGAAACAGGAGTTTGGGCTGCTGGACAAATTGTAAGCACACTTAATTCAGACTTTGGATATAAGCTTGACAGCGATATAGGCAATCTTGAAAGCTATAACATTGATGTGTATGAAAAATACTGCTTCGGCTCACAAGGAAAAATTGTGACGCTGACCTTTGCCGATCCCGAGGATATAAGCATAATTTATCCGAAAAAGAAAACAAATATTACCGTTCAGTATAATAACGACGCACCGAGCACCGGACACTTTGAGAATGTCATATTCAATAAGAGTTACCTCAACAACACAGATTACTATAACTACTCTGCATATGCGTCTTATCTCAACGGCAATAAGGCACTGACGCAAATAACAAACCATGACTGCAAAAACGGCAAAAAGATTCTCATTATCGGCGATTCATATAACAAATGCGTTGCCCCGTATCTTTCACAGACATTTGAGAGCACAACGCTTCTTGACAGACGTTATTTTGACGGCAGTGTTATAGATTATATTGACAAAACCGACCCCGATATTGTTATAATTGCGTACACACCAACACTTATAGGCGGTGTTGAGAGTCACACGTCAACATTTAATTTTGAATAATAACTTTACTTTTACGTTTTAATGTGATAAAATATAAAGGTGTAAAGGATACCGCTGATTAAATTAAACGGAGATGCTAATTTATGGAAAAAAAGCTTAAAGATAAAAATACAGACCTTTTCTTTGACGCAATACTTCACCTTAAATCCGTTGATGAATGCTATGATTTCTTTGAGGATCTTTGCACGGTCAACGAGCTTAAATCAATCTCGCAACGAATCGTTGTTGCAAAAATGCTTCGTGAGAAAAAAGTCTACAGCGATATCGTTGATGAAACAGGTGCAAGCACGGCAACAGTCAGCCGTGTTAACCGTTCGCTCCAGTACGGCTGCGGCGGATATGACCTTGTATTTGACCGAATGAACGGAGAAAAAGAATGAGCGGCTATAATGCGTTTGCAAACGTTTATGACAAGCTGACGGATAATATCGAATACGAAAAGCGTGCCGATTATATCAGTGCGCTTTTTGAACGTTACGGGGTTAAGGGTAAGGAGCCGATTCTTGACCTTGCCTGCGGAACAGGAAGCCTGACGATTGAGCTTGCAAAGCGCGGATATGATATGATAGGTACGGATTCGGCTTATGCCATGCTTTCTCAGGCTCAGAATAAAAAGTATTCGGAAAATGTTGATGTTCTGTTTCTTTGTCAGGATATGACCGAGCTTGATCTTTACGGAACGATCAGCGGTGCGGTCTGTATGCTTGACAGTCTTAATCACCTTGACTGCGCCGAGGATGTTGCCGAAACTATTCAAAAAGTCGGACTTTTTATGGAGCATAACGGTATATTTATTTTTGACGTGAATACAATATATAAGCACAGAGAGATTCTTGCGAATAATACCTTTGTCTATGACTGCGATGATGTTTACTGCGTTTGGCAGAACAGTCTCAACAAGGACGACAGCGTAGATATTTCGCTCGATATTTTTGAATATGAGGACGGAGCCTATTATCGCAGCACGGAGGATTTTTCGGAAAAAGCTTATCCAATAGATAACTACAAAAAATGGCTCGCCGATGCCGACTTTGAGATATTGCATATCTATGACGAGATGAGCGACCGTGATTTTAACAATAAAACTCAGCGCGCCGTGTTTGTGGCTCGGTATAATGGGTATAAGAATAAATCGGAGGAACGATAAAATGAATAAACTGGTTAGATGTATTTCAAGAGACGGTACACTTGTTATTATGGCAGCCGACACGACCGACATGGTTGAAAGATCGCAGCAGATACATAAGACGTCGGCGGTAACTTCGGCAGCTCTCGGCAGACTTCTCACAGCGTCAAGTCTCATGGGCAGTATGTTAAAGGGTGAAAACGAAAGCATCACACTGAGAATAAACGGCGGCGGTCCGGCAGGCACGGTGATGGCTGTTTCCGACAGCAGCGGCAACGCAAGAGGTTACGTTCAGAATCCGGTTGTGGAAATTCCTCTTAATTCCAAGGGCAAGCTTGACGTAGCGGGCGCGGTCGGCACAGACGGCTCGCTAACAGTTATCAAGGATCTTTGCCTGAAAGAGCCGTACGTCGGTCAGATTCCGCTCGTAAGCGGTGAAATTGCAGAGGATATCACAAGCTATTATGCAATCAGTGAGCAGATTCCGTCCGTGTGCGCTCTCGGAGTTCTTGTCAATCCCGACCTTTCGATTAAAGCGGCAGGAGGATTTATTATCCAGCTCCTTCCCACGGCGATGGACGATACAATCGATGCCGTTGAACGCTGCATAAAGGATATCCCGTCCGTAACGTCAATGCTTTGTGACGGACTCAGCCCGGAGGACATTTGCCAAAAGGTTCTCAACGAATTTGAGCTTGATATTCTTGACACTTCAAAGCCGGAATATAAATGTAATTGCTCCCGCGAAAGGGTTGAGGCTGCATTGATTTCAACAGGCGCAAAGTCGCTTGAAGAGCTTTCAAAAGAGGAGAACACAGAGGTCTGCTGCCAATTCTGCGACAAGAAATACGATTTCAGCGGAGAGGATATAAAAAGGCTCTTAAAATCAGTAAAGAAAAAATAAAAAGTCTGAAAAAAGTATTGACAAATTGCCTGTATTATGGTAAAGTATTCAATGTCGCTGCGGTACTGAGCAACGACGTTAGGAAGCATGGCGAATGGGAGCATAGCTCAGCTGGGAGAGCATCTGCCTTACAAGCAGAGGGTCACAGGTTCGAGCCCTGTTGTTCCCACCATGAGGCCCGGTAGTTCAGTTGGTTAGAACGCTAGCCTGTCACGCTAGAGGTCGACGGTTCGAGCCCGTTCCAGGTCGCCATAAAAATAATAATAGGAAAGGGAACATCTTTCCTATTATTCATATAAGGCTTTATAGCTCAGTTGGTAGAGCAAGGGACTGAAAATCCCTGTGTCCCTGGTTCGATTCCAGGTGAAGCCACCAAACAAAAACCGTTATATCAATAGATATAGCGGTTTTTTTTGTTTTAAAATTATAATTAAAATACGTAACATATATAACATTTTGAACATATTTAGTGTGTCAAAAAGTGTGTCAGGTTTAGGCTAAAAATTGATTCACCATATCAATAGATTTTTGATTGTCCTGTGAATCTAAATGTGTATATATATTTAACAATACTTTTACATCTTTATGTCCAGTCCAAACTTGAGCTTGCTTAATATCAATTTCAGCTTTATGTAATATACATACATATGTATGTCGTAATTGGTGTAAAGTAAATTTTATTTTATCTTCTTCTTTTAAATCTTTATTTAGTCCGTTTAAAACATTTGTTAATTTCTTTTTTATACTAGTTTCAGACATCATTTCGCCTAAACGATTAGGGAATATATAGTCATTTTTTTTATGTGTGTCAAACATAGATTTTAGTGTGTCAAACAAAATATTAAAAATTGGTACTTTTCTTTGTTCAGAGTTTTTTGTAGGTTTTAGATGTGGTTGATTTTTTTCAAAATATACCGCCTTATTTATTAAAATATATTTTTCATCAATATTTATATCTTTATATTGCAATGGCACAACTTCTTCTCGGCGTAATCCAGTATAAATCATAAATAATATCATAAATGCATTAGAATTGTTTTTTGATAAGGTTTTAATTTTTTCTATAACAGATGTAGATAAAGGTTCTTTTTCTGCTGGTTTATGCTTTTTTATTTTAATTCCAAATGCAACATTTTTATAAATATAATCATTTTCAACTGCTTTGTTTAAAATTTGCTTTATTGTAAGAAGAGCTACATCTTTTTTTCGTGTAATTCCTTTTTTATCTAAAACGTTTAACATTGTAACTACATCAGATTGTTTTAGATTTTTTAAAGGAATATTTCCTATATTAGGTTTTATATATAATCTAATTGCATCTTTGTACATTTTTATTGTTGCTTTTTCTTTGTCGGATTTATATGTTTCAACCCATTTATCGGACCAATCTGCAACACTCATGTTTTTATCATCTGCTACAGTTCCTTTTTCATTTAAATATTTGTATTCAATATACTGCTTTTCTAGGTCTTTCGGATTGTCTGAATAAAGTGTTTTTAATTTTCCATTAACGGAAACTCTTTTCATTAGTCTGCCATCAGATCTTTTTGTATAAGTAAAAGCCATAAGTTACCTCCTAAAAATAAGAATTTTCTTTGTAATAATTATAAGCAAATGCAACTGTATCTTCGGAAAGACACAAGTAGTCTGCAATTTCATAAATGTTTTTTAAACCTTTCTTAAACGCATCTTTAAAATCATTTACAGAAACCAAAACAGTACATTTCCATTTGTTAGCTCTATATTCTTTTTGTGCAATTGTAGATGGGGAAGAAGAGCTATTATAAAAAGCATTACAATAGTAATGTCCTAGCTCTTCTGCTAAAAGTTCTTTTTCCTCTGTAATGCTTTTTATTTTTGAATAATTTAATCCGATATAATAATCTTTATCTACTCGCAATATAATTGCCTTATTTTTCATTCTGAAGTCATCTATAGATATATTTTCTTTTACTACTATATTATATAATTTGTTTAATTCCATAAATTTCCTCCAACTCTTATATTAATTATTATTGTTCTTTCCGTATTTTATTTGTTTATAATATCTAAGTGCATCAGCAATTTCTTCGTCTGTCAAGCCTTCTGCATCTTTGTGGTATGCAAAATCAAACTCTTGTTTTATTTCTGCATCAGGTTTGCGAATGTCAGATTTTCCTAGCAAATAATCAGTAGATACTCCGAAAAAATCGGCTAATTTTATAGTTATTTCGTTATTAGGCTCTCTTTTGTTAGTTTCATACATTCCAATGCTACTAGGAGAAATATTTAATTCTTTTGCAAGTTCATCTTGTTTTAATCCCAGTTCTTCCCTCAATAGTTTAATTCTATTACCAATCATAATATACACCTCCTAATAAACATATTATACCACACAAAATGTGAAAAGTAAACATAAAACACATAATGTGAAAAAATATAAAAAAATTTAAAAATAGTATTGACAAATCACAAAACGTGAATTAAAATAAAATCACAAAATGTGAAAGGAGGTAATAATCATTGAAACAATTAAAGGATTTCAGACTTTCCTTAGGATTAACTATCCCACAGTTTGCAAGTAATATGAATGTTTCTAAATCATTATATGAAAAAGTAGAGTGTGGAATAAGAAAACCAAGTAGAGTATTTACAACAAAATTAAAAAAAGCATATCCACAATTTGATGTAAATATTTTTTTTACCCAGTAAAATCACATAATGTGAAAAAAAGAAAGGAGGAAAAATGGATAATCAATTAGTATTTGAGAAAAAAGGACAGGCTTTTACAAATAGTCTAATCATTGCTGAAAAATCAGAAAATCAACATGAGTCAGTAGTAAGAATGATAAATAATAATTTGATTGATTTAGAAGAATATGGCAAAGTTGAATTTACCGATTTGAAATCGGGAAAAAGAGGAAGACCTACAAGAATGTATTTATTAAATGAAAGACAATCAACATTATTGTTAACATATTTAGATAATACAGAGCCAGTGAAACATTTCAAAAAAGATTTAGTAAGAGCGTTTTTCAAAATGCATGATTTTATTCAATCATTGAAAACTGCAAAACTAGAATTTCCCGAATTTACTAATGCAATTATGAATGCACATGAAGAGCCAAAACATTATCATTTCAGTAATGAAATTAATATGATTAACAAGATTGTTTTAGGAGTAACAGCTAAAGAATTTAAAGAACAAAACGGAATTGATAAATCAGTAAATTCTATTAGACCATATTTAAATGAAGAACAAATAAAAGCAATAGAAACTCTACAAAGATTCGATATAGGCTTAATTACAATGATAGAAGATTATCAAGAAAGAAAAGAGATGTTAACAAATTACTTTATGAAATTAAATCAGCGAAAATTAATAGCATAGGAGGTGATTTAAATGGCAACTAATATATTAAGTAAAAAAAGAACAAAGTATGTAACTGCTAAAGAATTAGCAGAAGAGCTAAGTACAACAACAATGCAAATATATAGAATATTTAAAAGGCAAGAAATGCAAGAAGCACTAATAAAAATAGGAGAAAAAGCAGTTAGAGCAGATAAAGAGAAGTTTTATGAAATATTAAAGCAAATATACAGATAAGGACGTTTAATTCAAAAAAATTAATTCTAATAAATTTCAATAATAGTTGTACTAAAGAATTAGAAAAAACAGATGAAAGAAGGTGAGAGGATGGAAGAAATACAAAAAATACTTGCAGAAGTTATAACACAACAATTAGAAAAAGACAAAAAAGAAAATATAGCACCAAGTGAGGCAACACTTAATGCTATAACTTCATTGATTAATCTTTATAGAAGAGATTGTTAGTTTCTAAATTCTTTATCAAATGAACGAATACAAGATTTAATTTCATGATATGCAGATACATATATTTTAGCTATATCAGAAGGTGTTTTTCCTTTTAAATCTTGATTTTGAGTATAAATCATAGCTAAACCTTGTATTCTGTCACATGGAAAAGAACTTAAATTAATATCATTTGTCAATATAATCACCTCCAATCAGGTGAATTATATAAATAAAAAATTAAAATGTAAAGGAGGCGAAAAAACATGAGTTTAGCAGAGGCAAAGCAAGTTTTAGGAACATTAATATTAGCAAGTGCAGTAATAGCTATAGCATTGTTATACATAGCATACAAATTTGCAGAAATAAGCTATAAAAAAGCACACAGAGCAAAGAAAATAAAGAAAGTACATAAGGCAAAAAGAAATATAAATGTGATATTTAACATAGACAGTAAAGGCAAGACATTACAGGAAGTACAAGCAGAGCAAAGACAAATGAAAAGAATATTAGGAGGTATTTAAAAATGAGTAAAAGAGAAAATGTAATTATTATGTTTAACAAGCTAAAAACAGCAAAGACAACAAGAAATCTACAAGAGGAATTTGAAGAAGTATACAAGGATTTAACGACAACTAGAGAAGAAATAGGACAAGCAATAGACAAGAGAACAGAAGAAATGCAAGAAGAAATGGCAAATATTCTGGCAAAAGCAATTTGCTTTATGACTGTAGGTAAAAATGAAAAAGCTTTTAAGTATCTGATAGAGCAGTATGAAATAATAAAAAAAGATTTGTCTGACAACGACCAAGAAGACAGACAAATCAACATAAAAATATTCTAAATAAACATCTTACAACTTTATATTAACATAAAGTTGTAAGATTTGCAAGAATATGAGGTAAAAAAATGGATTTATTTTATGAAATAACAAATCTAACTAAGTATTTAGATACATTAGTAATAAATTTAAAAGAAAATGGCGTAAAGAAAGCAGAATCTGAAAAAGAATACAAGATAGTTTTAAGACAAGAGGCTTTAAAATTAAAAACAGAAAAGAATATGCCAGTAACGTTAATAAACCAAATAGTATACGGAATACCAGAAGTAGCAAAGTTAAGACTAGATAGAGATATAAAAGAAACAATATACCAAGCAAATTTGGAGGCAATAAATGTAACAAAATTAAAATTAAGAATATTAGAAAACCAACTTAATCGAGAATGGGGGATTTCTGGGAAGGGGCGAATTTAATGGTAATAACAGATTTAAGCAGTAGTTTTAATCCATGTCCAAAAAATCCAATAAAAAAAGAAAATACAACGACAAAAATAAAGCAAAAGTCAAAAAAGTTAGCAAAAGCAGAGAAAAACAGATTTAGTATTTTGCAGGAAGAAAATGGAAAATGTTTTATTTGTAATAGACAGCTAAAAAAATTAGACAAGCACGAGGCACTAGGTGGCTCAAATAGGCAAAAAAGTATTCAATATGGGTTAGTTTATTACTTATGTAGAAAGTGCCACCAAAAAGCCGACCTGGATAAAAATACAAGAAATAAATTACAAAACTATGCAAAGAAACAATTTATGAAAAAATACAGTAAAGAAAAATTTCTAAAAGAATTTGGAAAGAATTATATAGAAAAATAGGAGGTTAAAAAATGAATAATAACGATGATTTGGAAAGACAAAAATTACTATATGTTGAACTTCCAGCATTACTGCATAAAATTTTATGTTTATCGCAAATACCATTACCAGCTAGTAAGGATATAGTTGAATCAGATATTAAAGAAATAAAAAAAATAACTAACGCAGAGTGTGAATCTGTATTAGCACATTTTATTGTGGATTAATACTGTACTATAGTCAAGATTATTTTCAAAATAAATCATTAAATCACGAACACAATCATGATTAAGTTTCATATAATCACCTCCAATCCGAGGCAATTATACAAATAAAATCCTATAAAGTAAAGCACATTGACAATTGAATAGTATATCAGGCAAACGCAGTAAATACAATAGTTTCAAGACTTTAAAAAATATTTTAAAAAAGTTGAAAAAAAGTATTGACAGTATGTCATAAGAGTGATAATATATAACCATCGAAAGAGGAAAGGAGGTAAAAGCCATATGTTAAAAGCATTAAAAAAAGTGCTTGCCGACTACCAATCAAAACAAGCACAAGCTAAAAGAAAAGCTAATAATCGTAAACAGATTAAGCTAATTCTTAAAGGTTTAGAAGAAAGGGGATACTAAAATCCCCACCTTCCTTTAATGATTATATATTATTAATATTGTAATTGTCAAGGGAAGGAGCTTTAATATATGGAAGAGAGAAAATTGAAAATGAATTTTTTTAAAAGTGGAAGTGGTTCAATAAATGCTAAAGCTACACTTCCAGTAACTTGGTTAAGAACAATAAATATTACTCCAGAAGAAAGAGATTTTATTGTTATACTTGACGAAAAAAACAAATCATTAATAATTAAAAAACAAAATTAAAAAAACTATCAAGTACTGTATTCGCCTGAGAAACTTATTCAGTACATGATAGCCAACGAAACCCTTGAAAAAGTGTTTCTATATATAATTATATAGTAAACACGCAAATTTTTCAAGTGGTTTAATGAACGAATTTGAAAAAGGAGCGTGTTTTTATTATGGGATTAATAGAAAGTTTAATAACGGGGCTATTTATTATAGCAATATTAGCAATATATGCAATTATAGGATTTATAGGATTAATGCTTATACAATTAATAAGTTACAGAGTATTTAAAGTTAATTTATACAAAAAAATAATCAGAAAGTTTATGGAGGTATAAGGTTATGGAAGAACAATTAAAACAAGAAAATCAAGAGCTAAAAGAAAGAATTGCATTTTTGGAAAGAGCATTAAAGAGAGGAAGTTCAGGAAGTACAAGTGCATACAACGAAATTAGAGCAATGATAATTGAAAAAGTAGAAAAGGAAGTTGAACAAGATGAATTAGATAATGGAAATACATATAATTGGACAAGAAAAAGAGCAGAAAAGAAAATAATGAGCGATTTAAAGTGGGATTTAAGAGTAAGAACAATAAGTGATTTTAAATCTGAACACATTAAACCAGCACAAGAATATATAAATAATTATGTTTTAGAAGATGAATACATACATTCACAATGGAACAAGAGAGGAGCAAAAGATGAGTGATAATAAAAAATATTATTATCTAAAATTGAAAGATAATTTTTTCGATAGTGAAGAAATGATAATTTTGCAAAACATGAAAGATGGATATATTTATTCGGATATTTTGCTTAAATTATATTTAAGAAGTTTAAAAGACAATGGCAAATTAATGTTTAGAGAAATGATTCCGTATACTCCAGAAGTAATTGCACAAATTGTAAGACATCAAGTCGGAACAGTAAAAGAAGCAATAAATATCTTTAAAGAACTAGGCTTAATTGAAATTTTAGATAATGGAGCAATCTATATGTTAGAAATTCAAAATTTGATTGGAAAAAGTAGTACAGAAGCGGATCGTGTAAGAAATTATAGAAACAAAATAAAAGAAGAACAATTATTGTGTACAAATGTACAACTTTTGAACGACAAAACTACACCAGAGATAGAGAAAGAGATAGAGATAGAGAAAGAGATAGATAATAGTGAAAAGATTTCTGAAATAACAAAAACATACGAAGACAACATTGGATTATTAACACCAGCAGCAGCAGACTTAATTTTTAGTTATTTAGATGACTTTAAAGACTACAGAATAATTATAGAGGCAATAAAAACAGCATCTACAGCTAATATAAGAACAGCTAAATACATAAACGGAATATTAAGAAGTTGGTTAAACAAAGGATATAAAGTATTAGCAGATGTGCAAAACGAACAGAAACAAAAAACGGAGAAGCAAGAAGAGAAACCAAAGCAAAACTACAAAGAAATAGATACAAGTATTTTAACAGAAGAAGAGTATGCAGATATAGTAAGAGGCAAAACAACATACGAAGAAATAATAAAGAGAAAAGGAGTGCAACAAAATGAGTGATGAAGAGCTAGAAAAAGCGATGCTGTACTACTTAATATATGAGCAAGAGGATTATGTACTAGATGAAACAGATTTTGCATTTGAAAGGAACAAAAGAATAATAAAAGCGATAAATGAGTTAAAAGCAGAGAAAAAGGAAATATCCATAATTTCCTTGCAAAGCAGAATAAGTGCAAATAATAAACAGGTAATAGAGTATCTAACAAGTTTAAGTGAATATGTATATGCAACAACAGCAGATTACATATATAACCAAGTAATAGAGCTATCTAAAAAAAGAAAGTTAATGGAATTATTACAGAAAAGTATTACAGAGCTTATGGAAGTGGAAAACATAGATATATTTATGCAAGATAAAATAAAGCAAATAAATAAAATAGCAGAAATAGATGAAAAGGAACAGACATTTGTGGAGCAAGTAGTGGAAACATCTACAGAGATAGAAAAAAACACATTGCAGAAACCAGATTATACACTATATACAGGAATAACAGATTTAGACAAAATGATTTGTGGATTACATAAACAGGAGCTAACGATAATCGGTGCACGACCTGGCGTAGGAAAGACAACTTTAGCATTGCAAATAGCAGAACATATAGCAGAAAGAGGAACAGAAACTGCAATAATAAGTTTAGAAATGTCTGATACACAAGTAATACAAAAATTAATAAGCAGAAGGGCAAGAATAAATAGTTATAAAATGCGTATGGGAACATTAGAGACAAAAGAGCTAGAGCAAATAGGTATAGTAAGTGCAGAAATAGCAGAGCTACCAATCCACCTAATAACAAAAGCAAGAACAATACAACATATAGAGAATATAGCCCGTAAATTAAAAAATAAGAACAATTTAGGACTAATGGTAATTGATTATATACAGTTAATAAAAAATAAAGGAAAATTCAATTCTCGCGAGCAAGAAGTAGCAGATATAACGAGAACACTAAAACTTTTAAGTCTAGAGCTAAATATACCGATTATCGGATTATGCCAACTAAATAGAAATGCAGCGAGACAAGAGCCAACACTTGCAGATTTAAGAGAAAGTGGAGCAATAGAGCAAGATGCAGATAACATATTATTTTTATACCAAGAAGCGGAAAGTACAGAAACCATAGTAGATATAACTTTAAAGTTAGCAAAGCAAAGAGCAGGAGAAATTGGAAAAATTAATTTAAAGTTCAATAAAGCAAATAGCGAGTTTAAAGGGGTGATGAGATGGTAACAGTTACGGAACAAGATTTCACTATTTTAAACGAAATAGAGAAAATACAGGTAATTAAAGATATATTACAAGGAAAAGTAATATTAAAGGAGGAAAAAACAAATGAATGAGATAACAAGAGCAACCAGAAAAGAAAGTTTTATAAAAGTAAATGTAACAGAAAGAGAAGCACAAGTACTAGAAATATTAAAGGATGGAATAGAAAGAACAGCTAGAGAGATAGCGGAAGAGATGTATTTAGCCGGTTACACAAATACACCAGATAGGAATAATGCAAGTCCTAGGTTAACGGATTTATTAACTAAAAGATATGTAATTATAGTAGGTAAAAAAACAGATAATTTAACAAACAAAAGTGTTGCAATATATAGGATAGCAAATTAATGGATAGGCAGAAGTACGAAACAATACCAGATTGTAAATGTGTAACCTGCCTAGGATGCAACTTACTAGAAGATATAAACTTTAAAGGATATTACAGGTGTAAAAATTATGTAAAAGGAGTGAAAGATGGAAGCGGAAGAATTATTAAAATATATGCTTAACTTCTTCCAAGACATAGATAAGCAACTAAACAATAAAAACGAAGAGCTAAAAAGAATAGATATGCAACAACAAGATATATTGCATTACATAGAAGCAAGAAATTTAAATGCAGGAGGATATGCAAAAGCTGGAAAATTGCTAAAAGATGTTAGACAAGAACGAAGAAGAATAAAAAATGATATTGAGCAAATGGAATTAATACAAATATTTACAAGAAAATACAACAATAAAATGATCCAAGGAGATTTAATACAAACACTAAAAGGTTTAAGTACAATAAATAAAAGACAAGCAGAGCCTAAATACATATGTAGAACAAACATTTTAAAAGGATTGGAGGACAAACATGATAATAAAAATACCGCTTATGTGCAGATCAAAAAAGAACAGTCAACAAATTTTAGTAAATAAACGAACTGGAAAATTATTCATAAGCCAGTCAGAAATATATAAAAATTTCGAGCGAAAATGTGGCAAATTTTTAATTAAATATAAAAATAATATAACTTATCCAGTAAATCTAAAATGTACGTTTTATGTTCCAAATAAACGCAAAAGAGATTTAACAAATTTAGAAAATGCAATAGCAGACATATTGGTTAAATACAAGGTATTAGAAGACGATAATTACAACATTTTGCAAAGCTGGGACGGAAGTAGGATAGTTTACGAAAAAGGTAGAGAAGAAACCATAATAGAAATTACAAAAATTTAAAAGGGAGTGAGAACGAATAAAAATATATGGAGTATACGATATTAAAGATAATGAGCAATGTATAAGAATTGGTACATTACCAGAAATAATTAAATTTTTTAGTATAACAGCAAGAGAGACAACAAGAATGCTAAAAAAATGTAGATTAAGAGGAAAATACGAAGTTGTGTACTTATACACAGAATAGGAGAGTTAAAAAGATGGACAAGATTAAATTAATATTACAATTATTAGCAATAGCTTTTGGTGCATTAAGCCTAGGTTGGTTTATAGGCACTATAATAACACTATATATAAGTTGTGGAGGGTAGAAAATGGAAGATATAATTGAAGTAGGAGAGTATATTAGGACTAAAAACGGAAAATTAGATAAAGTCGTTAACAATAATTACTACATGGAAAAATATATAGAAGCAGAAAAAAAATTGATTTTTTGTAACGACATAGTAAAACATAATAAACAATTAATAGACTTAATAGAAGTTGGAGATATAGTTAAATATAAATTAAAAAATTTAAAGTATACAAATGTAACTACGGTTCGATTAGTACGAGATGTAAGAAGTAATAAAGAAAGCATACTAATTGATGGGTATAATCTTGAACAAATAAATATATTAGAAATACTAACAAAAGAACAATACAATATTAATTGTTATAAAGTAGGAGGAGAAGATGAACAGAGAGATAAAGTTTAGAGGAAAAGGAATTGAAGAATATGACAAAGATACATGGTATTATGGTAGCTATTTTAAATATAATGAAATTAATTATTTCTGTTTAGATGACGGAAGTAGAACAGAAGAAATAAACGAAAAATTAAAGAATAATATCAAACATAAAATAATATTTGAAATGCAAGGTGATTTGAACATGGAAAATCATATAAAACTTGCTGATGTAAATGTAGAAACAGTAGGACAATATACAGGACTACACGATAAAAATGGCAAAGAAATATATGAGGGAGATATAGTAAAACTAGATAGTAATACGCTGAAAATGACAGGAATAATAACTTACCATAGCAATGAAGCAGTGTTTGTTTTAGAAGATTTACATGATGAAATAGAAGAATGTTTATGGTATATGCAAGAAGATTTAGAAGTAATTGGCAATATATACGATAATTTTAAATTATTGAGAGGAGAATAGATATGTTGAAATTCTTAAAAAAGAAAGAAAAAGAATCTGATAAAGAAGCAGAAAATATTGAAATGATACCTGTACCAGATATAAGAGCGTATATGATAAAAGGATATGAAGAAATAAGAGAAGTAAAAAGAGAAAATGAAGAATTAAAGCAAAAAGTAAAAGATTTAACAGCAGAATCAATTAAAAACAAACAACTATACGAAGCACAATTAGTAGTAGCACAAGAATTTGAAAATAGATATAACAAATTAGATGGAGATTTTAAAGAAGAAAATAAAAAAAGACAAGAAGATTCTGCAAAATTCGAAAAACAAATTAATATAAAACAGGAGTTAATAGATAAACTAAAAAAAGAAAATTACATACTAGAAGAAAAATATAAAAATATTAAACGATATCAAGAGCAAAGGCAAGAAGAAGCCGTTAAAGAATATAAAGATAAGTTAATTTTTGAGATAAAAGACACAAAAGGCAGAATGAGCAAAGATATTGTAATAGACATAATCGAGCATTTTGCAGTAAAGGAGTAAATAAGATATGAGTATAAGTGTAGATTTATATAGATTAAATTATAAAGGATTTGTTGATAAATTAATGAAAAATCCGAAAATAAATAATAGAGAATTATTAGAAAAAATAATATTAGAATTTGGAAATAAAATCGGAGAAGAATTAGTTATATTACACAATGAATTTTGGGAAGATGGAATTTGTACATGGAATATGTTTGCAATGATACAAGAAATATTTGAATTAGAAGATGATGAATATATAAGTAATGTTTTTTATGAATTACGAAAAAATTTAATAAGTTACAAAGAAATAGATGATGCATATGAAAATTTAGAACTAGAGAGGAGTGATACATAGTGAAAGAAAAGATAAATAAAAGAACAACTAAAGATAGTATTGAATATTTGGAACTACAGTGTATTGTTAATAATAGAATACATGATTATATATCAAAGTATCATAATTACCCTAAATACATCAAATTACCTTTACGAATATTTGAATGCTTGAAACAAACAATGTGTGAAGTAGATTTAAAGATAGATTATAAAACAGAAGAGTTTACATTCTTTAATTTAAAAGTTTGTGAAACTGTTAGCATAGAAAAACCAGAAGAAATCGAGGTGTTTTAAGTGAAAGAAAATAGTAGAGAAGAAGATATAGCAATAGCAAAAAAATTGATAACAACAAAATTTAACAACGATTATTCAATTGACAATAAAGACAAAGAGGCAATAGAACATATTTTAGCAGATTATAAAAAAGTATTAAAAGAGAACAGAAAATCAAAAAGTAATATAGTACCAATACTAATTAATAATAAAATGTATTTTTTAGAAAATGAATTATATAAAGACCTATTAGAAGAAATAAACAAAAATTACATATTGAAAGCACAGATAAAAGAAATACTAGAAAAAACAGAAATTACTAATTATAACAAATTAGTAGATATATTTTTAGAAATTAAAAAAATTTTAGGAAGTGAGAAATAAGTATGAATAAATTCAAGGAAGGACAAAAAATAAAGATAAAAGCAACACAAAATATAGGAGAAATCCTGGAAATTCACGATGATGACATAAATAATGATGGCGCATCATGTTGGAGTTATTATGTCGAATTTGTAGATAACGATTCGACAAAAAGAAGATTTTTTACCGTACATGATTTAGAAGAGATAAAAGATATATTAAACAAAAAAGAAAAAAGGTATTTAAGCAATGTAATTAAACCATTTAAAAGCAGTGTAACCAGCATAGCGAAAAGATATGTAAATCATTGTGGTTCAAAAGGTCAATACATAGAAATTAAAGTAAAAAACATTAGATATACTTTTTCCAAAGACCTCTTTTATTTACCAGAGTTTAAACAAAACACAATGTATAAAAACATGGAAATAAACAAAGAGTATACATTAGAAGAATTAGGATTATAAAAATTAATAGACCGTAAAAAAGGAGATAGAGAAAAATGAAAAATAAAATATTAAAAATAACATTAGCTATTATAAGTATAGCAATACTACTATGTATATTAACAGGTTGTACGGAAGTAAATAAAGTTAGTACAAACTTAGGAAAAGAAGCAGACAACTTTAACGTAACAAGAAGAATAGTTGTAATGAATACAAGAACAGACAAAATTATGTTTGAGTTTGCAGGGAATTTTAGTTTACAAAACAACGAGAATAATGAGTTAGAAATAATTTGCGAAGTAGGACAAAATCAATACAAAAAGCATTTTATAAGATTAAGTCAAGATACTACATATGTTGTAGAAGATATAAGCGGAGCGTTTGTAGATAAATATCACTATGAAGTACATTACATACCAGAAGCGGTAATACCAGTAACGATAACAAATAAAGATTAAAAATATTTAGGAGGTACATATGGGAAAGAGAAAAGAATTAACAAAGGAAGAAAAAGAAAAAATTGAAATAGCTAAGCAAGAGCTAAAGGATTATAGAGAAAACATTAAATACATAGAAGAAAAAATGAACGATACAGAAGAATTAAAGACAAAATTAGAAAAAATTACTACTACATTATCTATAACAAAAACAAATACAAGTAATACAGAGACAGATAAATTTGCAGATGGAATAAACAGGCTAGAAGACTTAAAAATAGATTGCAACAAAAAAATGGAAGATTTAATAGTTAAAAAATTTGCAATAGATCAGAAAATAGAAAACCTAGAACAGCCATATAGAAATATATTGTTTTTTAGATATACCAGAGGAAAAAGTTGGGAAGCAGTAGCAGAAGATTTAGGATATACAAGGCAATACACTTGTGAGTTACACGGAAAAGCATTATATTTATATTCAAAAATTTAAATAACCTACAAAAACCTATAGAATCTTACACAAAAAATATGATATAAATATAATAGCAAATCTATAAAAGATTGCAGAATAAAAAAAGAATGTTGAATTATCCACACAACAACCCAAAGAAAGAATTAGTTATATAACATAGTTAGTTCTTTTTTATTTATTAATAATATCAATATACTAGGCAATTGATATATAATTTTCCATATATGTTCAGAAGATGCAAAATAAGACAATCCTAGTTAAGTCTTAAAAATATAGTAAACAATAATATAACATAGAATCTAATATATCCTATAATTATATTATTGTTTAATGTTTTTTTAGAAAGGTGTGTAGTGTTATGGAAGAAAAATTAAAAGAATTTAAAGAAAAAAACTGTAAGAATTGCAATAAAGACATAGATTGTAAAATAATAAAGAATATAAAAGGAGATTTAGTATGTGTGCAAGAAAGTTAGTCTATAACGATAAGTTAGCAATAGAACAGTACACTGCACAAGAGAAATCAGAACATAAAGAAAGATTAGACAGTATAAAAGAACAGTTACCTAAGCAATGTAAGGGCTGTTCTTTTTTAGTTATAACAAGTTTAAAAGACCAGAAAGTTTATTGCCCATATTTAATAAAAAACGAATGTTTGAGAGGAGGCAATGATAGGAAGTGATAAAATGGCGAACAAATCTAAATATGAAACAGACGTAAAATCGAAGTTTGAAGAAATAAAAAAATGGTTAGAAATAGGAGCAACAGAGCAAGAAATTGCAAAAAATTTAGGTATTGCCAAATCGACTTTTTGCAACTATAAAAGGAAATACACAGAGCTTTCAAACTTTATAAAAGAAAACCGAAAAAAACCAGTAATTGAAATAAAATCAGCTATGTTGAAAAGAGCACTAGGCTTTGAATACATAGAAACAAAAACTGTAAAACAAAAAATAGATTTACCAGAGGAACTAGCTGTTATATTAGAACAATATGGAGTTGATACAAGTAAGTTAAAAAAGCCATATGTTGTCAGAGTAGAAGAAACAAAAAAACAAGCACTTCCGTCGGAAACAGCAGGATTAATTCTTCTAAAACACTGGGACAAAGACGAAAATGGTAAAGCAAAATGGACAGGAGATCCAGCAAGTTTAGAAATAAAACAGGAAGAATTAAAACTAAAAAAAGAACAAATGGAAAATGATTGGTAGGAGGAATAAATGTTTAATTTATATACATTTTATAAAAGCAAAGAATGGGAGCAATTATTACAGTCCTTAAAACTAGAAAGAACAAATAAAAAAGGGGAGTTGATTTGTGAATATTGTAATAAACCATTAATAAAAAAATATGACATAATAGGGCATCACAAACAGGAACTAACAGAATCAAATGTAAATGATTATAATATAAGTCTTAATCCAGATAATATAATGCTTATACATTTTAAATGCCACAACATAATACACAATCGTTTTGGATATGAAAAGCCGAGAAAAGTATATATTGTATATGGTTCACCGTGTGCAGGAAAAACTACTTGGGTAAATAACAATGCAACTAAGGATGATATTATTATAGATATAGATAAAATATGGGAATGCATTAGCATGTGCGACAAGTACAATAAACCAAACAGATTAAAACAAAATGTATTTGCTATATACAACGCATTAATAGAACAAATAAATACACGCTTAGGTAAATGGAAAGATGCGTTTATAATAGGCAGTTATCCATTAAAGATGGATAGGCAAAGACTAGCAGACAGATTAGGAGCAGAGCTAATACACATTAATACAGATAAAGATACTTGTTTAACAAGAGCGAAGAACAATGAATGGAAAAAATTTATACAAAATTATTGGGAAATCTATCAAGAATAAAATATTAAATCCCCCCTATGAACAAGAAAAAAATAAACCAGAGAGGACTGTAAGGAGAAGGTCTTTTTCACCGCAAGGCAAAAATTCATTTTTTTCCAAAAAGTTTTTCAAAAAGTTTCAAAACACAAAAAATAGATAGAAAATCCGAAAAAGAAGGTGATGTTATTTGAGTAGAAAAGAAGAGCTAGAGAATATATTTAGATGCTTAGATAAAGATAAAAAGACAATAATAACTAAATTAATTGATGAAGTAGTTTTCTTAGAAGAAGAAATGGAAAAGTTAAGGAAGTTACCATTCATTCGAATAGACTCCTGCAACAAAGCTAAACAAAAGTTAACTCCAGCTGCGAAATTATACAAAGAGCATACACAAAGCTATATGAATGCTATAAGGATATTATGTTCATTAACAGGCACAACAGAGCAAGAAAAAGAAAGTCCACTAAGAGCATATCTAAAACAGTTACAGGAAAAATATGAATAACATTGAGCTAAAGAATACATATTTATACAAATATCGTGAAGAAATAAGAAAACGGCAGCATAAAAGCTGGAAGAGATATGATAATGGAACTAGACAACCTAATTGAGGACTTTTTTTGTGAAGAATATAAATATGATACAACAAATGCGTATATTAGAATTGACTTTATAGAACACTGTGTAAAATTAACAAAAGCACCATTTTACGGAAAACCTATGCAATTACTTTTATGGCAAAAAGCATTAATAGAAGTAGCATATTCATTTAAGATAAAGTCATTAGATACAAACGAATGGGTAGATAGATTTCAAGAAATTTTGCTAATAATTGCAAGAAAATGCGGAAAAACAGAACTAATCGCTGCGCTAGAATTAACAGAAATGATATTAGGAAAGCCTGGTTCTGATATAGTCTGTTCTGGAACAAATGACGGAACAGCTGATTTATGTTACCAAGCAATTGATACGATGCGATTAATAATAGATCCACAAAGTGTGGACACTTGGAGAAATCAAAAAGGAATAAAATGTTTTGAAACTAAAAATAGCATTTATAAATTGTCTGATAGTAGCAGACAAAAAGAAGGAAGAAATATAGATTTTGCTGGAATTGATGAGGTTTGGTCTTTAGCAGATGATGGAATATACAAACCAATACAACAATCAACTTCAACTAAAGAAAGTTACAAAATTTTTATGTTTGGCTCAGAGGGGTTTGTTGCTGATGGTTTTTTGGATAACCAAACAAAAAAATATAGAAAAATAATTCGCAAAGAGGATGCAACAGAAAGTTCAAAAAGGAAATTGCCATGGATCTATTCTATGGACGATGAAAGAGAAGTTTGGGATACGAATGAAGATGGAATAAATCCTTTATGGGAAAAAGCAAATCCGTCAATTGGAGTAATAAAAAAATGGTCTTATTTAAGGGACAGAGTTGATGAGGCAAGGCAAAGCAAATCTGACAAAATGTTTGTCTTAGCAAAAGACTTTAATTTTAAAGTGTCTAATGGACAGGCTTGGCTTAATAGGGAAGATTATGAATATATAACAAATAAATTTGATTTAGAAGATTTTAGAGGAAGCATAATATTAGGAGCAGTAGATTTGTCTGAAACAACAGATATGTCAAATGCGAAAATTTTACTTATGAAGAAAAATGATAAAACAAAATATATATATACACATTACTGGATTCCAGAAAGTAAACTTGAACTATCAAATGATATTGAGTCTGGTGCCAAATATAGTGAGTGGGCAAGAAAAGGATTACTAACAATTTGTGAGGGAAATGAAATAGATGTATCAAATATAGCTGATTGGTTTTATCAGTTATATAAAGATTATGGATTAAAGTTATATAAATGTGGATATGACCAAAGATATGCAAAGGATTTTCTAAATAAAATGGAAGAATACAATTTTGAATGTGAAATGATATATCAAAATAAATTTGTAATGTCTCCTCCCATGAAATTAGTAGAAGCAGATTTTACAAGTAAATTAATAAACTACAATCAAAACGAAATTGATAAATGGTGTTTACAAAATATTGGAGTATTAATAGATGATTTAGGTTATTGTATGCCAGTAAAACAAAAAGAACAAAAAAGCAAACGTATAGATGGAGCGGTTGTATTTATAATTCTATATGAAGTTTTTAGAAGATATAGAAGTGATTTTTTAAATAATCTGAAGGAGTAAAAAATGAAATACAAAATCAAGTATCAAAAAGGGTTTGATATTTATATTGAAAATATAGAAGCTGAAAGTAAATCGGAAGCGGTTTATTTTTTTTATATGAAAAATAAAAATACTGACATTTTAGAGATGAAGGAGGTGGAATAGTGGGAATAATTGATTTTATAAATAAATTCAAAAAAGAGAAAGAAAATAAAACATATGCTAAGATGTTAAATGGATTTACTCCTATTTTTAGTCAATTTGGAAAAGACATTTATGCGAGTGATGTAGTACAACAGGCAATAAGTTGCATTGTAAATGAAATAAAAAAGACAACACCAGTACATATAAGGATGAAAAACAGTGATCCAATTCCTGTAAATGATGAGATAGCCACTTTGTTGAAACAACCAAATGAAAGAATGACAACGAGTGAGTTTATTGAAAAAATAGCTTGGAATTTATTTTTAAATTATAATAGTTTTATAATTCCGATATATAAAATTGAATACAAAAATGGACAACCAGTAAAGAGATACACTGAATTATATCCAATACAGCCAACTAATGTAACAATGCTACAAGATAACAAAGGAGATCTGTATATAAAGTTCAAGTTTATAACGGGTTATGAAACAACAGTGAAATATAATGATGTAATACATATAAAATACAGATTTTCTATAAATGAATTTATGGGAGGTGACGAAACTGGACAACCAGACCACAAAGCATTGTTAAAAACTTTGGATTTAAACAATACATTATTACAAGGGGTTGCTAAAGCATTAAAATCTTCTTTTTCCATAAATGGAGTAATTAAATACAATACGATGATGGATGACGGGAAAATGGAGAAGGCAATAAAAAATTTAGAGCAAAGATTAAAAAACAATGAAAGTGGATTTCTTCCTCTTGATATAAAAGGAGAATTTATACCATTCCAAAATAAAATACAACTTGTCGATGATAGAACCTTAAAATTTATAGATGAAAAAATATTAAGAAATTTTGGGGTAAGTTTACCAATTTTAACAGGGGATTATACTAAAGAGCAGTATGAAAGTTTTTATCAGAAAACATTGGAGCCACTAATAATATCTATTTCACAAGCCTTCACAAAAACACTATTTACAGCAAGAGAGAAATCCTTTGGAAATGAGATAAAGTTTTATCCGCATGAACTAATATTCTTAAGTACTGGACAGAAAATAGATTTATTTAATCTATTAGTTGATAGTGCAAGCTGTTACAAAAATGAACTAAGAGTGGGATTTGGAATGCAACCATTAGAAGAATTAGTAGGACAATTAGCTATGTCAAGCAACAAAACTAATGCAGAAAATAACAAAACAGATAATAAAAATAACAAAGAAGATAAGAAACAAGAAAAAAACGACGATGATAATGAAAATGATGACGACCAAATGGACGAATCCAAAGAAGAAATGTAGAAAAAGGTCGAAAAATGTCGAAAAGTAATCATTGACATTTTTTGACATTAGCAATATACTTTTTGTATAATTTAACAAAGGAGGTCCATTATGGAAAAAGAAAAAACGGGGTTAAGTACAGCTAGTTTAGTATTAGGAATTATAGGAATTTGTACATCATTTATTCCTATTGTAAACAATGTATCTTTTATTTTAGGAGTTTTAGCAATAATATTTGCGGTTATTTCATTAATAAAAAGAGCTGGAACGGGGAAAGCAGTTGCAGGTTTAGTAATAGCTATAATAGCAATTGTAGTAACAATACAATCTCAAAAAGCTCTATCTGATGGAATAAATACTATAAGTAATAGCATAGATAAAGCAACAGGAGCAAATACTGAAGAAGTACTAAAAAATGATGTAGAAGTAATTTTAGGAAATTTTGAAGCAACTACAGATGAATATGGAATAACAAATACAAAATTAGTTGCTACAGTAAAAAACAAGTTAAACGAATCAAAATCTTTTAACATTCATGTTGAAGCTGTAGATAGTAATGGAAACAGAATTGCAGAAGATTATATTTATGCAAATAATTTAGGTGCAGGACAAACACAACAAATTGAAATATTTAATTTGGTGCAATCTGATAAAGTAGACAGTTTAAAGAAGGCTAATTATAAAATCATAGAAGCTTCAGTATATTAAAATAATTCGAAAAGTCTTGGATTTTCAAGGCTTTTTCTTTTACCCAAAAATATTTTAAAAAAAATTAAAATACCTCTTGACTTTTGGTGACCATTAATATATATTTATGGTAGTCAAAAATAAGGAGGTGAAATTATTGAATGACAAAAAGAAAGGTCGTCCAACAACAAATCCTAAGAAAGACCGAATAGCAGTAAGACTGGATGCAGAAAGCAAGGAAATATTAGATAAATACTGCGAGCAAGAAAATGTAAACAAAATGGAAGCGGCTAGAAGAGGTATAAAGAAGTTGAAAGAAGACCTAAAAAAATAGAATAGTTCGTGTGTTAATTTTGGCGAATTAACGAACTACTCTATGTGAAAGAGTTAAACTCTATCTATGGAATATTATAACATGGATATGAGTCTAATTCAAGTACAAAATTTGAAGGAGGCTTATTTTTTTATGGGATTAATAGAAAGTATAATAACAGGATTATTTATAATTATATTATTAGCATTATATACAATTATAGGATTTATCGGATTAATGTTTATACAACTAATAAGCTATAGAGTATTTAAGTTTAATATTTACAAAAAAATATTTAGAAAGTTTATGGAGGTGTAAACATATGGAATTAAAAGATAGAATCCAAAATTATTATAAAAGTGAAAAAATAAAAGTGGATGATGAATTTGTTAGTGGAGTAATAGCAGATAAAGATAGAGCTAATAAATTGATAAAATTTTTCGAACCAATTGAAACAAAGGCAATGAATTATATTTATGGCAAAGATGAAAACAATAAATATTTTACAGAATATGAGCTTGAAAGTGCATCAAAAGTAAATTTATTTGATAAAAAAGTTGTTAAGCTATGTAAAATAATTTGGGATAACAGAAATAATACTGAAAGATTAGAAAAATTCATAAAACAATTAGAATCAAAACAGAAATTATTATTTAATGAGAATCAAGTGTAAAAAGCTTTTTCTAAAAATTAAAAGGGGATAATTTAATAAAAGAAAGAGGTAATTAATATGAATAATAATATAATGATATTTAAAAATGATAATTTCGGAGAAATAAGAAGTTTAGAAATAAATAACGAACCTTGGTTTGTAGGTAATGAAATTGCAAATATTTTAGGGTATAAAAATGGTAGTAGAGATATTAATAGACATGTTGATAAAGAGGATAGAGCTGTAGTACCGATTCGGTACTACAGGTCAAAATAGAGATACAATAGTAATAAACGAAAGTGGCTTATATAGTTTAATAATGTCAAGCAAGTTACCAAAAGCAAAACTATTTAAAAGATGGGTAACATCAGAGGTATTACCTAGTATAAGAAAAAATGGCTCATATAATTTAGATACAAATGGCTTAATGAAACAACTAGTAGAAAGTCAATCTTCATTAAATTATGTATTAGCAGGTTTTAAAATGCAAATAGACGAAGATTTTAAGGAAACAAATTCAAAATTAAATGAGCATGATGAATTATTAAAGAAAAGGGTATACTTAAGTCCAAAAGAAGCAAAAGATGTACAAGTAGCAGTAAAAAATAAAGCACAACAAATAGCAATAGAATTTAATTTACCATATCATACAGTAAAAGGTAAGTTATTTAAAAGATTGTATACAGCATTAAACGATTATTACGAAGTAGCAACATATAGAGAGCTACCTTCAATAAAATATACAGATATAATAGATACAATAAAAGGTTTAAGTATTTATATAAGAGATATACAAGAAGAAGAGTATCAATTAAGTTTTAATATTAATTAAATAAAACAAAGCGTCAGAATGAATTTTCTGGCGTTTTATTATAAAAATAATATAAAGACATTAGTGAATAAACTAGTGTCTTTTTTGTTAGGAGGAAACAATGAATAAATTTGAAAAGCCAAAAATGAGTGAACTAGTATCACGTTCATTTACAAAATTTGAAATTAGAAAAGATGAAGATGGAAAAATTGGGCACATAACTGGTGTTCCAATAGTTTTTGAACAAGAAACTGACATAGGTGGTTACTTTGGAGAAACGATAGCTCGAGGAGCAATAAGTGAAGACGTTTTAAAAGATGTAGCATTTTTCTACAATCACGATTTAAACACAAAACCGCTTGCAAGGACTCGAACAGGAAAGCTTGCTTTAAAAATTGAAAACGATGGTGTACATATGGATGCCGAAGTAAATTTGGAACGTTCAGATTCTAAAGATTTATACCTTGCAATACAGGATGGAGATATAGATGGAATGAGTTTTATGTTTAGGGTTGAAAGCGAAGAATGGACAGACTTAGAAACAGATTACCCAAAAAGAAGAATAACAAAGATTGGTTATGTTCAAGAAGTATCAGCGGTGAATTATCCCGCATACGAAGGAACTTCTATAAATGCTCGTGCCAATTTATCGCTGGATAGCGATAAGCAAGCATTGGATAATGCTAGAGCAGCAGTAGTGGATACTACCGAAGAATTAGCTTTGGAAAAAGCAAAAAACAAAAATTTATTAAAATTAGGAGGATTTTAAAATGTTAAAATATTTAAAAGAATTATTAGCAAAAAGACAATCAAAATTAAAGGATTTACAAAAAAGAAATGAAGAAAGTACAGATGTGAAAGAAGTTAGAAGTATTGGAAATGAAATTGCAGAAGTAACAGAGGAAATAAGAGGATTACAAGCACAAATAACAGAGCTAGAAGCAAAAGAAAATAATCCAGAGCCAAAAAAAGAAGAAAGAGCAAATGGATTTAATCCAAGTGCTACATATAATGTATTAGCTACTGTTCCACAAAATAATGCAACAAGAAATGAAGAAGAAGATCCAAGATCTACAATGGAATATAGAAAGGCATTTAAAAACTATATTCAAAGCGGAGTTGAAAATAAAGAAATATTACAATATGAAGAAAGAGCAGATGCAGAAGGTACAAGTGCTGATTTAGGCGTATTAATACCAACAACAGTAATACAATCAATAATGCAAGAAGCAGAAAAAATATATGGAAGTCTTTATTCTAAAGTTAAAAAGACAAACTTAAAAGGTGGAGTTAAATATCCAATAGGGTCATTTAAAGCGACATTTAAACGTATAACTGAAAGTACAACATCAGACAGACAAAATGCTGGAGATGTTTCTGGATATGTTGAATTTTCTTATAATATAGGAGAAATTAGACTTGCAAGAACATTATTACAAACTATTTTATCTGTACCAGTATTTGAAACAGAGTTTGCAAAAGTTGTTGCTAAAGCTTATATAGAAGCAATGGACAAAGAAATAATAAATGGAGATGCTTCTAAATATGAATGTGAAGGAATTTTAACAGAAGCAAAGAAAAAAAGTGGTTCAAGAATTAAAAGTGAAAACGTAATAGAATTAACAGCAGATGATATTTCTGACTGGAGCGCCTGGGAAAAGAAATTTTTTGCTCAAATACCATTATCAATGGAAAATGCAATGAGTGAATTTGTATTAGCAAAACAAACATATGTAAGCAATCTTGTAACAATGAAAGATACTACAGGACAACCAATAAAAAAAGCAGGATATGATGTTACTGATAAACAATATAAATTTAATGAATATCCAGTAAATAGAGTTGAAAAAGATATTTTCAAAGATTTTGATTCTTGTGAAAATGGTGAGTTTTTTGGTATGTTTTGGAATCCAGAAGAAGCTTATGCTATAAATTCAAATATGGAATTTACAGTTATTGATTATTTTGACCATGAAACAAATAAGTATATTAAAAAAGCAATAGTAATTAATGATGGTAAAATACTAGATCCAAAATATATCTACTTATTAAAGAAAAAAGTTACTGCTTAAAGGAAGGGAGCATAAAGCTTCCTTCTTAAATTTTAGGAAAGGATGATAAAAGATGTACAAATTAAATATAGAGAAATCATTTATAGACAAACATACAGAAAAAGAGTATATGGTAGGAGATGTAGTTATGTTTGAAAAAGAGCGAGCAGAAGAGCTATTAAAAGATGAGAGAAAGTTAGTATCTATTAATTCTATAATAGATAATGATAGAAAAGTACAAGACGAAAAAGAAGATATAGCAGAAGATGCAAAGGAAACATTAGAAAATGAAGTACAAGATGTAAAAGAAGATACAAAAAAAGATACAAAAAAAGCCAAAAAGAAATAGGTGATACTTTATGTTAGAAAAAATAAAAAATATGTTAGGAATAACAGGCAATTATCAAGATGAGATAATTCAATCTTACATAGATGAAGTAAAACAATTTTTAATTGATGGTGGAGTTAATGAAATTATAGTAAATTCTGAGGAAGCTATTGGCGTTATAGCACGTGGAGTTACAGATTTATGGGGATATGGTGCTGGTAATACAGGACTTTCACCGTATTTTTGGCAAAGAGCGACACAACTAGCGGAAAAGGAGCTATAAATGAGTGAGTATAAGCCGAATTTGGACAATCCGATTCCATTAATTTTATTAATTCCAACAAGTCAAAGTAAATCTGGTGTATTAAAAAAAATATACCCAACGGTACAACAAGCAATATCAAATAAAAATAATATTTTTTTTGGCAGTTTTAAAACGTATGGTGGTACAGAAAAAAATGTAAATGGAGTATATGCAATAGAAGATACAGCAATAGTTGAAACTTGGTATAGACCAGATATAAGAAGTAAATGTCGAATAGCATTAGAAACAGAAGAAGTATATGACATTTTAGGTGAACCAGAAGATATTAACAGAAGACATCAATTTTTAAAATTTAAAGTACGAAGAGTAACAGGTGGTGTTTAATATGTCAAACAAATGTAAATTGGAATTTGAAGGATTTGAAGAGGTTATAGATAAATTAGCAAAAGTAAATGCAAATATAAAAAAAATTGCTGAGAAATCTTTAATAGAAAGTCACAAATTAATAACTAAAAAAGCGGAAGAGGCTGTTCAAAAAGCTAATTTACCTGCAAAAGGAAAATTTTCACAAGGAGATACATTAAATTCTTTATATAAAGATGCAAAAATTGAGTGGGAAGGAACTTTAGCAAGTGTAAAAACTGGATTTAGTATAAGTAAAGGAGGAATAGCCTCTATATTTATGATATATGGAACTCCAAGAAGGATGAAAAATCAAAAAATGTATAATGCATTTTGGGGCAAAAAGACTATTGAAGAAGTTAAAGCAAAGCAAGAAGAAAATTTTTATACTGAGTTGCGAAGATTGGGAGGATAAAATGGAAGATTTATTAGTAGAAACATTAGAAAATTTAAAACTACCAGTAATAAAACAAGGAACATTAGCAGAAGAGGACCAATACCCCGATACATTTATAACATTTTGGAATAATTCTTCAGAGGGAGAAAGCTTTTATGACAATGATGAACATTCGTGTTTATGGGATTTTGATGTAAATGTTTATTCTGTGGATCCAGAAGAAGTAAATTCTGTTTTGATTAAAATAAAAAAAATATTAAGAGAAAATAAGTTTGTAGCTAATGGCAAAGGCTACGACGTAGCAAGTGATGAGCCAACACATACTGGACGTGGAATAAATGTCCAAATGATTGAAGGAGGTATTTAAAATGTTAAAATTTGAAGAGTATAGAGGCGTAAGAAACCTAGTAATAGCTGAATTGACAGAAACTGTAGATGAAGGAGGGACAACAAAAGAAACTTACGGAGAAGTACAACCTTTATCTGGAGTACAAGAAATTTCTGGAGAAGTAAATGAATCTAATGAAACACATTATTATGATGATATGTCTGCAATTGTAGTTGATTCTGAAGGAGATGATACATATACATTAACAGTATCTATTCCTGCAAAAAAAACAAGAGCTTTGATAGAAGGAACAACATATGATGAGCAAACAGGAGCATTAATTGGAAGTAAAAAAGTTAAAAAATATTTTGCACTAGGTTTTATTGCAGATAAAATAAACGGAAGTGAAGAATATAATTGGATTTACAAAGGTAAATTTTCTGGAGGAGGAAAAACACATACAACAAAAAATGATGGAACAGATGCGACAAATATGGAATATACATATACATCTATACATACTGCAACAAAATACATAAAAGGTGGAAATTGTAAGTATTTAAGTGTTGACAATGATGGAAAAGCAAACCTAGATACATTTTTTGATAAAGTAACAACACCAGATGATTTAAAAGCATCTGCTTAATTTTATAAATAAACAATGGGGACAGCGGAATATTACGTTTATAACTAAGCTCTGTCGTAGTTATATTACCCATTTTAATATATGACAGGGGGAAAATAAAAATGAATTTAAAATTAAATATATATAAGAAAAGAGAAATTATTAAAACTTACGAAAGTGACACATATGATCTTTTATTTGGGACTGTTGAAGACTTCTTAGGACTTATAGATTTAGATAAAATAAAAACTGGATCTGATGCAGAAATAATTAAATTAGTAGGACAAGCTTGTATTGGTGGAATGGATACAATTAAATCTTTATTAAAAGATGTTTTTGAAGATTTAACAGATGAAGATTTAAAAAATACAAGAGTTTCTGAAATAGTAAAAGTATTAACACAAATAATTCGTTATAGCATAATGGAGATAACAAAAGGAAAAGACGGAAAAAACTAAAAGAGGGAAGCAATAATAAAGCTTCCCTCTATGACGTTTTATTTGAATTACAACTAAGCATTTCTGATCGTTTTCCAGCACTAACACCACTTGCAATTAGAAGGTATAAGTTTAATGAAGTTTTTACTTTAGTTCGAAGATTAACTAACTACAATGCCAATAAAAAAGAAAATACACACATAGAAAAAGTAGGAAATAAAACAAGATGCTATGTGCCAGTAAAGAACTGCGGGGAGGTGTAGAAATTGCCAAAAGGTGAAGACATAACAACACGATATAAAGTAGATATATCCGATTTAAAAAAAGGAATAACAGAGGCAAATAAAAATATAAAATTAGCAAATGCACAATTTAAAGCAGCATCTGCAGGAATGGATGATTGGCAAAAATCTAGCAATGGTTTAACTGCAAAATTACAACAATTAAAAACTGTATTAACAGAAGAAAATAATAAATTGACTAATTACAAAAAACAATTAGAACAAGTGGAAAAAGCAGAAAATGAAAATGGTAAAAAAGCAGATGAATTAAAAGCAAAATTGGCACAATTAGCCAACCAAGGAGTAGCGAAAACATCTGAAGAATATAAAAAATATGCAAATGCATTAATGAACATAGAGAAAGAGCAGATAGCTAATCAAAATGCAGCAGATAAATTAAGAATTACAATATTTAATCAGCAAGCTACAGTAAATAAAACAGAAAAGGAAATAAGAAATTATAGTGCTGAATTAAATAAATTAGAAAATGAAACAACAGAAGTAAAAAAGGACACAGAAGATTTAAACAAAAAATTTGAAGAAACAAAGAAAAATAGTGATGATGCTGGCAAAGGTTTTACAATTCTGAATGGAACATTAGCTAATTTGTGTGCAGATGGAATAAAAAAAGTAGTATCTGGATTGAAAGATATTGTAACAGAAGCATTTAACGTAGCACAAAGTATGAGTTCAGCTTCTAAAAAATTTACAAACGAAACTGGATTAAGTGAAGAGAGTGTAAAAAAATTTAATGAGCAAATGCTTGATTTGTATAAAAAAAATTATGGTGAAAATTTATCTGACATTGCAGATAAAATGGCATATGTTAAGCAAGTAACAAGAGAAACAGATCCAAGTAAAATAAAAGATTTAGTTGAAAATGCTATGAATTTAGAAGAAGTATTTGGATCTGATTTTAAAGAAACTGTCAGAGGTGTTTCGAATTTAATGAATCACTTTGGAATAGATTCTACAACGGCATTTGATTTATTTGCTAAAGGAAGTCAGCTAGGATTAGATTATACAAGCGAACTAGGAGATAATGTTGCAGAATATGCAGGAAATTTTCAACAAGCTGGATACACAGCTACAGAATATTTTCAATTGTTAGTTAATGGCTCACAGGGTGGAGCATACAACTTAGACAAAGTAAATGATAGTATAAATGAAATAAAAAATAGACTTGGGGATGGAACTATAAAAGAAAACCTAAGTCTATTTAGCTCTGGTACTAAAAAAGCTTTTTCTAATTGGGAGAAGCGGAAAAGGTACAATGAAAGATGTAATTAATTCTATTGTTGGAGATATAAGTAATTGCAAGAATGAGCAAAAAGCATTGACAATGGCTTCAACTGCTTTTGGAACAATGGGAGAAGATGCAAATTTAAAAGTTGTAAAATCTTTAACGACAGCAGGAGATGCCTTTAATAATGTAAAAGGCACAATGGAAGGTATAAAAGACGTACGATATACTGATACTGAAAATTCTATTGAGAGCTTAAAAAGAACGATTATAACATCTATATCAGAGCCGATTGCAAATGAAGTTTTGCCAGCCATGAAAAGTTTATCTACTATAAACTGGAATGAAGTTGGACAGCAAATAGGAAAAGCTATGGGAAAGGGTGTAGATATATTTAAGTGGATTATAGAAAATAAAGACACTGTAATAACTGCAATAGAAGCAATGTTGGCGGCATTCGCATTAGCAAAAATTGTTAAAGTGGTAACAGAACTAGGAAAAATTATACAGGCTGTAAAATCCTGGGAATTAGCAACTAAAGCACAAGCAGCGGCACAATGGCTTTTAAATGTGGCATTAAATGCAAATCCAATAGGAATTATAATAACACTTATTGCGGCACTAGTTGGTGCTTTTGTTGTTTTATGGAATAAATCGGAAGGATTCCGAAATTTTTGGATTGGATTATGGGAAGAAATTAAAAGTAGAGTGCAATTTGCTTGGAATGTAATAACTACATTGTTTAAAGTTGCTTGGGAGACAACAAAAAAAATATGGACAACCGTAGCGGGATGGTTTAACGAGCATATAATACAACCAATTCAGAAATTTAATGAAATGATAATGACATATGTAGTTAACAAAGTAGTTACAACATGGAATAATATTAAGTTAGCATTAGGGACAATTGCAAACTGGTTTAATGAAAATGTGGTGCAACCAATAAAGAAATTTGTGCAACCATGGGTAGATTTTTTTACAAGTGTTTTTAATGTTATTAAGGAACTTGCTGTTGGCTGTTGGAATCTGATTTGTATTGTTTGGTCTAGTGTAGGAGATTGGTTTTTTGAACACGTAATACAGCCAATTAACGAGTTATTTAAGGCTGTTTGGAATTTTATATCCGAACAAGCTATAAATACTTGGAATAGTATAGTTGCAATATGGCAGGCTGTATCTGGATGGTTTAATGAACACGTAATACAACCGATTAAAAGTTTTTTCGAACCAATGTGGAATGCATTAAAAAATGGAGCATCAAGGGCTTGGGAAGGCATAAAAGGAATATTTTCGAAGGTGGGACAATTTTTTGGAAATATTTTTAGTGATGCCTGGAATAGAGTAAAAGCAGTTTTTAGTGTTGGAGGAAAAATTTTTGATGGATTAAAAGAAGGAATTGTAGAAAATTTTAAAAATATTGTAAATGCAATTATTCGCGGAATCAATAAAGCAATAGCATTTCCATTTAATAAAATTAATGATATGCTAGAAAAAATACAGAAAATAAATATTGCTGGAGCACAACCATTTAGCGGATTAAATAGTAGAATTAGTATTCCACAAATTCCTGAGTTAGCACAAGGAACTGTTGTAAAAAAAGGACATCCATATTTATTAGAAGGAAAAGGAGACGAAGCTGTAGTTCCATTACATAACAATAAGAAGTGGATAAAGAAAGTTGCTGAAGATATGATAAATTCATTGGATAATACAAGTAATATAAATGGGGTAGGCAATTCGATAACTCAAAAAACAAACAATTTTACACAGGTAATAAATTCTCCAAAGCCACTAACACGATTAGAAATTTATAGACAGACAAGAAACCTAATAAAGTTAAAACAGGAATAATGCAAGTTCGAGGAGGTGTAAAAAGAATGTATGTTGCGAAAATAAAAAATTATAAAGGAAATGTATTACGTTTAACCCAAAATGAAGAAAAATATCAGGTTTTGAGTATTGAAGGATTAAATCCTTCTAGTGCTCAGGTTAATAGAGCAACTATGGCAGGATTAGATGGTTCAAAATTTAATTCGGCTAAACTACAAGAACGAAACATTGTTATAACATTAAAATTAAAAGGTGAGATTGAAAACAATCGAATTGAGTTATATAGATTTTTTAAGCCAAAATATTTATGTACATTTTTTTATAAAAATAAAAATAGAGATGTATATATAGAAGGATATACTGAAACAGTAGAAATTACTCCATTTACTAACAATGAAACAATGCAAATATCTATAATATGTCCAAATCCATATTTTAGAAGTGTTAAAAATCTAGAGGAAAGTATTTCTAAAACAATTTCTAAATTTGCATTTCCTTTCACAATAGAGAATGATTATCCAATTGCATTTTCTGAAATAGATAAAGAGAAAATAACTAATATAATAAATGATTCTGAAGATTCCACTGGAATGATAGTTCAAATTGATTTTCTAGGAGTTGTAAATAAAATAGCTATAAAGAATACAGAAACAGGAGAAAAAATTGAACTGAAGTATGATTTTAAAGAAAACGATAAGGTAATAATAAATACAAACCGAGGAAATAAGTCAATAAATTTAATTCGAGATGGGATTAATTATAATATATTTAATACATTACAAAAAGGCTCTGTTTTTTTACAGCTAGATACAGGAGATAATTTTTTTAGTTATATTGTAGATGAAGGTGATGGAGATAGTAAAGTGGACATTAAATTTAAACATTATTTACTATATGGAGGAGTTTAAAAAATGGTAGATGTATATGTATTAGATAAAAATTTAAATTTAATAGGTATTATAGATACATACAGCTCTTTAATTTGGGCAAATAGATATAAAGAAGATGGAGATTGTGAGTTATACGTAGAAGCGACAACAGAAAATTTTAATTTATTAAAAGAAAATTATTACTTGTATAGACAAGATGACGAAATGGTTTGTCAAATAAAAAAAATAGAGCTTGATACTGATACAGAAAATGGTAATTACATAATTGCTACAGGGAAAAGTGTAACTAATTTTCTTAATCAGAGAATTATCTGGGGGACTAGTTCTGTAAATGGCAACGTAGAGCAATACATACGAAAGAATGTAGAAAATGCATTAGGAGCTAGTGCAACAAAAGAAAGACAATTTAAGAGCGAGGATGGAACTATTATTTTTAGATTAGGGCAAACTGCTAATTTAACAGATGTAGCACAGGAACAAAATTCTTATACAAATTTAGGAGAGTTAATTCGTGAGAAGTGCCAAAAATATGGTTGGGGATACAAAGTAATTATGATAGATAACATTTTTTATTTTATGTTGTATAAAGGAGCTGATCGTTCAGATTCTGTATTTTTTGCTCCAGAATATGAAAACATTAATTCTAGCAAATATGTAGAAGATGCAGAGAATGTCCAAAATGTAGCTTTAGTATGCGGAGAGGGAGAAGGATCTGAACGTATAAGAGATACAAGTGGATATGCAGAAGGCATAAATAGATATGAGTTATATGTAGATGCTAAAGATATCTCTAAGATTGTAAAATGGAGTGAGTTAATAGAATTATATCCAATAAAATCTGAAGGTGGGCAAGGCTTTATAACTACAGAAAACGGAAATTATGTTTATAAAATGGAATATGTCGATATTATAATACACGATGCTACACAACTATCTAAACTTCAGAATTTATATAAAAACGGTACAATTATAACAATAAATGATATTAAATATTATAGAATAAAAAATGTAGTAATAGCAAATCTAAAAAGCACCGAAATGCAAGATGAGGATGATGTTACATTAAGAGATGTAGTATATACAATATATTTAATGACACGTGGATATGAGAAGTTAGCGGAATATGGAATTACTAAAAGTTTTGAAGGTAGCATAGAAGCGGATACAACATTTAAATTTAAAAAAGATTATTTTTTAGGGGATGTTGTTACTGTAAAAAACGAATACGAGGTTTCTGTAAAAGCAAGAATAATAGAAGTAATCGAAACGTTTGACGATAATGGCAAAAGTATAGAGCCAAAATTTGAATATATGGAGGAAAAATAAATGGCAGAGCAAAAATTTAATATAAAAAGTGGTTTTTATAATTCAATTAATCAAGATAGGTTATATAGTGCAGAGGATATGAATAGACCATACCACAGACTAATAAGTGAAGGAATCTTTGCAACTAGAGAAGGTACACCGAGTACAGATTTTCAAGTGGTAGCTACAGATAATGGAATGAATATAACAGTAAAAAAAGGGGAAGCTATGTTTGCAAAAAAATGGATTGAAAACCCAAGTGATATAATAATAACAGTATCTAACAATACAGGAATAGTACCACGAAAAGACAGTATAATTTTGCAAGTAGATAAAAAAGAAAGTGGCAGAGTTGCAAATATTATATATAGAGAAGGAACTGCAAGCAGCAATCCAGTTCCACCAACATTAAAAAATGACGACGATATTGTTGAAATGAGAATTGCTAACATTTATGTTTCTGCAGGAGCAAATAAGATTGAACAGTTAGCAATTACAGATTTAAGAGGGTCTAGCGAATGTTTGTGGATTACTTCTTTAATTCAGCAAGTTGATACAAGTACATTATTTATGCAATGGCAACAAGCCTATGCAGATTTATTCAATAAAATGAAAAAAGAGCTTGAAAATATTGAAGATGGAAGTGCATTTCTATTAAAAAACGGAACTGCAGATGCAGCTAAAAAAATTGATACAGCAAGAAAAATTACATTTAATCGGAGATATAGAAGGAAATACTTTGTTTGACGGAACAAATGATGTAGAAATAGAAACGAACTTAACTAAATTTAAATATATGGAATATACAACAAAAATATCTGCAAACACAGTAAGTACTATTAAAAGTGAAGATCTTCCAGAAGGATTCAAGCCAAGCAATTGCATAATAGTATCTTGTATGTATTGTATTTCAACCCCCGGAGTTACTGGCGAGGCAACTAAAGAGTATAAAATTGTAGATAGTAACGAGAATATATCTGTGTCTTTAAGCAATTTCGACAATAGATTAAAAATAGAAACTAACCTGGAAACAAGCAAATTTATTAGAACAGTACATTTTAAAACTTTATTTTATAAATATTTATAAGAGGAGTGTTGCAAAATGCAAAATAATATCTATATTGATACAAAAACAAGAAATATAAAATCCAGAGAGCATAATTTTCTTGGTATTGCTGGAGAGCATAAAATAGAGCAGATAGTATTTAAGCTATCTGCTTTTATTTCAGGCGAGGCAATATTAGAAATACAAAAATATAATAAAGAAAATAAACAAGAAAAATATTTTATAAATCTTGAAAGGCAAGAAGAAAGCTACATTTTTAATGTAAAAAATAGTTTATTAGATGTAGCAAAGCCAATAAAAATGCAGTTGCATATAACAACTGCTAATGAAGAAGTATTTAAATCCAAAACATTTGAAATGCAAATTTATGAAGCAATAGATGCAACAGAAACAATCCCAGAAGAATATGCTGAATGGATAGATATAGCAAATTCTGCAATAGCACAAATGCACAAATTAGAGCAAACAATTTCTGCAAAGGAAGAAGAGCGACAAAAAGCTGAAACAAATAGAACTAATTCTGAAAAAATAAGAAATGAATCCGAGAAAGATAGACTACAGAAAGAAAAAGAAAGGCAAGAAGCAGAGCAAGAAAGAATAGAAAAAGAAAAAACACGAATAAAAAATGAATCCGATAGAATTATAAATGAAAATGGCAGAATTGAAGCAGAAAAAAACAGAAAGAGCGCAGAAGAGAACAGAACAAAAAATGAAACACAAAGAGCTGAAAATGAAGAAACAAGAAAAACAGCAGAAACAAAAAGAGCAGAAAACACAGCAAATGCAATTGCAGAAATAAAAAATCTAAATGAAGATTACAAGAAATTAGCAGAAGAAAAAACAGAAGAGTTTAACAATAATTCCACAGAAAAAATTAACGCTTTTAATTCTAATGCAGAAGAAAAAATTGCAGATTATAATGAACACGTAGAAACTTTAACTAGTAGAATAGCAGATTTAGAAGAAGAAACAGACGATTTGTTTAATGCATTAGATACAGAAAAAGCAAGCGGAACTGAGCTATACATAGAAGATGCAAAGCCTTGCAGAGTTATGAATACTGAATTTGGTGGAATGTATAAGCAGAAGACTACAGAGGGTTATAATTTATTCAATCTTAATACAATTCTATCAAAACACTATATTTCTGTAACTGGAACAGTAGAAACAAGTAATAATTATTCTAATACGAGTGATTATATTGAAGTAAAAGCTAATAAAACATATTTAATAAGTTATAACTATAATACATTAAGTAGTACAGCGAAAAGAAGAATTGCTACATACAATTCAGATAAGACATGCTTAACAACTATAGAATATGAACTATCACAAAAAAGTGTAACTATAACACCAAGTGAAGATGGTTATATTAGATTTTCATATGATATTAATTGTACAGATGTACAAGTTGTAGAAGGTACAGAAAATAAAACATATGAGTCCTATACAGGTGGCAATTCATCTCCAAATCCAGACTATCCGCAAGAAATTAAGCAGGTTGAAAGTGTAAAATTAGAAATTTGCAACCAAAATTTGTTTGATGGGGAATTTAGGCAAGGTTCCTTTAATTCATTAAACAATTTAAATAGATATTTTAGTAAAAATAATATATATATAGAAACAGGAGATTATTTAGTTATTACAGATTTGGATTTTAGTGTTTATAACTACGGAATAATTGTTAGTGATAATAAGTTTCCAACGACTGTACAAAATTTTAGTTATGACAGCGGTTGGAAGAAAGAAGGCAAATTTGTATTTTCTATAACCAAAAGTGGAAATTTAGGTATCAATCTTCGAAAAAATGATAACTCGAATATTACATTAAATATGATTAACGATATAAAATTTGTAATATTTAAATTGAACCCAACCAACATAGACTTAAAAGGCAACAAGCTATGTGCAATTTCCGATACAATAAAAGACAAATTATTAATAGATAAAAATGGAAATGTTGCATTGCAGAAAAATGTTAATTATTCAACTTTTCAAGACTTTCAATCTGTTGACACCCTTTTTGAAAAAAGTGCAAGATTTGTATTAGCAATAAATAATACATTAAAAAATAAAGCTAATATGAATGGATTTGTAATTTCGAACTTGATGAAATACGGGGAAATAAATTCTGGAATGTGTTTTTATGGTACAAATAAAAATGGAAATTTACTAGTAAGTATGCTATACAGTGTATTAGGAACAACAAAAAACGATGAAAAGAGAGTTCAATTAAATGCTGCAAATACATATTTATCTAATTTAGCATATACTCCAGAAGTTTATTATGCAGTAGAAACACCAGAAATAATCGATTTAGGACAACTCCCAGAATTACCAAAAACATTTAATGGCATTAATAACATCTGGGCAGAAACAAACCTAGGCAACACAGAGATAGAGGTAGAGTATGTGCAAGATGTAAAGAAACTACTAGAAAAACAAGCAGAACAGCAAAATGCAAGACTAGATAACATAGAAGCATTATTAAGTACAACACAAACAAGTGCATTACTATTAGATAATATGCAAAATGATTTAGAAAGTGAGGTGGAGTAGAATGAATATAGCAACACTATTGGAAAAATTAATAACAAAGAAGTACTATGTGAACAAAGAAGACATAGAGAACAAATTAAATGTATTTTATGCAATGTCTAAAATTTCTGATGAAGAATACAGCAATTTAACACTAAAAGTAGAAGAAGTTTATGCAGTAGTAGAAGATACAGAAGTAACAGAAGAAGTTGCAGAAAGCGAGGCTGAATAATGGCATTAATTAATTTTATAAAAGATTATTGGGTACAGATAGTATTTATCTGTACCTTTTTTATGGCAATATATAAATTCGGAAAGGCAATGATAGAAGCAACAAAATGTAGCCTACGAAACGATATTCTAGAAATATACGATAGATGTAAAGATACTAAAAAAATAACCAAATGGCAATTAGAAAGTATAGAGTATAGTTACAAACAATACAAAATGTTAAAAGGCAATTCTTTTGTAGAAACATTAGTAGAAAAAGTGGAAGATTTTGAAATTATTGATTAGAGATAATGAGGAGGAATAAATATGGAAAAGATTAAGAAAATAGCAAAATATACAACAAATGTGCTAGCAATAATAGGTGCATTAGTAACCGGTATTAATGGTGTAGATAATATAACAATACCATATGCCACACAGATAATACAGATAATAGCGGTGTTACAAGGTGTAATAGGAACATACCTATTATCTAATAAAGTAATTAATAAATAGAGGTGTTTTAGATGGAAATAAAAGAAAACCTAACAAATATAAATTTTAATAAAATGTCTAACAAAGTGAATAAGTACATAGTTATACATTATGTAGGAGCAATAAGTACAGCATATAACAATTCTGTATATTTTAAAAATGTAAATAGAAGTGCAAGTGCAAATTATTTTGTGGACGACAACGAAATATATAGAGTTGTAAAAGATAGCGATAGGGCTTGGCATTGTGGAGATAAACTAAAACAAGGAAATGGCGGTTTCTATTATGGGAAATGTATAAATTCTAATTCCATAGGGATAGAAATGTGTTGTTATAATAACAACGGATCTTTAGACATTTCTGAAAAAACAATTGCTAATACTGTAGATTTAGTAAAAGGCCTAATGGCAAAATATAATATACCCGCAGAAAATGTAATAAGACACTACGATGTAACAAATAAGATATGTCCAGAACCATTTGTAAAGAGTACAGCTAGATGGCTAGATTTTAAAAATAGATTAGTAGAAAGTGGCAACAAGCAAATTATACAAGAAGAAAACAAAAGCGAAAATATAGGCACTATTGCTAAAATACAAAGCACTATAAATGCAAGATATGGATTAAGCATAGCAGTAGACAATATTTATGGAAGAGAAACTAAAAAGGCACTAATAATTGGATTACAAAAAGAACTAAATAAGCAATATAATAAAAATTTAAATGTAGATGGAATCTTTGGAAATCTTACCAAAAATGCATGTGTTACAGTAAAAAAAGGTGCAAGTGGAAATATTACATATATTTTACAGTCTATACTATATTGCAAAGGATATAATATAGCTGTAGATGGAATTTTTGGTACTAATACAGAAAATGCTATAAAAAATTACCAAAAAACTAATAGCCTTATTGTAGATGGAATTTGTGGTAAAAATACATTTTCAAAATTATTTTGTTAAAAATATTGACAAGAATATAAACATAGTATATTATAAATTCAATTCCAATACTCGGTAGATTCTATATTAAATTAGTCTACCTTCATGGTTTAACTATAACATGGAATGTATTTTAATGAATTTTAAAATAAAAGTAATATTTTCTAAACTATTATTAGTTTAAAATTTATTAAAAAAATTGGTTTAACTTTAACATGAGATGTATAAATAAAAAAGGGGAGCTTTAATGCTCCTCTTTATACTTATCTATAATAGGTTTAAAATATTTTTCCTCTGCTTGTAGTCGTGCTTTTTTTGCATTTTCCAAATCCTTAAAAACTCCTAGTTCTATATACTTTCCTTTAAAATAAATGCGAGCTCTATATTTATTAAGTTGTTTGTCCAAATAGATTCCTGTAACTCCAGAAGAATTATTTTTTCTTGTTTTACTAGATTGTATTAATGCTAAAGAAGTGCCATCTTTTAAAAAATTATTTTTTCTATAATTGTTTTTTGCCTCTATAAATTTTTTATCTTTTAATCTTTTAGAGGCACTTTCTTTATTATAGCAACCACAAGATTTAGTGTGTCCAGTTTTTAAATATGTAGTAGTAGCAAGAATAATGTTGCCACATTCACATTTGCATTTCCATTGTAATTGGTTACAGGGATTTCTTTCGCCTAAACCTAGTACAGTAAGCCTATTAAATTTTTTTCCAGTTAAATCTTCAAATCTTCCCATATTAATCCTCATATTCGTAGATTTCATAAATATTATCTGGAGTTTTTGTATATAGCAAATCTTTTTTTATCTTTGTTCCGCCACGCTTACCTTTTCCACAATATTCGCGCCTAAAAATACCACCAGAAAAAGGAATTTCCTCATCGATATCGCTTACTAAAAGATTTACAACTCCGTCTGTATTTAATATTTTTTCTTCAAATTTTCTTACATATTCTCCAAATTCATAAAATCCTAAATTTTCTTTTACTAATTTCATATTTTTTTCCTCCTTATTTTTTATAGTTATACTATTATCTTTAAATATTAATGTTGCATAATCAGTTTTGTCTAAACCCATAATTTCTATCCATTTAGATGGAAGGGCTATTTTATAGCCCATGGTTCCATGTCCATCTTTATTTTTTATTATTTTTAATTTTCTTGTTTCTTCCATAAAATCTCCTTACTTAACAATTTTACTAGCTTCTCTTATAAAACTTATAAGATTTTTTTTATCACCTTCTAAAACAAGCTCTTTGTTATTGTTGTCTAAAGCTTTGTATAAGCAAAATTGATTTTCTTTTGTTCCAATATATTCTAATACATAAGATCCTTTAGAAACCATATTTTCTGTTTCATCTTCTTTACTTAACCAAGTTCCAGAAAAAGCATAACAATCTGTTTTGGTTGTATCAATTGCAGTTATTTCTTTTGCCCATCTTTTATAGCCACTATTACCTCTCCTAAACTCTGTTAAATATATTATTTTTTCATCTTTTCTGCTTGCTAATTCTGTTTTAGCATCTTCTATTAACTTATTTAATTCTTGTACACTTAATTTTGTTAAATCCATTTCATATTCCTCCTTTGTTTTTTTGTTAAATACATTTTAATACCGTTACGGTAAAAAGTCAAGTACTTTTTCAAAAAAAATAAAAAAATTTTCAAAAATCTTCCAAAGCCCCTAAAAATAAGGTATAAAACTATATTGATAAAAAATAAAAATGGCTTAAAATCAATTGTAATGCGAGTTTGTTTTTTTTATAAAGATATTGCACTTTTTATTAAACAATGATATAAATTGTATAAAGCGGTGTTAAGATAAACAAAAACTTTACAAATTATGTAAAATACTGTATAATATATTGATAGAGTTATTAAAATTTCATGTAATATATAGTATATTTGGAGAATAAATATGAATAATAATAAAATAGAAGGATATCATGCAACCACTAAAAAATATGCTATAGAAATAAGTGAAACACAAAAGTTTAAAATTGATAACGAAAAGGCAAATCAAAAATTTCTTGGTAGAGGCATATATTTTTATCTAGATAGAGCAAATGCTGTGGACTGGACGATAAAGATGTATAAAGGTAAAAAAAACAAACAATTACCAAATAACCCCAACGAAATAATTGACAATTATAGAATTATAACTGCAGATATAATAAATAATGAAAATCGAATATTAAATTTGGATACTCGAGAAAATATAAACAAGCTAAATGTTATGGCAGATTTAATTAAACAAAAATTAGAGAAATATTCTATGCAAAGTAATGATAAAATTTTAGGAGTTATATTAAATTATTTAGAAAAAAACAATTTTCTTGAGGACATAGATGCAGTAAAAAGAACTTTTCCATATCCAATAGAGTCGACAAAAAAAATAAAAGGAATAAATTGCATCAACAAAACAATGATTTGCGTAAAAAATGATTGTATAATTGATAATATAAAGATATCTAAAAAGATAACTCAAAAGGAATACAATTATAGTATGATTATATATTAATTAACAAGAAAGGAGAAATATAATATGAATATATTTGAACTAAGCGAAGAAAAAATAAAAGAAGTACTACAAAACGAACTAAATAAAGTTACTCCTGAAGAATTGTTAGAAGAGTTAATTAATTGCGGATTAAAAGAAGAAATAAGTATAACGGACGAAGCTAAATATAATGTAATGGCAACTATGTGCAATAACCAATGTAATTTATGGGTACATAAAGAAACTTCTGGTTGGACAAACTGGATAAAGAGATTTGGCAAGAAAGATGACTTAAAGGAGGCGGTATAGATGGCAGAGTATGAAAGTGTTTTAAAATTCAAGAATTATCTTGTGGATGAGATAAAATTTAAAAGGAATAATAAATTTGATCAGAGTACTAATGATACAATAAGAGTAAATTTTAACATTAAAAGAAACAAAATAATTGATGAGAATAATATGGTTATAAGATTATTTGTGCATATTTTTGAAGATGCTGAGAATAATAATTATCCATTTGAAATGGAAGTATCTGTTACAGGATTTTTTGAGATATCAGATAATACAGGAAAATTTAATTTTGAACCTAATGCAATAGCTATTCTGTATCCATATGTGCGTGCTATAGTTTCAAATTATACTATTAATGCCAATATAGGTGCAGTGGTATTGCCTGCAATTAATGTAAATGAGATGTTAAAACAAGAAGAAGATAAAAAAGACTAGCAAAACTAGTTTTTTTTTAGTTATCGACAAATTTCGACACACATAATTAACATAATATGCTATAATAAAAAGGGTGATGTATATGAGTATAGATCTACTAATATTACGTAACCGAGTTAAACTAGAACGAATGATAAGGGAAGATAAAGAATATAGCATAATACTAAAACAAAGCCAAAAGTTGGACAAATTAATAAATGCAAAAATGAAAGAGATTAACGCAAGTTAGTCTCTTTTACTGTTATGTAATAGAAGAGTATTAAGCTCTATTATTTTTCTTGCATTTCAATATTGATTAACAAATCTATTACATGGCTTATTTCCATAACTTCAGGAGAATTTAAACCATATTTATCCATCCTGGCATACATTTCTTCTTTTAAACTATTTATATCTGCTGTAGCATAGAATAAATCTCTTATATTTACATCTAATGCATTAGAAATTTTATACATTGTAGCCAAGGAAGGATTGCTTTTTTTATTATTTTCTAATGCGTGTAAATAGCTTCTACTAATACCAGTTTCTTTTTCTAATTTATATAAAGTTATATTTTTCTTTTCTCTAACCTCTTTAATTCTAAAAATAAACATAAAATACCTCTTAAAATAGTATCTTATTATTTTATATAATTATTCAAAAAAGCGCTAGATGTAGCTGGTAGAGAACGCTTTATGTCGAACGATTTTTCTTGACTTTCTGTGTTATTAAAATATAATAAAAAAGAAAAGAGATAGACAACTGGAACTTGTCTATCCCTATAAGGACTGTTACTCTAACACAAACGTAACAGTTAGAGTATACAGTTCCTTTATAAAAAAGTCAAGGAGGAATTACATATGGAAAAAGAAATGTTAAAAGAAATATGCGAAAAATATTGCAAAAAAGAAAGATTTATTTTATTATTATATAAGATTGCAAAAACAAATAATGTTAATAATATAGAAGAAAGTATAAAAACATTTTTGAAAACAAGTGTGTCAAATAAGTGTGTCAAAATAATGAAAAACAGATAAAAATACAATAATATATATATTTACAAGAAAAATACAGTAAAGACTGAAAATCCCTGTGTCCCTGGTTCGATTCCAGGTGAAGCCACCATAATTAAGAATCAGCAGGAATGCTGGTTCTTTTGTTTATATGTATTAAAGAAAAATGGAGGTAAAGATGAAAGAAATATTATTTGCCACAGGAAATACAGCAAAAGTTGATAGATTTTATGAAAAATTATTAAAAAACGGAATATTATTAAAGTCATTGAAGGATATAAATATCAATATTGATATAGAGGAGAATGGAAAGAATGCAATAGAGAATGCAATGATAAAAGCAAAAGCATATTATGATGCCACAAAAATAACCACTATGGCTATGGATGATACAATGTATATAGACGGTATTCCAGAAGAAAAACAACCTGGTGTTTTTGTAAGAAGAGTAAATGGTAAGAGATTAAATGATAAAGAGATGATTGACTATTATACAAATCTTGTAAAAACATATGGTAAAGATGGAAAATTAAATACAAAATGGATATTAAGTATGGTAATTATAAAAGATGATAAAATTTCAACATACACAGGTATTACAAATGAATATTATTTGGTAGACAAGCCAGCAAAAAAATAAAAGAGGGGTATCCATTAAGTTCAATATTAATAAATAAAAAGCTTAATAAGTATGACGTTTACTTAACAGAAGAAGATAAAAAAATTGGACAATCTGATGATAATAATTTTATTAATTTTATTGAAAAGGTTATTAGTAAATAAAAATCTAAAAATATCTTATGTTAGTGTAAAATTTGAAATAAACATAAAATTTTGAATTGTATTGAAAAATTAAAATTGGCTAAACATTTATTGTGCTAATAAAAATATTAAATACAACACATTATAGTTTTAAAATAAATATATAACACATAAATTGACATAATTGTCCAAAAGTTGTAAAATAAAAAAAGAGAGGATGTGATATTATGTCAAAATTGGTATTAAGTAGTTTTAGTTTATTAAGCATAGCAATTATAGTAATATCGTATATAGGAATGTGGAAATGCTTTGAAAAAGCTGGAGAAAAAGGTTGGAAGGCAATTATTCCATTTTATAATTATGTAGTATTATATAAAATAAGTGGAATGAGTCCATATTGGGTTATACTAAATTTTGCAACATGGATAGTTAGTATAGCAAGCGATTTATATGAAAATTATGGTGTGGCAGTAATGTCTTATAATAGTAATTTACTTCTTGGTCTATTTTATTTAATTATGTTAGGTTTATCAATATTTGAACTTGTAATTTCAATATTAATGGTTATAAACTTTTGTCATAGCTTTAATAAAGGAGGAGGATATATTGCAGGTATGATATTAGTATCTCCAATATTTTATATGATAATTGGATTGGGAGATGCTAAGTATATTGGTCCTAAAGGAAAAGAAAATAAAGAATCGGTTGTTATAAATAATAATATTTAAGAATATTACGAGAAGATTAATGATTTTATTTTGAAATTATTAATCTTTTTTTATCAAAAATATAATAAATATTGTGAAAATTTACATAATGTAGTATACTTAATAGGTATTCGACCGAATACAGTTGGTTAAACGTTCTATAACTAGAAAACGGAGGCAAAAATATGAAGAACGAAAATAACTTAGAAGCAGTAAACAAAATAGAGTGGATGTGGGTACCTCGTTCCAGTGATTGGAAATATGAGGAGATCCTTGAACACAAAGTTACATCACGCAGAGAAAAGGTTTTCAAAGAACGACTGATAAAAGCAGTGAGAACAAGAATCAATGGATTTAATGTTCCTGTATATGATCCATCATTAAATGAAGATGGAAAATTGCAGTTTAAATCAGGATGTATGCCAGCAATAAACCATTCTTATAATGAATGGGAGATGATGGCAAGAGATTGCGGTGGGAGACTTGGAAATGGAAATGAATATATCTTATTTTCTGCTACTTTAATTAGTAGACTAATGGAAATTGGATGTTCAGAAGCAAATGCCTGGTATTCTGTTGTAACTGATTCAAGATATATGGGACTATATTCTGGTACAGTTGACTCTAAATTAATAATGGAAAAGACTGGATCTAGAGTTCGTGTTGGAAAATATGATTTGGGTAATGTTGCAAAAATTTTATCAAAAGATAAATATGGATGCATAACAATTGCAAGTGGTGCATACAACGAAAGTTGTTATGATTTTGCGATTGCACAATTTAGAGCAACATATAATAATCTTGAACCTTTTAAAAAGGCTGTTGGTTGGATTGTATTCTAAGTTAAGGAGGTACTTTTTGATAAAAGTACCTCTTCTTTTTTGTGAATTATTAGGAAAAGTATAATGCTTAAGAATTATAAATTGAAATTTTTTTAATATAAAAAAAATTTCAATTGGATAGTTGTATATATTAAAAATATAGAGGAGAATATGTCTAAATATTACAGATGAATTTGAGAATGTGTTTTTCATTATAAATAAAAATCATTAAATATAAGACTTTTACTTGAAAAATGCAAAAAAATATGATAAATTGAAACAAATTTGCACAGCAAAGTGGAGGAAGTTATTGTGAAAGAAAATATAGAAACTACAAAAGAACCATATTTAAGACCAGTTGTAACACTTATCATATACAATAATGGTAAAATATTATTGCAAAAAAGAGAAGACAATGGATGTTGGGCAATTCACGGAGGGGGAATTGAATTAGGAGAACAGTATATAGATACACTTAATCGCGAAATACAAGAAGAGCTAAATATAAAACCAATAAATCCAGAATTAATGGGAATTTATTCTGGAAAAGACTTATTTAATATTTATCCTAAAAGTAAAGATCAAGTGTATATCTTAAATCATGTATTTTTCTGTGAAAACTACGAAGGAAAAATAAAATTCACAGATGGTGAAGTAGAAGATTTGAAGTGGTTTGATTTAGATAATCTTCCAGAAAATATATTTAAAGTAAACAAACCTATCATAAATGATGTAAAAAAATTTGTTTCTGATAGAAGAGTAATTGTAAAATAATTGTTAATTTTCTGCTAAAAGCAGATTATTATATAAATAGCAAAATAATGCTATTACATACGCACAAATCATTGGACAAGATCATAAGGAGGGTTTTTATGATATCATCAAATTTGAGTGATCTTGCAGAAATGGTTGAAAAAAATCGGAATGGTAAGACTGTTGTTTTGGCAACAGGTACATTCGATTTGTTTCACTATGAGCACCTTAAGTATTTAGAGGGAGCTAAGAAAAATGGAGATATTTTGGTTGTTGCTGTAAAAAGCAATAGGTGTGCAGCAATGAAAAATCCAGAAAGACCTGTAATTTCAGAAGAACAAAGAGTGGCTATAGTAGACGCAATAAGATATGTGGATTATACTATTATTGTGGATTATGACCCAAGTACTGTTCTCGAATTTGAATCTGAAAACAAAAAACAGGAGGAATGGCTGATAATTTTTCAGGACTTGTTTAAAACTTTGAGACCTGATATACTGTATTATGAAAATAATCCTGTATTACAGTCTGCAAGAAATAAGGTTTTTGAGAAGTATGGAATTACAGGCGTAATGAAAGAAAGAGGTGAAAAAGCCTCAACAACTGAAATTATCAAAAAAATGAAAAGTTAAAAAAGAGCGCTAGTTTTTCTGCACAAAACTAGCGCTTTTTCATATGTTGGAATTTGTAGTAAAATATAATCAGAATAAGATAAATGTAAAGGAGTGATTTTATTTGAAAAAGACAATTATAGTATTAAGTTGTGTATTAATTGTATTAGTAATATGTTATATTATAAAATTTGGAAAAGTGAAAGTCCCAGATGATGCTGAATGTATAGCTACAATAATTCAATCTAATAAAAGCAATAAATATTATTTATCATATGAATTTTATAAAATTAATGGAAAATGTGTATATAAAAAAATGGAAGAGTATGATGTGGGAATTACTACGCAAGTAGTACATCCAAAATTGATTGATACCAAATATATAAGAAATAAAAAAAGTTTTGAAAAATTAAAACATGAAATTGAAGAAAATAGAAGCCAATATGATGAATTAAAAATTTATTACGGAAAAAAAGATAATTGTACCTTAGATGGATTGGAAGAATATTTGCTAAATGAAGAGTAAACTTATATAAATATAATAAAAAATAAATAATGGAATTTCACACAACGCTCTTGTATATACATAAAATATATGATAAAATAGACTTTACATAATTTAAAAGAGAGGAGTAATATGATGAAATTTTTTGACAGATTTTATTTAGACAAAGAAAAGGATATAATTGTAAATTTATATAAAGAAAATGAAGATGAATTAAAATATATAATAGAAACACCCAACCATAAAACTGGAAATTTAATAACAAATTTAGCCAAAATATGCGGAGTTGAAACAATAAAAAATGATAAAGAGATGAAAATAATTGAAGGCGTAATTCCAGCAAGTATAAATTGCGATAATGAAGAAGTATATATATTCAGATTAGGTGGAATAAAAATTGCAAATATATATTTAAACGGAAAAATAGAAATAAAAGCACAAATACCTGCAATTAATAAAACATTAATGTCACAAACAAAAGAGTATAAATTAGATGTTAAAAAAACATTAATAAAAACATATATCTTAAAAAAATACAAATTTAGAACAGATCTACATACACATATACATGCAAATTTAAATTCAGATGATTTAATAGCACTAGGAATAAAACATCAAATAAAATATTCATTATATTACATAAAAAAGTTAGGATTGAAATTATCTGATAAACAGGCAAATGATTTATTTACAGAAAGATGTAAAATAGAAAAAAAATACGCTTATTGTGATTTACCAGGGAAAAAATTAATAAGAAAAATTGATGACGAGACATATATAAATTTTGCTGACTTAATTTTAAATAATCCAAAAGATATGGAAGAAAACATTGCTAAAATAAGAAACAGCCTAGTATTAATGAAAGATGGGCAAGCAGTATTTACAAACTTAGAAAAATTATATATTTATCGTTACGCTTTTTCAAAAGGAAAAATAAGTGAAAATAAAATAGCAATAAGAAATAGTAAAATAGATAAAATACCTAGCAGAACAATTAAAAATGTTTTATATAAAATGCAAGAAGATTCTGTAAGTGAAAATTATAAAAATAACACTTTATTACAAGACAAATTATTGTGGGTAGCTAGAGAATATCAAAAACAAGGAATTACATATGCAGAAATTTCTGTAACTTGGATTGTAAGAAAAGGTGAGGAAGGTGCTAAAATATTACAAGAGCTACACGAAATATTACCTAAAATAGAAAAAGAAACAGGTGTAAAATTAAGATTTTTAGGATCTTTTAGTAGAACCCTAATGACAGAAGAACAATTAAAAGAAGGTATTGATGTTTTAAAAGTTGCAGCAAAAAGTCCATATATAGTTGGTAGTGATATCATTGGTGAAGAAATAAATGACATTCGTAATTTTAAACAAGTATTAAAAGAGCTTGTTGAATTTGCAATAGAGCAAGATGATGGATTTACAATTCGTGTTCATGCAGGCGAGAATGATAGTTTTAAAGAAAATGTTGAAAGAGCAATTGAATGTATAAAAGAAGCTGTTCCAGAAGGTAAAAAAATGCCAAGATGTAGAATAGGCCATGGATTATATGGTATTGATTTGGAAACAGAAAACGGAAAAAAATTAGTTGAAGACTTAAAAAAAGATGGAGTAATATTAGAATTCCAATTAACATCAAATGTAAGATTAAATAATTTAACAGATTTATCATCACATCCTATAAAAAGATATTTAGCTAATAATGTAAATTGCGTTCAAGGTACAGATGGATGTGGATTCTACGGAACTGATTGTATGGAGGAGCAAATGGCCCTTACAAATTTATTAAATTTAACGGATGAAGATTTAGCAAAGATGAAAAAGGTAGAAGATGACTTGATTGCTAAAAATGATGAATACTTTAAAATTAAAAGCAAAGAATTTGAAGAATGGTTAAATGGAAGAGATATAAAAGATGCTATTTTACAAGAAGAGCTAGCTGAAATTGAAAAAAATAAAAACAGAGCTTTTTCAATAGGAAGAAATACAGATATAGATTCAGCCGAAATTTTTAAAGAAAAAATAGTAAAATTACCACAAGATAAAGTGCCTATTATTATTGCCGGTGGAAGTTTTAATTCAAAAGGAAGAGAAACTGTTATTACAGAAAGAGGAAAAGAATTATTAAAAGAGCTTATTGAAAAATTGGATAGTGAAAAAGCATATTTTGTTATAGGTCATAAAATGCAAGGGTACGAAAAGGCAATTATTGATATAAGTAAAGAAGTAAATAAAAAATTTGAAATAGATGCAATAATTCCGAAAAAAGTAACAAAAGAGCTAGCAGAAATGTTGGTAAAAAATGATTTAAATGGAGTATGCATTTCAACAGAATCTGAAGAGCTTGGAATATATAAAAGCTTTAATTATGAAATTTTTGAAAGAAGACCTTCAGTTGTATTAGCTTTTGACGGAAATTCTCCAGTATCAAATTTAGTGCAAGAAGCAAAAAACGGAAAAGGAAAAGCAAGAATTTACATAAATGATAGTGTTGATGCACTAAAAGAAAAGGCAAAATCATTAGATGGTTATGTAACAAAATTTAGTGAAAAAAATGAAGAAATTATTAATCAATTTGAAAATGATAATCCAGATATAATAATTGCTTAAAGAGATCATGTCAATGGTTGTCAATGGTGGCGGTTTGAAGTGTGTCAATGGGGACGGTTCTTTTTGACAACCTTTAGTAATATTTTTATTTATATTTAGATATGAAAAAAAGGTTGTCAAAAAGAACCGTCCCCATTGACACAAAATAAAATAAGAAAAAAATAATATATGTATTGATTTTTTATTTAATATTAGATATAATAAAAAAACCAACCAAATAGGACTTGAGAATATATCAAGTCCTATTTAATTTAATAAAAGGAGGAATTTTAGAATGGCAAAAGTACTAAAAGATGTATCAAGAACATTTAACGAATACTTATTATTACCAAATTTAACAGATGAAAGATGTATACCAACAAATGTAAGTTTAAAAACACCACTTGTAAAATTTAAAAAAGGAGAAGAACCTAAATATTCAGAGAACATTCCGTTTGTGTCTGCTATAATGCAAGCCGTTTCAGGAGAAAAAATGGCTATTGCTTTGGCGCGCGAAGGTGGATGTTCTTTTATTTTTGGTTCACAATCAATTGAAGCAGAAGCTGAAATGGTAAGACGTGTAAAAAAACATAAAGCTGGATTTATTGATAGTGATTCAAATGTAAAAAGTGGAACAACATTAAAAGATGTAATAGAATTAGTAGAAAGAACAGGTCATTCAACAGTAACAATCACAGAAGATGGAACAAGTAATGGAAAGTTTTTAGGTCTTGTTACAGATAAAGATTATAGAATTTCAAGAGCAAATTTAGATGATCCAATAGATAAATATATGACTCCAAGATCAAAAATAGTTTGTGCTAAAAAAGGTATAAGCTTAGCAGAAGCAAATGATATTATTTGGGAAAATAAAATTAGTTGTTTACCAATATTAGATGAAAATGATAATTTAGAGCATTTAGTATTTAGAAAAGATTATGAAGAAAGAAAAAATAATCCTAATTCTTTATTAGATGAAAATAAAAGATATATAGTAGGTGCAGGAATCAATACAAGAGATTATGAACAAAGAATACCAGCATTAGTTGAAGCTGGAGTGGATTTATTATGTATGGATTCATCAGATGGATATTCAGTTTGGCAAAAAAATACAATAGATTGGGTAAGAGCACATTATGGCGATGATGTAAAAATTGGAGCTGGAAATGTTGTTGATAAAGAGGGATTTTATTACTTAGCAGAAGCTGGAGCTGACTTCATAAAAGTTGGAGTTGGAGGAGGTTCAATTTGTATCACTCGTGAGACAAAAGGAATTGGCCGTGGACAAGCAAGTGCTTTATTAGATGTAGTAGAAGCCAGAGATGAGTATTATGAAAGAACAGGTATATATATTCCAATATGTTCAGATGGTGGAATTGTGCATGATTATCACATAACTTTATCATTAGCAATGGGTGCTGATTTTGTTATGATGGGTAGATATTTTGCTCGTTTCGATGAAAGTCCAACTAGAAAAGTTAAAATAGGTGGAAATATTGTAAAAGAATACTGGGGAGAAGGTTCAAATAGAGCTCGTAATTGGCAAAGATATGATTTAGGTGAAGCAGGAAAAAATAAGTTATCATTTGAAGAAGGTGTAGATTCATATATTCCATATGCAGGATCTTTAAAAGATAATTTGGCAATTACAGTAGCAAAAATAAAATCAACAATGTGTAATTGTGGTTCAATTTCAATACCAGAATTCCACGAAAAAGCAAGATTAACTTTAGTATCTAACATCAGTATAAAAGAGGGAAGTGCACACGATGTAATGCTAAAAGAAGTGGAAACACAAAATTAAATTTATATAAATAATAGATACATATATTTGTTAAAAAAATAGAAAGGAATTTTATAATGGATAAAGAATTAATACTAATAATTGATTTTTACGGTCAATATAATCAGTTAATAGCAAGACGTGTGCGTGAATGCAATGTATATTCAGAAATAGTACCATTTAGTACATCAATTGAAAAAATAAAACAAAAAAATCCAAAGGGAATAATTTTTACAGGTGGACCTGCAAGTGTATATGCAGAAAATGCACCAAAATGTAGTAAAGAAATATTTAATTTAGGAATACCAGTTTTAGGAATCTGCTATGGAATGCAACTTATGACACATATGCTTGGTGGTAAAGTCCAAAAAGCTGATAAAAGAGAATATGGTGTTACATCTGTAAATATAAATAATAGCTCAAAATTATTCAAAGGATTTGAAGATAAAAATGATTGCTTAATGAGTCATACAGATTTTGTAGAAAATCTTCCAGAAGGATTTGAAAATATTGGTTCAACAGACCATTGCCCAAATGCAGCAATGCAAAATACTAAAAAGAATTTTTATGGAATTCAATTTCATCCAGAAGTTAATCATACAAACAATGGAACAGAAATTATAAAAAACTTTGTTTATAATATTTGTGGTTGCTCTGGAAATTGGAAAATGAGCTCTTTTGCAGAGGAAACAGTTACAGCATTAAAACAAAAAATAGGAGATAAAAAGGCATTATGTGCTCTTTCTGGTGGTGTTGATTCATCAGTAGCAGCAGCATTAATAAATAAAGCAATAGGAAAAAATTTAACATGTATATTTGTAGACCATGGATTGTTAAGAAAAAATGAAGCAGAAGAAGTAGAGCAAGTATTTACAAAAAATTTTGATGTTAATTTTATAAAAGTAGATGCTAAAGAGAGATTTTTGAATAAATTAAAAGGAATAACAGATCCAGAGCAAAAAAGAAAAATAATAGGAGAAGAATTTATTAGAGTATTTGAGGAAGAAGCTAAAAAAATAGGAACTGTTGATTACCTTGTACAAGGAACAATATATCCAGATGTAATAGAAAGTGGATTAGGAGCAGGAGCTAAAATAAAAAGCCATCATAATGTAGGAGGATTACCAGACTATGTTGACTTCAAAGAAATAGTAGAGCCTTTAAGAGACTTGTTTAAAGATGAAGTAAGAAAAGTTGGATTAGAGCTAGGATTACCAGAATTTTTAGTATATCGTCAACCATTTCCAGGACCAGGGCTTGCAATTCGTGTAATAGGTGATATAACAGAAAATAAATTAGATATATTAAAAGATGCTGATTCAATATTCAGAGAAGAAGTAGCAAAAGCAGGATGGGACAGAAAAATAAACCAATATTTTGCAGTATTAACAAACATAAAAAGTGTAGGAGTAATGGGAGATGAAAGAACATATGACTACACAATAGCACTAAGAGCAGTAACAACATCAGATTTTATGACTGCAGAATGGACAAAAATACCATACGAAATATTAGAAATAGTATCATCAAGAATAGTAAACGAAGTAAAACATGTAAATCGAGTGGTATACGATATAACCGGAAAACCGCCAGCAACAATAGAATGGGAATAAAAAATTTGAAGATATAAAATTTATTCTTGTTGTATATTGAAAAGTTTATTTTTTGATATATAATATATATGAATTTTGATAAGAGGAGAAATTTTATGAAAAAATCAACTAAAATTAGTTTAATTATAGTAGGAATATTAATTGTGTGTCTTATTGCTTTTGAAGGGTTTTTATTAGTGAAGAACAAACAAGATTCAGATAAGAAAATATCAGAGCTACAAAATGAAGTTACTAATTTAAAGGATGGAAATTATATAGAAAATTCCAATAATGTTTTAGAAAATACAACTAATGAAAAAAATGAAAATAAAAATACGAACACAACAAATAATAGTAAAAGTAATGAAACACAAACTAATACCGCAAAATCTACTGAAAATCAAACAAAAAATGAAGAAGTTAATTATAATAAGTATGATGAAGATGGTTATATAATATTAAAAAATAGTGAAGTGAAAAATAGTGATTATTATAAATTATGGAGCAATGAATCAGATATGACACAAATACAAATAAATGAAGACGGTACATATTTATTTGATCATTATACAGCAAGTAGTGAAGTTAAAGGAACGTATAAAATAAATGGAACTAATATTATATTTACAGATGAAAATGGAACAGAATGGAATGGTACAATGAGGCGAGAAGAAGCTGGAAATTTAGCGTTAAAAATTTCTAAAAACGGTGAAAAAGTAACATTGTATGATGAAGAAGGAGATTAATAAAAATATTAATTAAAAGGAGCCCCTAGTTTTGGCAAATGCAGTATTAAACTGTATGTTTGTAAAGGGGTTTCTTTTTATTTGGATTTATGTGTTAAAAATTTTTTTCAATATTGAAAAAATACTACTTAATGATATAATACAGTCAGATAAAAATATAACTATATTATATCTAACATTAGTACCTTATGAAAGGTGGAAAAAAATATGATAAAATTTACAAAAATGCATGGGCTAGGAAATGATTATGTGTATATTGATGCAACAGCTAAAACTGGGCAAAAAATAGAAAATGAATCAGACCTAGCTAAATTTGTCAGCAACAGACATTTTGGAATTGGTTCAGATGGATTAATTTTAATATGTGACAGTAAAGTTGCAGATTTTAAAATGAGAATGTTTAACTATGATGGTAGTGAAGCGGAAATGTGTGGTAATGGAATACGATGTGTAGGAAAATTTGTATATGACAAAGGTCTTACAAATAAAGAAAGTATTACAGTAGAAACTTTGGCTGGAATAAAAACACTAAAGTTTAATATAGAAAATAGTAAGGTAAAAACTGTTCAAGTTGATATGGGAGAACCAATACTAAATCCACAAAAAATACCTGTCATATCAGAAGAAAAAATAGTAAAAAATTTAAAAATAAAAGCCTATGATAAAGAATTTAAATTTACATGTGTATCAATGGGAAATCCACACGCAGTAACAATTATTGATAACATAGATAATTTTGAAATTGAAAAATATGGACCAATATTAGAACATGATGAGCATTTTCCTAAAAGAGCTAATATTGAATTTATTGAACTTATAGATAAAAATAAAATAAAAATGAGAGTATGGGAAAGAGGTGCTGGTGAAACTTTAGCTTGTGGAACAGGAGCATGTGCATCTGTTGTTGCTTGTAATTTAAATGATTATATAAATAAAAAATGTACAGTAACATTATTAGGAGGAAATTTATTTATTGAATGGAATGAAAAAGACAATCATATATATATGACAGGGCCAGCAACAACAGTATTTGAAGGAATACTTGAATAATATAAGTAAAATATATAAAAGGAGGGCTCTATGATTAAAATAAATGAAAATTTTTTAAATTTACAAGATAGTTATTTATTTTCAACAATAGCAAAAAAAGTATCAGAATTTCAAAATAATAATCCAGATATAAAAATAATAAAACTAGGAATAGGAGATGTAACACTTCCTCTTGCACCAGCATGTGTAGAAGCAATGAAAAAAGCTTCAGATGATTTATCAAAAAAAGAAACTTTTATGGGATATGGACCAGAGCAAGGATATGAATTTTTGAGGTCAAAAATAGTTGAGCAAGATTATAAAAAATACGGAATTGATATTCAAACAGATGAAATTTTTGTTTCTGATGGAGCAAAATGTGATACAGGAAATATTGTTGATATTTTTTCAAAAGATAATAAAGTAGCTATAACAGATCCAGTATACCCTGTATATTTGGATACAAATACAATGGCAGGAAGGTCTGGTAAATATAATAAAGAAACAGGAAAATATGAAAATATAATATATATGCCATGTACTTCAGAAAATAATTTTGAACCAAAATTTCCGTCAGAAGTACCTGATATGATATATTTATGTTTTCCCAATAATCCTACAGGAACAGTACTTACAAAAAGTCAATTAACAAAATGGGTAAATTATGCTAAAGAAAACAAATCAATAATTTTGTTTGATAGTGCATATGAAGCTTTTATAACAGAGCAAAATGTTCCACATAGTATATATGAAATTGAAGGAGCAAAAGAAGTTGCAATAGAGTTTAGAAGTTTTTCAAAAACAGCAGGTTTTACAGGTGTAAGATGTGGATATACTGTAATTCCGAAAGCTCTAAAAGGATATACAAATTATGGAGATGCAGTTGAATTAAATAAATTATGGAATAGAAGACAATGTACCAAATTTAATGGTGCATCATACATAACACAAAGAGGTGCTGAAGCAATTTATTCTGAAGAAGGAAGAAAACAAATAATGCAGAATATTAAGTATTATCAAGAAAACGCTAAAATAATTAGAGAAGGGTTACAAAAAGCAGGATATACTGTATATGGGGGAATAAATGCACCATATATATGGTTAAAATTACCAGAAAATGTAAAATCATGGGATTTTTTTGATAAATTATTAAATGAATTGGCAATAGTAGGAACACCCGGAGTAGGGTTTGGTCCAAGTGGAGAAGGATATTTTAGGTTAACAGCATTTGGAAGTAGGTCAAATACAATTGAAGCTATGGAAAGAATAGCATCTAATATATATAAATAAGATAGAAAACAGAGCATATGTAAAAATAGCTCTGTTTTTTGAAAATATATGAAATAAAAAGTCAATTATAGAACTGCAAAAAAATCGCAAAAACATTGAAAAATCAATTGACATAGAGAAATAAATGTTATATAATGGAAAAGCATGTAAGATTAGCGATGAAGTAGGATGTGGCTACAACCTTTGAAATAGCAGGGTTGGAGGGAACTCCTATGGAGTATGTCGTGGCTTAGACCAGGCGGTAAGTTATTAAAATATAAGCACTTATCCCAAGAAAAATCATGCAAAAAACTTGGGTTTATATATTAGGTGTTGATGAAACACCAGGGTGCGTTTATAACTTCCGACTAATAATTTAAAATTTTAAGGAGGGAAAATTTACATGGCAACAGTAACAGGAAATGCGGTAGCAAGCGAAAAAATCAGAATAAGATTAAAAGCTTATGATCATGTAGTTTTAGAACAGTCTGCTGAAAAAATAGTAGATACTGCTAAAAAAACAGGAGCAAAGGTTTCAGGTCCTATTCCACTACCAACAGAAAAGGAAATCATAACAATATTACGTTCTCCACACAAACACAAAGATTCAAGAGAACAATTTGAAATGAGAACACACAAAAGAGTTATCGATATTCTTTATCCAACACAAAAAACTGTAGACAGTCTTATGAAAATAGACTTACCAGCAGGTGTTGATATAGAAATCAAATTATAATTTAAATTATTTAGGAGGTCTCTTATAAGACCAAGCTGATGTACTATTTAAAATAGAAATTAAAATATCAGCCAATAGTATTAGGAGGAAAGAAATGAAAACTTTAATAGGAAAAAAAGTTGGAATGACTCAAATATTTGATGAAAAAGGAAGAGTAATTCCAGTAACAGTTATCGAAGCTGGACCTTGTGTAGTAGCACAAGTTAAATCAGTAGAAACAGATGGATACAATGCTATCCAATTAGGATTTGGAGATGTAAAAGAATCTAAATTAAACAAACCAGAAAAAGGACACTTTGCAAAAGCAAATATAGCTCCAAAAAAACATTTAAGAGAATTTAGATTAGATTCAGTAGAAGGAATTACTGTTGGAACAGAATTAACAGTAACAGAATTTGCTGAAGGAGATAGATTAGACATCCAAGGAACAACAAAAGGAAAAGGATTCCAAGGTGTTATTAAACGTCATGGTCAACACAGAGGACCAATGGGACATGGATCTATGTATCACAGAAGACCAGGTTCAATGGGACCAACATCAACTCCAGGTAGAGTATTCAAAGGTAAAAAATTACCAGGACATATGGGAAGAGTTACTGTAACAATACAAAACTTAGATGTTGTTAAAGTTGATAGCGACAAAAATGTAGTTTTAGTAAAAGGTAGCGTACCTGGACCTAAAGGTGCAATATTAAAATTAAAAACAAGTGTAAAAGCATAGGAAGGAGGAAATGAAATGCCAAGTATAGATGTATACAATATTGAAGGAAAGAAAGTTGACTCAGTTAACTTAAGTGAAGAAATATTTGGAATTGAACCAAATGAAGCTGTTGTACACAGTGTATTAGTTAACTTTTTAGCTAATCAAAGACAAGGTACACAAAGTACAAAAACAAGAGCAGAAGTTCGTGGTGGTGGAAGAAAACCATGGAGACAAAAAGGAACTGGTAGAGCAAGACAAGGAAGTATTAGAGCTCCACAATGGATTAAAGGTGGTATAGCTTTAGGACCAAAACCTCGTACATATGCATACACAGTAAATAAAAAAGAAAGAAGATTAGCTATAAAATCAGTTTTAAGTTCAAAAGTATTAGAAAACGAATTAGTTGTTGTTGACAACTTAAACTTAAAAGAAATTAAAACAAATGCTATGGTTAAAGCTTTAAATAACTTAAAAGTAGAAGGAAAAACTTTAATATTATTACCAGAAAAGAACGAAACAGTTCAAAAATCTGCTAGAAATATAGAAAATGTTAAAACTACTTTAGTTAATACAATAAATGTATATGATTTATTAAAATACAACAAATTAGTTGTTACATTAGATACAGTTAAAAAATTAGAGGAGGTGTACGCATAATGATGCCAGAAGATATAATAATAGAGCCAGTTATTACTGAAAAAAGTAATGATGAACTTCAAGGTGGAAAGTATACTTTCAAAGTTAGCAAAAAAGCTACAAAAGTTGATATAGCAAGAGCTGTAGAAAAATTATTTGATGTTAGAGTATTAAACGTAAATACTGTAACTGTAAGAGGAAAACAAAAAAGAGTTGGAAGATCAGTAGGAATGACTTCTGATTGGAAAAAAGCTGTAGTTACAATAGATACAGATCCTCAAGCTAAAACATATTTAGCAAAAGGTGGAAAATCTAAAAAAGTTTCTAAAACAGTTAAAAACTCAATTGATGCTTACGGAATTTAATTTGTAAGATAAGTATTATCGGGAAAATACCCGGAAAATAAAGAATATCTGTTATACGGAGCAGGAAAAAATCCGTAAATAAAAAATTAGAGGAGAGAATAAAAATGGGAATGAAACATTTTAACCCAACAACTCCATCACTAAGAAACATGACAGTTTCTACATTTGATGAAATTACAAAAAAGACTCCTGAAAAATCTTTATTAGCAACAAAAAAGAAAAATGCAGGAAGAAACTCATATGGAAGAATTACTGTTAGACATCAAGGTGGAGGAAACAGACAAAAATATAGAATAGTAGATTTTAAAAGAAAAAAGGATGATATGACAGCAACTGTAATTGGTATTGAATATGATCCAAACAGAAGTGCTAACATAGCATTAATAGAATATGAAGATGGAGAAAGAGCATACATCTTAGCTCCAATCGGATTAACAGACGGAAATAAAGTTGTATCTGGAGAAAAAGCAGATATCAAACCAGGAAACTGTATGAAAATTGAAAACATACCAGTTGGTACAATGATTCATAATATAGAATTAAATCCTGGTCAAGGTGGAAAATTAGTTAGAGCAGCAGGTCAAGAAGCTCAATTAATGGCTAAAGAAGGAAAATATGCTCACGTAAGACTTCCATCAGGAGAAATGAGATTAGTTATGGCTAGATGTAGAGCAACAATAGGAACTATTGGTAACTCAGATCATGAAAACGTTAAAGTTGGTAAAGCTGGAAAAACAAGACATATGGGAATTAGACCAACAGTTAGAGGATCAGTTATGAACCCATGCGATCACCCTCATGGTGGTGGTGAAGGTAGAGCTCCAGTAGGTCATGCAGGACCAATGACACCTTGGGGTAAACCAGCTCTAGGATACAAGACAAGAAAACGTAACAAAAAATCAAATAAATTTATCGTAAAGAGAAGAAAATAATAAGATAAATAATAAATAAATTATTAAGGAGGGAAATTTTAATATGTCAAGATCAAGCAAAAAAATGCCTTATGTTTCTCAAAAGCTTTTAGCCAGAATCGAGAAAATGAATGAAACTGGAGAAAAAGAAGTTTTAAAGACATGGTCAAGAGCTTCTACAATATACCCACAAATGGTTGGACACACAATAGCTGTTCATGATGGTAGAAAACATGTACCAGTTTATTTAACAGAGGAAATGATAGGACATAAATTAGGAGAATTTGCTCCTACAAGAACATTTAAAGGTCATGCCGGAGATAAGACAACTAAAAAATAAGATATAGTTCTTAAAAAATAAGGAGGTAAATAAAGTGGAAGAAAAGCAAGAAATGATTCCAGAAGCAGTAGCAACTCTTAAAAATGCTAGAATTTCAGCTAGAAAAGTTAAAATAGTAGCAGATTTAATAAGAGGTAAAGATGCAAAAGAAGCTTTAGCAATTGTAAAATTCACACCAAAAGCTTCATCTGAAATAATAGAAAAATTATTAAAATCAGCTATAGCAAATGCTGAAAATAACCATGGTATGAAATCTAATAACTTATATGTTGCTGAAATATATGCAAACCAAGGTCCAACAATGAAAAGAATTAGACCAGCTGCAAAAGGTTCAGCAGTAAGAATTAGAAAGAGAACAAGCCATATAACAATAAAATTAAGAGAAAGAGCATAAGAAAGGAGGAGTTATTAAAATGGGACAAAAAATGGATCCACATGGATTAAGAGTTGGTGTTATCAAAGATTGGAGTTCAAAATGGTACGCTGATTCAAAGAATTTTGGAGAATATCTTGTAGAAGATAATAAAATTCGTAAATATATAAAGAAAAAATTATATGTTAGCGGAATTTCAAAAATAGAAATTGAAAGAACTGCTAAATTTGTTAAAGTTAATGTTTATACAGCTAAACCAGGATTAGTAATCGGAAAAGGTGGAAACTTAGCAGAAACATTAAAAAATGAATTACAAAAAATGATTAACAAAGATGTTAATTTAAATATTGTTGAGGTTAAAAATGCTGATATGGATGCACAATTAGTTGCAGAAAACATAGCAGGACAATTAGAAAGAAGAATTTCATTCAGAAGAGCCATGAAACAATGTATGCAAAAAACTATGAAATCAGGTGCTTTAGGAATTAAAACTTCAGTATCTGGAAGATTAGGTGGAGCTGATATGGCTAGAACTGAATTCTATAAAGATGGTACAATACCACTTCAAACTTTAAGAGCAGATATCGATTACGGTTTTGCTGAAGCAGATACAACTTATGGAAAAATAGGTGTAAAAGTTTGGATATATAAAGGAGAAGTTCTTCCAACCAAAAAAGAGAAAGTGGAAGGAGGAGAAGACTAATGCCATTAATGCCAAAAAGAACAAAATATAGAAAATTACAAAAAGGTAGAATGAGAGGAAAAGCTACTAGAGGTAATAAAGTAACAGATGGAGAATTTGGTCTACAAGCAGTAGATGCAGCATTAATAACATCTAACCAAATAGAAGCAGCTCGTATTGCTATGACTCGTTATACTAAAAGAGGTGGTAAAGTTTGGATTAAAATATTCCCAGACAAACCAATCACAAATAAAGGTATAGGTACTCGTATGGGTAAAGGTAAAGGTGCTGTAACATATTGGGTAGCAGTTGTTAAACCAGGAAGAGTAATGTTCGAAATAGCTGGTGTATCTGAAGATGTTGCAAAAGAAGCTTTAAGATTAGCTGCAAACAAACTATCTGTTAAATGTAAATTTGTAAAAAAAGAAACTGAAATAGGTGGTGATGTAGATGAAGATAAATAAGATTAAAGAAATGTCTTCACCAGATTTAGAAAAAGAATTAGGAGAATTAAAATCAGAACTTTTTAAATTAAGATTTACAAAAAAAGCAAACGGTTTAGATAATCCTATGAAAATTAAAGAAGTGAAAAAAGACATTGCTAGAATAAAAACAATATTAAATGAAAGAAAATTAAATGAAGCAAAATAATTGCATTTCATAAATATTAAAGGAAGGAGATCGTTCGAATGGAAGAAAGAAATCTTCGTAAAGTTATGATTGGTACAGTTGTTTCAAACAAAATGGACAAAACAGTTGTTGTTGCAGTTGAAACAAGTGAAAAACATAAAATTTATGGTAAAGTTCAAAAAAGAACTTATAAATTAAAAGCTCATGATGAAAAAAATGAGTGCCAAGAAGGAGATAAAGTAAAAGTTATGGAAACAAGACCTCTATCAAAAGATAAGAGATGGAGAGTTGTAGAAATAGTAGAAAAAGCTATTATAAAATAATTTTATCTCAAAAAAATAATAAATGTAAAATGTAATAAATAAACAAACTTTGTTTAAAGGAGGGAAATTACAATATGGTACAACAACAAACTATACTAAAAGTTGCTGATAACACAGGAGCAAAAGAAATTATGTGTATTAGATGTTTAGGTGGATCTTACAGAAAATATGCAAAAGTTGGTGATGTAATAGTTGCATCTGTTAAAAGTGCTGCTCCAGGTGGAATGGTAAAAAAAGGTGATGTAGTTAAAGCAGTTGTAGTTAGAACTAAAAAGCCTACAAGAAGAGCTGATGGTTCATACATAAGATTTGATGAAAACGCTGCTGTAATAATAAAAGAAGATGGAAATCCAAAGGGAACTCGTATATTTGGACCTATCGCTAGAGAGTTAAGAGAAAAAAATTATATGAAAATATTATCTTTAGCTCCAGAAGTTTTATAATTAGAAATAATTAAATGAATATTAATAATAAATAATAGAGGAGGCGAAATCCTAAATGTTAAAAGTAAAAAAAGGTGACACAGTTAAAGTTTTATCAGGAAATGATAAAGGTAAAACTGGAGAAGTTTTAGAAGTTATGCCAACAGTAGAAAAAATAATTGTTAAAGGTATAAATATTAAGAAAAAACACATGAAACCAAGAAGACAAGGTGAAGAAGGCGGAATAATATCTAAAGAATTCCCAATTCATATGAGCAAAGTTAGTGTTGTATGCCCAAAATGTGGTAAAGCTGTAAGAATTGGATTTGAAATGGATAAAGATAATAAAGTTCGTGTATGTAAATCATGTGGAGCAAAAATAAAATAATTGTAGAAAGGAGGATAATTTAAAATTATGGAAATTTTAAGAGATCAATACAAAAATGAAGTAATTCCAGCAATGATGAAAAAATTCAATTATAAATCAATAATGGAAGTTCCAAAATTAGATAAAATAGTAATTAATATAGGTTTAGGAGATACAAAAGAAAATCCTAAATCATTAGAAAATGCAATAAAAGATTTAAGCGAAATAACAGGTCAAAAACCAATCGTTACAAAATCTAAAAAAGCTATAGCTGCTTTTAAATTAAGAGCTAATGTTGATGTAGGTTGTAAAGTTACATTAAGAAGTGGAAAAATGTATGATTTTGCATACAAACTATTTAATGTAGCACTACCTAGAGTAAGAGATTTTAGAGGAGTATCTGCTAATTCTTTTGATGGAAGAGGTAACTATTCAATGGGTGTTAAAGAACAATTAATATTCCCTGAAATTGAATATGATAAAATTGATAAAATTAGAGGTATGGATATAATATTTGTAACTACTGCTAAATCAGACGAAGAAGCAAAAGAGTTATTAAAATTATTAGGTATGCCATTTAAGAATTAATTTTCTTAGGTTAGTTAAGAAGAAAGGAGAAATTCATGGCTAAAAAATCTTTAAAAGTTAAACAACAAAAAGCACAAAAATATGCAACAAGAGAATATAACAGATGTAAAATATGTGGAAGACCACATGCTTACATCAGAAAATTTGGAATTTGCCGTGTATGCTTTAGAGAATTAGCACATAAAGGCGAAATACCAGGTGTAAAAAAAGCAAGTTGGTAAAATTTATATATATAACAATTTAAAAGGAGGGATAAAATTGATTACTACTGATCCAATAGCAGATATGCTAACAAGAATTAGAAATGCAAATAGTGCAAAACATAAAACAGTAGATATTCCAGCTTCAAATATGAAATTAGCAATAGCTGATATATTATTTAAAGAAGGATACATAAAATCTTTTGAAGAGATAAAAGTTGAAAATAATCAAGGTATTATAAGAATAACTTTAAAATATGATGAAAAGGGTAGTAGAGTTATCGACGGATTAAAAAGAATCAGTAAACCAGGACTTAGAGTATATGCATCAAAAGATGAATTACCAAAAGTATTAAATGGTTTAGGAATAGCTTTAATATCTACATCTAAAGGAATCAAAACAGATAAAGAAGCAAGAAATGAAGGACTAGGCGGAGAAGTTATCGCTTATGTTTGGTAATATAGCAAAATAAATTATAAGGAGGGAAAATTCACATGTCTAGAATAGGAAATAAACCTATTACAGTTCCAGAAGGTGTTGAAGTAAAATTAGACGGACAACATATTACTGTAAAAGGACCAAAAGGAACATTAGAAAGAGATATTCATAAAAACATGACAGTTACTATGGATGGAAATGTTATAAAAGTAACAAGACCAAACGATGAAGCTGAAAATAGAAGTTTACATGGATTAACAAGAACTTTAATCAGTAACATGATTGAAGGTGTTTTAAATGAATATAAAAGAGAATTAGAAATAAATGGTGTTGGATATAGAGCTCAATTAAAAGGAAAAACATTAGTTTTAACTTTAGGATATTCACATCCAGTTGAAATGGAAGCTCCAGAAGGAATTACTTTCGAAGTACCAGCTCCAAACAAAATCATCGTTAAAGGTGTTGATAAAGAGCAAGTTGGTCAAATCGCAGCTGTAGTTAGAACAAAAAGACCACCAGAAGTATATAGAGGTAAAGGTATCAAATATGTTGAAGAACATATTAGACGTAAAGAAGGAAAAGCTGGTAAAAAATAAAATATTAATAATTAATATAGAATATTTATTAGCAAAAATTTTTTATAAAGCTCATATAAGAAAACTAATGCTGTTACATTAGTTAGAAAGGAGAAATGAAAATGGTTTCTAAAACAGATAGAAAATTTGAAACAAGAAGAAGACATATCAGAGTTCGTAGAAAAATAAGTGGAACTGCAGAACGTCCAAGATTATGTATATATAGAAGTAATAAAAATCTATTTGCTCAATTAATAGATGATGTTACAGGTACTACAATAGTTAGTAGCTCTACTCTTGATAAAGACATAAAAACAAAAGCATCTAACAAAGAAGCAGCTAAAGAAGTTGGTGCTGCTATAGCTAAAAAAGCAATTGAAAAAGGTGCTGAAACTGTTGTTTTTGATAGAAGTGGATATCAATATCACGGAATAATTAAAGAATTTGCAGAAGCTGCAAGAGAAGCAGGATTAAAATTCTAAGATTAATAAAAAGGAGGGAAATTTAAATTCATGGAAAATAATACATCAGAATTAAAAGAAAAAGTTGTATCTATAAGCAGAGTTGCTAAAGTTGTTAAAGGTGGTAGAACTTTCAGATTTAGTGCCGTTGTAGTTGTTGGAGATGGAGCAGGACATGTTGGTGTTGGTAATGGTAAAGCAGCAGAAGTTCCTGATGCAATCAAAAAAGCTATAGAAGAAGCTAAAAAGAATTTAATAACAGTTCCAATAGTTGGAACAAGTATACCACATGAATTTGTTGGTCAATTCGGTAGTGCAAAAGTTATGTTAAAACCAGCTGTAGAAGGTACTGGAATTATAGCAGGAGGAAGCGTTAGACCTGTAATAGAATTAGCAGGATACAGAGACATAAGAACAAAAGTTATAGGAACAAACAATCCTAGAAACGTTGTTTATGCTACACTAGAAGGACTAAAAAATATGCAAACATTAGAGCAAGTTGCTAAAAAAAGAGGTAAAAAAGTAGAAGATATTTTATAAAAAATTAGTTGATTTATAAAATAACATAGTATATACTTAGTATAATAAAAATAAGGAGGTGTAACCACATAATGAAATTAGATGAATTAACACCAGCACAAAGTACAAAATCAAGAACTAGAGTAGGACGTGGAATTGGTTCTGGTCTTGGAAAAACATCTGGTAGAGGTCATAAGGGTCAAAAAGCAAGATCAGGTGGTGGAGTAAGAAGAGGCTTTGAAGGAGGTCAAACACCACTATATAGAAGATTACCAAAAAGAGGATTTACAAATATTCATGCTAAAACTTACACAGAAGTAACTTTAACAATGCTTAACAAGGCTACTACTGAAGAAGTTACAGCAGAAAGCTTAATAGCAGATGGAATAATCAGTAAAGCAAATGATGGAATAGTAATCCTTGCTACTGGAAACTTAGAGAAAAAATTAGCTGTAAAAGCTAACAGATTTACTAAAGCAGCAAAAGAAAAAATTGAAGCTTTAGGTGGAAAGACAGAGGTGATTTAATTGTTTAACACCATAAAAAACGCTTTAAAAACTCCAGATGTTAGAAAAAGATTATGGTATACACTATTATTAATAATCATTTTTAGACTTGGATGTTTTATTTCAGTACCAACTGTAGATTCAACTCTACTAGCAAATATGGGATCAAATGGAATAACACAACTTATAAATACATTAACTGGTGGTGCTTTTTCTAGATTTTCAATATTTGCAATGTCAATTACTCCATATATTACAGCTTCAATTGTTATCCAATTGTTAGGTATGGTAATACCTTCTTTAGAAAGATTAACTAAAGAAGGTGGAGAAACAGAAAGAGCAAAAGTTAATAGATACACAAAAATATTAACTTTATTCTTATCACTAGCAGAAGGTTTAGGAATTTATTTAACATATAAATCTACTGGAATTTTCATAAATCCAGGACCTTTAACAGGATTTTTAGTTGTATTATCTTTTATGGCAGGAACAGCATTACTTATGTGGTTAGGAGAGCAAATTACTACAAAAGGTGTTGGAAATGGAATTTCAATGTTAATATTTGTTGGTATAATCGCAGGATTACCAGAAGGTGTAAAAACACTATATAAATTAGTATTCTCAACAACTTTCTCAACAACAAATTTATTATTAGCATTAGGAATAATATTAGGAACTATTATTTTAATAACAGCAGTTGTATTTGTACAACAAGCTGAAAGAAGAATACCAGTTCAATATTCTAAAAAAGTTGTAGGAAGAAAAATGATGGGAGGACAAAGTACTCATATACCATTGAAATTAGCAATGGCTGGTGTAATGCCAATAATCTTTGCTTCATCATTTATGACATTCCCAGCAATGATAATTCAAATATTTAACAGCAATATAGCTGAGCAATCAGGATTTTTAGCTGGTTTATATAAATTATCAATTGCAACATCAACATCAACATTAACAACATCTGCAGGAGCTACATATCCATTACCAATTGGATATTCAATAGCAAATGCCTTAATATATTTACTATTAATAGTTGGATTTACATTCTTCTATACATATGCAACATTCAATCCAGCAGAAATATCAAGCAATATTAAGAAAAACGGTGGATTTATACCAGGAATTAGAACTGGTAAATCAACTACAGAATATTTATCATCAGTAATAAGTAAATTAACTATATTTGGTGGATTTTTCTTAGCACTTATAGCTATAATTCCAATGATGGCAAGATTTACAACAGTAGATTTGGCCTTTGGAGGAACATCAATACTTATTATAGTTGGTGTAGCATTAGAAACAATGCAACAATTAGAGTCACAAGTAGTAATGAAACATTATAAAGGTTTTTTAGAATAAAGCAATAAAAGCAATTTAATTATTATAAAAAATATACAAAAGTTGGAAGAATAAATATTAATACTATATTTGGCTTCCAACTTTATATATGATTTTTTAAATAACTAACATATTGTGCAGTAAAATTAGTTATTTAAAAAGTTATATATCAATAATAACTTTATATAAGGAGGAATAATTATGTATATTATAATGTTAGGTGGACCTGGAAGTGGTAAAGGTAGTGTAGGAGGAAAAATTTCTGAAGATTTAAAACTACCACATATAGCAACAGGAGATATTTTTAGAGCTGAGCTTAAAAATGAGACTGAATTAGGCAAAAAAATTAAAAAATATATGGACAATGGTTTACTTGTACCAGATGAAGTAGTTATTGAAATAGTAGAAAATAGATTATCACAAGATGATGCAAAAAATGGTGCTGTACTAGATGGATTCCCAAGAACAAAAGAACAAGCAATAGCTCTAGATAAATTCCTTGCAGGAAGAAATCAAAAAGTTAATGCTGCAATTGAATTAGATGTTTCAGATGAAGATATAGTAAAAAGAATAGTAAAAAGAGTAGTTTGCTCAAATAAAGATTGTGGAGAATCATTTAATACAGAGTTCAAACCACCAAAGGTAGAAGGAATATGCGATAAATGTGGTTCAAAATTAACAAAAAGGGCTGATGATAATGAAGATACAGTTATGCAAAGACTAAAAGTTTATCATGATACATCAAAAGAATTGTTAAAATACTATAAAGAAACAGGAGCTCTATGTACAATACACCCAGATATATACTCAAAAACTGTATTAGAAGACAATGTAGCAGAAGCAGAAGAATATTTAAAAAATAAATAGAAACGATAGTGTGTAGATAAGGAAGTAATGAAAAGTGATAACAATAAAATCAAAAAGTGAAATTGAATTAATGAGAGAAGTATGTAAATTAACAGGTCTTATGTATAAAGAGCTTGAAAAACACATAAAGCCTGGAATTTCAACATATGAATTGGACAAAATAGCGGAAAATTTTATGAGAGCACATGGTGCTTTACCAGCACAAAAAGGATATAATCCAGGAATAAAAGGTGTTCCACCTTTTCCATGCTCTATATGTACATCAATAAATGATGAAGTAATTCATGGAATACCTTCAAAAAGAGCAATATTAAAAGAAGGAGATGTATTAAAAATTGATACAGTTCTTTTAAAAAATGGATTTAATGGTGATGCTGCAAGAACATTTATCGTTGGAAAACCAAAAAGCAAAGAAGATGAAAGATTAGTAGAAATAACTAAGCAAGCATTTTTTGAAGGAATAAAATATGCAAAAAAAGGAAATAGAATTGGAGATATTGGACACGCAATTCAAGAATTTGTAGAAAAAAATGGTTATTCAGTTTTAAGAGAGTTCCAAGGACACGGAATCGGAAGATCAATGCATGAAGATCCGGGTATACCAAATTACGGAAAAGCAGGTAAAGGACCAAGAATAGAACCAGGTATGACTCTTGCAATAGAACCAATGGTAATAATGGGAAAACCTGATATTTTGGAGCTTGATGATGGCTGGACAATTATATCAGAAGATGGAACTCAAACTGCACATTATGAAAATACAATTTTAATTACAGAAAAAGAGCCGGAAATATTGACATTAGTGTAAAAATGGTATATACTATAAAAGCTATTGTTTAATATAGCAAATTTTATTTTATGAAAGAAAAATGGAGGTAGAAATGGCAAAAGAGGATGTTATTGAAGTTGAAGGAACTGTTGTAGAAACATTACCAAATACTAATTTCAAAGTAGAGCTTGAAAATGGACATCAAATTCTAGCACATATTTCTGGAAAATTAAGAATGAACTACATAAAGATTCTTCCAGGAGACAAAGTAAAAGTTGAGCTTTCACCATATGATTTAAATAGAGGAAGAATTACATGGAGAGCAAAATAAATTAGCAAAAATATCTGATTGATACCCAACAATCAATTAATATATTAAAACAATGTTTAGGGAGGTGTTAAAAATGAAGGTAAGACCATCAGTAAAACCAATTTGTGAAAAATGTAAAGTTATCAAAAGAAAAGGTGTAATTAGAGTGATTTGTGAAAATCCTAAACATAAACAAAGACAAGGATAATAAACAAATTTTGGTATTCGCACAAACCTGAAAAGCGGCTGAAAGTTTAGGTTTGTGTTAATATATATAAGTTTTATAAAATATTAAAGACTATAATATAAGTTAAAATCCGATTAACTTATATTTAGTGCATTTCACCTTTAATATTAATTAAAACATCAAACACAAAACATTAAAAATAATATTTATAGAAAATTTTGGAGGTGCAAAAATAATGGCTCGTATATCAGGAGTAGATTTACCTAGAGAAAAAAGAATAGAAATAGGATTAACATACATTTATGGAATAGGTTTATCAAGTTCTCAAAAAATATTAGCAAAAGCTGGTGTAAATCCAGATGTTAGAGTAAAAGATTTAACAGATGAACAAGAACAAGCAATAAGAAATGCTATGGATGGATATGTTGTTGAAGGAGACTTACGTAGAGAAGTAGCTCTAAACATCAAAAGACTTACAGAAATAGGATGCTATAGAGGACTAAGACATAGAAGAGGTCTTCCAGTAAGAGGACAAAGAACAAAAACTAATGCTCGTACTAGAAAAGGACCAAGAAAATTAGTTAGTAAAAGTAAGAAATAATTAAGGAGGTAAAACATAAATGGCTACAAAAAATGTAACAAAAAAAGTAACTAGAAGAAGAGATAGAAAAAATATCGAAAAAGGTATGGCTCATATTCATTCTAGTTTTAATAACACAATAGTTACACTTACAGATGTTCAAGGTAATGTTTTATCTTGGGCAAGTGCTGGTGAATTAGGATTTAAAGGATCTAGAAAAAGTACTCCATTTGCAGCTAGTGAAGCAGCTGAAACAGCAGCTAAAGCAGCTATGGAACACGGATTAAAAACAGTAGAAGTATTTGTAAAAGGACCAGGTTCTGGTCGTGAAGCTGCTATAAGATCATTACAAGCAGCAGGGTTAGAAATAAGCAGTATAAAAGATGTAACACCAATACCACACAATGGTTGCAGACCACCAAAAAGACGTCGTGTATAATTAATATGTAATAAGGAAGGTGAAATTAGAAATGTCAAGATATAGAGAACCTGTTTTGAAAAGATGTAGATATTTAGGTATCAGTCCAACAGTAATAGGAATAGACAAAGAATCTAATCGTAAAAAATCATTAAAAAGACAAAAGAAAGTTTCAGAATATGCTATTCAGTTAAAAGAAAAACAAAAATTAAAATTTATTTATGGAGTTAGCGAAAAACAATTTAGAAAATATTTCGATATGGCTTCTAAAAAGAAAGGTAAGACTGGTGAAGTATTACTACAAATACTAGAAAGCAGATTAGACAACGTTATATTCAGATTAGGATATGCAAAAACAAGAGCTCAAGCTAGATTACAAGTAACACATGGTGCATTCGAAGTTAATGGACAAAAAGTTGATATACCATCTTACTTAGTGAAAGTTGGAGACGTTGTTGCTGTAAGAGAAATCAGAAAAGATAACGGAACAATAAAATTGAGTGCTGAAGAAAATGCATCAAGATTAGTTCCAACTTGGTTAGAAAAAGATGCTGACAAATTATCAGGTAAAGTATTAGCAATTTCTTCAAAAGAAGAAATCGATTATCCTGTTGAAGAGCACTTAATAGTAGAGCTTTACTCAAAATAGTAGTTTAGCTATAAAATATTATATTTGTCGATATATAATGGAATTTATTTTAAAGTGTAGAAATAAAATCTCACTTCTTTATATTAGGAGGTAAAAATGATAGAATTTGAAAAGCCAAATATTAAATGCTTAGAGATAGATAATGACAATAATTATGCTAAATTTGTATGTGAACCATTAGAACGTGGATATGGTATCACAATAGGAAATTCATTAAGAAGAATATTACTTTCTTCATTACCAGGAAGTGCAATAACTGGTGTTAAAATCGAAGGAGTTCAACATGAATTTTCTACAATACCAAACGTAGTAGAAGATGTACCAGAGATAATAGTTAATCTTAAAAATGTAAGATTAAAATTAGATAAGAATGAAGAAAAAACTCTAAGAATTAACTTTAAGGGAGAAGGAGAAGTTAAAGCAGGTGATATAATTACTGATGGAACAGTAGAAATATTAAATCCTGATTTACACATAGCAACTGTTTCTGAAGGTGGTTCACTAGTTATGGAATTAGTTGCCAATATGGGTAGAGGATATAATACTGCTGAAAAAAATAAAAAGGATGATCAACCTTTAGGCTTACTTCCAATAGATTCTATCTACACACCAGTTAAAAAAGTTAATTACGCAGTAGAAAATACTAGAGTTGGACAAATGGTTGATTATGATAAATTAACAATTGAAGTTTGGACAGACGGAAGCTTAAAACCATATGAAGCATTAAGTCTAGCTGCAAAAGTAATGACAGGACATTTAGAATTATTTATAGATTTATCAGAAGCTACTAAGAATACAAAAGTAATGGTAGAAAAAGAAGAATCTAAAAAAGAAAAAGTATTAGAAATGTCAATAGAAGATTTAGAATTATCTGTAAGATCATTCAACTGCTTAAAGAGAGCAAATATAGCAACTGTTGAAGATTTAGCAAATAAAACTGAAGCTGATATGATGAAAGTTAGAAATTTAGGTAAAAAATCTTTAGATGAAGTAACAAATAAGTTACATGCATTAGGATTAGACTTTGCCAGAGAAGATGATTAAAAAGGAGGACTTGTTAAAGTGGCTATAAATAGAAAATTGGGAAAAACAACAGATATAAGATTAGCAATGCTTAAAACTCAAGTAACAGATTTATTATTACATGGTCAAATTGAAACTACTGTAGCAAGAGCTAAAGAAGTTCAACCTATGGCTGAAAAATTAATCGCTTTAGCTATAAGAGAAAAAGATAACTTCGAAGAAGTTGATAGCAAAGTTGTTAAAGCAAAATTAGATAGCAATGGTAATAAAGTTACTGAATTAGTAAAAAGCAAAAATGGAAATGAATATTTAAAAGTAGTTAAAGAAGAAACTACAGAAAAAAGACAAAAAGATATGCCTTCAAGATTAAATGCAAGAAGAACAATGATGAAAAATCTTAACAAAGTAAAAGATACAGAAGGAAATCCTGTAGATTTAGCTACAAAATTATTCAATGAAATAGCTCCAAAATATGTTGGAAGACAAGGTGGTTATACTCGTATAATCAGAAAAGGACAACGTAGAGGAGATGCAGCAGAAGTTGCAATATTAAAATTAGTTTAATATAAATTTTACATATAAAAAAGTTAGATAAAATTAAAACATCTAACTTTTTTTTGCTCTATGAATGATTAATTATAAATGAATTTTATGAAATAATTAAAATAAGTAGATAATAATTATAAATCGGAAGAATAGTAAAATTAGATTTTTATATCCCAAAAACCATATAGAGCTAATGTCCATAATATACAATTTAATATGTAAATCACTAAAAGATTATAAAATCATATTATATACAAAAGGGGGCTACAATATGATTGATTTCATATTAAATTGTATATTATGGACATTAGCTCTATATGGTTTTTGGGATATATTAAAAATAATAAAAAGTACATTAAAAAATAGAAGAATAGAATCAAATGGAATATTTGTAATTGTAGCAGTAAAAAATCAAGAGCATCAAATAGAAGGATTTTTACGTTCTGTAATATTTAGAATATTATACGGAAAAGAAGAATATTTAAAGAAAATAATTGTAACAGATTTAGATTCTGTAGACAATACGAAGTCAATATTAGAAAAATTTTCAAATGATTATAGCGAAATAAAATTAGTTGATTGGGAAGCTTGCAAAAAACAACTTGATAGTTTAGAATAGTATTTAGTTAAAGAGAGGAAAGAAAATGAAAAAATTAACTAAGAGTATATTATTTTATGTAGCAATATTAGTAATTATATATGCGATATTTAAGTTTTGTTTGGAGTTTAACAATTACATATTTTTGAAATGGATAGATACTACAGTAATGTTTATAAGTATTATAGGTATTATTTTAGGAACTATACAAATGATATGTCATAGCACCAAAACGAGTAAATGGAAAGTTTTAATAGCAACTTGTGTTTGTACATTTGAGATATTACTTGCTATTGCGGGAGCATGGGCCTATTTTAAATTTTCACCAAGAGAAGAATTGGTTGATAGAGACAACAAAAAAATGATAAAAATAACACATTATGAATTATTATCAAATGATATTGAATATTACGACTACATAAATTACTTTATAAGAAATAAAACAATAAGAATAATTGAAGACTATAGCGATGCAATTGGAACAAAATATTATAGAGGTACAATATTTAATGACGAAAACGGAGAACTCTTTGAAGAATATGATTCAGAAGGAAAGCTTATATATAAAAAAGATGGAATACCAAAAGAAAAGAAGAATGACGAAATAAATAACAATGATACTGAGCAAGTGCAATCAGTTATTCCAGGTAATATTATTTATAAAAAAGAATTTGATAGAACAATAATAGAAGTTAATGTAATAGATGTAGCAATGACTGAATGCGGAATTGAGATAAAAAAATCAACAGATGGTGGAGAAACATGGGAATCACATATTCCAGTAGTTGAAGACCATAAAGAAGAAATACTTGTAACTCATTTAGATGCAGGTTATAGTTTTATAAACGAAAATACTGGCTTTATAAATGATTACATAAAAAATGAAGATCTAAGTGTAGAGGAACAAAAAAAATAGACATATGTATGTTACAAATGATGGAGGAAAAACATTTAAAATTGCAACAATAAATATACCAGAGGAAGTTACAGGAATATTATATATTGGTGCAGAAAGCATGCCATACACAGAGAATAATATACTGAAAATGAAAATAAATTCATATAGCACCAAAAACGGAGAAAAAAATCAATATGAGTTTCAAAGTATAGATAACGGATTAACTTGGAATTTTTGTGAAAAATTATAGTAAATATATATAATGCAAAATTTTAGAAAAATTATTTAACCAGTATATTTAAAATTTATTGAATTATCTACCTACATATGATAAACTACAAACATATATAGAGAAACGAGGAATATAGCATTGGAAATTAAAGGTGAACTAAAAGAAATAATATTCCAAAATGATGTAAACGGATATACAATAGGAGTATTAGATACAGAAGAAGAAGAGCTAACAGTAGTAGGATATTTACCATTTATAGCAATAGGAGATAATTTAAAATTAATTGGAAAATATGTAACACATCCAGACTATGGAAGACAATTTAAAATAGAAACATTTGAAAAATTAATGCCAGAAACGGCGGCAAGTTTAGAGCGTTATTTATCAAATGGAATGATAAAAGGAATAGGTCCAGCAATTGCCAAAAGAATAACAAAAATGTTTGGTGAAGAAACATTACATGTATTAAAATTTGAGCCATCAAGACTTGCAGAAGTACGAGGAATATCAAAAGATAAGGCAATTGAAATATCAGATCAATTTAATGAAAATTGGGAGTTATGGCAAATTGTTGGATTTTTAGAAAAATTTGGAATTGGCGTTCAAAATGCACAAAATGTATACAAAACATTAGGTGTAAATGCAATTGAAGAAATAGAAGCAAATCCATATATATTAATAGATGTTGCAAATAATGTAGATTTTAAATTAATTGACAAAATGGCAATGAATTTAGGTTTCGAATATAATAATGAAAAGAGAATTAAAAGTGGAATAAAATATGCTATTTCAAAAGCAACTGCAAATGGTCATTGTGCTGTATTAGAAGATGAATTATATAGATTCATAAAAGTTCTTCTAGGTGTAGAAAATGATGAAATAGAAGATTCTGTAATAGAGCTAAAAGCTAAGGGTGAAATTGTAATTGAAGAGCGAGAAGATAATAATTGGATTTATTTGGATTCATATTACAAAGCAGAAGAAAATGTAGCAAATAAATTAATAACTCTAGATAAAGCAAGGAATATGAAACATATAAATGATTTTGAAGATGAGCTAGAAAAAATAGAACAAAAAACTGATTTAATATTATCAGATAAACAAAAAGAAGCTATTGAAGCTGTAAATGATAACAATGTTTGTATAATTACAGGTGGACCTGGTACAGGTAAAACAACAATTATAAAAGTTATATTAGAGCTATATAAATCAAAAAAAAGAAAAACCGTATTATGCGCACCAACAGGAAGAGCTGCAAAAAGAATGACTGAAACAACAGGTGAAGAAGCAAAAACACTACATAGATTGTTAGAAATAGGTAAAATTGAAGAAGAGCGAACAAGTAAGTATAATGATTTTGATGTAGCACCATTAGATGCAGATGTAATAATTGTTGATGAAATGTCTATGGTTGATTTATTTTTGATGAATTATTTAGTGAAAGCAATATATCAAGGTTCAAAATTAGTCCTTGTTGGAGATGTAGATCAGTTGCCATCTGTAGGACCAGGAAATGTTCTTGCAGATTTAATAAACTCAAAAAGAATAAAGACAATTGTATTAAATAAAATTTTTAGACAAGCAGCAAAAAGTAAGATAATAATAAATTCTCACAGAGTAAACAGTGGAGAGACATTTATAAAACCACAAGAATCTGCAGAAGAGCTAAATCAAGATTTTTTCTACATAAAAGAAAATAATCAAGATAAAATTTTAAATCAAATATTATCTTTATGTAGTGGAAGATTAGAATCATACGGAAATTATGAGTTTTTTAAAAGCATTCAAGTTATAACACCAACCAAAAAAGGAATGCTTGGAACAAAAGAGCTAAATAAGGTATTGCAAGAGTGTTTAAATCCATTGCCAGAAGGTGGATTGGAAAGACAAAATCTAGGTGCAAGTTTTAGAGCAGGGGATAGAGTAATGCAAATAAAAAATAATTACGATATTTTCTGGGAAAGAGAAAAATATGGATATGAAACAGGTAATGGTGTTTTTAATGGTGAATTTGGTACTATATTAAAATTAGATGATATAGAAAAAAGAGTAAAAATAAAATTTGATGATGAAAAATATGCATGGTATCAATATTCAGAGCTAGATCAAATAGAACATGCATATGCAATAACAGTGCATAAAGCACAAGGTAGTGAATTTGATGTAGTAATAATGCCAATAGTACAAGCTGCACCAATGCTATTAACACGAAATTTACTATATACAGGAATGACAAGAGCAAAAAAAATGCTAATAATAGTTGGCAATGCAAATGTAATAGAATACATGATTAATAATGCTGATAATAAAAAAAGAAATACGGGGTTAGAATATAAATTAAAAAATATGTAAAAATATAGGGGGCAATTTTAGGAGGTTTTATGAAAAAAAATCTAATTGAAACTGCTCTTAATTTTATTTTTCCCCAAGCTTGTGGCTTTTGTGGGGAAATAACAAACTCGTATTTATGTGAGTATTGTAATGAGTATTTAAAACAAAGACAAATGAATAAAATACAAAAATATGATGATAAGTTTTTTGATGAGCATTTGTGGATATATGAATATAAAGATGAAGTGAGAGAAAAGATAATTGATTATAAATTTAATAATAAATCATATCTATATAGAACATTTCTTCAAATAATTCTATCAACAGAAAGTGTATGTAATTATATTAAAAAATTTGATATATTAATACCTGTTCCAATACATAAAAAAAGAGCGAAAAAAAGAGGTTATAACCAAAGTGAGTTGATTGCAAAAGGAATAGCTAAAGATATAAAATCTATACAATTGCAAACTAATATAATTGAAAAAATAAAAAATATAAAACCACAAAGTACATTATCAAAAGATATGCGTATAGAAAATGTTAAAAATGCATATAGGCTTAAAAAGTGTGACATATGTTTAAAAAATAAAAATGTATTATTAATAGATGATGTATTTACAACAGGAAGTACAGTAAATGAATGTGCTAAAATTTTGTTACAAACAGAATGCAATAAAGTTAGTATAATAACACTTGCTAAGGATTGACAAATGTACATAAAAGTACTTATAATAATGGTAATAATTTATGATATTTTACAAGATCAACTTAGTGAAATTATTATAAGTTTATGAATGTAATGGGGGGATTTTATATGAAATTTATAGTAGGGATAGTAATTGCTGTTGCTATGGTATGTGGAGTATATACGACAAAGTCTATAACAGAAAGTATTGATAAAACATCAAACAATACAGTATCTACACAAACAGATAATAATTATAATAAAAGAATCTTGGGAGGCTGGGAATCATCTGCATCAGGAGGATCTTATTATGTATTTAATAATGATAATACATACTATTGGTATGAAAGTTCCAGTAATTTAAATGATAATTATTATAAAGGAAATATGGAAATTTTGCATGGAACTGATGCAATGGATGAGCTTGGAATAACATTAGAGCAAGTTACTACAGTGGTGTCAAATTCAAATTATAAAGTTGGAATTAATAATATTTATTGTATAAAATTGAATCCTACGTATTTAATCAGTGGTGGCGTTGATAAAACAAATACTTTGACAGATAAATTTAATATGAAATTATTATTTGTATATGTAGATGAAAATAATGCACAAGCATATAATTATACAACGAATGATACATATTACTTAGTTAAAAAATAAGATATAATTAAATAGCAAGAAGGAGTAATAATTATGCAAGAAAAAAGGAAAGATTACATAGGTTGGGATGCTTATTTTATGGGAATAGCAATGTTATCTGCACAAAGGAGTAAAGATCCAAATACACAAGTTGGAGCATGTATAGTAAGTAAAGATAAAAAAATATTATCTGTAGGATATAATGGGGCTCCAAATGGATATGATGATAAACATATGCCTTGGGATAGAGAAGGAGACTTTATGAATACAAAATACGCATATGTATGTCATGCAGAGCTAAATGCTATATTAAACAATAAAGGTTCAAACTTAGAAGGGGCAACAATATATGTAGATTTATTTCCATGCAATGAATGTGCAAAAGCAATAATACAGTGTGGAATAAAAGAAATTGTATATAAGTCAGATAAGTATAATGGAACAGATGGAAATATAGTATCGAAAAAAATGTTAGATTATTGTGGGGTAACATACAGAAAATATGAAGAAAGCCATAAGGAAATAAAACTAGATTTATAAAAAAGAACATTGAATATTTTTCAATGTTCTTTTTACATATTTTTATACTCTTCCGAAAAAAGATGTACATTTTCCTGAGTCATTTGAGAAGTTAGCTTTTATATAACCACCATCTTTATTTACCCACATATATGAAGTACCTGATGATCTTTTTTCTACCATATAGCCATTAGTGCCAAATTTTGAAACCATATCTTCATATTTAACACCATTAGCACTATTAATTTCGCTTTTTAAATTACTTGAGTCTGATAAATCAGTTTTATCATCTTTTAGTAAATCGTCATCGATATCAATAGTAATTGTAGCTGTTTTAGCGCTATAATAAGTTGCTGTTAATGTTGTATCGTCTGTGATTTTCCAAGTATATTTATTATATTTTTCATCAACTAATTCACCATCAGATCCTATAATAGAATTGATTTCTTCAACTGTATTTTCTGGTTTTATTTTATCCATATATTCGAAAACTTTTAAATCTTCTTTGTTTGATTCAGTTGTTGATTCAGTTGAGTTTTCGCTTGAATTACTTTTTGAATCTTTATTAGAATCATTATCTTTTGATCCACATCCTGATAAAGAAAATACTAAACATAAAATTAATGCTAATAAACCAATTTTTGAAATTGTTTTTTTCATAAATACACCTCCCCTCCAAAGCTAACTTTATAATATTTTAAGAAATTTGTCAACTACAAGGACGTTTTTACTTCTATAATCTAGATAGTTATAAGCAAATAATTTTATTTGACAAATTAATATTATAAATGTTAAAATATTAATATTAAGAGTGTACCTAAACATAATATGTGAGCGGTACAGAATAACAACAGTTATTTACACAGAAGTGAGTAAAGTCTTACAGAGGAGTCTTAATAGTTTATTAATGATGTATTATAAACGAATAAGAAACTTTGTAAGGCTTTTTTTTCGAATAATACACATAAAGAAAGGGGATTTTTATGAAGTATTTTAAAAAGTTAGTTGGGGATAGAATATACCTATCACCAAGAAGTACAGAAGATTATGAAATTTTTACAGAATGGATGAATGATTTTGAAACAACAGATTATGTAGGAAGAAGTGGACAAATACAATCAGTATCAGCAGAAAAAGATTTTTTAAATGAGCATGCTAATCAAAGAGCTGCATTTGTAATTGTAACATTAGATGATAATAAAATGATTGGAACTGTTTGCCTAGAAGAATTTAATGATATAGATAGAACTGCAACACTAGGAATTTTCATAGGTGATAAAAATTACAGAAGTAAAGGATATGGAACAGAAGCAATTAGATTAATATTAGAATATGGATTTAAATATTTAAATTTACAAAACATAAAATTAGATTTAATGGAATTTAATGGAAGAGCCCTAAAATGTTATCAAAAATGTGGATTCAAAGAGTATGGAAGAAGAAGAAAATGCAAATATATAAATGGAAAATACTATGATACAATATCAATGGATATATTAGCAGAAGAGTTTGAAGGAGACTACATAAGAAATAAAAATATATAGTTTTATAAATGTTTCTACAGTAGTAAGTGTTGTAATATACTATGCTTTTGATAAATATGAAAAAAATGAAAATGTAATGTGAAAATACTTGACAAATCAGCCGAAAAGGTGTAAAGTATATAAGCATTACATTTTTTTGAGATATATCAAAAAATCTCAAGAAAGGGAGCAAAACGAAAGTATGGAAGAAAAAATAAAAATAGGAATACTATTCGGAATATATGGTAAGTTACTAACAGAAAAGCAATATGAATTATTAAATGATTATTACAACAATGACTTATCACTTTCAGAAATAGCAGAAAATAATAATATAACAAGGCAAGCCGTAAATGATGTAATAAATAAAGGAAAAAATAAACTAATTGAAATAGAAGAAAAATTAGCATTTATGAAAAAAATGTTAAATCAAGAAAAAGAAATAAAGCTAATAATAAATGAACTAAAAAATGCAGAAAATAAAACATTAAAAAAAGAACAAATACAAGACATACAAAAAAGGCTAGAACAATTAATTTAATGTAAGGAGGAACTTCAAATGGCATTTGAGGGATTATCTTCAAAATTTCAAAATATAGCTAGAAAGTTTAAAGGTAAAACACGTATAACAGAATCTGACTTAAAAGAAATGTTAAGAGAAGTTAAATTAGCATTACTAGAAGCAGATGTTAATTATAAAATTGTAAAAGAATTTATTGCCACAATTCAAGAAAAAGCATTAGGGCAAGATGTTCTAAAATCATTAACACCAGGTCAACAAGTAATTAAAATAGTAAAAGATGAACTTGTTGAATTATTAGGAGGAACAGATGCAAGAATAAATATATCACCAAATCCTCCAACAATAATAATGATGGTTGGTTTACAAGGATCTGGTAAAACAACAACAGCAGCAAAGCTTGCAAATATATTAAGAAAAGATGGTAAAAAGCCATTATTAGTAGCTTGTGATGTATACAGACCAGCTGCTATAAAACAATTGCAAGTATTAGGAGCTCAATTAAATATACCAGTATATGCAAATGAAAATTCACAAGATGTTGTAAAAATTTCAAAACAAGCAATTGAGCAAGCAATAAGTAAGCTAAATGATGTAATAATAATAGACACAGCTGGTAGACTTCAAATTGATGAAGTACTTATGGAAGAGCTTAAAAATTTAAAATCAGCAGTAAAACCACACGAAATATTATTAGTTGTAGATAGTATGACAGGTCAAGAAGCCGTAAATGTTGCAGAAAGTTTTAAAGATGCAGTTGGAATTGATGGAATAGTACTTACTAAATTAGATGGTGACACTCGTGGTGGTGCAGCATTATCTGTAAAAAAAGTAACTGGAAGACCAATTAAATATATTGCAACTGGTGAAAAAATGAATGATATAGAGCAATTCCATCCAGATAGAATGGCATCAAGAATTTTAGGAATGGGAGATGTTCTTTCAATAATAGAAAAAGCTGAAGAAGCAATAACAGAAGAAGAAGCTGAAAAGTTAGAAGCTCAATTAAGAAAAAATAGATTTGACATGGATGACTATTTAGCACAATTGAGACAAATAAAAAAGATGGGATCTTTTTCATCTATCCTAAAAATGATACCTGGATTAGGAAGTAAAATGAAGGATATTCAAGTAGATGATAAAGAATTTTTACGAATTGAATCAATGATTTGTTCTATGACCAAAGAGGAAAGAAGAAATCCTAAAATATTAAATGGACAACGTAGATTAAGAATTGCAAAAGGTAGTGGAACAACAGTTGAACAATTAAATAAATTTATGAAGTCATTTGAAATGACACAAAAAATGATGAAACAAATGAAATCTGAAAAAGGTATGAAAAATGTTATGAGAAATCTTAAAGGCATTGATAAAGATGCATTTAAAGATTTGAAATTTTAAGGAGGTGAAAACAAGATGGTAAAAATAAGATTACAAAGACAAGGTGCTAAAAAAGCTCCATTCTATCATATAGTAGTTGCAGATTCAAGATCTCCAAGAGATGGAAGAATCATCGAAAAAATAGGATCATACAATCCAATGACAGACCCAGCAACAATAGTATTAGACAAAGAAAAAGTTGCAGAATGGATCAAAAATGGTGCTAAACCAACAGACACAGTAAAAGCTTTAATAGAAAAAGCTAACTAATTTTAATCCTGGAAAGGAGTAAAAATTATGAAAGAAATTTTAGAACTTATAATTACTAATCTTGTTGACAATAAAGATGAAGTATCAATTGAAGAAATTATAAACAACAAAAATGTTGATTATAAAGTAAAAGTTTCTAAAGAAGATATGGGAAAGGTTATTGGAAAACAAGGAAAAGTAGCAAAATCAATAAGAACTGTTATGAAATCTGTATCTGCCAAAGAAGGCAAGAGAGCAAATATAGAATTCGTAGATTAAGAGGTAAAAATGCAAGAATATTTTGAAATAGGTCAAATTGTAAATACATTTGGTGTAAAGGGATTTGTTAAAGTAAAGCCTTTCACTGATGATTTAGAAAGATTTGAAGAACTAGAATCAATTTTAGTTATTAAAAATAAAGATATGATTGAAATGAAAATTGAAGAAGTAAAATATCAAAAAAATATGGTACTTTTGAAATTGGAAGGCATTGATGATATGACTATGGCAGAAAAATATAAAGGTTGCTATATAAAAATTCATAGAAAAGATGCAAGAGAGCTTGAAGAAGGAACATATTTTATAGCTGATATATTAGGCTCAGATGTGTATACAGATACTGGTGACTATTTAGGGAAAGTTGATGATATATACAATAGTGGAGCACAAGATATATATGTTGTAAAAGATGAACTTGGAAAGCAAATACTTTTACCATCAATCAAAGAAGTTATATTAGATATTGATATTGAAAATCAAAAAGTAACAGTTCATTTATTAAAAGGTTTAATATAATAAATGGAGGAAAAAATGAAATTTGATGTTTTAACACTTTTTCCAGAAATGTTTAATTGTTTAAATGAAAGCATTTTAGGAAGAGCAATTGAAAAAGATTTAATAAATATTAATTTAATAAACATTAGAGATTTTTCAAAAGATAAACATAAAAAAGTAGATGATACTCCATATGGTGGAGGAGCTGGAATGGTTATAAAACCAGATGTTGTATATGATGCATATCAATCTGTAAAAGATGAAAATGCAAAAGTTATATATATGTCTCCACAAGGAAAAGTATTAAATCAAGAAAAAGTAAAAAGCCTTAGTAAAGAGCAGCACTTAATATTGTTATGTGGACATTATGAAGGAATTGATCAACGTGTTATAGATGAAATTGTTGATGAAGAAATTTCTATAGGTGATTATGTTTTGACAGGAGGAGAAATACCTGCAATGGTATTAATTGATTCTGTTAGCAGATATATAGAAGGCGTAATTAGCAGTGAATCTACAAACGAAGAATCATTTTCAAATAATTTATTAGAATACCCACAATATACAAGACCAGAAGTTTTTAATGGTGTGCAAGTTCCAGAAATATTAAAGTCTGGGCATCATGAAAATATAAATAAATGGAGAAGAGCTGAATCTTTAAAAAATACATATAAAAAAAGGCCAGAACTTTTAAAGGATGTTGAATTATCTTATGAAGATAAAAAAAATTTAGGTATTAAATAAAAATTAATATTAAAAAGAAAATAAAGTATTTTTTATAAAATTATAAGACGAAAAGTCAAAATAAAGAAAGGAGAATATCGATGGATATCATAAAATCAATTGAACATGAGCAAATGAAAAATGCGATTCCAGACCTTAAAGTTGGTGATACAATAAGAGTACACCAAAGAATTAAGGAAGGTAATAGAGAAAGAATCCAAGTATTCGAAGGAATAATAATTAAAAAACAAGGTGGAGGATTAAATGCTACATTTACAGTAAGAAGAGTAGCTTACGGATGTGGAGTTGAAAAAACATTCTTAATTCACTCACCAATGGTAGAAAAAATTGAAGTAGTTAGAGTAGGTAAGGCAAGACGTGCTAAATTATACTACCTAAGAGACAGAGTAGGTAAAGCTGCTAAAACTAAGGAAAATATAGGAGCAAGAATTGAAACTAAAGAAATAGTTATCAAAGGTGCAGAAACAGAAGAAGCTCCTGTAGCTGAAGAAGTAGCAACACCAGCTGTTGAAGAAGCAAAAGTTGAAGCTCCAGCTACTGAAGAAGCTCCAAAAGCTGAATAATAAATAGTAAATAAAAAATATACATTCATATTAATGAATGTATATTTTTTTAATCTTTTTTTACATATATTTAATCATGAATTCTCTTTTGTTAAATACTTAGGAAAAAAATCCTAAAATATTGTGCGAAAAAAATTGATGTGGTATCCTATATATAGAATAAACAAAAAAACTATACAGTGGAATAGAGCTTATATAGATATTATAGACAGAACTTATAATTGAAACAACAGATATAAGAAAGGAGGATATGTGATATATTGTTGACTATCACATAAAAGTTTATGCAATATATAATACACCTAACAGATGCATGTAATTTAAAATGTAAATATTGTTATGAAAATAAATCTGTAAGAGAAATTTCATTTGACAATATAACAAAAATAATAGACAACGAAATAAAACAAAAAAGTAAATATGCTAGTATATATTTTTATGGTGGAGAACCATTATTAAAAAAGCAGATAATAAAAGACACAATAAAATACATAGAAAGCAAAAAATGTAAAACGAAATTTAAATACGGAATTACCACAAATGGTACATTGCTAGATGACGATATGATAAATTTAATAAAAGAAAATGAATTTACTGTTGCATATAGTATTGATGGAGGTAAATTAGTTCAAAATTTAAATAGAATAACAGCTGATGGTAAAGAAACATTTGATATAGTAGAAAAAAATGCAAAAAAAATGTTAAATGCAGTAAAAACAACAATAGCAATGGCAGTAATTACTAAAAATAATTTAAAGTATTTAACAGAAAGTGTTAAATATTTGTATAATATAGGTTTCAGATACATAAATTTACTATTTGATTATACACAAAATTGGAAAGATGAGGATTTAATTATAATAAAAGATCAATATAGTAAACTAATAAATTTCTATGAAGAAAAAATAATGAATGAAGAAGATATAAACATACCATTAATAGATGAAAAAGTGAACACATATATAAAAGACAATTATAATTGTAACAAAGATTGTCAGCTAGGAATAAGACATGTAAATGTTGGAACAGATGGAAATTTTTATCCATGTGTACAATTTGTTGGAAATGACAAATACATAATAGGAAATTACGAAAAAGGAATTGATTTTGAAGCAAGAGCAAAATTAATTAAAGAATCAAAACAAGAAAATGATATATGCAAAAATTGCGCTATAAATAAACGATGCAAACATACATGTGCATGTAAAAATTACATGATAACAAAAGATATAAACGAAGTATCACCACTTGTTTGTGAAACAGAAAGACTAACAATTGAACTAGTAGACAAAATGGCAGAACGATTATACAAAAACAAATCTAAACTATTTTTGCAAAAATATTACAATAAGAGCTATAATATAATTAATCAATATATTAATGATAGGGGATGATTTTATGGAATTAAGAAGCGTAAAAGAAGAAGTAAAAAAAGAATATCCAAAAATGGGACAAGTTAAAAGCAAAAAATTAAAAAAATGTATACCAAGTAAATGGTCCAAGATAGGGATTACATCATTTGCATTAGGACTAATATTAAAAAATACTGCATATGCAACTGAAAATACAGTAGTAGATAGTAAAGCTGACATTGTTGGAGGACTAACACAAGTATCTCCGAAAGTGCCAGAAGTAAATTATATGTGCATAACAGCTATAGTATTATCAATTGTCTTTGCAATACGGATTTGTAATTAGTTTAGTATTCACTATAAAAAATGCCAAAAATAAAAATAATAACGAAAAAGATAATATCTCCCAAAATGCCAAAAAAGCAAAACCATATATAATAAGTTTAATTATATCTTCTGTATTACTAATAGTATCGGTGATATTGTTAGTAAGTAGCATATACTAATGATATTTGTAATACATAATTTAATTAATAGTAAAACAAACAATAAAAACCATCAAATAACAATATTCAAGTTATTTGGTGGTTTTTATTAGCTATAAAATAAAATTTCTACAAACCAAGCTTAATTTTATCAGCCTCATCTTGAGAAATATATCCATATTTCACCATAGAGCGTATAACTTTAGCCTGTCTCTTCTTACATAAATCCATATTAGCAGTAGGAGCATAAACACTAGGGGCATTAGGAATTCCAGCAAGCATAGTTGCCTCATCCAAAGTCAAATCTTTAGGTTCCTTATTTAAATATCCATTTGACGCCTCCTTAATTCCATAATACCCATTCCCATAATAAATAGTATTAACATACAACTCAAAAATCTCATCTTTAGAATAATTTTTCTCCAAATAATAACTCAAAATTAACTCAGCAGACTTTCTCGAAATATTTTCCTTCTCAGTCATAAAATACAAATTCTTAGCAACCTGCTGAGTAATAGTACTACCACCCTCAACAGCATCTTTAGCCTTAATATTAGCACTCATCGCCCTACCAATAGAAATCAAATCAATCGACCCATGTTCTCTAAATCTATGATCCTCAACTGCAATAGTAGCATTCACCAAATCATCAGGTAAATCAGAAAAACCAACAAAATTCTCATCACCACGAACCTCTTCAACCTTATCCCTCAAAGAAATCCTACTAACAGCACTATTATACAAATTATATCCCATCAATCCAACAAAAACACAACCCACCAAAACAACAACAAAAATAATCAACAAAATCTTCCTCAACAACTTCATACCCACCAAAACCTTTCAAAAAAAGTCATTATACTAATTAATAATTCTAAAAACATTATATATATACAAACCAATAAAATCAATAAATAAAGAAATAAAATAAAAAGGATTTATTTTTTTTCAAGAAAATAAATAAATTCACTAAATAAGAAAAAATATAGATAATAAATCAAAAAAATAATCAAAAAATCAGAAATAGTAGAGTAGTGAAGAAGATATTATAGTATAAAAATTCCATGACGCGCAGTTTGGAAGCTGTCGAATATTATAAATTTTGTACACCCAATAGCGGGGGTACACAGTAATTCACACTACACAAGAAAAGGCGCACCAGTAAGGAATGGAATTTTTATACTATAATATCTTCGGAACGGCCTATAATTGTAACAACAAAAAATACAAGCATAATATTGAAAATATCCCCACAAGGTGATAAAATACAACAATAAAAGGAAACGGAGGAAATTTAAATGTCAAAATTTGTTCATTTACATGTGCACAGCGAATTCAGTTTATTAGATGGCGCAAACAGAATAAAAGATTTACCAGTAAGAGCAAAAGAGCTCGGCATGGATTCAATAGCAATAACAGACCACGGCGTAATGTTTGGTGTTATCGATTTTTATAAAGCATGTAAAGCAAATGGTGTAAAACCAATAATCGGATGCGAAGTATATGTAGCACCACGAACAAGATTTGACAAAGAAGCGGGAATCGACAACAAATACAATCATTTAATACTACTAGCAAAAAATAATAATGGATATAAAAATTTATCAAAACTAGTATCACTAGGATTCCTAGATGGATATTACTATAAGCCAAGAATAGATAAAGAAATATTAGAAAAATACCACGAAGATCTAATTTGCTGTAGTGCTTGCTTAGCAGGAGAACTACCACAAGCCATATTAAAAAATGATATGGAAAAAGCAGAAGAAACAGCACTATGGTTTAAAAATCTATTTGGAGAAGATTATTATTTAGAAATACAAGCCAATAGTTTAAGAGAGCAAGCATTAGTTAACCAAAAACTAATAGCATTATCACAAAAATTAAACATACCAATAGTTGCGACAAATGATGCACATTACTTAAAAAAAGAAGATTACTACAATCATGAAGTATTACTTTGTGTACAAACAGGAAAAAGAATGACAGACAGTGACAGAATGTCTTTTTCAACAAATGATTTTTACATAAAATCTCCAGAAGAAATGGAAGAATATTTTGCAAATGTACCACAAGCACTAGAAAATACAGTAAAAATAGCAGAAAAATGTAATGTAGAATTTGAATTTGGTAATACAATATTGCCAAATTATGATGTACCACCAGAATTTGAAACACATTATGATTATTTAAGAAAATTAAGCAAAGACGGAATGCAAAAACGATATGGAGATAGCATTCCAAAGGAAATTAAAGAAAGAGAAGAATATGAATTATCTGTAATTAAAACAATGGGATATGTAGATTATTTCTTAATAGTTTGGGACTACATAAACTGGGCAAAATCACAAGGAATTCCAGTTGGTCCAGGTCGTGGATCTGGTGCTGGCTCAATAGTTGCATATGCAATTGGAATAACAGATATAGATCCAATAAAATACAGTTTAATTTTTGAAAGATTTTTAAATCCAGAAAGAATAAGTATGCCTGATTTTGATGTCGATTTTTGTTATGAAAGACGACAAGAAGTTATAGATTATGTTGCAAGAAAATATGGTCATGATCATGTTTCTCAAATTATAACATTTGGAACAATGTCTGCAAGAATGGTTATAAGAGATGTTGGAAGAGCATTAGATGTGTCATATGCTGAAACAGACAAATTGGCTAAAATGATACCAAACGAAGTTCATATTACAATAAAAAAAGCATTAGAGCAAAATAGAGAGCTAAATGACTTATATGAGAATGATGAATCAGTAAAAAAATTGTTAGATATAGCAATGGGACTAGAGGGATTACCTAGACAGGCTTCAACACATGCTTGTGGAATAGTAATAACAAAAGATCCAGTAGATACATATGTTCCGCTATATGTTAGAGATAATTTAATTTCAACACAATATATTATGACAACATTAGAAGAGCTTGGACTTTTAAAAATGGACTTTTTGGGCTTAAGAACATTAACTGTAATTCAAGATACTATAAATCTTGTTAAACAAAACAGAGGTATCAATGTTGAATATGATAAAGATATGAGTGATCCAAAAGTTTATAAACTATGGCAAGATGGTGATACAGTTGGAATATTCCAATTTGAAAGCCAAGGAATTACTAACTTTATGAAAGAATTAAAACCAGATTGTTTAGAAGATATAGTAGCTGGTGTTTCGCTATATCGTCCTGGTCCAATGGATCAAATTCCAAGATATATAGCAAATAAAAAAGATCCTGAACATGCTATATATACACATCCAGCTTTAAAGCCTATACTTAAAGTTACATACGGATGTATGGTTTATCAAGAACAGGTTATGCAAATTGTTAGAGACTTAGCTGGATATTCACTTGGTAGAGCTGATTTAGTTAGACGTGCAATGGGTAAGAAAAAGTTAGATGTAATGGCAAAAGAGCGTGAGTATTTTATACATGGACAAACAGATGAAAATGGAAACATTATAATTCCAGGTTGTGTTAGAAATGGAATTGATGAGCAATCAGCAAATAAAATATTTGATGAAATGGCAGAGTTTGCAAAATATGCATTTAACAAATCACATGCAGCAGCATATGCAGTAGTATCATACAGAACAGCATATTTAAAAGCATATTATCCAGCAGAATTTATGGCTGCAACATTAAATAGCTTTTTAGGAAATTTAGATAAAGTTCCACTATACATTGATGAATGTAAAAGAATGAATATACAAATTTTAAAACCAGAAATAAACAAAAGCTTTACAAAATTCACTGTAGAAGATGGTAAAATAAGATTTGGTTTAGGAAGTATAAAAAATGTTGGAATTCCAGTATTAGAAGCAATTGTAAAGAATAGGGAAGAGCAAGGAACATTTAAAGATTTGGCAGATTTTTGTGAAAGAATGCAAAATGATTCTGTAAATAAAAAATGTATTGAAAGTTTAATAAAATCAGGAGCAATGGATGAGTTTAATCAAACAAGAGCAACTTTACTTGCATCATATGAAGACATAGTTGATAGTATAAATACATCTTCTAAACGTAGTTTAAAAGGACAAATAACTATGTTCGATATGGGTGGAGAAAATGATGATGAACTTGAAAAAATAAAATACAATTATACAATTTTAGATGAATTTTCAGAAAAAGAATTATTAGCAATGGAAAAAGAAATGTTAGGATTATATATAACAGGACATCCATTAGAATCATTAAGACATGAAATAGAAGTTCAAACAAATATAAATACATTGCAAATGAGAGAAGCAAAAGAAGAAGAGCAAGAAACTGGAAAAGTAATATATAAAGATGGACAAAATGTAAAATTTGCCGGAATAATAAGTTCTATAAAGAAAAAGTATACAAAAACAAATAAATTAATGGCTTTTGTAACTATTGAAGATTTGTATGGATCTTGTGAAGTAATAGTTTTTGAAAATTGTTATATGAATAGTTCAGATGTTTTAATAGAAGATAACATCGTTATGTGTGAAGGACGATTAAGCATAAGAGAAGATGAAGATACAAAAATTGTTGCAAATAAAATTACTAAGTTTGGAAGTAAAAGCTCTAGAATTTTAAAAATAGATATTACAGATATATCTGAAGAGCAAAAAGAAAAATTAAGAGGAGCAATAAAATTTTTTGCAGGAGATAGAAATAATATTGCTGTAAAAATAATAAATGGAGATACATCTGTTATGTCTGGTGGAATTTTTATAAATGAACAAATATATAATGAATTTAAGGAAATTGTTGGTAGCGATAGGGTTAGTATAGAGGAATAAAAAGATAATTAATAAAGACTCACGAATAATCGTGAGTCTTTATTAATTAATTTTGATTAAAATTTCTTCTTGCTGCTTTTCTTGCTTTTCTGCAATCTGGGCATCTTTGTGGTTCGTTATCAAAACCTTTTTCAGCATAAAATTGTTGTTCACCTTCTGTGAAAACAAAATCAGCACCACAATCTTTGCATACTAATGTTTTATCTGCCATAGTAGAGTACCTCCTTCTCCAAAAATATCATTTAACAATCTTTTGACACATTGAACCTTTAATAATAAAATAATTTGAAGGAAATAGTCTACTTAATAATTAAATTTGTTTAGCTTTTTCAAAAGCTATGCTTAGTGTAACACATTAAAAGATTGATTACAAGTAGCTAAGTGGTAAAATTTATAAAAAGTGATTTTTATTATTCATATTTATATTAAAAAATTATATAAAAAAACGACTCAGACAGAAGTCCAAGCCGTTTCGAGATAGGAATGCGCAGTGTGATTAGCCTATATCAGACCATGCACATGCAAGGTGATGCATATGATCGTTCCGCAAACAGCCACAACTAATGTAGTCAGTTTGAGGAGCTTTATTACGAGTCTCCATCCCATGATTGACACCTCCTTAGACTAATTTGTCAATAAAAGCATTCAGCCACTCTGGTAAATTGTAACTGTTTTTGGCTCTTTTCAGAATTTGAGGTTGATGCAAGTTCTCTGTCAAGTATTTGAACAGAAGTTCTCGTTTGTAGCGTCGTCTTCTTTGCCAGCCTTCCATCATTGCATATAATACAAATAATGTTTCAGCAGGTACAACCGGAACAGAAAGATATTCCAGATTTAGGACCTCAATTTCGCTAGGGTTGAAGTCATAATAGAATATTGTTCCAAAGGTCTTTATACGAAATCCTGAAATCAGATCAACATCGCATACTCCAAACCTGAAATGACAGTAGCTGTCTGATTTACAACAATCGTTGCATCCGGTTTCCAGTATATTACCACCAAGAAGTGATAGTAAATTAATCGCACTATCAACTGATGATTTTTCAACTATGATATCATAGTCGTTGAAATCATCTACAATTCCACGGAAAAATAAATTTGATGAGCATCCAAGAGCCCAAACAATTTCATTTTCGTCGAACAGGTCTGCGATCTTGAAGAAAAGATTTCTCCGCTCTTCAAATTCCTTGCATGACATAAAGTCTTGGAGATTATCAATCTCCTGTCTCGTGTAGTTAGAAACGAAAAGTTGCTGTTTTTTCATAGTTGAAACCTCCTGTTTTTTCGTCTTAAAAAAATTGATGTATAAGTATATGGTAACACAAAAAGAAGATTATGTCAATTATAGAAAAATCTGTGTTATACATATAAAAAATTATTAATCTTGATAAATTTTAAAACATATAGTAAAATACTAATAAAATCAAAAATAGGCATTTTGAAATTATAAATTTCAGAAAGGATTTTAAAAATGGAAGAAAAAACATTAACTTTTTTAGGAAAAGATTCTGGGTTTGGAGAGCACAATAACTCAGCATATATAGAAGATAACAATAAATTAATAATAATCGATTGTGGATTCACAGTTTTTGAACAATTAAAAAACAAATTTGATTTTAATAAATATTCAAATATAGAAATAATAATAACACACTTACATAATGATCATGCAGGTTCTTTAAGTCAAATAATATTGTATTTATGGTTCATATATAATAAAAAAGTAACAATATACAGTAAATGTGAAAGAATACGAGATTACTTAGAAATAACAGGAACACCAAAAGAATCATATGAAATAAAAAATGAATCTGAAAATATAACTTTTATAAAAACAAATCATGTGCAGTATTTAGATGCGTATGGATTTAAATTAAAAGTAAAAGATAAAAATATAATTTACACTGGTGATACAAATACATTGAATCCATTTTTACCACATATTGAAAATGAAAAAATAGATGAATTATATGTTGATGTATCAAGATTTGGTGGAGCTCATTTAAAAATAGATGATATAGTAGAAGAACTAGCAAAAATAAACAAATCTGGAACATTAGTGGATTTAATGCATTTAGATGATAAGAAATACATTAATGCAATATGGCAACGTGAATTATTAAAATAGTTTATAAAGATAACTAAAAAAATTACAATGTAGCCAATGATAAGAAAGGAAGAAGATTAATAATGAGTAGATTGTTACTGATAGATGGAAACAGCATATTAAATAGAGCATTTTATGGAATAATGGGAAGTAAAATGCTTACGACAAAAGATGGAACATATACAAATGCTGTATATGGATTTTTAGCAATAATGTTTAAGGCACAGGAGGATTTGTCACCAGATCATATGGCTGTAACATTTGATTTAAAAGCTCCAACAGCAAGACACAAAATGTATGATGGATATAAAGCTAATCGTAAAGGAATGCCAAATGAACTTGCTGCACAAATACCAATTATAAAAGATGTTTTAAGAAAGATGAATATAACAATAATTGAAAAAGAGGGCTACGAGGGTGATGACATATTAGGAACATTTGCGAGATTAGGAGAAGAAGCTGGACTTGATGTAACAATTCTTTCTGGAGATAGAGATACATTTCAACTTGCAACAGATAAAGTAACAATTCATATTCCACGAACAAAAGGTGGAAAAACAGAAATTGAAGATTTTGATAAAGAAAAAGTAATAAGCACATATGAAGTAGTACCCAAACAATTAATTGAAGTAAAAGGTTTAATGGGAGATTCTTCAGATAATATACCAGGTGTTCCAGGTGTTGGTGAAAAAACAGCATACAAATTAATAAAGGAATATAAAACAATTGATAATTTATATGATTTGCTTGAAAAAGATGAAGCAAAAACAATTAAGGGAAAATTAAAAGAAAATTTAATACAAAATAAAGATTTGGCTCTATTATCAAGAACTTTAGGAACAATAAATGTAAATGTTCCAATTGATGATATTTCAGTTGAAGACTTAAAAATTAAAGAATGGAATAAAGAAGAAGTATATAGTATTTTTAAGGAGCTAAATTTTAAAAGATATATAGATAGATTTGAATTATCAGGAGAGGAAACATCAGTAAAAGATTTAAAAGATTTATTTAAAATTGAAGAAAATGTTGAGATAAATAAAATAGCTGATATTATAAAAAAACAAGAAGAATTGATATATTATTTATATAAAAATGATGACAAAGATAGTAAAAATATAATAAAAAAGACTGTAAAATCTATTAGTATATATAATAAAAAAGAAGGAATTGTTTATTATTGTAAAATAAATTCTGAAAATTTGGTTAAGTATTTTAAAGAGATATTTGAAAATACATCAATAAAAAAATATGGCTATAAATTAGTTGAAGACTATGTTTTACTAAAAGAGCTTGGAATAAATCCAGAAAATATTTATTATGATGCAGAAATTGCTGCATATGATATAAATCCAACAAATAAATATAAATTAAATGATTTGTCAATGGAATATTTAGGAATCGATATTAACGAATTTATTGAAAAAGAAAATGAGAATAAAGATACTGTAAGTGGACAAATGAACTTTTTTGATTCTGTAGAAGAAAATGATAATGAAAAATATGAAATTTCAATGTATGCATATGTAATTGGAAATTTATATGAAAAAACAATGAAAAAACTAGAAGAATACAATAGTGTTGATTTATTTAATAATATAGAAATGCCATTATTACAAGTATTAGCAGAAATGCAATTTAATGGATTATATGCAGATAAAGAGGAATTAATTGAAATTGGTGATAAATTAAAATTAAGATTAAATGAACTAACAGAAGAAATTCACAGTTTAGCAGGAGAAGATTTCAATATTAATTCTACAAAACAGTTAGGTGTAATTTTGTTTGAAAAGCTACAATTACCGGTGATTAAAAAAACAAAAACCGGATATTCAACAGATGTTGATATATTAGAAAAATTGAAAAACAAACATCCTATAATAGAAAAAATTCTTGAATATAGAAGTTTAACAAAATTAAATTCAACATATGTAGAAGGTTTACTTCCATATATAAATGAAAAAACTGGAAGAATACATTCATATTTTCATCAAACAATAACTGCTACTGGAAGAATAAGTAGTACAGAGCCAAATTTACAAAATATACCAACAAGATTAGATTTAGGAAAACAATTAAGAAAAGTTTTTAAACCAAAACAAGGATATATATATGTAGATGCTGATTATTCTCAAATTGAATTAAGAGTATTAGCACATATTTCTCAAGACGAAAATATGGTTCATGCATTTTTAAATGAGGAAGATATACACAAACAGGCAGCTTCAAAAGTATTAAATATTCCAATAGAAGAGGTAACAAAAGAGCAAAGAAGTTCTGCAAAAGCTGTAAATTTTGGAATTGTTTATGGAATAAGTGACTTTGGATTATCAGAGCAATTAGGAATATCGAAAAAAGAAGCTAAAAATTATATAGAGCAATATCTTGAAAAATATAATGGAATAGATAAATTTATGAAAGATATTGTAGAACAAGCAAAAAAAGATGGATATGTAGAAACTTTATTTAATAGAAGAAGATATATACCAGAGCTAGGCTCTAATAATTATATGGTAAGACAATTTGGAGCAAGAGCAGCAATGAATACACCAATACAAGGAACTGCAGCAGATATAATGAAAATTGCAATGGTGAATTTATATAAAGAGCTAAAAAATCAAAAATTAGATGCAAAAATAGTTCTTCAAATACATGACGAATTAATGATAGAATGTAAAGAAGAAGAATGTAAAAAAGTTGAAGAAATATTAAAACAATGCATGGAAAATGCAATAAAATTAAGTGTACCACTAGAAGTAGAAGTATCATGTGCACATAATTGGTACGATTTAAAATAAACAAAAGAAAGGGAAGATAGTATGCCAAAAGCACTTAAAGCAATTATTATTACTATATTAATAATATTGGTAACATACATAGGTACAGTAAAAATATTCAATGTCCCAGAAAAGATAATGAAAAAAATCTACCCAAAAACATATTCAGAATATGTAACAGACTATTCAAAAGAATATGATGTAGATCCATTATTAGTATATGCAGTAATAAAAGCAGAAAGTAATTTTAAAGAAGATGTAGTGTCAAACAGTAATGCGAAAGGATTAATGCAATTAATGGACTCAACAGCAGACGAAGTTGCAAGCAATATAATAACAGATACAACATTTGAATCAAACATGCTATTTGATGCCAAAACAAATATAAAAATAGGAACAAAATATTTATCAGAATTATTACAAAAATATGACGGAAACTATTACCTAGCAGTAGCAGCATATAATGCAGGAATAGGAACAGTAGATAAATGGATACAAGAAGGCACAATAAAAAAAGACGGCTCAGACATAGAAAATATACCATACAAAGAAACCAATAATTATGTAAGAAAAATAATAAGGGATTATGGAATATATCAGAAGTTATATTAAAAGACATGAATGTGAAAAAAATTAGATAAAATTGTTGGTAAAATTATAAAAAGTGTACTAGAAAAAAGTGTTAAAATTGGAGGTTATTATGGGAAAAAAATTTATGAAAGTTTTTATTGTAGTAATAGTAAGTTTGTTCATTATAATTGGATTATCAATAAAAGTAAATGCAAATATTATAAATGAAGAAGAGCAAGTCCAAAACTTATTAGATATAAAAGAAAAGCAACCTACACCAAAAGAAGATTATGAGAGAAAATATTCAACGGAAAAAAATGGAAGAATAGCATACATCATGCATGAAATAATTGTATATAATATTATTATTGTGTTAATAACATTAATAACAAGTATTATATCTTTAACATTAAATTGCGTAAGAAAAAATGTTGGAAAAGCTATATTTTCTGGAATAGCTATAGTCATTCCAAGTATAGCATATATAATTTTTTTATGTGTATCAGCACTATATGCTATGAACGAAGGTGTAATCAACATAGTTATATTTTTTATGGCATTTTTATTAGAAATAATTGTAGAAATTTTAGCAATAATATTTTGTTTTTCGAAAAAAACAATAAAAGAATAAATATATATTAGTATTTTAAATCAAGTACTTGTAAGAAAAAAAGGAGAGAAAAATTATGAAAAAAGTAGTTGAAGTTGGAGTACAAATTGATTATGTTAAAGAATAAAAAAAGAAACTGATAAAATCAGTTTCTTTTTTTATTATTCAACTGTAACCGACTTAGCTAAATTACGAGGTTTATCAACATCTAATCCTTTATCTTTTGAAATATAATATGCAAGTAATTGCAAAGGTATTACAGAAAGAATAGGGGATAGAAGCGGATTTGTATCTTCTATTTTTACAACATTGTCAAAATTAGAATTTTCTATATCTTGATTTGTTACAATAAATGTTTTAGCACCACGGGTGATAACTTCTTCAATATTGCTTATAGATTTTTCTAACAAATTTTTATCTGTTAAAATACTAATTACAGTAATTCCTTTTTCGATTAAAGCAATAGGTCCGTGCTTTAATTCTCCAGATGCATATGCTTCTGAATGAATATATGAAATTTCTTTTAATTTTAAAGAGCCCTCTAAAGCAACATTGTAATCGCTTCCTCTACCAATGAAAAATACATCTTTTTCTTTTGAAATCTTTTTAGCGAATTTTTTTACTTCATCACTAGTCTTTAAAGATGTTTCAATTTTCTTTGGTAAATCAAATATATCTTTTTTCAAATTTTCCAATGTTTCAGAATCGGTACTTTCTAAAATTTCTGCGAAATATATAGCTAAAATTCCTAAAAGTACAACTTGTGAAGTGTAAGCTTTAGTAGAAGCAACTGCAATTTCTGGACCTGCATGTGTATAAATTGTATAATCGGCCTCTCTTGTTATTGAACTTCCTATAACATTTGATACAGCTAGTGTTTTTGCTCCTTTTGATTTTGATAATTTTAAAGCAGCAATTGTATCTGCAGTTTCTCCAGATTGGCTAATAAAAATACATAAAGTTTTCTCATCTATTATAGGATTTCTATATCTAAATTCAGATGCAATATCAACTTCTACTGGGATATTACAAAGATTTTCGATAAATTTTTTCCCTGTTAAACCAGCGTGCATTGCTGTACCACAAGCTATTATAAAAATTTTGTTTATTGTAGATAAATATTCTTTTGTAATATTTATATCACTAAAATTGCAAGGTTCACCTAATTTTAAACGAGATCCGATTGTTTCTCTTATTGCAGTTGGTTGTTCAAAAATTTCTTTTAACATATAATCTTCATAACCATTTTTTTCGGCTGCAGATGAATCCCATTCAATATTTTTTATTTCTTTAGAGTGTTCTACTAAATCTGAATTATAAAATTTTATAGAATTTTTTTCTATTAAAGCAAATTCATAATCATCTAATAAGTAAAAATCTCTAGTAAATTCTAATAAAGCAGGTATGTCAGATGCAATATGATATCCTGTTATTCCTTTTCCAATAACAAGAGGGCTATCTTTTCTAACAACAACCATTTTATCTGGATATAAATTACATAAAACCTCAATAGCAAAACTACCTTTTAAATCTTTAGTTGCACTTTGTACAGATCTTAAAAATTTATTTTCATCATCATTTGTATCTTTTGAAAAGTGATAATGAATTAAATTTGGAATAACTTCTGTATCTGTTTGAGATAAAAATTTGTATCCATTATCTGTTAAAAATTTTCTTAATTCTGTGTAATTTTCTATTATACCATTATGTACAACAGCAAAAGTCTCACTATTGTCCATATGTGGGTGAGCATTTTCTTTTGATGGCTTTCCATGAGTTGCCCATCTTGTATGAGCTATACCAACTGTTCCAGATAATTTATTTATTCCTCTTATGTTATTTAAATTTGCAACTCTGCCTTTGTCTTTCATTACGCAAATTTTATCGTCTTCGATAGAGGCAATTCCCGCTGAATCGTAACCTCTATATTCTAATGCTGTAAGCCCAGTTAATAAAATAGGGCATGCTTTTTTTTCTCCAATATAACCTACTATTCCACACATATTAATCACAATCCTTTCGTTTTTAATTATTAAATTAATTAAAAGATATACAGGATTATTATGCTATAAATATTATTTTGTAATCAATATTACTATTGATTTTTGTAAATATTTTAATGACTAGCACTTGCCATAGAGCATCCGCCGAATTTTCGATAAACTCTAACCTCGTCAGCAATATATAATATTGCTCTGGCGCTTAAAATGTAACCTCCTTATATATTTTTTTAGTATATCTTTTATGGGGATATAGTACATCAAAAATATTTTAATTGCAAGTGAATTTTTTGTGACTTTTATGTTGGGATTTTATTGTGTTGGTATATGAGCCATTGACATAAAAAAATATTATAGGTATAATATCAATAAATAAAAATGAAAAGGAGATAAAAGATGGAAGTAAGCATTTCATATTTGTATGTATATTTAGCAATTATAGTGTCAATATTTGTATGTTTTTTTATGATACTAGCATTAACAAAAAAAATAGGGCAATGGGGGATATTTTCAAAGGCTGGTGTACCGGAGTGGAAATCAATAATTCCAGTATACAATCAAATACAATTATTGAAGATATGTAAATTATCACCATGGTTTGTGATATTATATTTAGACTTTATTATACCAATTATCGGATTTTTTGCTGATAGAGATGTTAGTTGGATTTTTATAATAATGTTAATTGGATTTATGTGTTATCGTTTTATGATATCTGTTAGATTAGGATATTGTTACAAAAGAGGTACAGTTTTTCCATTTTTTATGGCATTTTTCCCATCAATATTTTTTCCAATAATAGGATGCTCAAAAAAAGAAGAATATACTGAACTTGTTATAGAAAAAAAATCAAAAAGAAAAGATAAATAGGGCAGATGGTTTTACCATTTGTCTTATTTAAATATTTTACGGAGGTAAATTAATGTTCGACATAGAAAAAGAGCTAAAAAAACTACCTGCTAAACCAGGTGTATATATAATGCATGATAAAAATGACAAAATTATATATGTTGGAAAAGCAATATCTTTAAAAAATAGGGTTAGACAGTATTTTAGAAAAAATAATAAAACAAAAAGAATTGAAAATATGGTTTCACTAGTAGATCATTTTGAATATATTGTAACCGAAAATGAGGCTGAAGCTTTAATTTTAGAATGTAATTTAATAAAGAAAAATATGCCAAAATTTAATGTTTTATTAAAAGATGATAAAACATATCCATACATAAAAATTACAGTTCAAACAGATTACCCAGATGTATATATAACAAGGAGAAAATTAAATGATGGTGCAAAATATTTTGGACCATATGCTAATCCAGGTAGTGCAAAAGAAATGGTTGATTTGATAAAAAGTAAGTTTAAAATTAGACAATGCAGAAATTTTAAATATAAAGATAGACCATGTTTAAATTATCATATAAAAAAATGCTTAGCTCCATGTATGGGATATGTTTCAAAAGAAGACTACAAAAAGCAAATTGATGAAATAATCGATTTATTAGAAGGTAAAGTTGATAAAATTTTGAAACAGTTAACAGAAGAAATGGAGGAAGCTTCAAAAAATATGCAATATGAAACAGCAGCATATTTGCGTGACAAAATTATTGCAATTGAAAATGTTTCAAAACGTCAAAAAGTTTCTAATATGGGTGAAAATGATATTGATGTTATAGGTTTGGCAAGAAATGATACAGAAGTTTGTATTGAAATGTTTTTTATAAGAAAAAGTAAAATGATTGGAAGAGAACATTACTTTTTTAAAGGTCTACAGGATGAAGAAAAGTCTGAAATAATGTCAAGCTTTATAAAGCAATATTATTTAGAAAAAGATTTTTTACCAAGTAAAATAATGGTTAAAGAAACAATTGAAGATAAAGAGCTAATAGAGCTATTGTTAACTCAAAAAGCAGAGCATAAAGTAGAAATAAAAATGCCACAAAAAGGTGAAAAGTTAAGATTAGTAGATATGGCAGAAAATAATGCATATATAACTTTAAATAATAAAGAAAAAGACAAGTACAATGTTTTAACAGAGCTAAAAGAAGTACTAAAACTAGACAAATATCCAAGAAAAATTGAATGTTATGATATTTCAAATATTTCAGGTAACTTTATAGTTGCTGGAATGTGTGTTATGGAAAATGGGGTAATAAAAAAGAATTTATCAAGAAGATTTAAAATAAAATCTGTAGTTAATAATCAAGATGACCCTAAGTGTATGAATGAAGTAATATATAGAAGATTGCAACATTCAATTAATGGAAGAAATGATGGTTTTGGGGCTCTACCAGATGTTATTTTTGTAGATGGTGGAATAACACAAATAAGATCTGCAAAACAAGCTTTATATGATTTAAATTTAAGTATTCCTATATTTGGAATGGTTAAAAATGACAAACATCAAACTAGAGCTTTAATGGACGAAAATAGAAATGAACTTACAATATCACAAAGTTTATTAAATGCTATTACAATGTTTCAAGATAGTGTTCATGATACAGCAATTGGTTATCATAGAAAATTAAGAGATGAATCTATGATAAAATCAGCTTTGGATGAAATACCAGGAATAGGAACAGCTAAAAAGGCAATGTTATTAAAAAAGTTTGGTAGTGTAGAAAAAATATCAGAGGCAAGTATTGAAGAGCTAACAAGTGTAAAAGGAATAAATGAAGATTTAGCTAAAAAAATATTAGAAGAATTATCAAAATAAAAATTACATAAAACAAGTCGCAATAGGAGGAAGACAATGATTTTTTCAGAAAAATTCTATATAGGATATAGAGACATAGATTCAAATTTAAAAATAAAAAATAGTGCAATACTAAACATTTTTGAGGATATATCAGGTATGCATGCAACCCAAGCAGGAGAAGGACTTAAAACTTCAGAAACAACGTGGTTACTAACAGGATATAAAGTAAATATAATAAAAAGACCTGAATATGGTGATAAAGTTAATGTATATACATGGGGAACTGAAATAAAAAACATAACTGCTTCAAGAGAATTTGAAATAAAATCAGAAGCGGGTGAGTTATTAATTACAGGAATTTCAAATTGGGTACATATAAATTTAAAAAGTAAAAAAATTGAAAAAGTAACAGACCAGCTTATAGATGCATATCAATTAGAACCTGAAAAAACGAATTTTAATGAACGTAAATTGAAAAAATTAAAAGAGCCAGAAACATATTTAAATTGTATTGATTATAAAATTGATTTGAATTGGATTGATGTTAATAATCATATGAATAATATTTATTACTTAGAATTAGCAGATATGATATTACCAGAAGAAGTAAGAAAAAGTAATAATTGTAGCAATTTTGAAATTATGTATAAGAAAGAAATTAAATATGGAGATATTATAAAATGTTATTATGCAGAGCTAGAAAATACATCATATGTTGTAACTTTAAAAAATGCTGAAACAGGGGAGATCTGTGCAATAATTAAACTATATCTAGAAAAAAATAATAAAAAGACTTGACATAATATATAAGATGTTATATAATTTGCGATACAGCATACATATTTTATATGTAATCCAGATGCTTTCTATACCTTCACGAAGGTTTATTGTGATAAACGTGAGGGTTCTGGATTCCTTCACATGATGTTTCATGAAAGGTTGTTAAAAATGGAAAAGATCGGAAAAAAGGATTTTATGGAAATTGTTGCCGTATGCATTGCTGTAGTAATCGCAATCTGCGCTTTTGTAGCATACGAAGTTCACTCGAACAGGGTTCGTAAGGAGCATGAAGCATGGCTTAGTGCAGAGCGAGCGTATAAATCGGCAGAAAGCGGTTTCAAAACGATGCTGGGATATGGCGAAGATGATACAGGTTTGGTAATAACAAATACCGATTTCGGTAATCATTTTTGTCAGCCATATGGCGATCCATGGGGAGTATATGTAGACACAGTCTATTTTGCTGGTGTTAAAGATACTGAAATTATACTTATACAATATTCTAGATCTGGTACTGGCTCTGATTTTTACGCTGTTTCGAATGTAGATTGCAATGAAAATTGCAATGGCGTGGGAATTAAGAGAACTCCTGGTGATAGTGTTGTGTATTTTGACAGTTCTGATATATCGGTAGAAAGTGTAAACTCATTTGGTGTGTATGATACTGTAACCAAGGAGCTGTATATTCCGAAGTATAATTAATTCCGAATGAGGGGACAAGGCAATTTGAAAAATGCGCCTTGTTCCTTTGTTTTTTATAAAGTATTTTAGAAAAGAGCCTGGTATTTTATAATAAAATGAAAGACGCACCCTAATGGAAGGTGCGTCTTTGGGATGTCTGTATATGACAGAATCATTTCGAGATTAGATGCTTCAGCATAAAAGTCTCTATCTAATCCTAATAAAAACAACAGTTTTAAAAGGAAAATACAAAAAAGTCAAGGAGAATCGTTAGCAACAATATAAAGCGTTCAAAATATTATTATTTCAAAAAAGTGTGATATATGATTGACTAACCTACATATAAAATTATAAAAAAGCAAAAAAACTATTGACAAAGCATATTATCTTGTGATAGTATTTAATAAGTTTCAAAAAACATATGCGGATGTGGCGGAATTGGCAGACGCGCTGGTCTTAGGAACCAGTGTCAACGACGTGGGGGTTCAAGTCCCTTCATCCGCACCAATGATGTATCTGTTTGAAATAAAAAACAGATAGTTATAAAAAAATCAATCAGAAAATAAATCTGGTTGATTTTTTTGTTGCCTAAAACAATAATTCAAATGGCTTGTATATTTCAAACTTATCTAAAAAGAAAAATTATCAAAGTTAGAAGAATATTTGAAAAAAATATAAAAATGAGTCTTTTCGTTAGTTGAAAAGACTCATTTACACATAAAAAAACCACCTCGAAAATTCATTCTCGGTGGTGAGGGCTTTCCCTCGTTTGGTGTTAGACAGCTCTCTTCGGGAGAGCGCGGATCTGGTTGAGAACCTGCTTGACATCCTCTTCAGTCTGCCAACCAAGGACGTCATCTGTAATTGGCGTGTCATAAACAATCACGCCATCATACATAACAGCGATCTCCCACAGTCCCTGAGAACCACCGTAGCTTCCAGAATGTCTTATGACACTTCCGGTATAGCCATTGGGGAAAGTAAACCGCACTGCGCAACCATCCATAAAGGGATGAGCACTGGTCAGATACTGCGCATTTTCAAAATAGTTATTAAACATATTTTTTTAGCCTCCATAAATTTTGAATCTTAGATTTGATTACGTACATGTACATTATAGCATATTTAAGACTTTTTGTCAACTTTATGTTTACTATATTGGATTTACTTTACACATACTTAACTGATGTAAATTAAAATCAACAATAGACGAATAAGCTCATATATGATATAATTATTCCACAATTAAATAATAGGAGGAAATTTATGAACATAGGAATAGATATAGATGGTGTAATATTAGATAGTGAAAAAGTATTTAGAACAGTAGCTGATTTGTACAACACAATAAAACTAAATGACAGAGCAATAAGAGCATATGATGAACCACGAGTTCAAGAAAAATACAATTGGACTGATGAAGAGATACAAGAATTTGCTGATAAATATTTTATAGAATGTTCAAAAATTTCAAATTTCATGCCATGTGTAAAAGAAGTGTTAAATATGTTAAAACAAGAAGGACATAACCTAATAATAATAACAGCAAGAGGTCGTGACAAAAAAGAAATGAGAGCAATAGCAGAAGAAAAGTTTGAAAAAGAAGGCTTAAAATTTGACAAATATTATTGGGCTCAGAGAGGAAAAGCAGATGTATGTGTAAAAGAAAAAATTGATGTAATGATAGATGACAACTACATGAATTGCTTAGAAATAGCAGAAAAAAATATAAAAACATTATATTTTAGAGATGCAGGAATAAAAGAAATAAAAAATAATCCACACATAACAGAAGTTCACAATTGGGGTGAAATATACAAATATATACATATGTATAATAATGAAATAAATAGCTAAAAATTGCATATGGTGTTAAAAAAAGTAAACAAAAAGATAGGAGAAAATATTATGAGAGAAAAGTATTTTGAAGATCTTGGTTTAGATGATGGACAAGATATATTAAGTAAATTTAAAATAAATATGGATGAGATATTAGAAGAATCAAAAGAGCATGAAGATAAAAAGCAAAAAGATGCTAAAGAAAATGAGAAAAAAGATAATAAATAATAAAGAAGGTGCTTATGATTATGGAAATTCCTATACAAAAAAATAAGAAATATATAGTTGATATAATTGATAATGGATTTGAAGGAGAAGGGATTGCAAAAATAGATAATTTTACAATCTTTATTGATGGTGCAATAAAAGGCGAAAAATGTAAAATATTAATAGTAAAAATAACATCATCACATGCATTTGGAAAATTATTAGAGCTAATAGAGCAATCTCCTGTAAGATGTACTCCAGATTGTGAAACATATAAAAGATGTGGGGGATGCAATTTACGACATATTGATTATGAAGAAACATTAAACATAAAGCAACAAAAAGTCCAAAATTTAATAAACAAAACACTAACTAAAAAAGTAGAAGTAGAAAAAACATTAGGAATGGGAAATCCATATAATTATAGAAATAAAGCTCAATATCCAGTAGGCACAAATAAAAATGGAGAAAAAGTTTTTGGTGTATTTGCTAAAAGAACACATGAAATTATACCAATAAAAGAATGTAAAATTCAAAAAGAAATATCATATGAAATAGCAAACTATATTTTAGACTATATAAAGAAAAATAACATAAGTGTATATAATGAAAAAAAGCAAACAGGATTAGTACGACATATTGTAACAAAAGTAGGGATTCAAACAAATGAAATTATGTGTATTATTGTAATAAACGGCAAAGAGCTACCACATGAACTAACTCTTGCTAATGATATAATTGATAAGTTTCCAATGGTAAAAACAGTTGTAAAAAATATAAACACAAAAAATACAAATGTAATAATGGGTCAAAAAAATGAAGCAATAGTTGGAAGAGGTTACATTACAGATGTATTAGGTGATTATATTTTTAAAATATCGCCAATGTCATTTTATCAAGTTAATCCAATACAAGCAGAGGCTCTTTATAACATTGCGATTGAAAAAGCAAATATTACAAAAGATGATGTGGTATGCGACTTATATTGCGGAATTGGAACAATAGGAATATTTGCATCAAAATTTGCTAAAAAAGTATATGGAATTGAAATAGTAAAACAAGCAATAGAAGATGCACACGGAAATGCAAAATTAAACAATGTAAACAATATTGAATTCATATGCGGAGATGTGGAGCAAGCATTTGATAAACTAATTAAAAAGGAAAAAGTAAAACCATCAGTAGTAATAGTAGACCCTCCAAGAAAAGGATTAGATAATAATACAATTGAAAATATTATGAAATTGAATGTAGCGAGAGTTGTATACATAAGTTGTAATCCAGCAACTATGGTGAGAGATTTGAAAATGATGGAGGAAAAGTACGAGATAATGGAAGTTCAGCCGGTGGATATGTTTCCGTTTACATCACATGTGGAGTGTTGTGCGGTGATGGAGTTGAAAAACAGCCTATAGTAGCTGAATTTACTAGTTTTCAAGATTCAATAGTGTTTCATAAAAGAGGTCGATTTGGATTAGAAAAAGTACAAAATTCTGAAATTCATGTTAAGGTTGTTTTAGATATGGAGTACGGAAACATATAAAATTATTTTGAAAAATTGATGTAAGACGTTGGTATGAGCTAGATACAAGAATTATATATCTACGCTCGATACACCATATTATATGTTGGTATGTTGATGAACATATGAATTTATAAAAAATATGATGGAAAAGTTAAAGAGAATCCTATATAAAGTGCCTAATTTTCAGGTGCTTTATTTTTGCTTAACATTGCTTTAAGCCAATGAAAACGGTGGCTTGGAGGTTGCAAATAATTTATAATATGATATAATTTGTCTAAAGTACAAATGTATGTAAAAATGAATATAGAGGATTATGAAAGGGGAAAGACATGCTAAAGGATGAAAAAAATAGTAATTTTGTTAAAAATCAAAATCCATATAATAAATACAAAACAATTATTAATAATGATATTTTAAAATTATATTATCAATTTACACATTTAAAAAATATATATAGACAAGGCTGGTTAACAAGTTTACTTGGAATGAAATATGAAAATAAAGTTGAATCAGTTGCAGATCATAGTTGGTCAGTAACAATGCTAGCAATGTCCATTATAGAAAAATATGATTTAGATTTTGATATAGAAAAATGCATGAAATTAGCAATGATACATGAGCTAGGAGAAATATATGCAGGGGACTTTATACCAAATCAAGTTACAAAAGAAGAAAAACATAAATTAGAAGAAAGAGCGGTTGATGAATTATTAAATAGCATAGAATTTGATAATGATTTCAAAGAATTATGGCTGGAGTATGAAAATAAGAAATCACCAGAAGCAGATTTTATAAAACAGGTAGATAAATTAGAATGTATTTTACAAGCAGGAAGTTATGGATTAAATTCAAAATATATTAAAGGTGCTGAATCAATAACTCTACCATACTTGAAAGAAATTCTGGAAGATGTGTATAAAATAACTCAAGATAATGAGTTACCATTATGTTTTAGAGAAGATAACGAAAGATAAATTACAATTTATTAGGATATTTAGAATACTTGAAATTACATACAAGGCAAATCATAATATTATAAAAAAAATAATTTAAAATATTGAGGAGAGTTGGCATGTGTCTTATTTGTGATAGAATTGAAATGATAAAAAATGGTACTAATAAATATTTTGTAAAAGAGCTAGAAACTGGTTATGTTGTTATTGGAGATTATCAACATTTTAAAGGATACTCATTGTTCCTTTTTAAAGAACATAAAACTGAATTGTTTCAACTCGATTATAAAACTAAAATGAAATTCTTAGAAGAAATGTCTTTAGTTGCAGAAGCAGTTTCAAAAGCCTTTAATTGTGAAAAGATAAATTATGAGTTATTAGGAAATGGAGATTCTCATATGCATTGGCATTTATTTCCAAGGATAACTGGAGATATAGAAAAATATGGCAGAAATGGAAGAGGTCCAGTTTGGTGGTACCCAATGGAAAAAATGTATGATACAAATAATTGTCCTTCAGAGATTGAATGAAAAATATGAAAGAGAAATTGATGGAGAAATTAGAAAGAATTATATAAATTCTTATAATATATCTGTCGGAAATCTTCGTAAATTATTAAATATTTACGAGAATTTCCGGCAACCAAATAGAAAATCCCTCTGTGTTAGAGGGATTTTCAGCGTTTATAAACGAACAAGCCACACTAAAGTGTGCAACATTAAATGTAAATATATTGTAAGTTATATTTTATTAAAAAGCAATAATTTTATAGAAATTTGTTAAAGGTCTTGTATAAAATTTAAATGCATGATACGATACAAATGTTTACATAAATGAAATGCGAATAATATAAATATGGGAGGTAAACATGGATAAATTAAAGGTATTAGAGTATGAAATAAATACAAAAATTATAAATCAAGAGGATTATGTATCTTTAACAGATATAGCTAAAAAGGTAAATGAAGATGAGCCAAGATTTGTAATACAAAACTGGATGAGAAATAAAGATACCATTGATTACCTAGGATTATGGGAAAGTATATATAATCCAAATTTTAACCGTGTGGGATTCGAGGCGGTTGAAAATGAATCCGGTAGAAACAGGTTTACGATGTCTCCCACAAAATGGATAAATTCAGTAAATTCAATAGGAATGGTTACTAAAGCAGGAAAACATGGTGGTGGAACATATGCTCATTTTGATATAGCAATGGAATTTGCAAGTTGGATAAGTCCAGAATTTAAATTATATATTGTAATAGAATTTAAGAGAATGAAAGAAAAAGAGCAAAGAGGTTTGGGCTGGAATTTGAAAAGAACTTTATCAAAAATAAATTATAATATTCATACTGATGCAATAAAAAATAATTTAATACCAAAAGAAGTAACTCAAAATCAAATTAATATGATATATGCTGATGAAGCCGATATTATAAATGTAGCTCTTTTTGGAATGACTGCAAGAGAATGGAAACAAAAGAATCCAAATAAGCAAGGTAATATTAGAGATTATGCAAATGTAGCAGAATTAGTATGTTTAGTTAATCTTGAAAATCTAAATTCTGTGTATATAAATGAAGGGATAAATTCAAAAGATAGATTGGTGAAATTGAACAATATAGCAATACATCAAATGACATTATTAACAGAAGATAATAGAATAAAAAAAATAGAAAATATTGCAAAAGATAAGAAATTATATTTAGAATAACAAAAAATAAGGAGGAAATATGTCATTATTAAGTTTATACAGTTCAAATGTAAAAAGAAAGAGAGAAGAATTAGCTAGATTAAAAAAAGAAAGGGTAAGATATGTAAATGATATTAGTAACGCAAGTCAAAAAATCACAAGATTATCAAGTCAAATTAGAGGTACTAAGTCTTTATCTACTATAAAGAGTAAAACGAATGAAATTGAAAGAGAAGAAAAAAAGAAAAGTGATGCCGAGAAGAAAGTTGCAGATTATGACAAAAGAATAGCAACTAAAGAAAAGGAATTGTGCAATGAAGAATTAAAACTGCAAAAGGAACAAGATAGAGAAAATAGAAATATAGAAAATACAAGAAATAAGGAAATTGTGAATATAAATAATAAAGTTGAGTATCAAAGATTGAAACAAATAGAGCTAGATAATGAGATAAAAAAATTAAAATCTAGCAAAGAGAAAATAAATATTTTATTTATTGCATCCAATCCAGATATAATTTTTACTGACGAAGAAGGAGTTTTAAGAGAACAACAAAGATTAAGTTTAGATAAAGAAGCACGAGATATTGAAGAATCAATACAAAAAACACCAGACAGAGATTCAATTAGTTTTGTTACAAAGTGGGCGACTAGAACTGAAGATTTATTTCAGTATATTAATGAAGTAAATCCAACTATAATTCATTTTACAGGACATGGAACTGAAGATGGAAAATTAGTTTTTCATGATAAAAATGATAATCCTAAATTTGTTGGAATTGATGCTATTATTCAAATGATCAATGCAATAACTGATGATTTAAGATTAGTAGTATTTAGTAATTGTTTTTCTTCAAGTATTGCAATTCAAGTTTCAGAATATGTAGAAGCAACAATAGGAATGAATACTTCTGTTAGAGAAGATGTAGCAACTTTATTTGCTGCACAACTATACTCATCAATTGGATTCGGTTTTTCTTTGGACAAGGCATTTAAACAAGCAATGGCAAGATTAAGTATAGAAGGGATAGAACAAAAAGATGCAGATATTCCTGAATTATTTGTAAAAGAAGGAATGGATGCAAATGAAATATATCTTGTTAAGAAAAAATAAATGCAACCATAAGAAAAATCTTTAATAAAAATATATTTTATAGAACGAAAAAATTAAAAAATTCGTCCTATAAAAAACTATAAGTCAAAAATATTTAAGAATTTGACTTATAAATTTCTTGGTTAGAAATCAAATTATAAAAAACGCTAAAGGCAGGATAGTGATGCAGTGTGCATCACGCAAACACATAGAAAGACAAGCTTTCTAGTACTCTTAAAAAATTTAAAAATGCAGAGAAAATGCAGAACGTAGATTATGTGCTGAAATGCTTAATATAACTGTGGTATAGTATAAAAATAGTACAAAATAAAAATACACCATAAGTATCAATAAATACAATAAGTGTATTAGTAAAAAAGCAATAATTTGGTGAGTAATTTAATTTTTTAGATATTAAAAACTTTAATTGATATATACTATAGCCTGAAACATTAAGAAATAGTAGTGTTGAAGAAGATAAAAAAATTTGACATAAATTGACAGTATGATATAATCCAATAAAAATAGTTTTTGAGAGGAGTGGGTTACATGAAAAGTATACTTATAACAGGTGGTGCATGTGCTGGAAAAACTACATCATTAGAAATGATAAAGAATTATTTGAGTGCAAAAGGATATAAAGTTATAGTAATTGATGAAGTACCAACAAATTTAATAAAAACTGAAATAGCTTATGAAAAAATTGGAAAATTGGAATTTATAGAACTAATTATAAAAACACAAATAAATAATGAAAAAGAGATTTTTGAAAAATATGATAATGAAAAAAATACCATTGTAATATTTGATGGTTCGCCATTAGATAGTTTAAAGTTTATAACGGAGAATGAATTAGAAAATATACTAAAAAAACATGGTATGAGCATAGATAAAATTGTAACAAAATATGATGCTATTATTTTTTTACAAACAATAGCTAAAAAATATCCTGAATTATATTCAAATGATAATAATATTGCAAGATTACCAGACATTAATCTTGCAATAGAAAGAAATGATAGATTAGAAAAATATTATAATAAATATAGAAAAATAAGTGTTATAGAATGCGAAAATGATATAAATATAAAAAATAACAACATAAAAAAAGCAATAGAAACATTATAAAAAGGCAATTAGATTATTTGAAACTAGAACATTAAGTATTAAAATTTCAAAATTGTTTCAAAAATCATTCATTGACTATATAAAAATAAGGTAGTATCATTTTAATATGAAAAATTGAAAGCAGAGAAATTTGAGTTAGAGAAATCTAGCTCTTTTTCTTTGCTTTTTTGTTTTTTAAATATTTAATTTTATGGAGGTAAAGTATTATGTATATTGATAAGACAAACGAAGTAATGATGAATTATTACAAAAAACAGGAGATTTTAAAAGCTAAGCAAAGACTGGATCAAGAAAGGATGCCAATTGTTCAAGTCTTGCAACTAGCAGATAAGGAATTTATAACAATAGACGAATTACTAGAGGCTTTATACATTGATAAAGAAGAAGTATTTGAAGAAATTCTTAATACACAAAGTGTATCAGAAAATACAACAGATGTATCTGCAAATACAGCAAATGTATCCGGTGATACACCTATGGAAATTGCTAAAACTTATAAAGAATATTATGAGAAATATAATCACGACAGAAAACAAATTTGCAAAGATAAGAAAATTGCAAATGGAACTTTCCAAAAATATCTGAGATTGAATTATTTAATTCCAGAATTACAAGAAATGGTATATAATAAAAAGCTGTCAGTAGTGTCAGCAGAGCAAATTAGCTTTCTAGATAAGCATAATCAAGAAAATATATGTTATTTAATGGAACATTTTAGGTGTGAAATAACAGAAAGTGTTGCCCAAAAGATAAAGCAAAATTATTTATTTTGTAAAAAGAATAATGAAATGTTTTTCTTAAATGAATCAGTAATTAAAAAATATAAAAAAGAAAAAAATATTAGAGTTTCATTTTCACAAGATGAAATTGAAAAATATTTTAATGGAATACCAAAACATAGTTTAAAGGAATATATTATAAGTATCGCTAAAAATACACATGATGTATAAGGTTACATACTATGGATATTCAAAAAGAACAAACGATAAATACTGATTTATTAAAAGAAAAAATAGATGCAAATTTATTAAACGGAAGCGTTGAAATGACACTTTTAAACAGAATATATAAAAAACAACTTATAAACGAGAAAATATACAAACAAGCTAAAGAGAGCATTATAAAGGAGTATAAACTAGAGAAAATAGAAATTTGATTTTATCAAGGTTATAGTGTATAATCCAAACAGGGTTCTCTCTAACAGAATGGAGGATTAATGGAAGTTCAAGTTATAGAGAAAATTCAAGGAAGAATAGATAGAGCTACAGGTTTAAAAATAAATACAAGATTAAGAGTAGCGGCGTATGCAAGAGTAAGTACAGATTCAGAGGACCAGTTAAATAGTCTTGAATCACAAGTAAAATACTACAATGAAAAAATTAATGAAAATAATGAATGGTTATTTGTAGAAGTTTATGCAGATGAATCAATTTCAGGAACACAAGATTATAAACGTAGTAATTTTATGAGAATGATACAAGACAGCTTAAATGGTAAAATTGATTTAATATTAACAAAGTCAATTTCAAGATTTGCACGAAATACTTTAGATACTCTAAAATATGTAAGAATGTTAAAAGAGAAAAATGTAGCAATTCTATTTGAAGAAGAAAATATTAATACTCTAGAAATGGCAGGAGAATTACTATTAACTATATTAAGTTCAGTTGCACAGCAAGAAAGTGAAACAATATCATCACATGTAAAACTAGGACTAAAAATGAAACAACAAAGAGGAGAGCTAATTGGATATAATGGCTGTTTGGGTTATAACTATGATAAAGAAAGTAAAAGTATATCTGTAAATGAGGAAGAAGCGGAAATAGTTAAATACATTTTCAACAGATATGCACAAGGTGTTGGTTCAAGTATTATAGCCAAAGAACTAACAAACATGAAATAGCAAACACCAAAAGGCTTAAATGTTTGGAGTGATTCAACAGTTAGAAGAATACTAAAAAATGAAAAGTATAAAGGTGATGTATTACAAGGTAAAACGTACACAACAGACCCTATAACTCATAAACGAGTTGTAAATATGGGAGAAGAAAATATGTATTACATAAAAGAACATCATCAAGCAATAATTGAGCCAGAGCTATTTGATAAAGTTCAACAGATACTAGAAAAAAGGGCTGGTTCAAGAGAAAAAGGAAAACGAAAAGGTAATTATAGTAGAAAATATCCATTTAGTAGCAGAATTTATTGTGGATTTTGTGGAACAGTTTTAACAAGAAGAAATTGGAATTCTGGAACCAAAAATGCAGCACCAGTTTGGCACTGTATGAAATTTGTTAAAAGAGGAAAAACAGAATGTCCAAAATGTAAAGCGATTAAAGAAACAATAATTGAAAATTGTTTTGTAGAGGCTTATAAAATTTTGTGTAGTGATAAAGGCGATATTGTAGAGAAGTTTATTAACAGAATAAACAACATAATAACTGAAAATTCATCAGATAAGTTAATAGAAAATATTGATGTAGAAAAGCAAAAGTTGAATTCAAAAATGAATAAACTAATTGATTTAAGCCTAGATAACGCCATAGATAGAGATACATTTTTAGAGAGAAAAGAAAAGTTACAAGCCCAAATTGAACAATTAAATATGAAACAAGAAAAGTTAATGTTAGATGAAAGAAATAACACTAACAGAAAACTTAGTTTAAATAAAATAAGGAAATTTCTTGAAACTGGAGATATTGTGGCAGAATTTGATAAAGATGCTTTTGAAATTTTAATAAAACAAGTCATTGTTGGTGGATATGATGGAAATGAAAATGCTGATCCACATGCGATAACATTTGTATTAAAAAACGATAATATTATCAATTATAAAGAATATCTACAGACATGCTACAATGTAGGTAAACTAAATCTACAGGAAAGCAACCACACACGTGGAGTGTTGTGTAGTGATGACATTAAAAGACAACCTATAATGGTGAAATTCATAAAGAGTGGAAAGCGCGTTTTGAAGGTAAAATTAAATAATATAGCAATACATCAAATGACATTATTAACAGAAGATAACAGAATAAAAAAAATGGAAAATATTGTAGATGATAAAAAATTATATTTAGGATAATAAAAAATAAGGAGGTTATTATATGGATATAAAATTTGAAGTTGATGGATATAAGTTTAATGTTAGAAGTTCTTGTATTATTAAAGATAAAACACATGGCAAAGTTCTTTTAACTAATATGAGAGCGATAACTGACCATGAGGCTTTTTTGTTGCCAGGTGGAAGACTTGAATTATTAGAAAATTCAGATGAAGCAATAAAAAGAGAAATAGAAGAAGAATTGAAATTAAAACTTGATTTTAAATTAATATCAATAGAAGAAAATATTTCAAAAGCAAATAAATTCCAAATGCTTGAATTTGTGTATTATGCAGAAATTGATAGCTTTGAAAGTATAGAGCTACCAAATGATGGTTGGGATAAATTTAAAATTGTCGAAATAAAAGATATTGATAATATCGATATTAGACCAAAAACAATTAATAATTTAATTAAGTGTGATGAATATTCTAGTATATCACACAATGTAAATTATGATTGGGCTTAATAATAAAAAAGACTTTTTGTGAGGTAAAATAAAAACCAATAGGTACATTAAAAAAATTATGTTAAGTTTGACGAATAACAAATAATATGCTACAATTAAAAACATATTTAAGAGTTTATCTAGGAAATAACATTCCGAGCGATAAAGGACAATTATAAATAGGTTAGTTGTTTACACGAAGTGAGATATAAAGTCTTGCAAGGGAGTCTTAAAAGATTCTTTTGTGAGGCTTATTTTTATTTAAAGGAGTGATTAAAGTGCAGGATATTATAATTAGAAATGCAACTATTGAAGATGTTGAGAGAATTGCAGACATTAAAATTGAAGGTTGGCAAACGGCATATAGAGGGATTATAGATGATGATTTTCTTGATAATATGGATAGAGAAAAAGAAATTGAGAAGAGAAGGAATAATATAGATAATGGTGTAAATATTATAGTAGCTGAACTAAATAAGAATGTTGTCGGATTTTGTTTATATAGAAATTATAATAAAAACACAGGAAAATATCCAGAGGCAGATTGTGAAATTTCTTCTCTATATATAACAAGTAAATTAAAAAGAAATGGAATTGGAACAAAACTTATAAAATATGTTATAGAGCTATTAAGAAAAGAAGGAAAAAAACAAATGATATTGGGTTGCTTAAAGGAAAACTATCCATCAAGAGCATTTTATGAAAAAATGGGTGGAAAGGTTATAAATTATGATGAAATTGAATTTGGAAATAAAAACTATGGATTAGCAATTTATGAATATGATATTTCCAATCCAAAGGAATATTAATTAATTTTAGTTGTAGCAAAGTAAAAAAGAAAATATTATAAAGTGGAGATAAAGTATGATAATAGATAGTTTTGATAATAAATCAGAAGCAAAAATTAATCCAAAGTTTAATGAAAACATGTACAAGTTAGATGTATGTATTTTAACATTTTTAATGTTATTGAAGAATATATTTTTAATAATTATAAATGTGAAAAAATTGGTGATATAAAAGGATACTGCAGATACTAGAATTATATATAAAATAGATTATAAAGGCAAAAAATAGGAAATGGTATATGGAGGTATAAGATGAATTATTGTCTTTTGTGCGAAAATTTTTTTGAAGAATATGAAAATACAAATGACATCGAAAAATCAATAAGAAATTATATTAACAATAGTTATAATCTTTTAAACGATATATACTTTTTTCAAAAGAGAATAGAAAAAAGTAAAATGGAAGATATAATAAAAGATAGTGAATATAAAAATATATTGCTAAATACAATTTCAAATTTAAAAGGTATTAATTTGAAAGAACTTTTGGATGATATAATAGATGAATTAGGACAAATACTAGATTATAAGAAGATTAATAAGAAAGTATATGTAATTATAGGACTAGATACTACTACAATATATTCTACAAAATATCAAAATGAAGATGTTACGGTTATACTACTAGAATCAACTTTAGGATTAGAAGAAAACATAAAAATGCTACTTGCTCATGAGTACACACATTGGATTAGAGAAAAAGAAATAAAACATGATATATTTGAAATGTGTATTGGAGAAAGATTTATTACTGAAGGGATAGCATGTAGTTTTTCAGAAGAAATAGTACCCAATAAACAAACGAGCTATTATACAATTGTTCCTAATACTACAGTTGAATGGGTAGAAAATAATATAGAAACTATAGAGAAAGTTGTTGAAACGGAATTAGATAAGAATAATATGATGTATGATTTTTTCTATATGTTTGCAAAAACGAGGATACCTAATATGCCAGTAAGAACAGGATATGTTTATGGATATTTAAAAGTAAAAGAGTATATGAGAAAGAATAATTTGAAAATAAAAGATATTGTAAAATTAGATTGGAGAGAAGTTTTAAATGGATAAACCTATAAGAAAGGCAGTAAGATGCTATTAAGATTTTCAAGTTTTAGATATTGCTAATGTTGATTCAATAATTTATAATGAAGATGGTGAAAAAGATTTTAACGATTTAAGTGATAAAACAAAGGGGGGAGTAGTTATGAACAAAAATATAACAATCGAAACAGAAAGATTAATATTAAGACAATGGAATATGAATGATATAGACGATATGGTAGAAGGTCTAAACAATATAAATGTTACAAAATGGTTAGCAGGAGCACCATTTCCATATACCGCTGAAGATGCAAAATATTTTATACAGAATACAATAGATAAAGATTTATATAATTTGGCAATAATCTTAAAAAGTGAAAATAAAGCCATAGGCGGAACTCAATTAACAGACATAAGTATGGCAAATGGTGTTGCTGGTGGTGGAATTTGGATAAATGAAAAATATCAAGGATTCGGATATGGAACAGAGGCATTTGGAGCAAGAATAAAATATGCTTTTGAAGTATTAGGATTAAGAAGGCTAGAAAATGGATATTTTAAAGAAAATGAAAAATCACACAAAATGCAATTAAAATTTGGTTATAAAGATGAAGGAATAAAAAGACAAAGATTCATATCAAAAGCAACAGGCAAAGTTGAAGACGAATATATAACAGGATTATTAAAAGAAGAATGGAAAAAATAGAAAAATAACTTATACTGAAAAAAATAAATAGTTGGAGGAATTTAATTATATGGATAATAAAGATTTAGAAAACGAAATAGCAAAAATAAAAGAAAGAAATAAAAGAGTAGAATTAGACAAAGCATGGGAAACAAGCTGGACTAGAAAGATATGTATTTGTATATTAACATATATAGTTGTGGTTATATATTCTTATTTAATAAATAAAAACAATAATATATGGTTAAGTTCATTAGTTCCAGTAATAGGATTTACATTATCAACAGTTTCTTTAAATTTAGTAAGAACTGTTTGGGAGAAGAACAGAAAATAGTATATCAAAACCTGAGGAGATATTAAAATAAGAAAGATAATAAATGTAGTTACACTGTAAAGTATCGTTGTTACATCGATTTGATAAAATTGTAAAAAAGTTATAAAAATAGTAAGAAATTAGTAGAAAATAGACAAAATCAACTTAGAGTATATGGATTTTTATTATTCCTTTTCAAAGTACCTATATAATAAGTATATTGTTGTTTTCATAAAATTACAAATAAAGACAGTTAGAATGATATTTATATATAATAAAAAAGAAAAAGCAGATTGAATACTCAATCTGCTTAAAAGATTTACATGCGAAAACGGGAAAATTCAATTTGATAAGTTGTATCTTGATACTCAACTAAAAGAATGAAATCGTCAATGTATACTGAAGAATCCGGTACTCTAAAATTTACATCCAAATCTTGCACATCATATTTATCAACTTTGTATAAATTCGGGCCATCGAAATACATTGCTCCAACAATTTTTGCATTTGTAGATATATTAATATTATTATAATCTGGAAATTTAAAGTTATTTTCTTCTAATATTTCAAAAGCTTCAGATGATAAGCGAAATGTAATGCCAGAAGTAGATGCAGACCAATTAAAATTTTCATCGCAAGTAAACGATACGCCTTCTTCGGTATAAAGTGTATTAGTGCTTTCACTGTTTACTATTGGAGTAAGCTTGGGGTATGAAGTATCTGGATATTCACTTGATTTGTAACCATAAACAAAGCTGTCATATTGCTGAGAATTGGTTTTATATGGTGTTCTACCTTCAACTGTAATATCATTATATAAGAAGTAGCATAATCTTGACTTTAGTGTCATAAATCCAGTTTCTTCATCAATTGAAAAATAAGATGTAGAAATGTCAGTATCAGATGTTTTTAAATCAAATGTGCAATCAATTAAAAACCAGTTGCCATTGATGGGGATAATGTTCCATTGGTGGCTATAGCTTGAATCAATTGTCGAATCTAGATCTCCACGCATAATTACGCATTCAAGATTGCATTTGTTACAGATATACTTGAAAGCATCAGAGATTCCATCGCAAACTGCTTTTTTCTTAACGAGTGCTCCATAAATAGTATGATTGTCTTTACAATATGTGCCATATTCTTTTTTACGACTATCCCACTCATCATGATCATATTCAACGGTTGTTGTTAGATAATCATAAATCAATCGATATTTTGTAACCAAATCATCTTCATTGTTTACTTCATTTACTAAATCTGCTATTTCTGTATCAATTTCCTGAAGTTTTGCTTCATATTCTTGCTTTTGAGCCAAGTCATTTTCTTGTTGTCCCCATATTGCAATTTCACAAGATCGAGCGGTGTTATAAGAAATATAAGAAAAAGCATCAATTTTGTATTCAATTAATTCTGATTCTGGGTGATCAAGATTGTAGAAATCTTTTGCTCTATAAGCAGAGTTACTGTCATAGTCAATGGCGTTTTCAAAGTAGTACAAGTAGGTTAGTTTCCAAGAATAATTAGAAAACGCATCATAATACATTTTGCCTTGATCTGACAAGAAATTTCTGTATTCATATTTCAAGGGAGATGTATATGTGAGGTTATCAAATGAAGAATATGCATATTCTTCAGCTTCTGGAGCACAAACAATGTTGCTTTCGGTTGAATCAAAATTTTGGGTATTTTTGCCTGTAGCAATGTCGAACGGTAAACCGTTGCATCCTGTAAGAATGAAAATCATGAGTAATGTTAAAGCGTAAATGAAAATCCGCTCTTTTTTGATAGCTATGAAATCTTTTTTCATAATCGTTACCTCCAAAAAATTTTTTTTAATATATGTTAACACCATAGGGTGGAAAAATGAGGATAAATATATATAAAGCATAAAGCGTGATAATAAAATTATATCACGATTTACATAAAAAGTCAATCGAGTTTTATCCTGATTGTTGAAAAGAAGCATTTGCGATTCCACATAAAAACTGATATAATGTCAAAGAAAAATCATATTGTAATACTAAATAAGATGTAAAATTAAATAAGACAAGGAGTGATTATATGAATAAAGAATACGAGAAATATTTATTGTTATATGAATCATATAAAAATCAAATGAATGGTCATAACTTAAAAATTGAACAAATTGCAAACAAATTAGATCTAATAAGCCCAGATGAAGACAGTCACATTGTATGCATGAAAAAATTTTCATCTGAAAATTTTTATACTGAGACATTTATTTTTAGTGAACAAAAAAAGTTTGTAATTTTTTCAATAAGATATAATGAAATAGTTGCAGAGTGTGGAGAAATAAGAGAAAAATTACTGAATTGGTTAAATAAGTATTATAATAATGAAATATATCAAGAAAAATTAGATCAAAAGATAGAGATAATTATTAACAATAAAACAGAGCTTTTAGATAATACATTTTATGTGTTATTTATGTATTTACTTAGAAAAAATTTTGAACCTAGCACAGAAGAAATTATCGCTTTTGGAAAAAAGGAAGAATGGGTAGGTTCTACTATTGAAGCTAAAAAAGAACATAGCAGATTAACTGTAAATTGTTATAAAATAGCATCTGAGATGGGAAGTTCTGAGGCTGATTTTTTGCTTGCTAAAAAATATTCTATAGAGTACTTTAATAGAGAATTAGCACTTTCATATTATGAAAAAGCTGCTGAGAGAAAGAATGTAAATGCACTTATAGAAATGGCAAAGTATTATAAAAGTCATAACAACGAGGAGAAATTTTTAAAATATATTAATTCGGCTATAGAACTAGATAGTGAAGATGCCAAAATATTACTTAAAGAATTTAATAACCAAAAAGAATGTGACTTAATTGCTAAAAATATATTAGATGACATAGTGAAAAAAACAGAAAAAAAATGTTATGAGATACATTTAAAAGAAGAAATACCAAATATATTAGATTCTAAAATAGGAGGTAATCCATACATTCCTATTAATGAAAAATATCCTATAAGTAAAGATGGATTACCAATGGCACTGTTAATACAAATTAATTTTGATGGAGTTAAGCTAGATAATTATCCATCAAAAGGAATATTCCAAGTATTTTCTAATCAGGATTTCTATAAAAATGAGTTTATAGTTAAATATTATAAAAATATAGAATCTAATTATCAAAAAGAATTTCCAATTATAAATTTAAAAGAATTTATAACAAATGAAACATTAAAAATTGAACTAAAAAAGGCAAGTACCTTTATGCCAATGTCTGATGTAAATTTCAATAGTATTTTTAAAGAAATAACGAAGAATTATAAAAGAAAAGCAGGAGTAAAAGAATCTTTATCTTCAATTGTATATCCATATCAGGCTTTATTAGGTGGATATGCAGACTTTACACAAGAAGATGTTAGAAAAACAAAGAAGTATGTCAATTATACAGAATGTTTAATAAAAATAGATGATGGAATTTCTAAAAAAATAAGAATTGGAGATTCAGGAATTATAAATATATTGATAAAACCTGAAGACTTAATTAATAATAAATTGGAAAATTCTGTTGTTGTATGGGATTGCATGTAGTTAAATTATATTAAGTAATTTTACTGCTATAATATACAATTATATATGCTCTTTAAGTATTCTTTAATGGAAAAGTGTATTTTATTAAATCTTTATAAAATGTGTAACTTGTAAGTAAAAATATAAAAAAGATGTTATTAATTTAGCCTCTTTTTTTGAGCTATAAATTAAAATTTTGGATATTTGTTAGTGTAAAATTAAAGTAGGCAAAATGAACATAAAATTTTGTCTACTTATATTTTTTTACAAATATATTGAAAAACATAGATAATCAAATACAATGTGGTTGTCGAAAACACAAAAGAAAGGAAAATATCTATGTTTGAAGAATTTGTAACAAAAGATGGATTAAAATTCAATGATTTGGAGAAAAAATTTATAAATTTATATGTATGTTAGGTTGCTTTATAATAAAATATATTCTTGAAAGCAGAGATAGAAAATTAATGAAAGCCATAGATAGCAAGAAATTTTTAGACATAAAGGATATAAAAATAAAAAGTGTTGAAACAATCGGCAATATTGGATTAAAAAAAAAGAAAAAATTGTCTACTTTTACTTGACACAAACTGGCACAATAGTTAAAGTAAAATGTGCTTGATAAATGATAACGGTTTTTGTTTTTCCTGTTTTTGCATCTCTATAACCAGAAGCAATGGATAAATACGTTCTATTTGTTTTCTTATTGGTACTTATTTTTTAATACATTTGGAGCCTCCTATCAATATTTATGGATGAAGTATATTAAAATTTCTAGAAGTGTATTGTAGTAAAAAAAGTGGAATGTTATAATTGAATTATAAAGAAAATAGTAATTTAATGCAACAATTAGATGAGACAGGTCGTGATATAGAGCAAATACAAACAAAGTATACAACTTTTACTAGTGAAAAGAGAATATATGAAGAAAAGAAAGATATAATTCAGCAGGCTGCTCAAAGTCAAGGAAATTTTTTTGTAGAATATTTAATAAAGTTAAGAAAATATTTAATAAGAGTAAAACGAAAATGTTAACAGAAGGTACTGCAAAAAGCAAATTACAGATGAAAGACTTAGTATTTAAACTCAATAAGGCAAAAATATGATATAAATTTAAAATTATAAAATTTAATTTTGCAAATTTTTAAGTTATTAGAATAAATAGTAAAACACAAAAGAAAGTGTTAGTTAGAATTAAAAGATTTAGGAGGAATAATATTATTATGAAAAATCCATTTAAAATTGAACATGATGAAGTAGTATCACGGTAAGTGGCCTGAGATAATTTCTCAACGTAGTCAGGTGAAGCTTCCATACAGCAATGATGCTGAGAGATTAAAATTTTTAAAAACATCACAAAATGAACGGTGCAATACGAGAATGTATAGTAACAATTGAAAGCGATGATACAAGATTAAAAGCACTTTCAGAAATCTCATTTTCGGATTTTGCAAGATTATTATTAATATCTAAAATTGAAAATTCAAAGTTTGTTAGTAAACAATTGGATTTGTATGTTAATAATGAACAAACTGCAAAAGAGATTTTTGACATTAGAAATTTATATGAACAGTGTAGTGAAGATGTAAAAGTAAAAATTCTAATTCTAGCTAAAGATTTAATAGATAAAGATACTAAAATAAGCTTATATTCTTCAGTTAGAAGTTCTTCTGCAAGATTAAAACTTTTAAATGAAGAGTTTGTAGATTATAACCTCGATGACTTAAATTGTATATATAATATTGAAGATAAATCTTCAGAAAGATATGGAGAGGATAGCAAATTATTAAATAGTCTAGTAGAGAAAATGATTAAATCAATGTTGAAACCAGATTTTACGCAAGAATTTGCTTCTGATAATCAAGAGTTTAATCAAATGTGCATAGGATGCTGTGAAAAAATAAAAAGTGACAATACTTTTATAATAGAAGGGAATAATGAAAAATATGGTATAGATTTAGAAGAAATATATAATCAGAGCGTATCTAATAATAATCCAATGGGAGTAATAACTGCTATTAAAATTGCAAGAGAATTACTAACTCCAAAAGAAGTAGAAGATGGAAAATATAAAATACCACACAAATATTTATACGAAGTTTTGGATAATCAAGATACTAATATAGATGAAAAAGTGAAGTCTTTGCTTTTTTATTTGAAAATGGATGGAAATATTGAGATGAGCACAGGTAAAAAAATTGAAGAAATGTATGATGATCCCGAAACTAATTTATATGTACATGGATATATGCATGGTGTAGATCCAAAAGATCCAAAAGATGAGGAAGGTTTTAATAGAATTAGGGACTCGCATTTGTCGAAAGGATTAGTATGCAATGCAAATAATAATCCGGCTTTGGACTATACAACTAAATCTATAACTAATCAGTGGGCTTCTTGTTTTTGTGATTTATTTGGCGGTTATGCTGGAAAAGAAGGAAACTTTAGAGAAGTCCCAGTATTTCTAATTAGAATTCCAAAAACTATAATAGATAATAATATTCCAATTTGGGGAAAAGACTCAAAAAGCGATAATAGCGCACCTCATTTATTGCCTGAGTTCATGGAAGGGTATATTGATTGGAAAACAGGGGAATATGTGGAAAATCCGTTTCCTTTAGAGCAAAGGAAAAAATATAGATATGCTACCTGTGATAGAGGGAGTGACTATATTGATATATCGCAAGAATCAAGTATAACAGCGGAAGGATTAGTTTCTGTAGAGAGTCTGGGAAAATCGGTTATTGATCAGATGAGTGATATTGAGAGCACAGATGACTATGATAGCACAACAGAAAGATTAGAATTACAAATGAAAAATCAACATATATATAATAGAGGTGATCAGAATGAACAAAGATGAATATGCAAATGCATGTTGTGAAGTAATGGAAATTTTGAAATATATTCCAAAAGAAGACTATGAGAAAATTCCACAAAATAAAATCAAAGTATTTGAGCAGAATCGAAATAAAAAGTATAAGTTTAAATATAATCCAAATATGGCATTAGAAGAGCAAAATGTGTCATATGGTGGAAGAGTTATTATAGGAATTTTATTCCGAGATTATTGGGCAACAGAAAAACAGAAAGCAAAGATTTTAAATAGGCAGAAATATGAGAGACTTAGATTAGAAAAAATAAAAGAAGAAAAATATAATTCGAATAATATTTTTAAAAAAGATAAGAAAGAATGTTTTGAGTATACTAATGAAAATCTGCCAATTATTGCAAGTAAAGAAAATTTTATAAAAAGGATACTAAAAAATATAAAAAAATATTTCAATAGTAAAGCTTGAAAAGTGGAATGAGTATATCGGATATAGTGTGTAAACTAGAAAATAAAAATCGACTATGGTAAAATAGAAAAAATCATAGCCGATTTTTCTATTTTAGGAAAGAAGTAAAACAAATGGCTAAACACAAAAAAATATCAGAAGAAAGAAAAAAATTTTTACAGGAGTTTATAGCACAAAATAATATTACAACAGCACAAGATATCCAGATGTTGAAGCATTCATTGTTTTAAAACTGTTAAATGTAGGTTTTGCCAATTGATTGGTCCACCAGTTGGTGGCAGCAATTGCTGCTTGCTGTATTTCTGTCATTGTTGATATCCTCCTTTTGTTTTTTCTGGCATACTTTTACGAATGAGTGCTTTATTTGTATTCGTGCACGGCGAATATACAATGAATTTTAACATGATTTTGTGTTAAAAACAATATTAATTTTTACAATACAATAAATTAAATTTAATATAAAAATAATTTTCTCTTATTTATTTTATTCAAATGATATGATAAAATTACGAAAAATAAAATTTATACTAAAAAACGGAGGAAAAAAAATGTCAAATATATTGGATTACATTAAATGGAGAGGTGATTTAACAATACAAAATGACCCTTTTAATGAAATAGATAGTTTAATTTTATCTAGATTTTCATATTTACCATTTGATGGAATAATAGAAGAAAATGAAGTTGTCACAATAAAAGAGCTAAATGAAAGATTTCAAAAACAAGATAAAAACAATGTAAATATTTTATGGGATGATGATATAAATTTATTTCCATTAATGGGAAATTCAAAAAGATTTGGCGAAATGAAAGCAACAAAATATTCAAATAAATTAAATGTAGAACAAGAGCTACAATTTTCAGCAATAACAATATTAGTTCCTGATGATACAATATTTATATCATATAGAGGAACAGATAATACAATTGTAGGATGGAAGGAAGATTTTAACATGGGATTTAAAAGCCATGTAGGTGCACAAATAGATTCTGTAAAATATCTGGAAGAAATAGCTAAAGAATATCCACAAAATAGTATACGAATTGGAGGTCATTCAAAAGGTGGAAATTTAGCTGTATATTCTGCGGTTTTTGCAACAGAAAAAACTAAAAATAGAATTATAAAAATATACAATAACGATGGACCAGGATTTGATGATGAAATATCAGAATCAGATAATTACAAAGAAATGATAACAAAAGTAAATACATATATTCCTCAAGAATCTATATTTGGAATGTTACTAAATCATAAAGAAAAATATATAGTAGTAAGAAGTACACAAAAAGGCGTTATGCAACATGATGTGTATTCGTGGCAGTTACTAGGAAAAAATTTTGAATGTTTAAAAGAAGTAACAAATGGTAGTAAATTTATAGATAAATCAATAAAAGATTGGTTTAAACAAATAGATATAAAACAAAGAGAGCAAATGATTGATATAATATTTGAAGTAATAAATTCAACACAAATGGATACAATGAGTGATATAAAAGCAGGTGGAATATCAAGTATAACAACAATTTTAAAATCATATAAAATGATAGATGCAGAAGACAAAAAAATGCTTTTAAAAACAGTATCAGCATTACTAAAAACAGCAAAAGATAATTTTTTAGAGCTTAATAAATTTAAAAATTAAAATTTGTTACAAGCTATAGCTAAAATGAATAGAATTTGATATAATAAAGCTCAATTAAAAAGATATGGAGGAAAAAATGAAAGAAGAAAATATTGTTATGCCAGACTATAAACATTGTATTTTAGGAACAATTACTTCTATTTTAAAGCATTACAATGTTGATAGTAAACATAAAAGCTCTGAAAAAATAGATAAAATACTAAATGAAAAAAATTATAAAAATGTAGTGTTACTAATATTAGATGGAATGGGTGACATTGTATTAAAAAATATTGACGAAAATGGATATTTTAGAAAAAATCAAATTGATGTGGTTACAAGTGTATATCCATCAACTACAACAGCAGCATTAACAACATATTATGCAGGAAAACCACCATTTGAAACTGGTTGGATTGCATGGTCTCAGTATTTTAAAGAATATGGAAAAAATATTGATATGTTATCTCATATGCAATCATTAACAGGATTAAATATAAAAAATGCTAAATTAGATGTTTTTAAAGAAATAGTAAATTATAAAACAATTTTTAATCAAATTGAGGAATCATCAAAAGATGTAAAAGCATATGAAATAATGCCATCATATTCTGATAGAAGATCAAAGAGAACAATTAAAGCAGATTCCATAGATGAAATTACAGAAAACATAAAGCTTCTTTGTGAAAATGATGATAAGAAATTCATAATGGCATATAGTGATAATCCTGATGGATTACTACATAAATATGGAACAAAATCTGATGAAGTAAAAGAATTTGTAATTGAAACAGAGAAGAAAATAAAGAATATGTGTGATAATTTAAATGATGATACTATCATAATTATATCAGCAGATCATGGACATAAGGATATTGAAAAATCATATTCAATATTGGATTATCCAGTATTACAAAAATGCTTATTAATGCCACCTTCATTAGAATCAAGATGTATAACATTTTGGGTAAAAGAAAATATGAAGGAAGAATTTGAAAGAGAGTTTAATAAAGAATTCAAAGAGGAATTTATGTTAATGTCAAAAGAAGAATTTTTAAGCAAAAATATGTTAGGATTTGGAGACATGCATAATAAAATTGATGACTTTTTAGGAAACTATATAGCAGTTTCAGTATCAGGAAGTATAATAGTTTTAGAAAACTATTTAGAAAAAGGCAAAGGGGTTAAAAAGTCAACTCATTGTGGACTAACAAGAGATGAAATGGAAGTTCCTATTATAGTATTAAAAAAATAGTAATGTTTATAAAAGAAAAAACGCCGAGATAATCTCGGCGTTTTTTGAGGACAGTTAAAATTATTATTAGTCACTGAAGCGTATTGACATTTTGTCAAATTGGCTTAAGCTCTCATAATAATTTTTACAGAATGAACGGAAATCTTTTGCAATTTCATCCATTCTTTCGCGCATTGGGAAATTTCTCCAATTGTAAAAAAGCTCAGTGTCAAAGAATGTGTCGCATTCATTTGATGACATATGTGCAATCAGAGATTTGCAGGTTTTACTGAGGGTTGACCTCTCATGTTCCTGCATCCAATGAGCCAGAACTTGTCTCGGATGTTGTCTGGGGTAATAATCTCTGGTGTCACAAGAAATGTAATAGTTATTGTCCTGATCGACATATAACATATACGGGTTCTCGTAAAAGTCCAAAAGATTTTCCTTGGAAATGAGCTGAGGAGTAAGTCCACTAGCTTGTACTTCCTTTAAGACAGGCATATTTGTACAGGCCATATGGAAATGAGCATGTACAATACTTGTCTTGTGTTTCCCAGCACCAGTTTTTCCAGAGCCACATTCAAATCCAAAAATCGGCTTGTTGTAAATACTAGACAGAATTGCCGATAGGTTTGAATATACCATGAAGAACTCATCCAATTCGGATTCATTAAGATTGGCAAAAGACATAACGTGTCTCTTGGGTACAATCATAATATAACCCTCATAGAATGCTCCCGTTCCAGGTACTACAAAGAAATTGTCCGTTTCATACAATATATGTTCCGGATAATCCGATTGTCTGTTTAATATTTTGCAAATCAAACAGTCGGATTGGGGTTGAACATAGCCACTGTCAGTTGAAGCAATGATATGATCACCAGTGTCAACACCGCAAGTCGAAAGTAACTTAGGAAAATCCTCCAGAATGTTATCAACAGATAAGACCATTTTTTCAACAGAAGTGGAATATGATGACAATTGAATAACTATTGGAGAATAGTTGCTCATCAACTTGAAATCATAAGTCTCGGTAAAGTACACAGCATTCTTGTTGAAATGATACACATTTCTCAATGTGTAGGGGGTTAAACTCCGGATAACAGTAACAGCCTTAAAACCGGCAATTACATTTCTGGCTTGGGCAATATTAGTATAATTGCCTAGAATTACGATCAATTTTTGTGTGGTTAGCATGATGTTATGCCCTCCTAAAAATTAGTAATAATGTTAGTATAGCATTTTATAGGACTTATGTAAATAGTAATTGAAAATTTATAGTAAAAATTTTTTCGGATATATTAATGAAAGTATAATAAACAAAATATAGTGTAATTCTTTGACTTATTGAATAAAATTATATATAATTACTCAAAATTAAAAATAAAAAGTTAAAAGAGTATAGACTTTTATAACAAAGAAAGGAAAATTTTATTATGAAAAATTTTTTCAAAGGAATAATAGTTGGAATTGGAGGAATAGCACCAGGACTAAGTGGTAGTGTTTTACTTGTAATATTTGGATTATATCAAAAAACAATAAATGCTATTGGAACATTATTTAAAAATTTCAAAAAGAATATAATGTTCTTAGTACCGTTGTTCTTAGGATTTGGAGTAGGTGTATTATTATTTAGCAAAGTAGTAGATTATTTATTAAACACATTTGAAATGCAAACAAGATTTGCATTCTTGGGGTTAGTAATAGGAACAATACCATTATTTTATAAAGAAGTAAAAAAAGAAGGATTCTCAAAAAAATATTATATTTTAATTGTTATATCTGCAATTGCCGGATTACTATTATTTTCACTAAATAAAGGAGCATTTCCACAAATAGAAAATCCAAATTTAATACAATCTATTGTGCTAGGAGTAGCTGTAGCTGGATCTTCAATAATACCAGGTGTTGATAGTGCTGTAATTTTATCTTCACTAGGTTTATATGAATTGTATGTAAGTTCATTAGCTAATTTTAATTTAAGTGTATTAATACCAGCAGGATGTGGCCTAGTAATAGGTGCTCTTGTGATTTCATTTATAATAAACAAATTAATAAAAAGATTTTATACAGCAACATTTTCAATTATATTTGGGTTATTTATATCAATAATTCCAAATGTATTAAATGAAAGTTGTAAAATGATGTTAGATATAAAAACTGCGGTATCAATTTTAACCTGTTTAGTAGGCTTTTGCTTATCTTATTATTTAGGGGATATTGAAGGAAATAATGCTAAGATAAAAAATATAATAAAATATTCATCGAGAAAAAGAATTGGAGCTGAAAGCAGTGAGTAATTGTTGTTAAATATTTTATACTATTGCAATGTCAAAATAAAGTTATAAATTATTATTAAAAGTAAAAATATCAAGATTTTTGAAGTATGAAAAAGGAGTAAGAAAAATGATATATCCAAATTTTTTAAAGCAAGGAAGTTGTATAGGGGTTCCAGCACCATCAAGTGGAGCATATAACAATTTATATAATAATAGATATAATAATGCAAAGAAAAAACTAGAAGAAAAAGGCTATAAAGTTGTATTATCAAAAAATATATTTAATTCATATAAGATGCGTAGTGCACCTGCAAAAGAAAGGGCAGAAGAGCTAAATAAAATGATAGAAAATAAAAATATTAATTTTATTATTTGTGCAGCAGGTGGAGAATTTTTAGTAGAAATGCTACCATATGTGAATTTTCAAAAAATACAAACAAATCCAAAATTTATTCAAGGATTTTCAGATCCAACAGGTATACTATTTCCAGTAACCACAAAATATGATATAGCAACAATATATGGAAATAATTTTGGTGATTATGGTGCAGAATGCGATGATAAAAGCATACTTGATAATATTCAAATAATTACAGGCAATATAATAGAACAAAAAAATTACGAATTATATGAGGATGAAAGAGCAGAAAGAATAACAGGATTAGAAGGCTATAATTTAACTAAAAAGGTCGAATGGAAAAGCTTAAATAATAGCGAAATAACTGTAACAGGAAGAATAATTGGTGGTTGTTTAGATATAATATCAGAAATAGCAGGAACAAAATATGATGGTACAAATGAATTTAACGAAAAATATAAAAATGACGGAATTATTTGGTATTTTGATAATTGTGAGTTATCAAAAGAAGAGCTAATTCGTACGATATGGAAACTAAATGAACTCGATTATTTTAAATATGCAAAAGCAATTATATTTGGAAGAAACGGAGAAGAAACATCATGTATAGGATATACAATGGAAGAAGCATTGCAAGATAGTGTTATATCAAATTTAAATATTCCAATTATATATGATACCGATATATCACATAAAGGACCATGTTTGACAATAATAAATGGTGCAATTGCAACAATAAAATATGCGAATGAAAGAGGAAGTATAGATTTTGAATTAAAATAATAAAATTATGTTTGAAAATCGTAAGCTATAAAGAAATATAGTATATAGTGATATAGTGTTTAAAGATGGAGAAGCTGTAAATAGCTTGTCCATCTTTTGCTCTCATATTAGAATAAATTCTTTGAAGTATTATTATTTAATATGTTTTATATAAAAAATAGTAAATATATTGTTTTTTTAGAATATTATGTTAGAATATAATGGAAAACAAAAGAAAGAGGAGGAACAAATGAATAGTAAGGGGAAAAATTTAAAAAATGAAGAAAAAACATGGAATAGTACGTGGAAATATTCAAAAGTTGTATTAAGAATTTTTATATGTATGATTTTTAGTATTTTATTTATTTTTGGAGGGAATGTAAAAGCTGATACTATTGAAGATTCAAATAAAAATGAAAATTTTATTGTAATGAATAAGAATAATTCAGCTAATACAGTATGTAATTATATAACTGTATTAAATAAAGGAGATAAAGCAGGAATAGAAATCTGGGATTTTTATTCTGCAAAAAATGACTTTAAATTAGAAAATTTTGAAATTTTTCTGGATTCTAAAGAAGTTATTGAAATTTCAGATGTGTCAAGTGAATATGAATATTCAGGTAAAATAAGTTTTTATGTATCTGCTAAAAGTAATGGAATTGCAAATATTGTAATTAAAAAAGGTGATAAGAAAACTTTATATACAATTATTGTTGAAGATAATAAAAATACAGTGTTTAATGGATATGTAATTCAAAAAGATAATACATTTTATGTCTATGATGGCAGTTATGGGGATAAAATTAAAAATGAGACAACCGGACAAATATGGAAAATATCAGTAAGTTCAAATGAATATAAATCAGAATTCTACGGAACAGGTACTGGACAAGATGATGGAAAAGACGACGGAAAAGATGACGGAAAAGACGACGGAAAAGATGACGGAAAAGATGATGGAAAAGACGACGGAAAAGATGACGGAAAAGATGACGGAAAAGACGACGGAAAAGATGACGGAAAAGATAACGGAAAAGATAACGGAAAAGACGACGGAAAAGATGACGGACAAGATGATGGAAAAGATGACGGAGATGTAACTCCAGGTGAAGATGATAGAGGAAAAGATTATGATGAATTGAGTCCGGGGGATAACTTAAAATATAATGAATCAATTCCTGAAAACGAACAAGAAAATAGTAATGCTCTAAAAACAGATAAAACAATGGCTCAAAAGGGACTTCCACAAACTGGAGAACAGGTAATAATTTTATTAATAATTCCAATTCTTATTTTAATTGTATATTTAGCAATTAGATTGAAAAGAAAAAAATATATGAAGTAGGAGGAGGAAAAAATGAGAAAAAATATGAAAAAAATAAGTATAGTATTAAGTATATTAATTATAAGTATATTATTATTATTTAGTAAAAAAGTGCATGCTGCAACTGAAGATTATGGTCCATTTGAACATTCGATAGTTGGTGCAAGAGCATGGTCAACATATAGTGGAAAATTAAATTTGAGAGAAGACCATTCTAAAGATTCAAAACTTATTGCTGAATTATCTCAAGGTCAAAAAATGCAAATAATTGGTGGAATAGTAGATAATTATGTAAAAGTTAAAGTAAATCAAAATGATAAGATATATTATGGATATGTATTTGTCGAATATATAATGATTAATTTACCAGATATAATGCCTTCGTTGGAATATAATATTACTAATGCAACATCTTCAATATATACCTGTGATAAATACGATATTCCTGACGTTACAGGAGTAAAATTATATCCAAATGCAAAATATATAAAAAAATCGATTTTTTATAATGTAGATACATTAGAAAATAAGGTACATTTTAAAGATCCCGCTGAAAAAGATGTGAACGAATGTTATGCACCATTAAAATATGATGCAGCTTTAAAACTAAATAAAGCATATCAAAGTGTAAAGAATGATGGATATAATATAAAAATTTATGATTCATACAGACCATATTCTGTAACCAAAAGTATATATAATAAATTTAAAACTGTAGCAGAGGCAAATGATAAACGTGGTAAAGATATGAGAAATGCAATGAATAAAGATGGTCTTAATATTGATTGGTTTTTAGCAGCTAATAAGTCAGCACATAATTATGGAATTGCATTGGATTTAACGTTAACAAAAAATGGTGAAGAAATAAAGGCACAGACAAAAATGCATCAGTTAGATGCAAGTGCAGCAATTAGTAATAACAATGATGAAACTAATAAATTACAAGAGTATATGACATCAGCTGGATTTATAACATTGAAATCAGAGTGGTGGCATTTCCAAGATGGTCGTACAAAAGATCAATATGTAAGTGGAAATTATTGTGATTTCCAAGTTGAGTAGATAGATAAATAAAAAGGTATTATCAATAAATTTGATAATACCTTTTTGTGCTAACTTGAATTTTCAATAAGGATATGCTAAAATTGCCTATATAAGGCTAAAACTACATCCACATCGCATATGGAGGAAAGCATGAAAAAGAAGGTTTATTCAAAAATTCGCTATATTATTGTAGTATCGATGGCAATGTTAATTGCATGTATGACGACTAGTTGTGCTTGGTTCGACAATGAAATGAAAAATATAAAAGGCGAGTTAATTGGAAACAAGTTCAACATCGATTTTTATGATAATTATGGGGATAATATCCTCACAATTCACGGAAAAAAAGTTGGTATAGAGGCAAATTATGTGAAAACAAAATCTGTTAACTCAGACGGAGAATCATCAACCAATTATGAGCTTTCAAGTGTTGTTACAATTACTGTAGACGGAAACCAGGTAAATCAAACTGGCAATACAGTTATTTTTGCTGAGGAAGGTCTTGAAAAGGTTGAAGATTTTGAGTTACCAGATGATGTAACTGGAAGTGGAGGAACGATTAATGCTATTGACAGGAATATTAATAAAATAAAAAATGTTCTTGGAACATCAAAGGTAGTTGTAATCTGCTCACAACTCGGTGTGCCTCTTGCTGTTTATGGCGGAGAAGAGGTATACTGGGAAATTCCAGATGATTTGCCAAAAACGACAAAACTCAACATTGATGGTAAAGCTTTGTATATTCATAGAGCAAACTATATAATGTTGGACAATGATTTGATCGATTAAAATAAGGAAGTAGTTTTAGTTTTTGTTATAAAGGAGAGGACCATGCATATGGTCCTTTTTATAATTCTCAAATAAATATTTTTATATAAAATTGTTTAATATCATAAACAATTATTCAATTTTTAATTTTTTACATTACATTGATTGTAATACTACATAAATATTCAAAAAAAGCAATTATTTCCCTTGCAATGACTAAAATTATATGATAAAATATCAAGGTATTAAAAATACAAAACCTTATACTTAGTTCAAGGATAATTAACACCACTTAAACTCAGTTTAAGGATAAAAATAATAATGGAGGTGCATTGTAAAATGACAAAGGAAAGAAAACAAGAAATAATCGCTACTTATAAAAGAGATGAAAACGATACTGGTTCACCAGAAGTTCAAATAGCTCTTTTAACAGAAAGAATCAATGAATTAACAGAACATCTAAAAGTTCACAAAAAAGACAATCATTCAAGAAGAGGTCTTTTAAAAATGGTAGGAAGCAGAAGAAACTTACTTAACTACTTAGCAAAAAAAGATGTTCAAAGATACAGAGATATCGTAGAAAAACTTGGATTAAGAAAATAATAACTTTTGGACGTTTTGCATAAATAAATTGCTAAACGTCCATTTTAATTAAATGGTGTTAAAAATGCTTAAAAATTAGTAAGTAGCTTGGATAAAGTACTTTAAAAAATTATATTAAATAAAAGTAAATTAAAGTAATTTATCGAGGTTACAGCTAATTTTAAGCAAATAATAATTTATAAAGGAGAGAAGTATATGTTTAAATGTTATGAAACAGAATTAGCTGGAAGAAAATTAACAATTGAAACTGGAAAAATTGCAGAGCTTGCAAATGGAAGTGTTATGGTAAGATATGGAGATACTGTAGTAATGGTAAATGTTACAGCATCAAAAGAGCCAAGAGAAGGAATTGACTTTTTCCCATTATCAGTAGATTATGAAGAAAAACTATATGCTGTAGGAAAAATACCAGGAAGTTTTACAAAAAGAGAAGGAAAACCTGCAGATAAAGCTATATTAACATCAAGAGCAATAGATAGACCAATAAGACCATTATTCCCAAAAGATTTCAGAAATGATGTATGTGTAGTGGCAACAGTATTATCTGTAGAGCAAGATAACTCACCAGAGGTTTGTGCAATGATAGGAACAGCAGCAGCACTTGCAATATCAGATATTCCATTTGGAGGACCAACAGCAGCTGTTAATGTAGGATATGTAGATGATAAAATAGTAATAAATCCAACAGCAGAGCAAAGAGAGCACAGTAGATTACGTTTAACTGTAGCTGGAACACAAGAAAAAATAACAATGATTGAAGCAGGAGCAGATGAAATACCAAACAGCACAATGTTACAAGCAATAAAAGATGCTCATGTTGAAATAAAAAAATTATGTGATTTTATATCAAAAATACAAGCAGAAATAGGAAAGCCAAAATTTGAATATCAATCATTTGCAACTGATAAAGATGTATATGAAGAGATAAAATCAAACTTCAAAGAAAGAATGTACAAAGATGTTCAAGAAGTTGATAAAACTGTAAGAGATACAAATATAGAAAAAATAACTGAAGATATAACAAATTATTTTATAGAAAAATATGGAGAAGAATCAGCAGAAGAAAAGAAAGCTGACATTGCAAATAGTGTTCATGATCTAGAAAAAGAATGTGTAAGAGAAATGATACTAGAAGAACATAAAAGACCAGATGGTAGAAAAATAGATGAAATAAGACCACTATCTTGTGAAGTTGGAGTATTACCACGAGTACACGGAAGCGCTATCTTTACAAGAGGTCAAACACAAGTAATGTCAATAGTAACTTTAGGAATGAAAAGTGAAGAGCAATTATTAGATGGATTAGATGAAGAAACAGGAAAAAGATATATGCATCAATATAACTTCCCATCATACAGTGTTGGAGAAGCAAGACCATCAAGAGGACCGGGAAGAAGAGAAATTGGTCATGGAGCATTAGCTGAAAAAGCATTAGTTCCAGTAATTCCATCAGAAGAAGAATTCCCATATGCAATAAGAGTTGTATCAGAAGTATTAAGCTCAAATGGTTCAACATCACAAGCTAGTATATGTGGAAGTACATTAGCTTTAATGGATGCAGGTGTTCCAATTAAAAAGCCAGTAGCTGGAATATCAACAGGATTAGTAACAGATAAAAATGATCCAAATAGATATGTAATGTTAACAGATATTCAAGGTATTGAAGATTTCTTTGGAGATATGGACTTTAAAGTAGGTGGAACAAAAGATGGTATAACTGCTATACAAGTTGACATTAAAATAGATGGATTAACATATGATATAATAGAACAAGCTTTTGAAAGAACAGAAAAAGCAAGAATGTATATATTGAATGACATAATGTTACCACAAATAGCAGAGCCACGTGCAGAAATTTCAAAATATGCTCCAAAAATAATAACAACCCAAATTAGTGTAGACAAAATAAAAGATGTAATTGGAACCGGTGGAAAAGTTATAAACAAAATAATTGCTGAAACAAATGTAAAAATAGATATTGAAGAAGATGGTTCTGTATGTGTATATTCTAATGATTCAAAAAATGCAGAAGTAGCAATGAAAATGATAAAAGATATAGCAAGAGAAATAGAAGCAGGGGAAATTTATGATGGTGTCGTAACAAAAATAATGCCATTCGGAGCATTTGTTGATTTAGGTGGAGGAAAAGAAGGATTACTTCATATTTCAAAAATATCAAGTAAAAGAGTAGAAAAAGTAGAAGATGTATTAGCAATTGGAGACGAAATAAGAGTAAAAGTATCTGAAATTGATTCTCAAGGAAGAGTAAATTTAACAATGAAAGACCTAGAATCTACAGCTCAAAATAAAGACGAAAACAAAGAAGAAAAATAATAAAATAAAAGCAAAAACAATAGTATATTTTAGTATACTATTGTTTTTGAAAATAACCAAAAAATAAGGGGCTTTTTTGTGAATTATTTGTGAAAATATAAAAAAAAGTAACAAAATGTTGAAAAAAAGAATATAAGTAAGTATAATATATATGAATTTAAAATTAAGGAGTAAAAGATGGAATATTTATATATAATACAACAGGCACTTATTTGGATTGTAACTATATATTGGTTATATCAATTCATAATTAGTTTGTGCTCTTTTGTTAAAATTAAAGAAAAACCTTTAAAAGAAGATAAACAACACAGATTCATGACAATAATACCAGCTCATAATGAAGAAAAAGTTGTAGTAAATTTAATAGAGAGTTTAAAAAAATTAGACTATCCAAAAGATTTATACGACATATATGTAATTGCAGATAACTGCACAGACAAAACAGCAGAAGTTGCAAAAAAAGCAGGAGCAATAGTATATGAAAGATTTGATGAAGCTCATAAAACAAAAGGTCATGCTCTTCAATGGTTTTTAGCTCAAAAAATTGAAGAAGATGCACCATATGATGCATTTTGTATATTTGATGCTGATAATATAGTAGATGAAAATTTCTTAAAAGTAATGAATAAAAAATTGTGTCAAGGAGAAGAAGTTGTTCAAGGATATAAAGACATAAAAAATCCATCAGACAGTTGGGTATCTGCAGGATATGCAATATTCTATTGGACAATGCATAGATTTTATCATTTAGCAAGATATAATATAGGTCTTTCACCTTTAATGAATGGAACAGGTTTTATGGTAAAATTTGATGTAATAAAACCTCAAGGATGGAACACAAAAACATTAACAGAAGATATAGAGTTTTCGTTAAAAAGAATTATAGAAGGTAAAAAATTGGGTTGGGCAAGAGATGCAATAGTATATGATGAGCAACCAGTAGGATTTAAACAATCATGGACACAAAGATCAAGATGGACAGTAGGACATATGCAATGTTTAAAAGAATATACAAAACCATTAGCTGAAGCTGTAGTAAAAAATAAAACAGTAATGAATTTTGACGGTTTATTATATATGTTAGGAACAACACCAATGTTAATATTAACAATGGTACTAGTAATAGTAAATATTGTTTTATTTGCAACAGGAGCAATGAGTGGATTGGATTTTACAATACAAATGTTAAAATATATTATACCAACATTATTAGTATTACCATTTATGGGATTAGTAGTGTTATATTTAGAAAAAAAGCCAATAAAACCAATGATAAAAGGATTATTAACATATCCAATTTTCATGGGATCATGGTTATTGATAAATATAAAATGTTTATTCAAAAGAGACACAGAATGGAAGAAAATAGACCATGTTAATGATAAAAAAATAGAAGATTTATAAAAAAAGAAAATCAGTATTTTTATTACTGATTTTCTTTTTTTATATTTTGTCGAAATTTGGTATACGGTTTTTATTGCAAACTCAAGAAAATTGCAATAAAATATAAGAACTATGTAAAACTGTACACAAAAGTTTTAGAAATTTATTTAAAATTAAATTTCAAAAATTCAAATTATTTTTTTTCAAAAAATTGGCATCTAAAAAAATCCAAACAAAACATATATAAATGAAAATAATTTAAAAAAATAAATTATATATTTGAATTTCCACAAAAAATATATAAAACATAGGAGGGTTGTAATATAGAAGAACTTGAATATTGGATTTGGATTTCACAAATAAAAAATATGACTTTTGAAGTATTTGACTTATTATTAAAAAAGTACGAAAATATAAGAAATATATGGAATCTTAATGAAAAAGAGCTTAAATCAAATAGGTTTTTATCTGAAATATTATTATTAGAGCTATGCAATGAATCATATAAAAGCAACTTAACTAAATATTTAAGATATATAAATAAAAATGATATAAAAATTATAAAATGTACTGATAATAATTATCCGCAAAAATTAAATAATATACAAAATAAACCAATAGTGTTATATTCCAAAGGAAATCTAAAAAACATAAATAATGAATCTGTTGCAATTGTAGGCTCAAGAATGGCATCAATATATGGAAAAAAGAATGCGTATTATTTTTCATATGAATTAGCTAAACGAAATGTCAATATTGTTAGTGGCTTGGCAAAAGGAATAGACTCATATTCGCATATAGGTGCATTAAAAGCCAAGGGAAAAACAATAGCAGTTATAGGATGTGGAATGGATAAAATATATCCAAAAGAAAACGAAAAATTATATCATGAAATTTTAAAAAATGATGGACTTATAATATCAGAATATATAGTGGGAACAAGACCAGAAAAAACAAATTTTCCAAGAAGAAATAGAATAATAAGTGGGATTTCAGATGCTGTAATTGTAGTAGAAGCAGGTGCCAAAAGTGGGTCATTAATAACAGCAAACTATGCAATAAACCAAGGCAAAGAAGTATGGGCAATACCTGGAAATATTAACTTAGCAAACTCTGCAGGAACTAACGAGTTAATAAAAGATGGTGCAAATGTTTTAACAAAATTAGGTGATATAATATGGTAATCCTGGAAAAGGTTGCTGGTTAAGTCCAAAAAAGAAAATCGTAAATGAAAATGGTGATGGGTGTTATCAATCTATGACTGAGATTAGTGTGTGATGTCAAAAAGAACCGTCCCCATTGACAACTTGTCGAATTATGTAGAAATTTGCAGATGAAAAAAGATTGACTTTGTATGAATTTGATATTAAAATTAGTACATAATAAAATTTTATTCAAAAAATTTAATTCTAAAAAATTTCCAAAGAAATTTAAAAAATGTAATAGGAGGTGACTTATTGAAACGAAAAACATTGAAGTCTTTGTTCAGTGTTATTATTAGTGTTATTGTAGTATGTTGTTTATTCATTTTTTTATACCTAAAAAATAAAAATTCCATTATTCAATCAAATCTAATAAAAGAGGCAGATAGTATTGTAAACGAAAATATTATTAATAGTGATGCTATTAATAAAAGTGAAGAGCAAAAACAAATTGAGGAGTGTGAGGCTTTTTCAATTGAAAAAATATCTAGTGATAATAATGTTTTAGGAAAAATAAAAATTCCAGCAATAAACGTTGAAGCACCAATTAAAGAAGGCGTAACACAAGATGTATTAAAGGAATCTGTTGGACATTTTTGTGATAGTAGTTATTGGAATGGAAATGTTGCTCTTGCTTCTCATAACAGGGGGACATATGCACATTATTTTGAAAAGATAAATAAATTACAAATTAATGATGAAATCATTTATCAAACTAAATTAGGGACAAGAGTTTATATTGTAACTGAAATAAATCAAATATCTGAAAATGATTTGTCTGTTTTAGAAAAATCAAATAAAAATATTTTAACATTAATAACCTGTGTAAAAGATAAGAAAAATTTAAGATTATGTGTACAAGCATCAGAAAAAGTTTAATTTTTATTAAAATAATATACTAAAGAGCATTTTAATTACAAAAGAATTTTTGAAGAAATTATAAAAAAGTAATGTCGTAAATAGATGTTTACGAAATCCAAATATATAAATAGAAGAAAGAAGGAATGAGTTTATTTATGAAAAAAGTAAGGAAAATGTTGTTTAGTATAGTATTATTGGTATTGGCTATATTTCAAATATCTACACAAATGAAAAAAGCAGAAGCTGCAACAGCAGGCGAAATACAGTATTTACAAAGAGATAACAAAGGTTTTTATTCAATACAAAAATGGAATGGGTCTGAATGGATATATGTTACATATAGTATAACATATTATACAGATAGCAATGGAGTAAAAAGAATAGCATATTGTATAGATCCAGATTTAAAAGGAATAGGTTGGATTAAAGGTGAGTATGCAGGATATGATGTAAAATTAAAAGAGCTATTATCAAATGAAAAATTATGGCGCGTATATACAAATGGATATCCATATAAAACACCAAGTCAAATGGGAGTTGAAACAGAAGATGATGCATACCTGGCAACAAAAATGGCGTCATATGCAATTCTTAGAGGTAATTCAATTGAAGAAATAAGACAACAATATAGAGCTGGAACAACAAAAGTCGAAAATGAAAGTTTAGAAGATATACAAAGAAGAGGCACAAAAGTAATTGATGCAATATGTAAATTAATTGATATTGGCTACAATGGAAGCGAAACAATAAAAAATAATAATATATTACAAATATCAAAACAAAGTGAGTTATCAAAAGATTTAAATAAAGATGGTTATTATTCTGCAATTTTTAAAGTAAATTCAAAAGTAGAATGCAGTCAATATAATGTTTCTAAAATTACAGAGTTCCCAGAAGGAACATATATAGCAGATAAAACTGGTACTAATAAAACAGAATTTTATGGAAATGAAAGTTTTAAATTAATGATTCCAAAAGATAAAATAACAAATAGTATAGATGGCAATATAAAAATTGTAGGAAAGTGCAAAAATTACCCAATATATTATGCAGAATGTAATGTTGGAAATTATCAAAACTATATGCTATGTTGTGATATGTATAGCGATGATGTACAAGCAAGCTCTAATATAAATATTAATGCCAATAAATGTGGAATTCAAATAGAAAAAATAGATAAAGACACTAAATACCCTATAAAGGGTGTAAAGTTTTTAATTAAATATGAAAGCGGAGAAGAAATAGGAATATATGAAACAGATGAAAATGGAAAAATAAATATATCTAATTTAAAACCAGGGAATATATCAATTAAAGAAATAGAAACAAATAAAAATTATATATTATCACCAAATGAAACAAATATAAAATTAGAATATGACGAAATAAAAAATGTAAAAATAGAAAACGAAAAGAAAAAAGGTTCAATAAAAATAATAAAGGTTGACTCGAAAAACAATGAAATAAAATTAAAAGGTGTAAAGTTCGAAATATACAATGAGCAAAATGAATTAATATCTTCATTAATAACAGATGAAAAAGGCGAAGCAAAAATTGAAAATTTACCAATAGACACAAAATATACAATAAAAGAAGCTGAAACAGCAAAAGATTATATATTGTCAGAAGAGCCTATAACAATAGAGCTAGAAGAAAATGAAATAAAAACAATTACATTTAAGAACAAAAAAATTGAGCAAGACAAAAAAGAAACATTACCAAGAACAGGTCAAATAGACGCAAGCAATTATTTATTAGGAATTTCAATAGCTGGAACAATTTTAAATACACAAACATTAAGAAAAAAGAATACAAAAAATAAAAAGGATAATAATAAATAAAAAGAAGGTGAAAATATGTTTTTGGCAGGTTTAATGATTGGGTCTATAGTTGGCGGAGTATTTGCAATAATATTGCATTGTTTAGTAATAATGAGTAAGACAGAATAAAATTCAAAAGTCCAGGCACACAAACAAAAATATTAACATATATTTAAAATATAGGAAAGAAATATGGAGGTAAATGTATGTTAGTATTTTCTATCTCGGGATTTTTAACATTTTTACAAACCTCACTTTTTGTGATTGGATACATATCTAAAAATAGTTTATTTCCAGAGCCATTAAATGCAGAAGAAGAAAAGATGTATTTACAAATGTTAGAAAACGGAGATAAAGAGGCAAGAACTATATTAATAGAGCGAAATTTAAGACTTGTAGCTCATGTATGCAAAAAATATAGCAATAACAATACAGACTTAGATGACTTAATATCAATAGGAACAATAGGCTTAATAAAGGGAATAGATAGTTTTAATTATAAAAAAGGTGTAAGACTTGCGACATATGTTTCTAGATGTATAGATAATGAAATATTAATGCATTTTAGAAGTGCAAAAAAATTAAATGCAGAAGTATATTTAGAAGACACTGTAGGAAAAGATAAAGATGATAATACTGTAAGTTTACAAGAAGTTTTAGAAAATAATGAAAGAAGTGTTGATGAAGAAGTTGATTTAAAATTTAAAATAAAAAAATTATATGCAAAAATGAAAACAGTTTTAAAAGATAGAGAATTCGGAATAATAACAATGCGATTTGGATTAGATGGAAAAAGGCCACGAACTCAAGAACAAATAGCAAAAATGCTAGGAATATCTCGTTCATATGTCTCAAGAATAGAAACAAAAGCGATAGGAAAACTGGCGAAAGAATTTAAAGAGTGAATTAATTGAAAAAGAAAAAATGCAAAGGGAAAATTTGAATCAACTCAAATTTTCTCTTTTTTTTCAATTTGTGTCAATGGTTGTCAATGGGGACGGTTCTTTTTGACAACCATTGAAAGAGTTGATTTTGTTGAATTTGTTGGTGCTACAAATAATGAATTATTAGCACTTAAAAATAAAGAATTAGATGTAAAAACTTTATATAGTAAAATAGGCAGTGCTGTAACGGATTATAATAGAGAATCAGTTATATAAATAGTAATAATATAAACAAACCAGATTCTCTTTTTGAGAATCTGGTTGTTGCATGAGAAATAACATGAGAATTAATGAGTAAGATATTTCAACGGAACACTAAAGCAATTGTAATCGAAAGAAATACTTCCTTCAAATAATTCCGCATGTTTCGAGAATCTTTCAAACCAGTTACAAAATCCCATAGAATCATCATCCATAGAGATACGAAATGTTTTGTTAACCAAATCAACCTCACACAAGAAGATAAATGGATGTTTACCAAACAAAGAAATCTCAGTAATTCTCTTGTCAGGGGCTATTTCTACTCCATTGTAGTTAGAGAATGTAATGGTGGTCTGTGTAACATCAATTAATGCTAACCCCGCATTAATCATATCATTAATTTCTTTTTCGGGGATAGTATCCAATAATGTTTGCACGTTATTGAAAATTTCTTGTATTTTCTCTTCAGTTAAATTCACTCTTTTCTCATACTTTTTAGTGATTTCTGTAATAGTCATAAAAGCCTCCTGAAAATAAATATACTTTTGATTGTGGATATTCGGACAGGTGAAAACAACAAGAGGACTTGCAAAAAAGTTCTCACTATACATAGTATAACATATTTTATGTAAAATTGCAAATACTGACAATTTACATAAACAATATTATAATAATGCTACAATCTTTTTGAAACCGAAAAGAATTAAAAACTTGGAGGTCGTAATACCTCTAGTTAAAGAACATTTCAAAATTGCTTCAAAAACACTTTATTGTTTTTTGACCACCTGCTCCAAGTTACGTTTTACTGGAATCCCACAAAACAGCATTTTTTGCTCTTGATAAAATCCCACGAATTTGATAATATATAGCAAATGGAGGATTTATTATGGAAGAAAAAACAAATGTGATGAGAATTTTAGAGCAGAAAAAAATAAAATATAATAGTTATTCATATGCAAGTACACAAGCAATAAGTGGAATGGAGGTAGCTACAGCTTTAAATCAAGACCCGAATTGTGTATTTAAAACACTAGTTACAGTTGGAACATCAAGAAACAATTATGTTTTTTTGGTTCCAGTAAATAAAGAGCTTAATTTAAAAAAAGCTGCTAAAAGTGTTAATGAAAAAAAGGTCGAAATGATTAAATCAAAAGAGCTATTACCACTTACAGGATATATACATGGTGGATGCTCTCCAATAGGTATGAAAAAGCAGTTTAAAACAGTTATTAATATTACTGCACAAAATTTTGAAAAAATAATTTTTAGTGCTGGTAAAATAGGATATCAAGTTGAAATGAGTTTAGAAAACCTGCAAAAAGTAATAAATTTTACATTGGCAGATATAGTTGATTAAGAAAAGGTGATAAAAATGATATTAGTAAGTGGTTGTTTAGTAGGAATAAATTGTAAATACAGCGGTGGTAATAATTATGATGAAAGAATATTCAATTTAGTTAAAGAAGGAAAGGCAATTCCAGTATGTCCAGAACAATTAGGAGGCCTACCAACTCCAAGATTTGCATCAGAAATAAATGATGAAAAAGTAATAAACAAGAACAACGAAGATGTAACAGTACAATATAAAAAGGGAGCTGAAGAAACATTAAATTTAGCAAAAAAGTTAGGTATAAAGCAAGCAATATTACAACCAAGAAGTCCGTCATGCGGAAAAGGAAAAATATATAGCGGAAAATTTGATGGAACATTAATAAATGGAAATGGTATAACAGCAGAATTGTTAATGAAAAATGGAATAGAAGTATTAATGCCAGATGAATATTTTAATTAAGATAAAAAAAGAAACAATTGTTAAATTTTATAACAATTGTTTCTTTTTTTATATGGTGACCCCTACGGGAATCGAACCCATGATTCGGCCTTGAGAGGGCCGCGTCTTAACCGCTTGACCAAGGGGCCATATATAATACTTTATATTTATAACATAAATAAATTACTTAGTCAAGAAATAAAAACAAAAAATTAAATAAAAAAATCCAAAAATATAGCTTTAATTATTTAAATGTGATATAAATATAAAGTATAAATTGGAGTGGTATCGAAGTGGTCATAACGAGGCGCACTCGAAATGCGTTAGCTCTGAATAAGGGCCCGTGGGTTCGAATCCCACTCACTCCGCCAAAATAATATTAGGAGGAAAAGTATGAGGTGTCCAAACTGTGGTAGTGAAAGTATATCTAGTATAGTTGATACAAAAACAAAAACTAAAGGATTTGACGGAAGTAATGCATGTTGTGGATATTTGTTATTCGGATGGCCAGGTGTTTTATGCGGATTATGTAATACAGGAGATACTGTAACAAGAACTAAAACAACTAATATCTGTAACAATTGTGGACATAGATTTTAAAAATGAAAAAGGAAACAAAAATAAAAACATGGGCATTTTTTATGAGGTTAGGCAATAAATGTGGATGCCACCAAATGGAAGAGCGCAGTTTTAAAATAAAAGGTTATCAATTTCCTGTATGTAGTAGATGTACAGGAATATTAACAGGTCAAATAATTGGAATAATAATATATTTATTAAAATTTAGAGTACCGTTATATATAAGTATTATATTTTTATTAATTATGTTTATAGATTGGTACATACAATACAAGAAAATAAAGGAATCAACAAATATAAGAAGATTTGTAACTCGGAAATTTAGCAGGAATAGCACAAACAAGTATATTGATAGAGTTAATAATATTTATATGTAATATATTTAAATAAAAACAAAGGTCGAGGAAAAAGGGAAGATGGAAAAGTCAAGAAGGATAAAATTAACTGCTCCACAAATTTTAGTATTAGGAGTAATTGCAAGTATTTTTATAGGAGCAATTTTATTAAAATTACCAATAAGCAATGGTTCTGGAAAACACATAAAGTTTATAGATAGCCTATTTACAGCAACATCAGCTGTATGTGTAACAGGTTTAAATACAATAATACCAGCAGAACAATTTACAATATTTGGAAAAATAGTTCTAATGTGTTTAATAGAAATAGGTGGAATAGGATTTATGAGCTTTATAGCACTATTACTATTATTAATGCGAAAAAAAATAGGACTATCAGAGCGTAATTTAATAAAAGAATCTTTAAATCAAAATTATAATAAAGGAATAATTAAATTAATAAAAAAGATATTTATTTATCTTGGAGTAATAGAACTTATAGGAGCTATTTTTTTATCAATAAGATTTATCCCACAATATGGAACAAAAATGGGAATATTTTATTCGATATTTCTTTCAATATCTGCAGTATGTAATGCTGGTTTTGATATTATGGGAAGTAATAGTTTAATAAATTATCAATATGATTGGCTAGTTTCTATATCTATTATGGTTTTAATTATAGTAGGAGGACTAGGATTTACTGTTTGGGACGATATAATTGATGCAATAAAAAAAATATGTGCTAAAAAAATACCTGCTAGAAAATTTGGTAGAGAAATTTCAACACATACAAGAATAGTATTGATAACAACATTTATATTGTTAGTATCAGGAGCATTATTTACATTTATATTAGAAAAAGATAATGTTCAAATAATGAAAGATGACAATATAGCTCAAAAAATACTAAAATCAAGTTTTTATTCAACAACACTTAGAACAGCTGGTTTTGAATCCATTGATTCAACAGAGCTAACAACAGCTACAAAATTTATATCATTAATATATATGTTTATAGGTGGTTCGTCAGGAAGTACTGCAGGAGGAATAAAAACAACAACTTTTGCAATAATTATTTTAATGGTTATAAGTTATCTAAAAGGAAATGAAAACACAATTATAAATAAAAGAAAAGTACCTCAAAGATTGCTAAAAAGAGCAATAGTAGTTATGTTTGTTAGTGCTTTTATAATAATTGTTTCAATAGTTGGTTTATCAATAACAGAAGATATTAAAGCAGAGCATACTTTACCGGAAGCGGAAACATCTGTAAGAGATGTAAGCTTTTTAGATATATTTTATGAAGTATTTTCAGCATTTGGAACAGTAGGATTAACACTTGGAATAACACCAAAACTAAGCGTGGCAGGAAAAATAATAATTATGTTTGTAATGTTTATAGGAAGATTAGGTCCAATAACAATTTCATATGCTGTGCTGAAAAAGGACAAACGAAATAAAGGAATAAAGTATCCTGAATGTGATGATTTAATAGTTGGATAATAAATTTTATATGATGTATGCAAAAAAAAATGTTTTGAGCAGAGAAAAATATATAAATTTTTATTTTTATATTGTAAAAAAATTAAAAAAGGAAATGTGAAATATTATGAAAAATAATAATACAACAAAAGAAAGTAAAGAGCTTGTTACTAAAACTAAAATGAAATTATGGAAAAAAATAGTAATAACTATACTAATATTTATATTATTAGCAATAATAGCTTTTGTTGCATATGAAAAGGCAACAGTAAACAATACATATTATATTGGTGAAAAAAATCTCCAAATTCCAGTATTTGTTTATCATGATATTGTAGGGGATGAATCACAAATACAATATGATTATATGCAAACAACATATGATACATTTAAAAAGCAAATAACAGGACTAATGAAATTAGGATATAAGCCAATAAGTTATCAAGATTTAGAAGATTATAAAAATGGTAAAAAAGCAATTCCAAAATGGAGCTTTGTAATAACTTTTGATGATGGATATACCGGAGTATATACATACGCGTATCAATTTGCAAAAGAACAAAATATTCCAATGACGTCATTTATAAATAACAATACCATAGGAACTGAAGATGTTTTTTATAATTGGAATCAAGCCAAAGAAATGGAGGAAAGTGGTCTTATTTCAATTTATTCACATGGATTAACTCATGCAAAATATAATGAAGAAACGCCACAAAAACTTGTTGAAGATACAAATAAATCATATGAAGAGCTTAATGAAAAATTGGGAAATAATAGATTAAAAGTATTTACATATCCATATGGATTACATACACAAGAAGAGCGTGTAGCTCTTTGGAATAATGGGTATATACAAAATTTAACTGATAACAGAATAAATTTAAGTAATGAATTAGATTTATCTGGAATTCATAGGTCATATCCATTAAGTGATTCTGTTTTTAAAATGTTAGTAAAAATACAATATAGAGTTTTTAGATATGAAATATTACGGAATTTTTTAAATTATAAAATTAATTTTAATGTGCATCTGTTATTTTTCTAAAAAAGAAAGGGTTGTAAAAATGAGAAAGTTAAATATATTAGTTATAGGATTAAAAACGTTTGGTCAAAGTGTTGTAAGACAATTATATGATTATAATTGCGATGTTTTGGCTATTGATAGAGATATGGAAAGAGTAGAAGAAATTGCAGATTATGCAACAGAAGCAATTCAATTAGATATAAAGGATTCAACTGAGCTAAAAAAATTATCTTTAGATAACTTTGATGTTGCAGTAATTACAATGCGAGATATAGGAACAAATATAATGGCTGCAATGTTATGCGAAGAAGCTGGAATACCTAAAATAATAGCAAGATCAGCAAGCAATTTACATAAAAAAATATTAGAAAAAATAGGAGTAAACACAATAATATCACCAGAGCAGGAAATGGGAATAAGAATAGCAAAAGGAATAATGGATATAAATGTAATGGAAGCAATAAAAATATCTGAAAATTATGATATAGTAGAGCTAAAAGCACAGGAAAAATGGATAGGAAAAACATTAAGAGATTTAAAATTTAGAAATCACTTTGGAATGAATGTACTATTAGTAAAAAAAGAGAATACCAAATTAACAATTTCTCCAAGCGGTGATTATGAAATTGAAAAAGGTGATAGATTGGTTGCTATTGACGATAAAAATATAGGTAAAGAATAATTTTATACAAATGTGTAAACATACAGTATATTGCAAATAAAGTTAAATAAAGTTTTGCAGTATACTGTTTTTTATATAAAAAATAAAACATTCACTATAGAGAACAATAAAGAAAAATAGTCCACTATAGTGAACAAAAACAAACAACGATAAAAATTACAATAAATAATTTATAAATTACAAATAGAAAATGCAAAACAATAGGCATTATGTAAAAAAGATTGTTTACAAAAAAAGGGATTTATGCAATAATAGAGAGGATTAAATAGAGTTTAAATATATATCAGCTAAAGAAAGGATATAAACTATGTGGGGAGATATAATAATAGCTTTTTTACTAGCATTTATAACAGCATATGTAATAACACCATATACAATGAGGTTAGCTAAAAAAGTTGGTGCAATAGATATGCCAAGTGATAGAAGAATAAATAAAAGACCAATGCCAAGATTAGGTGGAATTGCTGTAATATCAGGATTTGTGGTATCTGTAATATATCTATTAACATCTATGGTAATAGAAGGCGGATTTGGATTAATGGAACATGTTACCGAAATTATAGGATTTTTTTGTGGTATTGCCGTGTTAGGGGTTGTATGCTTTATAGATGATTGTAAAGATATACATCCATTATTAAAACTACTAGCTCAAACAATTTCTGCAATAATTGTTGTAGCTTGTGGAATAAATATAGAAAACATGGATTCTCCAGTAATAAATAATATAATACAAGCTCACCCATGGTTTTCATATATATTAACTGTATTTTGGATAGTTGGTATAACAAATGCAATAAATTTGATAGATGGATTAGATGGTCTATCATCAGGAATAACACTAATATCATGTATATCATTAATGATAGTGTTTACAATAAATGAATCACCATTATTATCAATAATATTAATAACAGCATTGGCAGGAGCAATAAGTGGATTTTTACCATATAATTTTAATCCCGCAAAAACCTTTATAGGTGATGTGGGCTCAAACTTTTTAGGATTTTCATTAGCAGTAATTTCAATATTAGGTGTAGCAAAAACATATACTGCAATAGTTATAGTAGCACCAATAATAGTATTAGGATTACCAATATTTGATACACTATTTGCAATAGTAAGAAGAATTTACCAAAGAAAATCTCTAAAAGGAGTATTTATGCCAGATAAAGGACATTTACATCATAGATTAATGGCAAGAGGGTATACTCAAAAAGAAGCAGTATTTATATTATATGGATTTAGTGCAATATTAGGAGTATTTGCAATTGTTTTACTAGAAAGTGGCGTATGGAAAGCAGTATCATTTGCAATGGTTGTATCTGCAATAATTGCAGTTGGATATAAAGATATAACAAGAAAAGCAGACCTAAATAAAGCAAAAATGAAAAGAATGGAAGAGCGAAATAAGAAAGATAGTAATTAATATATTAAGATGGAGGCTGAAATATAGTGAAAAAAATATTATTTGCCGCATATTCTTTAGATCTTGGTGGAATTGAAATAGCATTAGTAACATTAATAAATTACTTAGCAAAAAAACAGTACGATATAACATTAGTACTTGAAAAAAAAGAAGGAATATTTTTAGACACAATAGATAAAAATATAAAAATTATAGAATATTTACCAAGCTATAATAAAAATAGAATACTAGCAAAAATAAAAAATGCATTAAATAGATTAAAATTTATATTAAAATATAAAAAAAAATTTGATTGTGCTATATCATTTGCAACATATTCATTATCATCATCATTTGTAGCAAGAACATCATCAAAAAATAGTGTATTATGGGTACATAATAATTATTTAAATTTCTTTGAAAATGATGAAAGAAAATATTTAGAATTTTTCAATAATGTAAATGCAGAAAAGTTTACTAAAATAGTATTTGTGTCAGAAGAATCTAAAAAAGATTTTGAAAATAGATATAAAAATTTAAAAGACAAATTAATAGTATGTAATAATTTAATCGACTATAATAAGATAATAAAAAAATCAGAAGAAGTTATAACAGATTTTAAAAAAGATAAAAATGAAATAACTTTTTTGAATATAGGAAGACATGACGAAAAACAAAAACAGTTAACAAAACTAATAAAGTCAGCGGAAGTATTAAAAAAAGAAAACTATAAATTTAAAATAATACTAGTTGGAGTCGGTCCAGATACACGAAATTACCAAAAACAGGTAAAAGACTTAAATTTAGAAAAAGAAATTATATTTTTGGGACCAAAAAAGAATCCATATCCGTATTTTAAAGAATGTGATAGTGTAATTTTAACATCGAATTTTGAAGGATATCCAGTTGTATATATAGAATCATTGGTGTTTAATAAACCAATAATAACTACAGATGTATCAGATAGTAAAAAAGATATAGAAGGAAAATATGGCATAGTTTGTTCAAAAGATGTTAAACAAATAAGCAAAGCAATGGAAGAATTTATAAACAACGGCTATGAAATAAAAAATAAATTTGACCCAGAAAAATATAATAACGAAATAATAAAAAAAATAGAGGATATTATATTGAAGTAAAACTACACAAGAAAACTACACAAGAAATTTGAAGTGATATGTAGCAATTCAAAAGCTAGGAGGCGGAAATGAAATTAATAAGCGTAATAATTCCGATATATAACACACAAAAATATTTAAAAAAATGTATTGATTCAGTAGAAAGTCAAAGCTACAACAATATAGAAATAATACTAGTAAATGATGGCTCTACAGATAGTTCAGAAAAAATAATACAACCATATTTACAAAAATATGAAAATATTAAATATTACAAAAAAGAAAATGGTGGATTATCAGATGCAAGAAATTATGGAATACAAAAGGCAACCGGTGATTATATATGCTTTTTAGATTCTGACGATTACATAGATGTAAATTTGTTTTCAAAATTACAAAAATACTTAGATTTAGATTACGATATGATAAAATACAAACTAGTAAAAGTAGACGAAAACTATAATGAAACGGAAAAAGTAGATGGCCCAATATTTGAAGAAAAAACAGGAGAAGAAGCATTTAATACATTATATTATCAAGATGTAATGTTACAACCAGCGTGGTTATACTTATATAAAACCGAGTTCTGGAAAGAAAACAATTTTGAATATCCAGTAGGAAAATTACATGAAGATTTTGCATTAACATCACTAATAATGTTAAAGGCAAAAAAAGTAGCATCAACAAATGTATATGGATATTATTATTATCAATCAAGTTCAAGTATAACACGAGGAAATGACCAACAAAAAATAATGAAAAGAGCATTAGATATGCTATACCATTATGATTATATGAATGAAAAAATAAAAGAATACAATATATCTAAACAAACATTAGAAAATTTAAAAATATATTATACAAACAATATAATTTTAAAAATAGAAGATTTAAACAAAATAAATCAAAAATACTATATAAAAGAAATTAAAAAGCGAAAAATATTAAAAAATATAAAAGCGAGAAATTTTAAACAATTACTAAAGAAAATAATTTTAAATATAAATATAAGATGGTATTTAAAATTAAGATAATAGGAGGGAATATGCCTAAAGTTAGTATTATAGTACCAGTATACAATGTAGAAAGATATATAGTAAGGTCAATGGATTCATTAGTAAATCAAACTTTAAAAGATATAGAAATAATAGTTGTAAATGACGGTTCTACAGACAATTCAAAAAAATTAATAGAAATATATCAAGAAAAATATCCAAATAAAATAAAATTAGTAGATAAAGAAAATGGTGGATTATCTGATGCAAGAAATTATGGAATACCACATGCAACAGGAGAGTATATTGCATTTTTAGATTCAGATGATTATGTGGAACTAGATACATATGAAAAAATGTACAACAAGGCAAAAGAAGATGACAGTGATTTGGTAGAATGCGATTTTATATGGGAATATCCAGATAGAAAAAAGATTGATACAGGAAAAATATATAATAACAAAAAAGAAATGTTAACATATGCAAGAGTTGTTGCATGGAATAAATTAATAAAAAGAAGCTTAATCGAAGAGCACAAAATAGAGTTCCCAAAAGGATTAAGATATGAAGATGTAGAATTCTTTTATAAAATGGTTCCATATTACAATAAAGTATCATTTGTAAAAGAGCCATTAATACACTATATTCAAAGAAGTTCATCGATATCAAATACGCAAAATGAAAGAACAAAAGAAATATTCACAATAATGGACAATGTAATAAAATACTACAAAGAAAATAATTTATATGAAGAATATAAAACAGAGCTAGAATATACATACGCACGATTACTATTATGCAGTTCGTTATTTAGAATTACAAAAATAGAAGATGCAAAAATAAGAAAGCAATTATTAAATGAAACGTGGACAAGACTAAATAACGAATTTCCAAATTGGAAGAAAAATGAAATACTAAAAAAAGATAAATCAGCAAAAAATTTTTATATGAAAACAGTAAATAAATTTACATATAAAATATATTGTGCTATTTTTAGTGCTTAAAGAGGTGATAACAATTAAAAAAATTTTATTTGGAATAACAAGCCTAACACTAGGTGGAGCAGAGCGAGTATTAGTAGATATATCAAATAAGCTATCAGAAAAATACGATATAACAATATTTTCAATATATGACAATGGAGAGCTAAAAAATGATTTAAACAAAAATGTAAAATTTAAAGCTTTATATAATTGCAGATATGATGAATTAACAAAATTACAAAAAATGTGGATTCCAATAAAAATATTGTTATTCAGCAAAATAATTTATAATAAAAAAATAAAACAAAATTATGACACAGAAATAGCATTTTTAGAAGGACCAATAACAAGATTATTTAGTACAAAAAATAAAGATGTTCACAAAATAGCGTGGATTCATAATGACATAGAAAAAGTATTTGGCAATGATTTAAAATCAAAAATAAAAAAATATATAGATAAAAACATATACAAGAAGTACAATGATTTAGTATTTGTAAGTCAAGATAATATGGAAAAATTTCAAAACATATATAATGATTTAAATACAGAAAATATGCATGTTATTTATAATTATATAGATAAAGATTTGGTAATAAAAAAATCAAATTATAATATAAAAGTTGAATTTGATTATAATTCAATAAATTTTTTAACAGTATGTAGATTAGTAAAGCAAAAGGCAATAGATAGATTTATACGAGTTCATAGTAAATTAATAAAGCGAGGTTTAAAACACAAAGTATATATAATTGGAGATGGACCAGAAAAAGAAAATCTTCAAAAACTAATAAAGCAAGAAAATGTAGAAGATACATTCATTTTATTAGGTAAAAAAGAAAATCCATATCCATATATAAAAAATGCAAACTATTTTTGCTTATTATCTGAATTTGAAGGATATGGAATGGTATTAGAAGAAGCAAAAATATTAAACAAACCAATAATAATAACAAATACAGCAGCACGAGAGTGCATAGAAAATTATCCAAAGGCATTGATATTAGAAAATAGTGAAGACGAAATTTATGATGGATTGTATAAGCTATTAAATGATAATGATGACAAAATATTTAATAATACACAAACAAGTACTGAATATGACAATACAGAAAAGTTGCAAAAAATTATAGAATTAGTAGGTGATTAAATGAAATTTTCCATATTAACAGCAACATATAACAGAGCAAAATGTTTACCTAAATTATATGAAAGCTTAATAAAAAATAAATCTAGTAATTATGAAATAGAATGGTTAATAATGGATGATGGCTCTAAAGATGAAACAGAAAATTTGATAAAAGATTATATTGCTAAAAATGAAATTGAAATAAAATTTTTCAAACAACAAAATCAAGGCAAAATGACAGCAATAAATAATTTAGCACAATATGTAACAGGTGAAATATGGATAGAATGTGATTCAGATGATTATTTTACAGATGGAGCATTTGATAAAATTAAGGATTTATATGAAAAAAACAAAGAAAGAAAAGATATTTATGCATTTGCTTTTTTAAAAATTGATCAAAATGGAAATAATATGGGAAATACATTTAAAAAAGAAGAAACAACAATGTTTGATTTATATTTTAAAGAAGGCGGAACAGGCGAAAAAGCATTAGCTTTTATTACTGAAGTTAGAAAAAAGTATAGATATGAATTAGAGCATAATGAAAGATTTGTTACAGAATCTAGAATGTATCATAAAATGGATAAGGATTACAAGATGATTTGTAATAATGAGTATATGATGGTATGTGAGTATCAAGAGGAAGGATATACGAAGAATATTAATAAGGAATTTGTAAATAATCCATTTGGGTATTATATGTATTTTTATGAGATTCTGAATGATATGGATATGAAAGGGGTTTCTTTTGGTAAGAGGTTGTATGTTATTAAGCATTTTATTTTGTTTGGGTATTTGACTGGGCAGAAATGTAAAATAATGAATAGAACCTTGCTTAATAAAATATTAATAGCTATGATGTATATACCAGGGTGTATAAAAACTAATATATATTTGAAAAAAATAGTAAATCAAGTTACAGAGTTAAAGTGAACTTTAATAAATTTATGTTAAGCTATGTATTTACAAATTAGAGATTTTGTGAAATAATTAAAAAAATTTTAGGGGATTTAATAAATTTAGAAAGAGGTATAGTATGCAAGAAGAAAGTAGTAAGAGTATTATTGTGGATCATGTATATAAAAGCTTTGAAGTATATTTTGATAAAGCAAATAGTTTAAAAGAAAAAATATTATTCTGGAATAGAAACAAAAAAGAAGAAAGACAAGTATTAGAGGATATTAACATAGAAATTAATAAAGGTGAAGCAGTAGCTTTGATAGGTGTTAATGGTGGAGGAAAATCGACATTATTAAAACTTATGACTAAAATCATATATCCAGATAAAGGGAAAATAACAACAAATGGTAAGTTAACATCTTTACTTGAATTAGGAGCTGGTTTTCACCCTGATTTTTCTGGTAGAGAAAATATATATTTTAATGCATCTATATTTGGTCTAACAGAAGATGAGATAAATAAAAGATTGGATAAGATAATAGAATTTTCAGAGTTAGGGACATATATTGATAATCCAGTAAGAACATATTCTTCTGGAATGTATATGAGACTTGCTTTTTCTGTTGCCATAAATGTAGATGCAGAAATATTGCTAGTTGATGAAATCTTATCAGTTGGAGATCAACATTTTCAAGAAAAATGTTTAAAAAAGATGAAAGAATTAAAAGCGGAAGGAAAAACGATGGTTTTTGTAACACATAGTTTGGATTCAGCAAAGGAACTTTGTGATAGAGCAATATGGATTCATAAAGGAAAAGTAAAAATGGATGGAGATACTAGTGAAGTAATTAAAGAATATATAAAAGAAACAACTTAAAGAATATAGCAAATTAGGAAGGAAATGTGGTTAAATGAAGTGTTTAAATGTTTTTAAAAATTTATATAATTATAGAGAATTGCTGAGAACATCAGTAAAAAAAGATGTAGGAGGAAAATATAAAAATTCTTTTTTAGGTGTATTGTGGTCTTTTGTAAATCCACTATTGCAGATTGCAGTTTATGCAATAATATTTCCATTAATAATGAGAAATGGACAACCACATTACACATTATTTCTATGTTCAGCGTTAATACCATGGACATTTTTTTCAACAGTAATTATAAGATCGTCAAGTACAATGATTGAAAACGGAAATATAATAAAGAAAGTATACTTTCCAAGAGAAATATTACCAATATCAGTTGTTACTAGTGAGGCAGTTAATTTTGTAATTTCAACAATATTAATTGTAGGATTTGCCATATTTGAAGGAGTTGGTTTAAGTAGATTTTTAATATTTTATCCAATTGTAATGCTTGTACAGTATGTATTACTAATAGGCATTTCATTAATTGTATCAAGTATTACAGTATATGTTAGAGATATGCAACATATTATAGGAGTTTTAATGCAACTATTATTTTACACAACACCAATTGTTTATAATCCAGAGTCAATACCAGCTGATTTCAGTTGGATATTAAGATATAATCCGATGACATATTTAATAAGTGCATATAGATCGATGTTTTATTTACATCAAATGCCTAATCTGAAACCTTTAGGAATTTTGCTAATAATCGGTATTATTATTTGTGTGATTGGATATGCTATATTTAGTAAATTACAAAGAAAATTTGCAGAAGAGTTATAATTAATATAAAAAGAGAGGATGTACTATGAAATTTGATTTTGATAAAAAACCTGGAAAACTACTAAATACTAAAGAATACGAGGAGGTAGTACCAATTATATCTATTATATTTCCCATAATAAATAATGATAAAATGAATATTAATTCTATTAATTCTATATTGAATCAGACATATCCTAATTTTGAATTAATAATTATTGGAAATTATAATGAATACAAACTAAATGATAAAAGAATAAAATTAATTGATAAAGTATATGATAACATTTTCGATGCATATAATTATGGAGAGAAGAATGTTAACCAAGAGTCAAAATATTTGGTTTTCTTTAAAGAAGGGGATTTAATGGAAACTACATATTTAGAAACTACATATTGGTCTTTAATTACGCATTCTAAAGCATCATGGGCTTATTCGAATGCTGTTGTATATGGCGAAAAAAGTATAGAAAATAAATTGTTTGATGAATATTATTCTCCACAAAAACTAAATTCAAATTTATTATTTATGATTAGAAGAGAAGCTTTTGAAGAAATCAATGGTTTTCAAAGCAATGCCGACTATGCAGTTGGGTTCTCAATATTTTGGAAAAATTTGATAAAAAAAGGGATGGCACCAGTACATTCTACATGGTATTTGAATTGGATGTCATATCAAAATTATAATTCATATTATAATGTTAAAAAGCATATTAATGTGGAGTATGAGGAAAGCAGAAATAAAGGAGTACAATTTCCATTTTTTAAATATAATTATGAAGAAATAGATTTTGAAAATGAAAATCTTGTGAAAGTAAAGCAGAAAAAAAATAATAAGATAAATATTCTCATGATTGTTCCATGGATTATTATTGGTGGAGCAGATATATTTAATTTGGAATTGATAAAAAGATTGGATAAAAATAAGTATACGTTTACTTTAATTTCTACGGAGCCAGCAATAAATAATTTAAGACAAAAAATTGAAAATATAGCTGATGTATATGATATTACTTCTTTTATTGAATGTAAAGATTACATATCATTTATAAAATATATTATGGAAAAAAACAATATAAATATGATATTTAATACAAGTAGTTTCTTTGGTTATTCAATTTTACCATATTTAAAGGGAATGTATCCACAAATTCCAATTGTTGATTATATTCATATGGAAGAATGGTATAACAGAAATGGTGGATACGCTCGTAGTTCTAGTATGTTAGAAGGAATAATTGACAAAACATTGGTTTGCAATTCGGTTACTGAAGAAATATTAGTAAATTATTTTAAAAGAAAAGATAATGAAGTTGAAACTGTTTATATAGGTGTTGATACTGAAAAATTCAACCCTGATAAATATGATAAAATGCAATTAAGAAAAAAATATGGACTGGAAAACAATAACAAAATTATAATCGGATATATATGTAGAATATCAGAGCAAAAAAGACCAATGCTATTAGCGGAAATCATTAAAAAAACTATTAGTAGAAGAAAAGATGTATTGTTTTTAATTGTTGGTGATGGCTCTATGTTAAAAAATTTAAAAGAGGCTTTAAAAATGAAAAAATTGCAAGAAAATATAAAATTTTTACCAAGCACGAATAAAACACCAGAAATGTATAGAATATCGGATATAACAATTAATTGTTCAATTAAGGAAGGTCTAGCTCTAACAGCGTATGAATCTTTATCAATGGGGGTACCGGTAATATCAGCAGATGTTGGAGGTCAAAGAGAACTGGTTGGTGACGATGTTGGAAAGCTAGTGCCAAGTTATCAAAATGAAAAAGAGATATATAAATTCAATTATACAGATAAAGAAATTAATAATTATGTTGAAGCAATAGATGATGTAATTTCAAGATTAGATAAAGTAAAATTAAATTGTAGAAAAAAAATATTAAATAGATTTACACTAGAACAGATGGCTCAAAACATGGATAAACAATTTGATTATATATATAATAATCCTAATAAAGATAAGATCAAAATGGGACTAGCATTGAATAAATCCATTGGAATTACAAAAGAATTAATAATAGCTAGTATGTTTGAGGATAAAGACAAAACAATATATCAAAGTAGTAATTTTTTTGAAAAAGTGTATAGCAAAGATGTTAAAAAAGTAAAAAAATTAAAAGTAGCAAAAAAATTGAAAGAAAAATTGTGGAATTTTAAATTATGGAGAAAATTTACACAGTCGAAGGTTTGGAAATTTTTTAGGAAGATAGTAAGGAGAGGATAGTTTATATGGAAAAATTTGATTATTTAATAGTTGGTAGTGGTTTATTCGGAAGTACTTGTGCGAATTTACTAAAAAATAATGGAAAAAAAGTTTTAGTAATAGATAAAAGAAATAATGTTGCTGGAAATGTATATACTCAAGAAATAGAAGGAATACAGGTACATAAGTATGGTGCACATATATTTCATACAGATTATAAAGATGTTTGGAACTATGTTAATTCATTTGTTGAATTTAATAGATATACAAATTCTCCAGTTGCAAGATATAAAGACGAAATTTATAATATGCCTTTCAATATGAATACATTTTCAAAAATATGGAATGATGTTATTACTCCAGAGGATGCTTTGAAACATATAAATGAAGAAAAGAAAGAAATGGAAGGAAAAAATATAAGCAATTTAGAAGAACAGGCAATTTCATTAGTTGGAAGAACTATATATGAAAAGTTAATAAAGGGATATACAGAAAAACAATGGAATAGAAATTGCAAAGAATTGCCAGCATTTATAATTAAAAGATTACCAGTCAGATTAATATATGATAATAATTACTTTAACGACAAATATCAGGGAATACCAATTGGGGGGTATACAAAACTGGTTGAAAAAATGCTTGAGGGAATAGAAGTAAGATTAAATACGAATTATTTTGATAACAGAAAAGAATGGAACGAAATTGCCGAAAAGGTGATATATACTGGAATGTTGGATGAATACTTTGAATATAAACTAGGCAGACTTGAATATAGATCATTAAAATTTGATACAAAAATTATAGAAAAAGAAAATTATCAAGGAAATGCTGTTGTTAATTATACAGGCAAAGAAGTTGCATATACACGAGTTATAGAGCATAAGCATTTTGATACAACACAATCAAGTAAAAAAACTGTAATAACATATGAATATCCTGATGACTGGACTCCAGAAAAAGAAGCTTATTATGTAATAAATGATGAAAAAAATAATGAGCTTGCTGAAAAATATAGAGCTTTAGCTAATAAAGAGAAAAATGTTATTTTCGGAGGTAGATTGGCTTCATATAAATATTATGATATGGATGATGTAATAAAAGAGGCAATGAATATTGTTAGTAATGAGTTAAAGTAAAAATTTTAGGAGGAATTTAGTATGATTAATAAATTTAAAAAATTGATAAAAAAAGAAATAAAGAGTAAAAGCGATGAAGATTTAAATAAGGAAATATATAATTTTGCTAAAAATGATATTTTAGTGCTTGTACCAGATTTCCCTTCAAACGAGTTTAAAAATATAAATATAGAAATATATAGGAGAGTAAAAGAATATTTAAAAGAAGGATTAAAAATAGATGTTGTTGTTGCAAATGATTATTTTATAGCAGATACTTATTCTTATCAATTTGATAATATTAACATACTAAGAACAGGATATAATCAAGTTAGAAATTTATTACTAAAGAAGAAATATAAGAAAATTTTGATTCATAAACCAGTGTTAACATATTATAAGATTTTGAATGCTGTTGATATTAAGGATACTCAAATAATATTATATTCATATGGCGATGATTTAAACTGTGATATAAAAGGTGTTACTGATAAATATCATATTCAAGAAAATTCTGATATAGAATCATATAACACAAGAGAAAATTTTAAATTTATATTTATGAACTTAAAACAGAAAGAAATATTTGAAAAAGTAAATAATATAAAATTAAACAATGTAGATATAATTTCTGATGGTAAGAGCGATGTGAAATTGATAAAAGAATTTAACAAAGTTGAAAAGATAGAAATTCCAGAGATGAGTAACAAACCATTATTGTCGATTAGTATAGCTTCATATAATGTATCAAGTTTTATCATTCAAATATTATGTAATCTACTAAGATCTAAATATGCAAATAAACTTGAAGTTTTAGTTATAAACGATGGATCAAAAGATAATACTGTAGAAGTTGTAGAAGAATTTATAAATAAATATTATAAAGGAAAAAATCAAAGTATTATTAGAATGATAGATAAACCAAATGGAGGTCATGGCTCTACAATTAATAAAGGTATAGAATTAGCAACAGGAAAATATTTTAGATTACTTGATGGAGATGATTATTACGTAATTAATCAATTAGATAAATTTATGGAATTTATTGAAAATGAAGACTCAGATATGATTTTTACTGAATATTATGAAGATTTTGCTGTTAATGGCGAGTATAAAAAAACTGATTTATATAAAAAAATGATACCAGGGTATCAATATAAATTTGATGAAATATGTGTACCAGGAAATGAAAAAATAGATTGGGGACCACTTCTTCATACTACAACATATAAGACAAATTTATTGCAAAATTTAAAGTTTAAAATTGATGAACATTGCTTTTATGTAGACAATGAATTTAATTTAATGGGAACATTTGTAAGCAATACAGTAACTTTTTATCCGTTGTATATTTATAGCTATTATTTAGGAAGAGCAGGACAATCTGTGTCACCAGAGTCTTATAAGAAAAATGTAAAACAATTAGAAAAAGTGTGTATGAGAATTATTGAAGAGTATAATGCTAGAAAAGATAGCTTGTCAAAGGAAAAACAAAATTATATTGAAAAACATATGGTAATAAACCTATGTTATACAATGTATTGGATTGTAACTGAACTATATAAAGAAAAAAATCCTTTTATAGAATTTGATGATAAGTTAAAGAAATATCCTGAATATTATAATAGTGAAAAAATTATTAATAAAAGAATAATTGCACTAAGAAAAACCAAAGGAAATTTTATGTTACTTAATAAAATAAAATAAAAGTGAAAATAAGGAGTTTTATTGTGGGAAAGATAAAAAATTATTTTACAAAATTAAGTAATCTTCTAAATTATGATTTTAGTAAATATGAGAATAACAGTAATGATGTGTGATATTCTGAAATTGATATAACACAATATGGAAAAAAAGTAATAGATATAGCACAAATGAGGAGATAGAGAAAATAAGTAAAAAAGCATATACTGAGTTAGAAAGTGCAATAAATATATTTTTTTAATAGATATAAGAATAAAAGAGAAAGGTGAATTATAGCAATGCATAAAAAAGTAAAGAAATATACAAGTATTATTTCATTGTTTTCGACCATGCTAATAGTACTATTAGCATATATAATATTTAAATATGCACCATTTGGAGATAAATCGTTTGCTGTAATGGATGCGCAAATACAATATTTAGACTTCTTTTCATTTTTACAAAATATTTTATGTGGAAAAGATAGTATGTTTTATAGCTTTAATACAGCAATAGGAGGATCTGCAATAGGAATTTTTGGATATTATTTGGCATCACCTATAAATTTGTTGTTAAAATTTATAAATGATAAAAATGTATTTCTAAATATTGCGATTTTATTAAAATTATCAATTGCATCATTTACATTTTCTTATTTCTTAAAGAAAAGATTTTATGAAAAAATAAATCCATTAATTAATATAGTTTTATCTGTATCTTATTCTTTAATGCAATATAGTATAGCGCAGGCATCCAATGTTATGTGGTTAGATGGAATATATATGTTACCATTAATATGTTGGGGAATTGATAAAGTAATAAGAGAGAAAAAAATACATTTTTTAAGCATTTCTATTGGCTTATCTATAATCTTTAATTGGTATACTGGAGGAATAAATTGTGTATTTTCAGCATTTTATTTTATATTTGAATTAATCATTAAAAATATAGAAATAAAACAAAAAATTAAAGAAAATCTTAAAACTTGTGTTATTTATGCATTAGCTATGTTTGTAGGAGTATTGATATCAGGAGCTTTATTTGTCCCTGTAGTATTTTCTCTAATGGGTGGAAAAGGCGGTACATTTGATATAGCAATGATAAAAAATGAATTTTACGGAAATATAATAAGTACAATTGCTAATTATCATATAGGTTCGGTTAGCACATCACAATCACTTTCAATATATTGTGGAGCTTTTCCTGTAATTGGATTTTTATGTATGATTACTTCAAAAAATATATCTATGAAAAAGAAGATTATATCTTGTTTAATGCTAATAGTTATGATTACAACATGTTATTATACACCACTATTTATATTGTTTTCATTATTTAAAAATTCGACAAGTTATTATTTTAGATACTCATATGTAATAATATTTACATTTATATATATAAGTTCATTTGGATTTATAAATATTGAAAAAGAACAGAAAGTTAAAGTATATAAATATTTATTATATTTTTCAGTACTTATATTGATTTTGCAATTGGTTTCAAAATCGGCGGATATAAAATATATATATGCAACTATCTTTTTCTTAATGATTGATGTATGTGTATTATTTAAAATAAATAAAGAAAGAAAAAGATTATTAAATATATTTTTAGTTGGATTATTTTTTTTAGAAACATTTCTAAATATAAAGGTAATGTTTAGAGAGGGTAGTAGTGATATCCTATATAAAGATTATTCAGTGAATCAACAAAAACAAATAGATGAAATAAAGGAGTATGATAATTCAAATTATAGAATTAGTCAAACTATGTTTAGAAACTACCAAAACGAGAGTGAGTTACCAGCCTATTATAATGATGCACTTGCATATAATTATATGTCAATTTCTGGGTACACATCTTCGCCAGATAATAATGCTCTTGAATTGTTGTCAAATTTGGGTTATAGAACGGAAGGTGAATGTATTACTATAGTAAATACATCAATATTGCCAGTTGATTCGTTATTAGGGGTAAAATATATTTTATCAAACTATCAAATAAATGGATTAGAAAAGATCAAAGAGATAGGAACTTATAATGGAAAAGACGTATATCATAATAAATATTCATTAGGTATGGCTTTTAGTACTAGAGATTTACAAAATGTTGAAGAAAATGGTAATTCTTTTGAGTATGTTAATAATTTGTATTCTAGTATATTAGGAGAAAAAGTTGAAGTATATAAAAAAGCAAAATATAAAATGGAAGATAATGTAAATATTCAAACATACACAGTAGAAAATATGGGAAATAACAACGATAAATATTCGTTATATGCATATTTTCCTTGGAAAAACCAATATGATGGAGAAATATATTCAAATGGAAAATGTATAACACAGTATGCAAAATGGCTATCACCTAAAATTGTATATATTCCTATTGAAAATGCTGATAATACAGAGATTGAAATTAAGGCCAAGGAAGAAATTAAAACAGATGAGGCACAAATATATTTTGTCGATTTAGAAAAGCTAGAATATGCTACTAAAAAGATAAATGAAAATGAAATAGAACAAATTGACTTTTCAAAAAATAAGATAAATATTAATTATAATAATGAAAAAAGCATGAAAAATCTTCTTATTACAATTCCATACACTAAAGGGTGGATTTTGAAAATAAATGGAGAAGAATGTCAGTTAAATGAATACAATAAAATTATGAAAATTGAATTATTAGAAGGTGTAAACAATATTGAATTAACATATAAAGCCCCTGGTTATAAATTGGGAATTATTGCTTCAAGTATAGGTATAATAATATTAGTGTTTGAATTTATATATGTAAGAAAGAGAGGACAAAAAGTTGAATGAAGAAAATATTGAAGTAAGTTTAATAGTTCCTTGCTTCAATGAGGAGAAAAATATAAAAAACTTCGTAGAAAGTGTAAAAAAGAATTTTAAAGGAAAAATATCTGACTACGAAATAATTTTTGTAAATGATGGAAGCAAAGATAATACTTTAATAGAAATTGAAAAAAGCATGGAAAATAGTAGTAATATAAAGTTAGTTAACTTTTCGCGAAATTTTGGTAAAGAAGCTGCAATGTATGCGGGATTAGAACAATGTAATGGAAAATATTCTGTAATTATAGATGCAGATTTACAACAAGATCCAAAATATATTGTAGAAATGAAAGAAATCCTTGATAGTAATAAAGAATATGATGAAATTGCAGCTTACCAAGATAAAAGAAAGGAAGGTAAATTCGTAACAATTCTAAAAGATAGATTCTATGAGGTTATGTCGAAAGAAACTGGATTAAATATGAAGAATGCAGCCAGCGACTTTAGAATGTTTAGAAAAGATGTTGTGAATGCAATTTTAATGTTAAGCGAAAAAAGCAGATTTTCTAAAGGAATATTTTCATATGTAGGATTTAATATTTATTATATTCCATATGAAGTTAAAGAACGAGAATTTGGAGAAACAAAATGGAACCTAAAAAAATTGTTAAAGTATGCACTTAATGGAATTACAGATTTTTCAGTTAGTCCTTTATATATACAATTAAAATTTGGCTTATTGACATTTGTCATATCTATAATTATGTTGATAATAACATGTATTAATAATGGTGACTTGTACTGGAAAATTACTGAAACTGTGTTGTTAATTATTTCCATTGAAAATATATTATTTGGAGTTACTAATTTTTATATAGGAAAAATATTCACAGAAATAAAGAATAGACCAATATATATAGAAAGAAAAGGAAAAAATAAATGAAGAAAAATCTAATTGAATTTATAAAAGAAAAGTATACAAAATATAAAGAAATTTTAAATTATTTGATAGTTGGTGTGCTAACTACAGTTATTAGTTTAGGCTCTTATTATGCGCTTGTATTTACAATATTAAATCCAAAAAACGGAATACAACTGCAAATTGCAAATATAACATCGTGGATTTTATCAGTTACATTTGCATATATTTCAAATAGAATATTTGTATTTAAAAGTAAAGGAAAAAATATTTTTAAAGAAGCTACTAAGTTTTATATGGCACGTGTTAGTACTTTGTTAATTGATATGCTTTTTATGTTTTTATTTGTTAGTATAGCAAATATGAATGATAAAGTTGCAAAAATAATAGTACAGATAGTAATTTTGGTTTTAAATTATGTGTTTAGCAAGTTATTTGTTTTTAATGGAAAAACAAAAGAATTAGAATAACATAAAAAAAGTATAAATTATGTTTAGCTATAAAAATAAATTAAATATATCATAGATGTGTTAAATCAGTTTTGAGTTCATAAAATATAAGGAGTATAAATATTGAAATGTCATATGAAGAAAATAAAAGTAAGAGATTTGATTACATTGATCTCATAAAAGCTATTGCTATATTTTTTGTAATTATGATTCATAATTACAAAGCATCTGTTGATTTTGTTGTATCTCCAAGTTTAAAAACATATATTAGTTTTATTGTAAGGCTTATGATTGAAGGAGTACCACTGTTTGTTACTGTTAATGGTTTTTTAATAATAAATAAAAGATTAGATCTAAGAAAGCATATTAAAAAAATAATGAAAATATTATTAATAATATTTATTGCAATATATCGTAAAACTTTATTAAAAAATGGAAAAGAATATTTTCAAAACTTTTCTGAAAACTTTAAACAATCATTTAAATATTGGTTAGTAGGTTTTGCCATTATGGCTATTAGTAATATTATAATAACCTTTGTATTAAAACAAACTATCGCCGGTAATGAAGAATTAGTAAGAAGCTATATTGATACATCTCCTCTATTAATGATATTTAGTACTGTAATATATGCCCCTATATGTGAAGAATTAACTTTTAGAAAAAGTATTAAAGATGCTATAAATAATAAATATATTTATATTTTAACAAGTGGCTTATTATTTGGTTTCTTACATATAGTAAGTTATATAAATACCCCTTTAGATTTAGTATATCTAATACCTTATGCTTCATTAGGAATAGTATTTGCTACTCTTTATTATAAAACAAATAATATCTTTTCTACTATTACCATTCATGCTATGCATAATGCTCTATCAGTTCTAGTATATCTTTCACTAGGAGGCCTATCATGAAAAAATTTATAAGATTTCTATTAATATTATTCTTACTTATAGCACTAGTAGTAATTTATGCTAGATATGGTGGTACCGAAGGATTAAAAACTAAAGAATATACTATTGAAACTAAAGATATTGCTACTACATTTGATGGAATAAAAATAGTTCATTTTAGTGACTTACATTATTTACGAGTAACCAATAAAAATAAATTAAAACAAATAGTAAAAGAAATAAATCTAATCAATCCAGATATTGTATTTTTTACTGGAGATTTAATAGATAAAGACTTTACTACTACTGATAAAGATAAAGACGATTTAATTGAAGAATTAAATAATATAAAATCAAAATATGGAAAATATGCTATCATTGGTAACCATGATCATGTTAAAGATATAGATTTATTAAAAGATATCTATACCAATAGTGGCTTTACTCTTTTACAAAATAGTTATGATATTATCTATGGTAAAGATAATGACAAACTCTTTATTGGAGGTGTAGACACTTATAGTTATAATGAATCAGATATTGATAAAGTAATGAATTACTTTACCGATAACGAAGACATAAGTTATAAAATAATCCTTACTCATGAACCAGATTACACTGATATAATCTTAAGTAAATATAAAGTAAACCTAGTATTAGCGGGTCATTCCCACAATGGCCAAATAAATATACCATATGTAAAAAAATTATTTTTACCATATGGTAGTAAAAAATATTATGAAAACTATTATAAAGTAAACGATACTGACTTATATGTATCAAGCGGTATTGGAGAATCAAGAATAAACTTTAGATTATTCAATAAACCATCAATTAACTTTTATAGAATAAATAAATTAGGAGCATAACCCCTAATTTATTTTTTCTTTATGTTCATTATATTCTTTACTCCCATAAGAAATAATACCTTCATAAGCAAGTCTATAATAAGCAAAACATAAAGGTATATTATTTTCTCTGCATATATGTTCTAGATCATTAATATTAACTTTAATCTTATTCCAAGTATTACTATCAATCATTTCATTTAAAGCATAATTATCTATATCCTTTTCATTATCATCATCATTAATAATAATCTTATTTTTAAGTCTATTATAATCTTTTTTTACATGACCAAGTTCATGATATAAAGTAAAGTAAAAGCTAGCCTTTTCTTCAAAATATCTAGTAATATATATACAAGGATTATTTCCTTTTACCATAGAACATCCTCTAATCTTAGTACTAGGTAAAGCATCCTCGATAACTAAATAAATACCATATTTATTAAATAACTGAATAAGTTCTTTTTCATTAAATTTATTATTTCTAATTATTTTAAGTTCATTAAGTAATAAATTTAAATTACTACTTTTATAATCACTAATCTCCTTACCCATTATTATTCTATCACATCTTTTAATCCATAAATATATCTTATTAAGATCAGCATCATCTTTCTTTTTATATAATATTTTCTTATTATAATATTTATTAATATTATCAAAATTAGATATACCAAGATAATCAAGTAAGTCCATTGCATTTTGTGTATAAGAAGAACTATCTTTTAAAGTAATCCATTTTCTTTTACTCATTTCATTTATACAAAAAGTATTTAAATATTTATTAATTTCTTTTTCATTATCAAAATTACTATTCAAATAATCATATATTCTCTTTTTAGATTCAACATAAAATATCAAATTAATATCAATATCTGTAATTAAACTGATACCAAGCATTAATTCTTCTGACATATTAGTTTTACCACATAATATTTCATTCATATGCTTAGTAGAAATACCAAGTCTTTCTGCAAAATCAGTTTGTGATATTTTATAAAATTCTAAATAATCTCTTAACATACTTCCAAATCCTTGCATTATTCATCACCTTCTACATATATTATAACCTACAAAGTAATAATATACAATCAAAATTACAAAAAAAGAATAACAAGCAAAGTTATTCTCAAATTATTTAAACAAAGACTTATAAACATCTTCATAATCTTCAACTAATATAATATTAAGATTATCTCTTACCTCACTAGGAAGTAAAGAAAATTCCTTGGAAGACTCGAGAGGTAAATAAACAGTATCAATACCATTCGTAGTAGCGGCAATCAATTTTTCCTTAAGACCTCCTACTGGAAGTATCTTTCCTCTTAGCGTAATCTCTCCTGTCATAGAAACATTATTAGGAATAATCTTATTCTTAAGTAAACTAAGTATAGCAGTAACAATAGTAACCCCCGCAGAAGGACCATCTTTAGGAATACTTCCCTCCTCAATATGAAAGTGAAAATCTACTTCTTCAAATATTTTATAATCTATTTTAAACATCGTATTATTAGCCTTAATATAACTAAGAGCAATATAAATACTTTCTTTAATAACATCTCCTAAAGCGCCTGTCAAAGTAACATTACCCTTACCAGGATATAAAGTACAAGTAACTTTAAGAATATTACCACCATACATTGTATAAGCAAGACCATTAACAATACCAGTCTTAGTATTAGTATCATTAATAGTAATATTATATTTAGTAGCCCCTAAATAAGCTTCAACATCACCATTATCAATAACAATCTTACTACTCTTATCATTATTAATAATAGCCTTTCTAATAATAGAATCAATCTGTCTATATAAATCTCTAGCCCCCGCTTCTTTAGTATAATAAGTAATAATTTTCTGAATAGCAGAGTCAGTAAACTTAATATTTTTAACCTTATATTCATTAAGTAAATCAGGAATTAAATGATATTTAGCAATATTAAGTTTTTCATATATTGTATAACTAGAAAGTTCAATAATCTCTAGTCTATCAAGTAAAGGAGCAGGTATACCACCAATATTATTAGCAGTCAAAATAAACATAACATTAGATAAATCAAATTCTTCTTCAATATAGTTATCACAAAACTTATCATTCTGTTCCTTATCAAGAATTTCAAGAAGTGCACTAGCAGGATCACCCTTATAATCCTTAGTAAGCTTATCAACCTCATCAATTAAAAATACCGGATTAGAAGTATTAGCCTTCTTCATTTGTTGAATAATCTTACCAGGAGAAGCTCCCACATAAGTTCTTCTATGACCTAATATTTCTGCTTCGTCATTAATACCACCAAGAGATACCTTAACAAAATCTTTATTCAAAGCCTTAGCAATACTACTAGCCAGTGAAGTCTTACCAACACCAGGAGGACCCACTAAACATATAATAGGACTATTTGAAGTATTAGTCTTTTTCTTTACTGCTATATATTCAATAATTCTCTTCTTAACACTCTCTAAACCAAAATGCGAATTATTAAGAACCTCAGTAATCTTTTTAACATCAGTATTATCTTTAGATAACTTATTCCAAGGTAAGCAAAGAAGCCAATCAATATAAGTTCTAATAGTGGTAACCTCAGGAGAAGCACTACTAGTAAGAGAATATCTATCAATCTCTTCATTAAGTCTCTTAATAATGCTTTCAGGTAAATCAAGACTATTCATCTTATTTCTAATCTTATCAATGTCAGCATCTTTTAAATCAACTTCCCCTAGTTCTTCTTTAATAAGTTTAATCTTCTCTCTAAGCATATATTCTTTTTGCTCTTCTTCAAGTTTAACCTTTAAATTATCTTCAATTTCATTCTCTAATCTAACTGTCTCAATCTCTTTAGACAAATCTAAAGTAATTTCTCTAATTCTATTCATAGGATTAGTAATACTAACATACTTTAATACTTCATTATATTCAAGAGGTAACTCAGACACAATAATATCAGATAACTTACTAATGTTCTTAACCTCAGTAATTCTACCAATAACAGTATTAGACATATAAGGAGATATATCAATATACTCATCTAATTTACGATACAAAACTCTTCTTAAAGCAGAAGCTTCTACTTCATTATAATCATATTCCTTAGTAGAAATAACAAATGCTGACAAAAAATCATTATTATTATTAATACTAACAATTTCTACTCTATCAATACCAGTCATAACTACTCTAGTAATACCATTAGGTAAATCAATCTTTGATTTAATCTTACCTAATATTCCAATATCCGGTAAAGTATTATAGTCAGGTTCTTCTTCTAACGGATCATTTAAATTAATCAAAAGAACATAACCATCATAATTACTCTCTGCTATATTAAGTATTTTTTTATCATTATCACTACTAAATTCAAGTCTAGTATCATTAAATGGAAGCAATACTACATCCCTAAGATATAATATTGGTAAATTAGTCTGAGTCATTTTATCTCCTCCTGGTACAAAAAATATCCCTCATAAATAATAATTTTATAAGAGATACATCACTTCCTTTTCTTGACTATATATAATAACAACAAATCAAAAATATATCAACCCCTTTTTACAATTTTTTTACACTTTTTAATTCCTTCCTTTCATGAAAACCCAAGGTGTTTTCATGTCTTATCTAGCCTAATTCTTAGTCTATCTAAGATGCCTCTTTAGACCTATCATATTAAAGTCAAAAGCATAAAGAAAAGAACTAATTCAAATAACTAGTTCCCATATTAATTATTACTTTTATATGTTAAATATCCATTAGTATAATTAGCCATACTTACATCTGTTTTACTACTATCAAAAGGAACTGCTCCAACAAGTGAAGTGCATCGCTGAAACATTGCAATAGATTCTGTAACATTTGAAGTGTCCCATTTATCAGATACATATATAGTTTTTAGATTTGTATTCATATTAAACATATAATACATTATTTTTACATTATGTGTATCAAAATTTGATAAATCTAATTTTGATAGACTATTACAACTTTCAAACATATCTCCCATTCTTGTTACTTTACTTGTATTAAAATTACTTACATTTATTTCTTTAAGAGAAGTACAGCCTAAAAACATAGAGTCCATACTGGTTACTTTGCTTGTATCAAAACTAGTAATATTAAGTTCAGATAGTTCATAACATCTTGTAAACATTCTCGTCATATCTACTACTCTACTAGTATTAAAATTAGATAAATCAAGTGATTTTAATGAAGAACATGCATTAAACATATAACCCATATGTTCTATATTAGATGTATCAAATGATGATAAATTTAAACTTTCAAGTGAGGCACAACCACTGAACATATTTCCCATTAACACAACATTACTTGTATCAAAATTTGATAAATTGAGGCTTTTTAAATTTGTACATCCGTGAAACATTCCACCAGAAGAAGAGCTTTTTGTTCCCATTTCTGTAACTTTACTTGTATCAAAGTTACTTAGGTCTAAGTTTTCTATGTTGGAGCAATTTTCAAACATACCTGCCATATATATTACATTGCTTGTTTTAAAGTTTGATACATCTAAGTCTTTTAAGTTGGTGCATCCTTCAAACATATTAGCCATAGTCACTACCTTTGATGTATCAAATCCAGATAAATCTATATTAGTTAGACTTTTACTATTATAAAACATTCCACTCATACTAGTCATGTTACTAGTATCTAAGCCACTTAAATCTAAAGTAGATACATTATCTAAGTATGCAAACATACCACTTCCATTAGTATTAGCTTCAACAGAACCATTCTCACTACCTATTGATATTTCATATAAACTATTATTATCTTTATCTGTATACCATGGCATAACACTACCATCTTGTTTTGAAGATATATCTTTACTATATTTTGCATCATTTGGTACGACATTAGTCTTTTCTATGTTTATAGATTCTATTTGATTTCTAAGTACTTCAGTATTTAGAAATGTTGATGTAGAACTAGATGGTGTTGTTGTTTCATTTTGAATTACATTTTCTTTATATATAGCTCCAGTTCCTTCTCCATAGATATTAAATCTAAAGTTTTGATTAGTCATACTAATAGGATTATCTCTATTACCATCTATATAAATATATAAAGTATATATAGATACATTACTAGTTACTATTTCATTTTCTGCAAGTGTTATAATGTCACCTTGTTTTTTATTGCTAAAGTTACCACTAGATATTCTTTCATTATTACCATTATATAATTCATATACAAAAGTATTTTCTTGTAATGCTACTGGTAATAAATCTAAACTTAAATATAAATTCATTACTGCTGTATCATTGTTACAAGTCTTATGTAAGTTTACTTCTATTTCTTTAATTAATCCTTCTTCTTTACTAGATACTGGTTTTAATTTACCATTAATCGTAGCTCCTCCAGTAAAATATATTTCAGGTAAACATAGATTACCTGATATACTAGTAGTACTACTACTCCATACATAATAAGCTAAACTACCAGTAATAGATA
>ERZ791603.11-NODE-11-length-172380-cov-22.424100_pt1 | contig 172380 bp, 166 predicted proteins | sample MGYA00509966_ERZ791603 | MGnify/ENA primary metagenome ERZ791603 (study PRJEB30046, sample SAMN00791931) | human gut metagenome | study: EMG produced TPA metagenomics assembly of the A metagenome-wide association study of gut microbiota in type 2...
ATTTTGTGTATGAATTTACACTTTTGAATTTAAATCTTTTGAATAAAATTTTTATATTTTTCAAATTTCTATGATTTCTTATTTAACCATAGTTTGCTGGATATTTCAAGAAATTTCGTAATACTTTTTTTGACATTCTTTTTATTGTTTTATCTAACAGAGCTTAATTAATTTATACTAAATAAGCTAAATGAAGGAGCACTTTTTATGTACTCCTTCATAAAAAACTTTATTTATTTGTTCCAATTGCTTCAATTTTTGCATATATTTCTGGGAATTTTTTCTTTAGATTCATTATTTTTAAATCTGTTCCTGTCCATGCGTGCATTGATGTGCCTATGTTTATTAGCTCATTTTTTTGATTATATACTGAATATTTGAATTTTATTCTTACTGGCGAATAATTTTCAATTTCTGTTTTAATTGTTAGTTCATCTTCGTAAAATGCTGATTTATAGTATTTACTTGTAAGCTCTGCTACTGGCATCATTATTCCAATTTTTTCTGCCTCTGAATATGGTATTATGTATTTTTTTGCAAATTCTGTACGAGCTACTTCGTACCAAACTGCATATACAGAATGATGTGCTACTCCCATTTGATCTGTTTCTGCATATCTTACAGTTATTTTTGTTTCAAAATCTTCCATTATTTTATGACCTTCTTTCATTGTTTCTTCATAGTATATCATAATACACATACATATTCTAGCAAAATTTTAACATTTTACATACTTAATTTCAAAAGTAGTCCCACACCCACTTTTCGATTCTACTTTTATATATCCATTTTCTTTTTCAATTATTGTTTTTGCTAATGCTAGACCAATTCCTGTACTTTCTTTAGATGAGTGCTCTGATTTATAAAATCTTTCAAATATATGTTTTATATCTTTTGAATCTATGCCTTCTCCTTCATCTTGTATTATTATTTTTGTAAATACACTTGTATTTATTGTTGTTATAATAATTTTTGAATTTTCTTTACTATGCTCTATAGCATTTTTTAAAATATTTGTTAATGCCTCTATTTGCCACTTGTAGTCTGCTTTTATTGTTGCTTTATTGTCATATTTTTTTATTATTTGAATATTTTTTAAATCTAATAATATATCTAAATTTGAAATTACTTCATTCATCAATTTTGTAACATCAACCATTTCGTCATTCATTACTATTGAACCAGAATCAAATTTTGCCAATTTTAATAGTGATATTGTTAAAGATGAAATCCAATTAATTTGTTTACTTATTTCATTTAAAAACTCTTTTTTAGTTTGTTTGTCCATTTGAGGATTTTCATTTATATTATCTAATAGTATTCTTATTGATGTTAATGGTGTTTTTAATTGGTGTGATATATCTGCCAAGGAATTGCTTAAATTTATTTTTTCTTGCTCACTATTTTCTGCTGATTCTTTTAATAATACCGTGGTTTTATATAATTCGTTTCGTAATTTTGATAGCTCATCTTCAGTATTTTCTTCTATTTTTAATTGATAATTTCTATTGTTTATGGTTTTTAAATAATGATTTATTTCCTCTATTTTTTTCTCCTGCTTTTTGTTTGCAAGTAATAATATCAATATTCCAATTATTCCAATAAAGATTAATACTGTAAGATTAATTATTGTCGAATGTTTCATACTTTTTTCTAGCTCTTTTATGTATGCTACTTTGTTGTCTGTGTATCCATATTTTTTTAATGTTGATGCATCTTTTTTATTAATTGAACCATTTATTATTTTAATTAGTTTTTCTTCCGATACTTGTGGGTATTGTGCTCTAATTTCATCAACTATATTTTCTATTGTAGTATTTACTGTTGTTATATATGTGTGGTATTGGTATATTGTTAATATTGAAAATACAATTATACATATTAATATAAAAATACTTGATGGAATTAAAATCTTTTTTATTTGCTCTTTTTTCACTATGATTCTCCTTTTATGATAATTATTGAAACATTCATTTTTTTATTTCTTTGTAAAGTTTAACCGGATATGTGAATATATATATTCACATATCCCCTCTACTAAATAAAAAATTTCCACGCTTTTTAGTTTTCTATTCTATAGCCTATACCTTTTATTGTTTTTATTATATCATTTGGTGATAATTTGGCTCTTATTCTTTTTATATAAACAGTTAATGTGTTGTCATTTACGTAATTTCCTGCCATATCCCATATTTTGTCTAGTATTTTTTCACGACTTACTGTTTGATTTATATTTGTAAATAATAGAGCTAAAATTTTATATTCTAGGGCTGTTAATACTATTTCATCGTCATTTTTATAAACTCGTTGTGCATCTAGGTCTATTTTTATATTGCTTGATGTTATTATGTTTGTTTGTATATTATTATATCTTCTTAAAATATTATTTGCTCTTGATATTAGTTCTCGTGTTCTAAATGGTTTTATTATATAGTCATCTGCTCCTAAATCAAATCCTTGTACAACATCTTGCTCTTCATCTTTTGCTGTTAAAAATATTATTGGAATATTGTAGTTTGACTTTATATATTTGCACAAATCAAATCCGCTTCCATCTGGCAAGGATATATCTAATATTATTAAATTATATATATTATTTGATTCTAGTAAATTTTTTGAATCTTTTATTGTCATTGCAGTAGTAACTTTGAATCGTTCTTGCTCTAATGAATACACTAACCCTTTTAATATAGACTCATTATCTTCAATTAATAAAATATTTTTCATTATTTATATCCTTTCCAAATTTTAAGCTTATTATATATTATCTTCCCTTATTGTTTCAATAATGTTTTGCTTATTTATTTTATTTAATGAATATTTCATTGTTAAGCCTACTATTATAAATACAAATATTATTGCAATTATTATTGACTTTAGTGGTAATATATATCCAAAATCCAGTCCTTTTGCAATACCATTATATATACAATATGAACCTATCAAACCTAGTGGTATTCCTATTAATAGAGATTTTAATCCATATAAAATGCTTTCTAATCTAATCATTCTATTAAATTCTTTTGTTGTCATCCCTACTGATTTTAAATTTGCAAATTCTTTACTTCTTAATATCATATTTGTTGTTATTGTATTAAATATATTTGTTACACCAATTAAAGTAATTACAGCTATAAAGCCATATAAGAATATTGAAATTAATAAAATTATCTTTTGGTTTTCTTCTACATATTTAGATATATTGTTTATATATAGTTTTGAACATAAATTATTTGTCTTTTTTAAATTATTTATTTCATTTTCTAATTCGTCTGGATTTTGTGATTTTATTACTAGACTTCCTACATGGAAATTTTTTTCATCTGTTTTATCTTGTATAAAATCTTCTGATACAAATAAGTATCCTCCATTTGAATATACATTTTTATATCCCATTGGACGTTCATCTGTTTTTTTGCTAATTTTTACTGTCCTTTTTTCTCCATTTGTTAATGTAATATCTATTGAATCACCAGTCTTTAAACTATAATAATTTTCAAAAACAGTTTTTTCGTCGATATACTCATAAGTATCATCTTCTAAAATTGCAATATCTTTGTAATTTGTTGATTGTATTCCTAAGTGCTCAATAAACTTTTTAAAATAATCATTATTTATCAATACAATTGTTATGCTATTTGTTTCTTCGCTATCTTCGGCAATTCTTTTTCCAAATTCAGATCCATATTTATTAATATCTACAGACCCTTCAGTCATATATGAATATGAATATTCTTCTACATTGTCTAATTTTGTTATTTCATTATAATTTTCAACTGTTCCATCATAAACCGATATATCATATCCCAAATCTTTATAATATACATTTACTATTTTTCCACCATAATCTAAAAAAGATGATAATGATATAAATATTGATATACTTACAACCAATGATATAACTGTTGTTCTGTATTTTTTCTTATTTCTTTTTAAATTTTTACTTGCTATAACTCCACCAATTCCAAACAACTTTTTTGTAATTTTTGAAGTTTTTACTCTTTTTGCCTTTATTTTTATGTCATCATTTCCACGAATAGCTTCTATTGGTGATATTTTTGAAGCCCTTCTTGCTGGTAATATACATGATAGATATATTGTTATTGCAGATATTACTATTGATGCTATTATTGCTAATATTGGAATACTGAAAACGCACTTTTCATTTAAAGAATCACCTAATAACACATTAACAACTTGTAATAAAATTACAACTGCTAGCATTCCACACAATATACCAAGAGGTATTCCTATTATACCTATATAAAAGCCCTCATATAATACAGATTTTTTTATTTGCTTTTTAGTTGCACCTATAGAACTAAGCATTCCATATTGTTTAGTTTTTTCTGATACAGATATACTAAAGCTATTCCTTATTACGAATACACTACTTAAAATTATTATAACAATAACAACTGCACCTACAGAATACAAGCTTGCCATTGTTGTATCACTAACTCCACCCTCATAGTCAATTAGGCTACTATTATAACTTACCGTTACTGAACTTCCAATATTTTTTTCAATTATACTTTTTATATCTTCTGTTTTCTTTTGAAAATCTTTTAAATTTGAATATAATACAGAAATATTAGCTGTATTTATATCATTTTCATTATCCATATATGAAATAGCTGTATAACCTGGAGCAGAAAATCCTTCAATTCCTTTATAATTTGATCTTTCTATAATACCAACAATTGTATATGTATGTTCTTTTGTATCTACTATTTCTTCCAAATCTTCTGTTTCACTTTTTGATTTTGATGATGATTCTGTTTCTTCGCTTTCATCAGTTAAAAGAGCATCTTCTTGTGTTAGCTCTAATCCATCCTTTGTTTGTCTCTTTCCTAAATTTAATGTGATTTTTTCACCTATTGTATAATTAATTCTGCCACTTTTTATTAAATGCTCTGGAATTACTATTTCATTTGAATTTTCTGGCATTCTACCTTCTAATAAAGTTACACCACCTTGCTCTAATCCCTTTTTGTCATATTCCATAACGAAAATATATGGTTTGTATTCATTTTCCACTTTTTCTAGTTTGCCATATCCTACATTTTTACTCAAAAAATAATTCTGCACATTTTTATTTTCCTTTATATATTTCAATTCGTCATTTGGAATATTTTTAAAACAAACATGATAATTTCCACTATGACTTTTAGCATAATTAATTAATGTTTTTTGTACACTAGTAATCATCCCTGCAACCGCACAAATTAGTGCTGTTGAAAGTATTATTCCTATTATTGTTACTATTGTTCTTTTTTTATTTAATTTCAAACTTTTTAATGTTAGCTTTTTTAAAATATTCATTTTTCCACCACCTTTCTTTTTATTTCTTAATTATTTTCATCTCTTATTATTTTTCCATCTTCAATTGTAATAACCCTATCTGCCTCTTTTGCAATTTCTAAATCGTGAGTTATCATTATTACAGTTTGATTAAATTTTTTATTTGAAATTTTAAGCAAAGAAATTATTTCATCACTTGCTTTTGAATCTAAATTTCCAGTTGGCTCATCTGCAAGCATTAATGCAGGATTATTTATCATTGCTCTTCCTATTGATACACGTTGTTGTTGTCCTCCTGATAATTGATTTGGTAAATGATTTACTCTTTTTTCTAATCCTAATGTATGTATTAATTCATTTAATCTACTTTGCTCTACTTTTTGCCCATCTAAATCACAAGGTAATGTAATATTTTCTTTTACATTTAATATTGGTATTAAATTATAAAATTGATATATAAGACCTATTTGTCTTCTTCTAAAAATTGCTAAATTATCATTATTTAATGAGTATATATCTTTTCCATCAATAAAAACTTTTCCAGATGTTGGTCTATCTACTCCTCCTAATAAATGTAGTAATGTTGATTTTCCACTACCACTTGCACCTACAATTGCAACAAATTCACCTTTTTGTACTGAAAAAGAAATATCATCAACTGCATTTACTTTGTTTTCTCCTTTTCCATATGTTTTTACTAAATTTTCAACTTTTAAAATTTCCATAAAAATCATCCTTTCTCGTATAATAGATTTAATAAATTACATAAGATTTACAACAAAATCTTATGATTTATTGATTTGATAATCTGTGATATACTTACTTATTAGAAATAAAGTCCCAAGCTTTTTTTTACTTTATTTTTTCATTTTACATTTTATATTTTAAATTGTATAAGTGACTTTTAAGTGACTTTATAAATTTTTGTAATAAAAAAAATTTTCCATGCATATATTTATTAATGAATCAAATTATTTTTCTTTGTTACTTGACAATTATGTCAATTTGTGATAATATATTATCATTCAATTTTTTAAGAGGAGGTGCATACTCATGCAGAAGTTTCATCGTTCACGGCACCAGCTTCAGCCGTCAATGACAGTTAATCAAATGATTGTATTACTTAGCGATGGTAAACCAGCTACAATTAGTTTTTTACTTCATTTGAGAAAAAAGATGAACGAATTCGATTTTGTTACTATGCTTTCAAAATTTGATAGTATCGGATTAACAGGATCAAATATCACCAGACTGTATTATGACTACTGCCACAGCAATGTGGAAACATACAAAAAAGTTGTCAACAGTCTTAATGATACAGATTCGTTACGGCATATTCTTAGATATCTAGGAATTACACAAGCGTAAAATATTAAAGACGGTTTAAAGGAGGAGCCATTTCTATGGCTTCTCTTTCATTTTTGTTTTAGGCAACAAAAAAACATCAGATTATTCTGATGTTTTTTATAATCAATTTTATATTATGCATTTTCTTCTACTGGATATACGCTAACTTTTTTCTTATCTTTTCCTAATCTTTCAAATTTAACTTTACCAGTTACTTTTGCATATAATGTGTCATCGCTTCCGATTCCAACGTTTGTTCCTGGATGGATTTTTGTTCCTCTTTGTCTTACTAATATATTTCCTGCTGGAACTATTTGTCCATCAGCTCTTTTTAAACCAAGGCGCTTAGACTCACTGTCTCTACCGTTCTTAACACTACCTTGTCCTTTCTTATGAGCCATGTTTTTTCACTCCTTCCATTTTTGGATTTTTTATTTTTATGGCATCTAATTAAGCCATTTTTATACTTTTTATTTCAACCTTTGTATATGGTTGTCTGTGTCCTTGTGTTCTTCTGTAGTTCTTTTTAGCTTTGTATTTGTAAACTAAAACTTTTTTAGCTTTTCCGTTTGCAACTACTGTTCCTTCTACAGATACACCTTTTACATAAGGAGCTCCAACTTCTACTTTTTTATCATCAGATACTAATACTACATTGTCAAATTTAACTGTATCACCAGCTTCTGAATTTAATTTTTCGAAGAATACTACATCACCTTCTGCAACTTTATATTGTTTTCCACAACTTTCGATTACTGCGTACATTTAAGTACACCTCCCTTTTTATGTATACTCGCTAAGCATAAAATACTAGGTAGCTAAACTTAATTAGCCTTTATGAACCCGACCCAGGCGGCTTACAGTTAAATATTCTATCATGATTTACAGTTTTTGTCAATTGATATTTTTTGTTTTATTTCATAAAAACTGTAATTGTATACACTATATTATAATGATAATACATATCAATATTTCATATATTTATAATAAAAAGCGGAGACTACCATTGTACTAGTAGTCTCCTTTGGTATCCAACTTGTTCATCATACTTTTTAAAGGATATCTTCAATTTCTTTCATTGCCTTTTCGAAAGTTTGCTGGATTGTCAAGTTGGTTGTATCAATATACACATGCTTTGCGCTATTTAAGAAACCAAGTTCCTTAACACTGCCCTTCATAATATCTTGATACAATTTTTTTGTGTTTTCTACCTGGCGTTCAAAGTACTCAGGATACTCATATCGATCCTTTCCCTCATCTTCAGCCACTCTTTCCCATGCAACTTTTGCATCACAATTCATATGGATATATACATCAAATTTCGCAAGTCTTTCCGGTCTCTGAATTTGATAAATTTCGCCATATGTTTTGTGTGATCTGGTCACTCCGTGTGCATACTGATCAATTGGGCCTCTCTGACATACAAAGTAATCACAATGGCCATTGATCTGAAGCATGTAGTTGGACAGCAAACCGTCTGCAAAGCTAAAAAGCATTTGCTCTGTGTACCAGTCGTTGTAACCATCCTGACTAATTGCATTGTTAAGCAATTTTACAAGATAAGCATCACATGGTGATTTTGCGGTTATCACTGTTTTCCCTTGCTCAGAAAGATACTCAGCGATATTGTCCCTCAGGCTGGTTTTTCCACTTCCATCTTGTCCTGTAACACTTATGAATTTAGTGTTACATTTTGAAGGCAGTGAACACATGTCCAAAGCCCCATTTTTCCGGACAATCTCAGGTAAAAAGATTTTCATTAACACTCCTCCTTAATTAAGGTCCTAGTTTTTTACTTCTGCCTGTGATACCGTACATTTTATTCTCATCATTCATATTTGTCAATACATTTTTTATAACATCATACAAAAATTTTAGCCCAAGTTATGATGTCATCTGGAACATTTAAATTACCTTCTCCTGTGCCTATTTCTACACCTGGTTTATTTTTTCCATGATAATCGCTTCCTCCAGATTTATATAAATTATGTTTTTTACATATATCTAACAAAAAGTCTGTTTTTTCTTGTGTAAAATTTCTGTAATAACATTCAATTCCATCAAATTTATAATTATCTAAAATATAATTTAAAATCTTAATAGAATTTTCACCATATTCAAATATATGTGGTATAAATACCATTCCTCCTGATTTTTTAACTATTCCAGATGCTTTTTCAAAACTTGGTAATATATCATCCATATCAACAAAAAATTTGCTAGTAGGAACTGACATGTATCTTCTATAAAATATATTACTATCTTTCCATGAATCTTCATCTATTAGCTTTTTATTATTTTCATCTTTTGTAATTAAGGAATGTAAATATTTTGATGCATACATTGATCCATCATACTTTTCTACAAAATCCTCAGGTAATAAAATACCTTCTGATATACATTTGTTGTATAATCTTTCAACTTCTAATTTACATCTTTCTTCATTGCTCATATATGTCTCATCAATATATTTTTGCAATAGATCAGTATCAACATTATATCCTAAAATTTCGATTGGAATCCCTAAAACTTTAGTATTTAGCTCTACACCAGGTATAATTTTTCCAGAAAATAAAGATCTTATCTTTTCATTTTTCAATTCATTATACTCTAGACATGTATTGTGATCTGTAATTGCAATACATTTTAATTTTAGCTTTTCTGCCTTTTCTAAAACCATACTAACTTCATCTGATCCATCTGAGTATCTAGTATGCATATGTAAATCTAACATAAAATCACTCCTTTTTTAATTTCTTTAAATATACTGAAATTATAATTCAATAAAAATTACATGTCAATTCCAATATCTATAACTATCATAGCAAAAAATAAAAAGCCTTTCGGCTTTTTACTTTTATTATAATTGTTCAATTTTTAATAAGTTTGTTGTTTTTGCTCCGTTCTTTGGGAAACCACCTGTTATAGCGATTATATCTCCTTCTTTAACTCCCATTACTTCTTTTGCTTTTTCTTTAGCAATAGCAATAACTTCGTCAGTACTATCTGAAGATGGAACTATTGTTGGATATACAGCATAGTTTAATGCTAATGAACGAGCAACTGCTTCTGAATTTGTTGCAGCTAATACTAAGCATCTTGGTTTTAAGTTACTTATTCTTCTTGCTGTATCACCACTTACTGTTGAAGCAATTATTAAATCAATACCTAATACACTTGCTGCATTTACAACACTGTTAGCTATTGTTTCTGTAATATTAACTTCTCTTTCTGAATCAAATTCATAATCATAATCATAGTATTCTTCAGTATCTTTACAAATTTGAGCCATGTATGTAACAACTTCTACTGGATATTTACCAACTGTTGTTTCTCCTGATAACATAACAGCATCTGTTCCGTCTAATACTGCATTAGCAACATCTGATACTTCAGCTCTTGTTGGTCTTGCGCTCTTTTTCATTGATTCTAACATTTCTGTTGCAACTATAACAAATTTACCTTTTTCACGACATCTTTGAATCATTAATTTTTGGAATTTTGGTAATTGTTGCATTGGAACTTCAACACCTAAATCACCACGAGCTACCATTATACCATCTGAAACATCTATTATTGAATCTAAGTTTTCAACACCTGTTGTACTTTCAATTTTAGATATAACTTTCATATCTTCTCTATGATATTCTTTTAATATTTCTCTTGCAGCTAAAACATCTTCTTTGCATGATACGAAAGATAATGCAATATAATCTCCTTCATGTTGGCAAGCATAGATTATGTCTTCTCTATCTACATCACTAATAAATGGAATATCTAATTTTACACCTGGTGCATTTAAGCTCTTTTTGTTTCCTAAAACTCCACCATTTACTATTTTACATGTTACACCATCATCTTCTACTGATATAACTTCAATTTTCATTAAACCATTTTCCAATAAAACGATTGAACCAACTTCTAAGTTGTCAATTGCTTGTGGATGGTTAACTGAGAATCTTTCTGATGTTCCTAAAACTGTTTCTTTTACTATTCTTATTGTTTTTCCTTCTTCTAGTTTTATTTCATCATTTTCCATCATTCCGCTTCTGAATTCTGGACCTTTTGTATCATATAATATAGCAACATTTTTTCCTGTCATTTCTCTTACTTTATGTACAGATGCAACTACTGCTGCTCTTTCTTCCATTGTAGCATGTGAAAAGTTTATACGAGCAACATTCATTCCAGCCTCAACCATTTTGCTCATTACTTCTGGGTCAGTACTAGCTGGTCCTATACTACAAATTATTTTTGTTTTTTTGATACTTGTTTTACAACTCATATTTTACATCTCCTTAATTAATTTTTTTACATAAGTAGTATTATATATTCTTTTCTCTTAAAAATCAATGTCTTGCATAAAAAAAATGTCGTTTTTTAGTTATTTTTTACATGACACATTTTTTATTAATTCTATTTTTTGTGCTCTTGTTAATTTTTTCAGCTCTATTTCTCTATGTAGAGCTTCCGTTTTTGTTTCAAATTCTTCAAAATATACTAATTCTACTGGTAAACGAGCTCTTGTATATTTTGCACCTTTTCCGGCTGTTGTGCACTTGTAACCTTTTGTATGGATCTACTGCGTATCCACTATATATTGTATTATCAGCACATTTCAGCATATATGCATAATGTTTCTTTGCCATATTTTTTCACCTCTATTAAATTTTTTTATATTTTCATTATATCAAAAAAATTAATATTTTTTTCATTTTAATTGCTTTTTATTTTTCTATGTGATATTATTTTACTGTTATAAAAAATATTGGGGTATCGCCAAGCGGTAAGGCATCGGACTCTGACTCCGACATTCCTGTGTTCGAATCACAGTACCCCAGCCAATATGTACAAAAGGTACATATTTTAACGTTTTTCCAACTTTTAAGGAGGAATAAAATGAAACACATAAAAACAATTAATGAAGGAAATCTGAAAAAAACTGCCGAGACTGGCGGTTGTGGCAAATGCCAGGCATCTTGCCAAAGTGCGTGCAAAACTTCTTGCACAGTTGCTAATCAGAAGTGTGAACACTAATTAAGCTAACCACTTCCTTTCTGTTTTATTTGTTTTATTAAACCCAGGCGTATATGTAACGCCTGGGCTTTTTTTTATCCTAAAAATAGCATTCCCATATATGCTCCATACATCAAAACATATATTAGTCCATTTGCTCTGCTCATTTTGTTTTTTGGTGGTATTATTGGGAATAGTGCTAATATTACCATTGAAATACATAATATACTTAAATCCATGTTGTAACTTGAATTAAATGTTATTGGTTTTATAACTGATGATACTCCTAAGATTAATAATATATTAAATATATTAGAGCCAATAATATTTCCAATTGCGATGTCACTATTTCCCTTAATTGCTGCTGTTACACTTGTTACAAGCTCTGGTAAGCTTGTACCTATTGCAAGTATTGTTAAACTGATTACTTTTTCACTTATATTAAACATTTTGGCAATATTTACGGCATTATTTACAACGAAATCTCCTCCAAATTTCAAACCTACAATTCCTAATATTATTAATATAATGTTTTTTATTGTTTTATTTTTATTTTTTTCTTCAACTACTTTACTATCTTCTTTGCTTTTTTTCTTTCCCATATATATTGTATATGCAATAAAAAGACCAAATAAAACTAGTAATATAACTGCTTCAATTCTTGATATTCCACCTGATGTATTTGAAAAAATCATTAATATTATTGTAAACAATAAGCACATTGGTATTTCATATTTTCTTGTTTCCTCTTGAAAATCAACAGGTTTTATTAATGATGACAATCCAAGAATAAGTAATAAATTACACAAATTACTTCCAATTACATTTCCTAATGCCATATCAGAATAGCCATCTATAGCTGATGTTATACTTACAAAAAGCTCTGGCATTGATGTTCCTATTGATACTATTGTTAATCCAATTATTATTTCTGGAATATGAAACTTTTTAGCTATCCCACTTGCTCCATCTACTAAAAAATCAGCACCTACAATTAATAGTGCGAAACCTACTATGATTAAAATTATATATAATAACATATATTTTGCCTCCCAAAAATTACATCAATTTCTTAAATTATTTTTGTAAAAAATTCATAATAGAATATGCTGCATTTCTACCGCTTCTACTAGCCCAAGCTACAGTTCCTTTTGCTCCAGCTAAATCTCCTCCTGCAAAAATTTTTTGATTTGATGTTTGATTATTTTTATCAATTTTTATATGACCTCTATCTGTCAGCTCTAAATTTAGTTTTTCCAATATATTACTTTCTGGTTTAGATCCAACTGCCATTACAACATAATCTAAATCTATTGTAAAATTGCTATTTGGAATTTCTACTGGACTTAATCTTGTTTCATTTTCCTTTTGTTTTAATTCCATTTTAACACATTCTATTTTTTCAACTTTATTTTCTCCAATTATTTTAACTGGATTCGTTTGAAATAAAAATTTAATTTTTTCATTTTTAGCTTCTTCTATTTCATGAACCTCTGCTGGCATTTCTTTTTCACTTCTTCTATATATTACAGTTACTTCGTTTGCTCCTAATTTTTTTATTGTTCTAGCCGTATCCATTGCAACATTACCACCGCCAATTACAGCAACTTTTTTATTTTTATAATCAGGGTGCAAATTTTTTTCTAGTAATTCATTTCCACCATAAACACCATTTAAAGTTTCACCATCTATATTCATCTTTCTGGAAATATTAGCTCCAAATCCCAAAAATATAGCATCATATTCTTTTTCTAAATCTTGCAATTGTATATTTACACCTAATTCACAATTAGTTTTTATTTCTACTCCAAGATTTATAATCTTTTCAATTGTTTTACTTAATGTTTTTTTATCAAGCCTAAACTCAGGAATTCCGTGATATAATAGACCTCCTAGATGCTCATATTTTTCATATACTGTAACATTATATCCATTTTCACATAAAAAAGCTGCACAAGTTAAACCAGATGGTCCAGCTCCTACCACAGCGATTTTTTCTTTTCGTTTTTCCTTAGATTGTGGTAATTTCCATCCATTTTTTATAGCTTCATCACCTATGAAATATTCTATATTTCCAATTTCAACAGCACCATAATAATTTTTCATTGCACAAGATCCCTGACATTGTTTTTCATGTGGACAAATTCTTCCACATACAGATGACAATACAGTTGTTTTTGATAAAACTTCATATGCTTTTTCAAATTCTTCTAATTTCGCTAATCTTATAAATTCAGTAGTATCATTATTTAATGGACATCCAACTTGACAAGGTTTTGTAATGCATGTTGAACATTTACTTGCCTTTTTTAATATATCTTCTTTATTCACCACATGCACCTCCTTTTAAAATTTCAGATTTATCTGTATATGTTGTATGTAAATATTTATGAGCAATATCGCTATTTGGCTCTTTAAAAAATTCTTCATATATCTTTTTAATTTCTGGATTTCTATAACTTACTCTTTTTACCATCTTTTCATCTGTAGAATATAAACCTCCAATTCTTGCCTCTTTTGTTTTTAGCATATTTAAAAGTGTTGTTTTAGGTTGACCTCCACCTGCAATACATCCTCCATTACAATTCATTACTTCTATAAATTGAAAACTTGATGAATCTTCTTTTATTATATCTAAAACTTTTTTTAAGTTTTTCATACCATTTACAACAGCACCTTTAATATTTATTCCATCTATATTAACCTCTATATTTTTTATTCCATTCATTCCACGTACCTCAGAAAATACAAGCTCATCATCTTTCAAATCTTTTCCGGTTATGTAATAATATGCTGTTCTAAAAGCAGCTTCAGTTACTCCACCTGTGTTTCCAAATATTACACCTGCTCCAGAGCCATCTCCTAGTGGAGAATCAAATTCTTCTTCTTTGCATTCTTCTAAATTTATATTATGCTCTTTAAGAAGTTTTGCAAGCTCTCTTGTTGTTATTACATAATCATTATCTTGATTAGTTATACTTAGCTCTTTTCTTTTAATTTCAGCCTTTTTTGCTGTACATGGTGCAACAACAACATTAACAATATTATTAGGATCAATATTAACTTTTTTTGCAAAATATGTTTTTATTATTGTCCCTTGCATTGAAATTGGACTTTTACAAGTTGATATATTAGATAATAATTCTGGATAAAATAATTCCGCATATTTTACCCATGCAGGACAACATGAAGTAAACAATGGTAAATTTTTATTCTGTTTAATTCTATTTACAAGCTCCATTGCTTCTTCCATTATTGTTAAATCAGCTGAAAAAGTAACATCAAATACATAATTAGCACCTATTTTCTTTAGAGCTCCAACCATTTTCTTATCTATATTTGTTCCAATTTCCATTCCAAACTCTTCACCTAATGCTACTCTAACAGCTGGAGCCACACTAAATGTTACTACTTTATCATTTTTTTTCAAAATTTTCTTTATTTCTTCATAATCTTCTTTTTCACTAATTGCCTCAGTTGGACAATAAATTGAACATTGACCACAATTTATACATATAGGCTTTTTTGTAATACCTAAATCATACATTCTTGACACTGTTACTTCATTTCGACATATCTCCAAACATTTACCACACTTTATACATTTTGACTCATCTACTTTAATTGCTGGGTTTTCTGGACATATTCCAACTCTTATTTTTTCTTCCACTATATCACCTCAAATTAATTTTAGAAAATTGTTTTCTAATAGTATAACTATATATAAATATTATAATAATTTCAATATTTTTTTAGTACTTTTTTTATAATTATTACAATTTATAAACCTTAACAAATAATTACAATAAAAAAGATAACTTTCAATTAAAAACCATTGTTTTCTAAAATTCATTGAAAGTTATCCTTTTTTATTCACCAATGACTATAGCATAAATATTTATTTTATGTATTATAAAACTTTATATCTACACATTTTATAGAACCATACAATATTTTTATTGCAAACCACCATTGCTGGTGGTTTACTTTAGCAACAACATTTACATTTTCTTTCTTTCTTTTTTCTATTACATAAAATTAAAATCACATCTAATATTAATAATAGTCCTAAAACTACCGCTAATACTATTACTGCTGACAATGCTCCTAGTATTGCTCCTGCAATAGAAGCTCCTATTATTAATCCTATTACAACTGCAAAGGCTGCTAATAATATTGTTGCAATTATTGCTAAACATTTATTTTTAAAGCAACATTTTTCTTCTTTATTATAACAATAAATTGTTTCTTGTGGTTCCATATAAGTCACCTCCTATATAGTATTTTGATTAATACTATATTATATATTATGTTAACTTTTTCTTTTTTGTTGCTTTTTTTACAAATTTTTGTTATATTTATTTTTATGGAAAATTTAAAAAGATATAATCGTTTAACTGAATATTTAAAAAATAAATTTGGAGAGCGTACTTTAAAAATTTGTATAGATGGTGGATTCACTTGTCCTAATAGAGATGGTACTGCAGGTATTGGAGGTTGTATTTTTTGCAGTGAACACGGTTCAGGAGACCATTTAAACTCATCTAAAAATATACAAGCTCAAATTGAATCTTATTTTTCTAGTTATAGAAGCACAAGAGCTAATAAATTTATAGCATATTTTCAAAATTTTACTAATACATATGACACAATTGCCAACTTAAAATTAAAGTATGACTCAGCTTTAATAGATGATAGAATTGTAGCTTTGGCAGTTGCTACTCGTCCAGATTGTATAACAGAAGAAGTTGTAAAATTATTAAAATCTTATAGTGAAAAATACTATGTGTGGGTTGAACTTGGACTTCAAACAGCTAACGACCAAACAGGTATATTAATAAATAGAGGTTATAGTAGTAAACAATTTTCAGATGCAGTTGCTCTTTTAAATAAATACAAAATAGATGTTGTAACACATATAATGGTAGGACTACCTGGTGAAACAAATGATGATTTGCATAATACTGTAAAATTCATAAATAGCCATAATATCCAAGGTTTAAAAATTCATTCAACATATGTTATACAAAATACCAAATTAGCACAAATGTATTATGATGGAAAATATACACCTTTAGAGCTTGATGACTATTTGAATAGTGTTGTATATATATTAACACATATTTCTCCAAATATCGTTATTCACAGAATAAGTGGAGATGCCCCAAAGAATTTATTAATTGCACCTGAATGGAATGCTCATAAAAAGTTAGTGCTTAATGGTGTTGATAGGATTTTAAAAGAGAAGGACTTATATCAGGGAAAGGAAATCTAATATAATAGATTTCTTTTTATTTTTCAGTTATAAAAATAAAAAAACGGGAGTTAAATTTGATTTAACCCCCTAATTAAGTTTCACTTTTTTTATGAGCTGTGAAACACTCGAATATATTGCTCACCATTTTTTATGAGCTGCGTAATACTCGAATTATTGAATAGCTATTCTTTATTAGTATATTAATTATGTACTTTTTATATACATTCTGTCAATCAAATTTATTAATTTTCAACGGAATGTTATTATTCGTCTTTTTTTTGTAATTTATTTGTATTTATGAATATTGTTATCGCACCTATAAAAGCTAAAAAATATCCACAATAATAAATTACTTTATTATTAGAAAAAAATTCTGTTAAAAGCCCAATACCAAAAATAAAATCACTTATAATATTTTTTTTATAATATTTTTCTAATGATTCTTCTGTGTACATTTTTTTCATATGATTATAAAAAAATTTAACATTAAATAAGCCAAGAATTCCTATAATAATTGATATACTACCACATACTAGGCAAACTATATCTTCTATGTCCATATTATTTTTTCCCCCTTTCATGTTAAGCAAATAGTATCACAAAAAATAATAAAAGTACAGATTATTTTTAATAGAACTTAAATTGAATTAGAGCAATTTTTCTATAAAAAATAAAAAAGTGGCACGAGCCACTTTTTTGTTTCTTATTTTACAATTGCTTTTTTACCTAAATAAACAGCAACATCTTCTAATTGATTTTCAATATTTAATAATCTGTTGTATTTTGCAACTCTATCTGTTCTGCATGGTGCACCTGTTTTGATTTGTCCTGCATTTGTTGCAACTGCAATATCTGCTAATGTTGTATCTTCTGTTTCACCACTTCTGTGTGATACAACTGATGTGTATCCATTCTTTTTAGCTAATTCGATTGCATCTAATGTTTCTGTTAATGTTCCTATTTGATTTAATTTTATTAATATACTATTTGCTATGTTGTTATCTAATCCTTTTTGTAATCTTTTAACATTTGTTACAAATAAGTCATCACCAACTAATTGAATTCTGTTTCCTAATTTTTCTGTTAATTTTGACCAGTTTCCCCAATCTTCTTCTGCTAAACCATCTTCAATTGAGATTATTGGATATTTATTAACTAATTCTTCTAAGAATACAATCATTTCATCTGGAGTTTTTAATTCGTTTGTTTTCCAGAAATAATAGTTTCCTTCTTTACCTATTTTTTTAGCTTCATCATACATTTCTGTTGATGCAACATCTAATGCTAAACAAACTTCTTCTCCTGGTTTGTATCCAGCTTTTTCAATTGCTTCAACTATTAATTTTAAAGCTTCTTCATCACTTGATAAGTTTGGAGCAAATCCACCTTCATCACCAACACCTGAAGCTAAACCTTTTTCTTCTAATACTTTCTTTAATGTATGGTAAATTTCTACACACATACGTAAACATTCTGTAAATGATTTTGCACCAACTGGCATAATCATAAATTCTTGTGTATTTACTGTGTTATCAGCATGTTTTCCACCATTTAATATGTTCATCATTGGAACTGGTAATGTTTTAGCATTTGGTCCACCAATGTAATTATATAGCTCTAATCCTAAAGAATTAGCAGCTGCTTTTGCAACAGCTAGAGATACACCTAATGTTGCATTTGCACCTAATTTTCCTTTATTTTCTGTTCCATCAATTTCAATTAATTTTTTATCAATTTTAGCTTGATCATATACATTCATTCCTATTAATTCAGGAGCTATTATTTCGTTAACATTGTTAACAGCTTTTAAAACTCCTTTACCCATGTATCTTAATTTATCTCCATCACGTAATTCAACAGCTTCAAAAGCTCCTGTTGAAGCTCCTGATGGAACCATTGCTACACCTTCTGATCCATCAATTGTAACAACTTCAACTTGTACTGTTGGATTTCCTCTTGAATCTAATACTTCTAATGCTTTTACACTTTCAATTTCTAAATAATTTTTCATAACTAAACCTCCTTGTTATTTTTTATTTTTAACAATTCATAGAATTTTAAACAGATATGTTACAAGTTACAACGATATCTTTTATAAATATTAAAATTAATAATCTTATTATTTAATTTTCAAAATGTGATTTTTAACTTTAATATACAGTTAATTTTTATAAAAATAAGGACAGAGCAAAACATTAATTTAAACTATAATTTTTACTCCGTCCTCTATACTTTTTTATTTATATAATTTATTTCATTGCTTCTTCTACAGCAACAGCTATTGCAACTGTACATCCAACCATTGGATTATTTCCCATACCAATTAATCCCATCATTTCAACATGAGCTGGTACTGATGAACTTCCTGCAAATTGTGCATCTGAATGCATTCTTCCCATTGTATCTGTCATACCATATGAAGCTGGTCCTGCAGCCATATTATCTGGGTGTAATGTTCTTCCTGTTCCACCACCTGATGCAACTGAAAAATATTTCTTTCCTGCTGCTAATCTTTCTTTCTTATAAGTTCCAGCAACTGGATGTTGGAATCTTGTTGGATTTGTTGAATTTCCAGTTATAGAAACATCAACATCTTCCATCCACATTATAGCAACACCTTCTCTAACATCATTAGCACCATAGCATCTAACTTTTGATCTTTCACCATCAGAATATGGTATTTCTTCTATAACATTTACTTTTCCTGTAAAGAAATCAAAGTCTGTTTTTACATATGTAAATCCGTTAATTCTTGAGATTATTTGTGCTGCATCTTTTCCTAAACCATTTAAAATAACTCTTAAAGGCTCTTTTCTAACTTTATTAGCAGATTTTGCTATACCTATAGCACCTTCTGCTGCTGCAAATGATTCGTGTCCTGCTAAAAATGCAAAACATTTTGTATCTTCTGATAATAGCATTGAAGCTAAATTACCATGTCCTAAACCAACTTTTCTGTCATCAGCAACTGAACCTGGAATACAAAAAGCTTGTAAACCTTCCCCTATAGCTGTTGCTGCATCTGCTGCTTTTGTGCATCCTTTTTTTACAGCTATAGCTGCACCTAAAGTATATGCCCAAGCTGCATTCTCAAAACAAATTGTTTGAACTCCTTTTGTTATTTCATATGGATTAAATCCTTTGTCTGTACAAATTTTTAATGCATCTTCAAAATCTTTTATACCATACTTTTCCATTACTGGTTTGATTTGATCTATTCTTCTTTCATAATTTTCAAATGTTACTGCCATTTAAATTTCCTCCTATTTTATATATATTTTACAAACATGTCTAATTAAAATTTTATTCTTTACGTGGATCTATTTTCTTAACAGCTTCATCAAATCTTCCGTATGTACCAGAAGCTTTTTCAATTGCTGTCATAGGATCCATTCCAGCTTTAATATTGTCCATCATTTTTCCCATATGAACATATTTGTATCCTATAATTTGGTCATCTTTATCTAATCCTAATTCTACTATATATCCTTCTGTTAATTGTAAGTATCTTGGGCCTTTTAATTTACTTGAATAAATTGTTCCAACTTGACTTACATGTCCTTTTCCTAAGTCTTCTAGTCCTGCACCTACAGCTAAACCACCTTCTGAAAATGCAGATTGTGTTCTACCATATACTATTTGTAAGAATAATTCTCTCATAGCAGTATTTATTGCATCACATACTAAGTCAGTGTTTAATGCTTCTAATATTGTTTTTCCAACTAATATTTCACCAGCCATAGCTGCTGAATGAGTCATTCCTGAACATCCTACTGTTTCTACTAATGCTTCTTGAATTATACCTTCTTTTACATTTAATGTTAATTTACATGCTCCTTGTTGAGGTGCACACCATCCAATACCATGTGTAAATCCTGATATATCTTTAATATCTTTTGCTTTTACCCATTTTCCTTCTTCTGGAATTGGAGCTGGACCATGGTCTACTCCTTTTGCCACTGGGCACATATTTTCTAATTCGTTTGTATAAATCATTTTATTTTGCTCCTTTCAGTTTTTTAATTATACTATATATTTTTATTATTTTATTATAATACTTTCACCTGTCATTTCAGCTGGTTTTTCAAGACCCATTATGTCTAACATTGTTGGTGCTAAATCAGCTAATTTTCCTGATTTTAATTTTGCTGTTTCCATTCCAACAAGTATTAATGGTACAGGATTTGTTGTATGTGATGTTTGTGGTTCTCCTGTTGTATAATCAACCATTTGCTCTGAATTACCGTGGTCTGCTGTTATTAAAAGAACACCTTCATTTGCTCTTATTGCTTCCACAACTTTACCTACATCTTTATCAATTTCCTCAATTGCTTTTATTGCAGCATCTAGGTTACCTGTATGACCTACCATATCTGGGTTAGCATAATTTAATATTATTACATCATATTTTCTTGAATTTATTGCATCTAATACTTTTTCAGTAACCTCTGGTGCACTCATTTCTGGTTGCATATCATATGTTTCAACTTTTGGTGATGGAACTAATATTCTATCTTCACCTTTATATTGTTTTTCATTTCCTCCGTTAAAGAAAAATGTAACATGTGCATATTTTTCTGTTTCTGCAATACGTAATTGAGTCATTCCTTTATCACTTATATATTCTCCAAATGTATTAACTAATGTTGTTGGTTTAAATGCAACTTTAACATTTGGCATTGTTTCATCATATTGTGTCATACAAACAAAGAATAAATTTAAATCTTTTTTAGTTTCAAAATCTTCAAAATTTGTATCAACTAAAGTTCTTGTTATTTCTCTAGCTCTATCTGGTCTAAAGTTAAAGAATATTACAGAGTCATTCTTTGAAATTGTTGCTACTGGTTTGTCACCATTGCATATTACCGTTGGTTCAACAAATTCATCAAAAATTTCTTTTTGATATGAACTTTCAATTGCAGTAATAGGAGATGCTGATTTTTCACCAATTCCATTTACCATAGCATCATATGTTTTTTGGATTCTATTCCATCTTTTATCTCTATCCATGCTATAAAATCTTCCTGAAATTGAAGCTATTTTACCAACACCCTTTTCTTTCATTTTTTCTTGTAATTTCATTATATAACCTTCTGCTGATGCAGGTGGTGTATCTCTTCCATCTAAGAAACAATGAACATACACTTCTTCAAAGTCTTTTCTTTTTGCTAGCTCTAATAATCCAAAAAGATGACGCATATGGCTGTGTACTCCACCATCTGATAATAATCCCATTATGTGTAATTTTGAATTATTTTTCTTACAGTTTTCTATTGCCTCAATAAACTCCGGAATACTGAAAAAATCTCCATCCTCTATTGATTTTGTTATTCTTGTTAGCTCTTGATAAACAATTCTTCCAGCTCCAATATTTGTATGTCCTACTTCTGAATTACCCATTTGTCCTTCAGGTAAACCTACTTTTAGTCCACTAGTATATATTTCTGTAGTTGGACATGTTTTCATTAGTTTATCTATATTAGGTGTATTTGCTAATTTTACTGCATTTCCATTTTCGTTTTCATTAATACCAAATCCATCTAATATCATTAGCATTGTTGTTTTTTTCTCCATTTTTTATACCATCCTTTTATACACATTCATAAATTTTAGCAAGATTATTTATCGTAATTAACAATTTTGCTGAATTCTTCTGCTTTTAAACTTGCTCCTCCAACTAGGCCTCCATCAATATCTGATGTGCTAAATAATTCTTTGGCATTTGAAGATTTAACACTTCCTCCATATTGAATTATTACTTGGTCTGCTACATCTCTACCATAAATTTCAGCAATTTTATTTCTAATTGCTTTTATACTATTATTGGCATCTTCTGATGTTGCAGTTTTTCCTGTTCCAATGGCCCAAATTGGCTCATATGCTACTATTGTATTTTGAACTTGATCATTTGTCAATCCCTCTAAGGCAAGTTTTGTTTGATTTGTAATTATTTCTTCTGTTTTTCCAGCTTCTCTTTGCTCTAAAGTTTCACCAACACATACTATTGGTTTTAATCCATTTGCAAAAGCCGATTTTATTTTTTTATTTACAGTTTCATCTGTTTCAGCAAAATATTGTCTTCTTTCTGAATGACCAATTATAACATATTCAACACCAATAGATTTTAGCATTTGACCAGAAACTTCTCCAGTATATGCTCCTTTTTCTTCCCAATGCATATTTTGTGCACCTATTTTTATATTTGTATTTTGTGCTGTTAATAATGCATAAAATAAATCTGTATATGGTACACATAATATAACTTCATTTTTTGTATTTTTTACAAGAGGCTCTAGCTCTGTAATCATACTTATTGCTTCATTTGGAAGCATATTCATTTTCCAGTTACCTGCTATAACTTTCTTTCTCATAGTTTTTACCTCCTATTAGATTTACATTTTTCTCTTATCCTTTGAAAATAAGAATATAAAAGATATTATTCCTACAACAATTTCTAGAACTATTGCTAAGATACATAAGAACATACCTATTCCTGTTTCTTCTTCACCCTCAAATAATATACGACCAATTGTTGATATAATCATTGATACTATAGGAACTGCAATTCCAATTCCTGAAAATACCGCTTTTCCAACATTTTTTCTAACACAATTTAATATTAATGAAATTATACAAATCACCCAAACTATAATTGATAATAGTATCGTTCCCGTCCACATAAGATTAGTACTTACAGATTGCATCCTATAGCTATCATATTCATCATCTTTTACTGTTGAAGTTTTAGATGAATCTAGATTCTTGACAACACTATCTACAGATGATGCAATTCTAAAATTGTTAATACTTTCGAACTCTAAATTTTCCATCTTTTATATCTCCTTTTACTTCTATTTTTCATTTGTTTATTTATCTTGTAAACATTCTATTCCTGGTAATTTTTTTCCTTCTAAGAACTCAAGTGAAGCTCCTCCACCTGTTGATATATGAGTAAATTTATCAGATAATCCAGCTCTTTCAACTGCAGCTGCAGAATCTCCTCCACCTATTATTGTTGTGCAATCTGTTAAATTTGCTAAAGTTTCTGCCATTGTATCTGTTCCTGCTGCAAATTGTTTGAACTCGGATAAACCAAGAGGTCCATTCCATATTACAGTTTTAGCCTTTTTAACTTCTTCTACATATTCTTTAATTGTATCTGTTCCTATATCAAACCCTTGCCAACCATCTGGCATTTCTTTGCAAGAAACTATTTTACTTTCTGTATCAGGAGCAAATTCTTTTCCTACTTTTGTATCAGTTGGTAACATTAATTTAACACCTTTTTGTTTTGCTTTTTCCATTAATTCTTTTGCTAAGTCTAATTTATCTAATTCACATATTGAATCTCCAACACCATATCCTTGTGCTTTAAAGAATGTGTATGCCATTGCTCCACCAATTATTAAAGTATCAACTTTTTCTAATAAACTATTTATAACACCTATTTTGTCAGAAACTTTTTTACCTCCTAGTATTGCTACAAATGGTCTTTCTGGATTTTCTAATGCTGAACCTAAAAATTTAAGCTCTTTTTCAATTAAAAATCCTGATACAGCTGGTAAATATTCAGCAATTCCGGCTGTTGAACTATGTGCTCTATGTGCTGTTCCAAATGCATCATTTACAAATATTTCTGCCATTGATGCTAGTTCTTTTGAAAATTCTGGATCATTTTTTTCTTCTCTTGGATCAAATCTAACATTTTCTAATAATACGATATCTCCATTTTTCATGTTTGAAGTTAATTCTTTTGCACTTTCACCAACAACATCTTTTGCAAGTTTAACTTCTTTACCTAACAATTTAGATAGCTCTTTTGCAACAGGTGCTAATGAAAATTCTGGTTTAACTTCTCCCTTTGGTCTTCCAAGATGAGAGCATAAAATAATTTTGCAATTATTTTCTAATAAATATTTAATTGTTGGTAATGCCCCTACAATTCTTCTATTATCTGTTATGTTTCCATCATCATCTAATGGAACATTAAAGTCACATCTTACAAATACCTTTTTATCTTTTAAGTCAATATCTCTAACTGTTTTTTTACTCATGTTTATCCTCCTTCTTTAGCATCAATAAGACAAAGCTGAAAACGGCTTTGTCTTATTACTACATTTTAATATTATCCTAATTCAGCAAAATATTTTATTGTTCTTACCATTTGGCTTGTATATGAATTTTCGTTATCATACCATGATACAACTTGAACTTGATATAAATCTTCTGCTATTTGTGCAACCATTGTTTGTGTGGCATCAAATAATGAACCATATCTAATTCCTACTATATCTGAAGATACTAATAATTCTTCTGTATAACCGAAAGATTGGTTTGATGCTGATTTCATTGCAGCATTTATTCCTTCTACAGTTATATCTTTTCCTTTAACAACTGCTGTTAATATTGTTGTAGATCCTGTTGGAACTGGAACTCTTTGAGCTGAACCAATTAATTTTCCATTTAATTCTGGAATAACTAATCCTATAGCTTTAGCTGCTCCTGTTGAGTTAGGAACTATATTTACAGCTGCTGCACGAGCTCTTCTTAAATCACCTTTTCTGTGTGGTCCATCAAGAACCATTTGGTCACCAGTGTATGCATGTATTGTTGACATTATACCTGATTGAATTGGTGCATATTTATTTAATGCATTTGCCATTGGTGCTAAGCAGTTTGTTGTGCAAGATGCTGCTGAAATTATTTTATCATCTGGTGTTAATACATTTTCGTTTACACCAAATACTACTGTTGGTAAATCTTTTCCTGCTGGTGCAGAAATAACAACTTTTTTAGCTCCTGCATCAATATGAGCTTGTGCTTTTTCTTTAGATGTATAGAATCCTGTACATTCTAATACTACATCTACACCAATTTCTCCCCATGGAAGTTCTGCTGCATTTGGTTTTGCATATATTTTTATTTCTTTTCCGTCTACAGTTATAGAATCTTCTCCTGCTACAACTGTATCAGCTTTTTCATATCTACCTTGTGCTGAATCATATTTTAATAAATGAGCTAACATTTTAGGACTTGTTAAATCGTTTATAGCAACGATTTCATACCCCTCTGCTCCAAACATTTGTCTAAATGCAAGACGTCCTATACGTCCAAATCCATTAATAGCTACTTTTACTGACATAAAAAAATTCCTCCAATCCGATGTATTTTAACATCTTTAAAATGCTTAAGTTTTTTCTTAAACCTTTCCCATTGTATACCAAAAAAAGGTAGTTTTCAAGTATATATTACGCCATTTTTCAAAAAATATACTTTTTTTATTTTTTCGTATTTTTTTATTGATATGCTCTATTTTTTGTGATAAAATTAGTGGTTTAACCCAATAAAAAATAGAGCAAATTTTATACATTTGCTCTATTTTTTACTATTTAAGTTCCTTAACTGCTTCTTGTAATTGTGTATCATTTTCATATGGAATATTTGAAATATTTTCCCACTCAGAATCTAATTTTACTTCTGTATCTGGTGTTATTCCAACTTTATTAATTTTATCATGATTTGGTGTAAAATATTCTTCAGTTGTCACTTTCAATCCAGATCCATCTGAAAAATTATATACTGTTTGTATTACACCTTTTCCATATGATTTTGTTCCTATTATTTTATAATTACAATCATCTTTTAATATTCCAGCTAAAATTTCAGATGCACTTGCAGTATTTTGATTTATTAAAACAACTACAGGAATATCAATTATTGGATTTTGAGTTGATTTTCTTATTTCTTCTTTCTTATCTTTGTTTGAAGTTATAAGTAATGTCTTTCCTTTTTCAACCATTGTTTCTGCAATGTCCAAAGATTCACTAACTAAACCTCCACCATTATTTCTTAAATCTATTATAAGACCTGTTGGATTATCTGATTTTAATTTTTCATATGCTTCTTTAAATTCTTTAGCAGTACCATCATTAAATGATGAAATCTTTATATATCCCTTATTATTTTCCAACATTTTTGATGATACAGTTTTTAATTTTATACTACTTCTAGTAATATTGAACTCTTTTTCTTCATTATCTCTAAGAATTGTTATTTTTACATTAGTTCCCTCTTCACCTTTTACTTTACTAGAAACTGCATCTAATTGCTCACCTGTATATTCAACATCATCAACTTTTTTTATTATATCACCAGATTTTATACCTGCTTGTTCTGCAACAGAACCTTCTATAACACCAATTATTAAAATCGTATTATCTGCAGTGTTATCTGCCATATATACACCAATTCCAACATAGCTACCAGTTGTATCTTCCAACAATTCATCCATTTCTTCTTTAGTTAAATATTGAGTATATTTGTCATCAATTCCTGCTACATATCCCTTTAACGCACTTTCAATCATTTTATCTTCATTTAAATCATATATTGATTCTTTATTTAATTTATTTTTTATTAAGCTTAACTTTGTTGCTAAATACGCTGTATTAGATGAATTTAGGTATGATTTTAATGTAATATTAATTGTTGCAAAATATGTAATTACTGCTGTTAAAACTACTGCAATAATTATTTTTACAACTCCTTTACAGCTTTTCTTGTTTTCTTTTGTATTTTCTTTTTTATTATCCAAAATGTTACCTCCATCTTTTCTTAATAATTTTATGCAAAACTACTAATTTTATTATTAATTATCAAAATTGATTTTTCTGTATAAAAAAAGAAGCAGTATGCTCTGCTCCTTTTATAAATAATTTAATGGATTTTTACTCTCACCATCTATTCTTACTTCAAAATGACAATGGTTTCCAGTTGATGCACCAGTTGAACCAACAGCTGCAATAGTTTGTCCTTTTGAAACACTTTGACCAACTGACACATATAAATTACTACAATGAGCATATCTTGTAGTTATACCATTTCCATGACTTATTATAACATAATTTCCATATCCACCATTATATCCAAAACTTGATAATATAACTGTTCCTGCATCAGCAGCAACTATATTTGCACCACCTGCAGCTCCAATATCAATTCCTGCATGTAATTTTTTTGTCCCAGATATTGGGTGAATTCTGTATCCATAATTTGATGTTATATTATGACTTGAAGGTACAGGCCATTGGAATGAACCTGTTGGTGTTGTTGAACCACCATTATTACCACTATTTTCATTATTATTATTTTTAGCATTATTTTTTTCTTGCTCTGCCTTTTTTCTTGCTACTTCAGCTATTGCTTTTTCTTTTTGCTCTAACACTTTCATTTGGCTGTCATATTCTTCCATTTGAGCTTGTATTTGTTTTTGTTCATCTGTTAAACTATTTACCTTAGTTTCTTTTTCTGATTTTAATTTTTTCAATTCTGCATTTTTAGTTTCTTTATCTTTTTTGGCAGTTTCAACTTTACTTTTTTCACTTTCAAGCTCTGCTTTTGTGTTTTTTACATCTGCCATTAAATTATTATCATATTCTGCAATTTGTTTTATTGATTCATAATTTGAAACAAAGTTTGCTAATCCCCCTGAAAACAATGCATCCATGTATGTATTTTTGCCATTCATATAAGAAGCAACTAATCTTTCTTCAAGTAATTGTTGTTTTTCACTTAGCTCTTTTTCCTTACTTGCAATTGAAGTATTTAGCTCTTTTACTTGATTATTTAAATTATTTATATCTTGCTCTGTAGAATCTATTGAAGAGCTTAAATCCTGTACTTCTTGTAATGCTGTATTTATTTCTCCTGTTACATCTTCTAATTTTTCTTTTGCATCTTGTGATTTTTGTTTATAATCAGCTGATGTTTCTGCAAAACAAACCGTATTAAGTGCTGATATTACTAATATAAGAATTACTAATATTGATATAAATTTTCTTTTCATAATCTACCTCACATTTTAAACTTTTAAGTATTTTTTCATTGATAATGAACTTCCTAGTACACCTATTCCTATTCCTAATACTGAGAAAACTAATAGATTTTCGTAGAAAATATCTTTGAAAAGTAATAATTGACAATTAAATGTTGCTGTAATCATACTGTTACATGCATTATATACTAATTCGTATATTCCTCCTGTAATTAATAATGATGCTGCTACAGCTATAACTCCAATTACAATACCTTCTACAATAAATGGTGCTCTAATGAAATTATTTGTTGCTCCTACATATTTCATGATTGAAATTTCTCTTCTTCTAGCATGAACTGTTAATTTTATTGTGTTACTAATTATTATTGTAGAAATTACAATTAGTAATGCTCCTATTGAAAAGAATGCAATTCGTATTCCCTTTTTCACCTTATTTAATCCAGTTATAGTATCTTGTTTTGTTATAACACATGGATTACCATTTTCATCTTTTTTTATATTGTCCAACTGTTGTAATATTGCAATTACTTCCGATGATTTCTCTAAATCTGTTAATGTTACAGTAAATGATGCTGGAAATGGATGGTTTGATTCTGTATATGAATTTAATACAACATTTGCTGTATCTCCTAAATTTTCTCTTTCTTTTTCTAAAGCTTTTTCTTTTGATGTATATGTTACATTATTTACATACTCAATAGATTTTATCTGTTCTTCCATATCTTTTATATCATCTTGACTTGCTGTATCTTCTATATATACATTTATGGGAAAATCATTTTCTAGTTGGTTAATTATAGAAGTTATGTTACTACCACCAGCAATTCCAAGACCAACTGTTATCATTGTTACAAACATTATAATAAATGCTGCAAATGTAGATTTTTTGTTTTTTAAAACATTTTTGAATCCTTCTCCTATTAAATAACTTACTATATTATAATTCACTATCATACCCACCTTTTTTATCATCTCTAACTATAATACCTTTATCGATTTGTATTACTCTTTTTTTCATTTTATCAACAATATCTTTAGCATGTGTTGCAACAACAACTGTAGTTCCTCTTAAATTTATATTATTTAACAAGTTCATAATTTCCCACGCTGTATCTGGATCTAAGTTTCCTGTTGGTTCGTCTGCAATTAACATTGATGGATTATTAACCAATGCTCTTGCTAAAGCTACTCTTTGTTGTTCTCCTCCGGATAATTCATTTGGATACATTTTAGCTTTTCCACTTAAACCTACTAATGATAAAACCATTGGTACTTGTCTTCTTATATGTCTTGGTGTAGCTTTTACAATATACATAGCAAATGCTACATTTTCATAAACTGTTTTATCTGGCAATAATCTGAAGTCTTGAAACACAACTCCCATACTTCTACGCAAATATGGTACTCTTCTTGCCTTTAAGAATGTAGTATCTTTTCCATTTATAATTATATTTCCTGATGTAGGCTCTTCTTCTTTTAATATTAATTTAATTAAAGTTGATTTACCAGAACCTGATGAACCTACTAAAAAGGCAAACTCACCTTTATCTATTTTAAAATTTGCATTATGTACAGCTTCAGTTCCTGTATCATATCTTTTATTTACATTTCTAAATTCAATCATTTTTTTACTCCTTGACACAAAAATACAATAATTTATATTTTCCTTTATATGATAACAATAAATATTATGTTTTGCAATAGAATTTACTAAAAATTCACTATATTTTATGTTGTTTTTATTTAGTAGTTTAAATATAACTGTTTTGAAATTTTCGTTTTATTTTTTTATTGCCTTTAAAGCTTTTATTTTTATGCCTTGTTCCATAAACATCTTTTCATGTTCAGTCATAATATTATTCCAAAAGTTTGGTGTATGCTCTAAATCATATGTTTTATCTAATATTTCAAATCCGCATTCTGTGAAATAATTTAAACTATCATTAAATAGTCCATCATCATCTGTTTTAAAAAAAATTTCGCCTTCATCTTTTAAAAATTCCCTATATTTTTCTAGTTGTCTTGTATGTGTCAATCTCTTTTTTCTGTGTTTTCCTCTTGGCCATGGATTGCAAAAATTTATATAAATTCTTTCAATTCCGTCTTTTTTATCTAATATATTTAAAATTCTTTCAATATCATATCTTGTTAAAAATACATTTTTTATTTCTTTTTCTTGCTCTTTGTATGTAGACTCAACATTTCTTTTTGCCAGACCTAACATCGCATCTACTAAATCTACTGCTATGTAATTTACATTATCATTTTGAACTGCAAGTTGTGAAATAAATTGACCTTTTCCACACCCTAGTTCTAAGTGAATTGGATTATCATTTTCAAATAGTTCTTTCCATTTTCCTTTGTAATTCTCTGGATTATCTATATAAAAAGCACTTGCTTCTAATTCTGGTCTTGCCCATTGTTTAAATCTAATTCTCATCTTAAAACTACTCCTTTTTATTATTTTATCTTTTTTTTTCGCATTTACTGTGCTATAATGATACATATTATAACATATTTTTTGATAAAAGTATAATTTTTTTTACAGTTCTTTTATCAAAAAGGAAGGACAAAAACATGAAAATAAACTCTGATAGTGAAACTTTAGCTGAAAATAAAGTATTAATTTTATATATATTAAACCAAGTTCATAAACCAATAACAAATGACAATTTATATAAATTGGTACTTACTGCCATAGATATGAATTACTTTTACTTTCAACAATTTTTACTAGATTTAATATCTGCAAAATTTGTTGTTAATTTTCCCAAAGAAGATCAAACACTTTATAAACTAACTACTCATGGAAAAGAAACTTTAGACTTAACTTTAGATATATTACCTGGAATAATAAAATTAAAAGCAGATACCAATTTAAAACCAATGCTTGATAACATTGAAAATGAACATTCAATAATTGCTGAATTCACTCCTAAGAGCGAAGATAATTATATTGTAAATTGTAAAATTATGGAAAATAATGAAACTGTATTCGAAATAAAAACTTTTGCTGGTTCTCGTGATGAAGCAAAAAAAATAGTTGATAACTGGAAAAACAATGCAGAGGTTATTTACCCTAAATTGCTAGAAACATTAACTCAAAGTAATTTGCATGTCAATGGGGACGGTTCTAATTGACACACACATTAATATAAAAAAGGAACAAAGTTGACTGATAACTTTGTTCCTTTTTCATATTAAATTTCTTCTTTCATTTTCTTTATTGTATCTCCATAATTATCTGAATTTATTATTCCGCTTCCTGAAACAATTATGTTTGCACCTTTTGTTTTTACATTTTGGACATTGTTTACTTTTATTCCTCCGTCTGCTTCTATATCGATTTCTATATTATTCTCTTCTATATAATTTTTTAGCTCTTCAATTTTATTTAATGTTTCTGGTATTAATGCTTGTCCACCTTTTCCTGGCTCTACAGTCATTATTGTTACCATATGAATATATTTTAGTAAATTATATATTTTAGAAATATCTGTGTTTGGATTTATTGCAATTCCAACTTTAAAATTATTTGATTTTATATAATTTATTAATTCTATAGCTTGTTTTTCATTTTTTATTGCTTCTATATGAAATGTTATTATATTTGGCTCATAATTTAAATATATATCTATATATTTTTTTACATCTTTTACCATTAAATGAATATCAAGTGGTATATTTGATATTGATTTTATGTATTTGCAGTATTCTTCCATTATTTCATTTGTAAAACTTTCTACAAATAATCCATCCATTACATCTATATGAAAATAGTCTGTTTTAGCTGTTTCTAAATTATAGATTGTTTTAATTATTTTATCTTTTGGAACAGTTAATATTGATGTTGCTATTTCTACCATTTTCGTGCCTCCTTTTGTTTTAAATCTAAATATATTTTACAAAATCTTTCATATCTTGCTTGTGCTATATTTCCGTTTTCTACAGCTTCTTTTATTCCGCAATTTTCTTCCTTTATGTGTGTACATCCTATAAATTCACAATCTTTTGAATACTTGTTCAGCTCTGGAAAATATTTGTATAAATCTTCACTTTTTATTTCACTTATATCAAATGTCGAAAATCCAGGTGTATCAGCAATATATGAATTATTATCTAATTTATATAAATATGTATTTGTTGTTGTGTTTTTTCCTCTTTTATTTTTGCTACTTATCATTCCCTCTTTGGTCATTTCATTTGAAAATATACTATTAATTAATGTTGATTTTCCAACACCCGAATTTCCAGAAAAAGCTGTTATATTATTTTTTAACAATTCTTTTAGCTCTTTTATTCCTTCATTTTGTTTTGCAATAGTTTTTATTACTTTATATCCAATATTCGTATATGTGGATTCAATTTGATTTATAAAATCTGCTTTTTCTAAATCTACTTTATTTAAGCAAATTATTGGTGTAATATTATTAAACTCAGCAAAAGCAAGTTGCTTATCTAGCATTAATAAATCTGGCTTTGGCATTTTCATTGATATAACAAAAATAATTTGCGATAAATTAGCCATTTTAGGTCTTTTTATATAATTAGTTCTTTTTAAAATTTCATCAATTACTCCTTCTTGTTTTTGTTCATCTGTTATTGAAATTTTAACATAATCTCCAACTACAGGAGATTCATTTTTTTCTTTTAATTTTCCTCTTGCATTACATTTTATAATAATTTTTGTATCAACATCTTCTACCATATATAAATTCGATATATTACTTATTATTAATCCTTTATTCTGCAAACCTAACCTCCACTTAATATTATTTAAAATGGGTAAGCTTTCGCTCACCCTTTTATTAATCTACATTTAATACTGTATTTTCACTATTTAAATCAATTGTTGCATTTTTTGCTAGTATACCATTTGATGATTCATCTTCATTTGCAATATATACCTTTACTGTTATGTTTCCTTTACCTTCTACAGTTACATTTAATTTTTCTGTATTTCTAGAAACTTTTTGGCTATATACTTTATCAGAACCAACCATTACTGTTATTTTCACATTGTTAGATGCTGTTGTAGTATTATCTTCTTCTTCATCGCTTGATTTTGGAAGATGTCTATTTGCCAAAGCTTTTACATTTATATTAACTGTTCCTTGTTTATTTTTTTCTATTTTATTAACAGTTATTGTTATTGCAGACCCTTCTTCTATAGATGTTCCCGGATCTACACTTTGTTTTAATACAACTCCATCGCTTTTTGATGTGTCTTCATCTTCAACTACATTTACTTCTAATTTTAAATCTGTTAATATTTTTTTAGCTTCTTCACTGCTTTTTCCAATTACAGATGTTACTGTTACTTTTTTAATACCTGTACCAGTACTTACATGTATTTTTATTTTTGTTCCTTTTTGTACCTCTGTATTAGCATCAATTTCCTGACTTATTACATATCCAGCTTCTACCTTTTGGCTTGTTTCTTCAACTTTTTCTACCTCTAATCCAGCTTCAGTTAATGCTGATTCAGCCTTTGAATATTCCATTCCTATAACCTTTGGAACTTTAGTTTGTTCCATTCCTTTACTTATAACAACAGTTACAGTACTTCCTTCTTTTACAGAATAATTATTTATATATTGTGGATCTTGTGAAATTACATGACCCGCTTCTACATCTGCACTGTATTCTTCTTTATATGCGAATTTTAATTTTAATTGCTCAATTCTTTGTTTAGCCTCTTCTTGAGTTAAATTCACTACATTTGGAATTTGTACATCTTTTGGTGATGATGAATTTATTACTGTTAGTGTTATTACTAATGTAGCAACAAATATTAATACAAATAATGCAATTATTGATGCAACTTTAGTTTTTGGATGATTATAAAAAAATGTTGCAATTTTTCCCTTTGGCTTTTCTTCTTCATTATCAGACTTTACATTTCCATTTCTATTATCAGATACATTTACAGTTGGTATCCTTCTTGTAAAACTATCTTCAAAATTACGCTCTTCGACAAATCCACCTTCTGGTCTTTTTAATGCTATATTTAAATCTTTAATCATTTCTGAAGCATTTTGGTATCTTTCATTTGGATCTTTTTTCATCGCTTTTAAAATAATTTGATTTACAGCAAAAGGTATTTCTTTATTTACTTTTATTGGTGGCACTGGCTCTTCTTGCATATGTTTTAAAGCTATTGATACAGGAGTATCTGCATCAAAAGGTACTTTACCTGTTACCATTTCATACATTACAACACCTAGTGAATACAAATCTGATTTTGAATCTGTATATCCACCTCTTGCGTGCTCTGGTGAAAAATAATGTACAGAACCTAATGTTGTACCAAAAGCTGTTATTGTTGAATTTGAAACTGCTTTTGCTATTCCAAAGTCTGTAACTTTTGCCACACCATCTTCAGTAATCATTATATTATGTGGTTTTATATCTCTATGTATTATATTGTTTTTATGAGCCATTTCTAGAGCTGATGCAATTTGTATTGCAATATTTACAGCCCATTTCCATGATAAATGACCATCTTCCTCTATTATTTGTTTTAATGTTTTTCCTTGAATTAATTCCATAACAATATAATATATATTGTATTCTTGCCCAACATCATATACTGAAACTATATTGGGATGTATAAGTCTTGCTGCTGACTGTGCTTCTGCATTAAATCTTTTTATAAATTCTTCATCTGTTGTAAATTCTTCTCGTAATACTTTTACAGCAACATATCTATTTAAAATTTGATCTAATGCTTTATATACAGTTGCCATTCCACCATTACCAATTTTCTCTTGTATCTTATATCTGTTTCCTATAACACTACCTTCTAAATTCATATTTAACACTCTCTCCTTATAATATGATTACAGCTGTAATATTATCATATCCACCCTGCTCATTTGCTTTTTTTACTAATTCTTTACTTGCTTGCTCACTATTTTGTTTAATTATTTCACATATTTTGTCTTCTTTTAACATATTTGTTAATCCATCTGTACACATTAATAGTATGTCACCTTTCATAAAACCTTTAACAAGTACTGTTGGTTCAACAAAAGCTGTACAACCTAATGCCTTTGTTAACATATTCTTTTTAGGATGATTGTATGCCTCTTCTTTTGTAATATTTCCTTCTTTTACTAATTGCTCAACATAGCTGTCATCTACAGTTAATTTTCTGAAAAAATCTTTTCTTAGTCTGTAAACTCTGCTATCACCGATGTGTCCTATATATATTCTATTTGAATATATTAAACATACATCTATTGTTGTTCCCATTCCTACTAATTCTGGTACTTCTTTTGATTTTTCATATACCACCATATTAGCATATTCAATTGCATTTTTTATTAATTCAATTATTTGATCTCTTTCTTTTTTTATTTGATCAAAATTATTTATTATATAATTTTTTGATGATTCTATAGCTAATTTACTTGCTATTTCTCCGCCTTTATAGCCTCCCATACCATCTGCAACTATATATAATTTTATTTTATCATCTTTATCAGATATATAATAACTGTCTTGGTTCATATCCCTAACTTTACCTATATCTGAATTAGCAAAAGCTTCCATAAAACCTCCTATTATAGACATTTTCCTTTATCTTTATTGTGTTTTTAAATTTTTTCTTCTTAATTGTCCACACGCTGCATCAATATCAGAGCCTAGCTCTCTTCTTACTGTTGCAACTATTCCATGTTCATTTAAAAAATCTCTAAATTTTAAGATGTTCTCATTTGTGCTTTTTGAAAATTTACCATTTTCAATTTTATTTATCGGAATAAGATTTACGTGGCATAACATACCTTTTAGTAAATCTACTAATCTTTGTGCATCCTCTAAATTATCATTATTATCTTTTGCCAATGCATATTCAAAAGATATTCTTTTATTTGTTATTTTTATATAATCTTTACATGCTTTCATTAGCTCTTCAATATTATATCTATTGTTTACAGGCATCATACTGCTTCGTTTTTCATCTGTTGTTGCATGTAATGATATTGACAATGTGCATTGTATTTTTTCATTTGCTAAATCATATATACGTGGTACCAATCCGCTTGTTGATATACTTATGTGTCTTGTTCCAATTTCTAGACCTTTTGGATTATTCATTATTTTTATTGCTTTTATTACATTATCGTAATTATCTAGTGGCTCTCCAATTCCCATAAAAACAATATTTGATATTTTATCATTTATATCTTGCTCTACAGCTAAAATTTGCTCTACAATTTCACCAGCAGTTAAATTTCTTACAAATTGAATTCCTGTAGATGCACAGAATTTACATCCCATTTTGCAACCAATTTGTGATGATACACATACTGTTTTTCCGTGATGATATTGCATAAGAACTGTTTCAATTGCATTTCCATCAAGTACATCAAATAAATATTTTTTTGTACCATCTTTTGATTCTTGCTTTTTTAATATATTGTAATTGCACATTGTGTAATTTTCTTTTAGTTTTTCCCTTAGCTCAATTGATAAGTTAGTCATTTCATCAAAACTTTTTACTTTTTCTTTGTATATCCATTTAAATATTTGCTCTGCTCTGAATTTTTTTTCGCCCATATTTATTAGCTCTTCTTGTAATTCATCTAGATTATAATCTTTAATATTTTTCATAAAATTTTCCTTCTCTTCTTTCTGTGAATTTTATATCATATATTTAATAATATTTCAAGTATTAAGAGCCACTAATTAATATTAATTAGTGGCTCTTAATTTTATCCTTTGCAATATTCTTCTATTCGTGTTAATTTTTGATCAAATAATGAATTGTTCATATCATCAATTTCATTATATTCTTGTAATTTTTCAATTTTTTTAATGATTATACTTTGATTTTTTTGAATACTTAAAAGCATTTCTACTTGGTTCAATTGTATTTCATCTAATATACTATATATTTCTTCGATTTTGCTACTTAGGTTTTGTTCATGCATCATAAAATCAGCCCCCTTTGTATAAAACTCGATAGACATATTTTAGCATAAAATGTAGAAAAATGTCAATAAAAATACGAACACATTTTTGTTTTTTGTTATGATTTGTTTTTAAACTTAATTATTTTCATCTCTTTTTATTTCTATATGAACATCATCTAACTGCTCTTTTGTTACAACTGATGGTGCATTCATTAGAACATCTCTTGCTTTTTTATTTTTTGGGAATGCTATTACTTCCCTTATATTTTGTGAATCGGCTATTAGCATTATCATTCTGTCTAATCCAGGTGCCGCTCCAGCATGTGGTGGTGTTCCATATTGGAAAGCTTTGTATAGCGCACCAAAACGTGTTTCTACATCTTTTTCTTCATATCCAGCGATTTCAAATGCTTTTACCATTAGCTCTGGATCATGGTTTCTTACTGCTCCTGAAGCCATTTCATATCCGTTACATACAACATCAAATTGATAAGCAACTATATCTAGTGGATCTTCATTTAATAGAGCTTCCATTCCTCCTTTTGGCATTGAGAATGGATTATGATTGAAATCAATTTTTCCTTCATCTGATAGCTCATACATTGGAAATTCTGTAATTAGGCAGAATTTGTATACATTTTTTTCTAATAAATCTAATCTTTTTCCTAATTCAATTCTTACTCCACCTGCTATTTTTTGTGCTATCTTAAATTCATCTGCAATAAAGAATATTGAATCATTTGGTTTAACCCCTAATTTACTTTCTAGTGTTTCTTTTACATTGTCAGTAATAAATTTAGCAATTCCTCCTGCAACATTATTTTCTTTATCAAATTTAGTCCAAGCTAATCCTTTTGCTCCTAATTCTTCTACTGCAAATTCAGTCATATTGTCAAAAAATTTTCTTCCTTGCTCTGCACCATTTTCTACAACAATTGCTTTTATTGTTTTATCTTTAAATGCGTTAAATTCTGTATCTTTAAATATTTCTGTTGCATCTTGTATTATTAGCGGATTTCTTAAATCTGGTTTATCTATACCATATTTTTCCATAGCTTCTTTGTATGGTATTTGAATAAATGGACCTTCATCAACTTTCCAATTTGTATGTTTTTTAAATGTTGTTATAAATAGCTCTTGTAAAACATTAAATACATCTTCTTGTGTTGCAAAACTCATTTCAAAATCTACTTGATAGAATTCTCCTGGTGCTCTATCTGCTCTTGGATCTTCGTCTCTAAAACAAGGTGCTATTTGGAAATATTTATCAAATCCAGATACCATTAATAATTGTTTAAATTGTTGAGGTGCTTGTGGTAATGCGTAAAATTCTCCTGCATGTAATCTACTTGGTACTAAGTAATCTCTTGCTCCTTCTGGTGATGAGTTAGCAAGTATAGGTGTTTGTATTTCAGAAAAACCAAGTTCATATAATTTTTGTCTTAAAGTTTTCATTACTTGTGAACGAAGCAAAATTATATTGTGAATTCTGTCATTTCTTAAATCTAAAAATCTATATTCTAATCTTAAATCTTCTCTTACTGAATTAATATCAACTTTTTCTGAATTAACTTCAAAAGGAAGTGTTGATTTGCATTTTCCTAATATTTCAATTTTTTGTGCATCTATTTCAATTTCACCTGTTGGTATTTTGTTGTTTTTGTTTGACCTTTCAACAACTGTTCCATGTATACAAATTACACATTCAGTTACTATATCATTGATTTGTTCTTTAAATTTTTCATCATCTGATATAACAATTTGTGTAATTCCATATTGATCTCTTAAATCTATAAATTTCATTGCTCCTAAATTTCTAATTCTTTGTACCCATCCTGATAGACGAACTTCTTGTCCAACATTTTTTATGTTTAGTTGTCCGCAATTGTGTGTTCTGTAAATATTATTCATTTTATCATATCCTTCCCTTTTCTTATAAAACAATGTAGTACAATTATATCAAGAATTTTGTAAAATTCAATGTTATTTAGTGATTTTTATGAAAATCTTTACTTTTGTTTTTATTTATTTTCATATTTCTTTATTAACGTATAAGATTCTCGTTTATACATACAAAAAAATACTAATTTATTAATATCTCATCAAAATTTTATTTATATAATAAATATAATAAAACTCCCTTACAATTAATTATTAATCATAAGGGAGCTGAACACTTTACTGATTAGCAATACAACTTGCCATCTGCATCATTTCATCGATTGCATCAAGCTCAGAATTCATTTTAATTGCCAACATTTGGAAATGCTCTGCAAGCGTAGAGTTGCCAGCTTCATCTAAAATGTTTGACATTCTCTTTAATTTTGATTGTTGCTCCTGCATATCCTCTAACATTGCGTTCATTTCCTTTGACACTTCTATATAAGCGTCTTTCTGCTGTTCGCTAATGCCTTCATTCTGATCTTTCCGCATTGATTGAAAAATTTCTTCCATTATTGACGTGTCCATGATTTGTACCTCCAAAAATTTTTTTATAATGTTTAGATATGTTGAAAACACGAGGTTTTCATAATAAATCATTTGATTTATACTTTACATTATATCATATTTACATAAAAATATCAAATTCTATAAAATCTCATTTTCCTGCTATATTTTATAAAAATTAAACCTTAATTTTTATACAGTATCGAAAAAAGAAGTACTTTTCAATAAATCAAATTATTGAAAAGTACTTCTTTTTATTTTGAATGTTTTCCTTTTGATCTTTTAAATTTGTAATTATCATCTATTGTGTAATCTTCTTGTATTTGGTTATCTAAGTAGTTATCTTGTTGTAAACTTTGTTCTTGTATATCGTTAGTTGTAATTTTGTTATTGCTTTCACTATAAGAACCATATAGACCATCATATGTGTTTTGATTATTGTATGTTTGTTTTGAATTTTCACTATAGTCTGCATACATGTCCTTACTTATGTATGGATTTTCTGGTTCGTTTGTTGATTTATATTCATTATCCATATTAAATTGTGTTGTTGTATCTGTGTTTTGATATGTATTTATTTCTGATTCATCATTTGTATTTTCTTGTAATTGATTAATTTCTTTATATTGATTGTTGCTTTGCATATCATTTTGATTTTCATTTCTAACACTTGTTACATTTTTTGAAGAATAACCATATAGATCTGAATAGTCATCTGCATTGTTGTTATTTGTTGGTTGCTTTTTCTTCTTTCTAGATTTTACTACAATTATTATGATCACAAATATTAGTATTACACCTACTACTATTCCTCCATATATAATCATATCTTTTTTGTTTGTTGTTGCAGTTACATCTGAATCTTTGTTTACCAGTATTTGATATATTACTTTTTCTTTTCCATCTTCTGATGTTACTGTTATTGTTATTGTATTTTCACCTTTTACTAAATTTGTATTTCCTGTTACTTCAACTTTTGCATTTTCAACATTTGCTGTTGCTAATACATCTAATTTTGTAATATTTGGATCTAATACATTAATTTTATATTCATATACATTTGATGAAAATTTTGGACTTAATGTATATCCATTTATTTTTAATGATGATAAACCTAATGTTGTTGCTTCACCTTTTTTTACATTTATTGTGTAGATTCTTGTAGTTCCGTCTTGTGCTGTTACCGTTATTTTTACTGCATTATCACCTGCTACTAATGATTCATTTCCTGTAATTTCTACAGTAGCTTTTTCATCATTTGGAGCTGCTTTTATTTCTAATTTTTCTACATCTGCACCTACATTTAATGTATATGATGTTGTTTCTGGATCAAATTCTGGATCTAAACCTTCTGGTGTTACTTCTAATGTTTTTAATGCTTTATCAGATGCTTTTGATGGCTCTTCTGTTGTTAATAGTGATGTTTTTATATATCCAGTTCCTCCATTATAAGAAACTTTAGACCATCCATTATCACTAATTCCAGTACGAGTAACACTTTCTCCAGCTTTTAATGTACCAATTTTGTCACTATCTGCACTATAGCTTTTACGAATATTTATGTCTCCTGTCGCATATACTTTGTCATTTGCTGATTTGAATGTTGGCTCTGTTGTTGTATCATTGTTATCTTTGTTGTCTTTGTTGTCTTTGTTATCATTTTTTTTGTCATTGTTTTTATCATTATTATCACTACTACTATTTGTTGCTGTTACTGTTACACTTCCACTTATATTTGTTGTTTTATTTGTACTTCCATCAGATACATCTCCACCCAATTTAAATGTATATGTTCCTGCACTACTTGGTGTAAATGATATTCGCTCTTTTTTTGTTATATTATTTCCATCATCACTATTTCCAGCAAAACTTTTTGATGCTGCTCCCGAAATATTCGTATTCCACGCAGCCGCATTCATGGATACAGTTATTGTTACCTTTTCTCCTACTTTTACATTTGTTTTACTTGCTGATATACTAGCACTTGCAGCATAAGTTTCAGAAAAAATTGAAATAGCAATAAATACAAATATGCTTAAAATACTTATTTTAATTAATTTTTTCATATGTTCCTCCTCTTAATTTGATATTGTATATGTTCCTAATAAATGTTTCTTTATTAAAAGTAAATCTCCAGAATTTATTGCACCATCTTTATTTACATCCATTGCCTTTATTATTGATTGATCAGTTATATTTAATGTTTTTAATAAATATTTTTTTAATGCTAATAAATCGCCAGAATTTATCACTCCATCACCATTACAATCACCTGTTTTAACATTATTGTTATTATCATTATTGTTGTTGTCATTACCTTTATCGTTATCGTTTTTATTGTCATCTCCCTTATTATTATCACTTTCGCCATCTTTGTTTAGATATTGGTTAGCAACATATCCTTCTAATCCATCACTTGTAACTATTTTGTCCCAAGTATATCCATTAGCTTGTGCTACATTTTCTTGCATTATTGTTACTGTTGTTCCTTTGCTTAAAGATGTAACAACTCCACTTGATGTTGTTGCTTGTGCTCTTATTCTTACTTTTCCGCTATCACATTTTATTGTTGCAATTTTATATGATGGGTTTGGAGTAGGATTATTTCCTATTTCGGTTAAATATTTATCAGCTATATAACCTTGTGTTCCGTTTGCAAGTTTTACTCTTACCCAGTTAAATCCATTTATATTATTGTATGTGCCTTTTTCTATTATAGTAACTGCTTGACCTGATATTAATGTTGTTACTATTTTTGTATTACTTGTTCCTGGTCCATTTCTTAAGTTTACACTTGTATTTGATACTGCTGAAATGTTTGCATTTGTAACATCTGCAATTTGTGTAATGTAATTTCTTGCAATATATCCTTTTACACCTGAAGATAATACAACTTTATCCCAATAATATCCACTTACTTGTGTTGCACCACATTCAATTCTTAATAATACATCTCCTGTATTTACTTTTGTAAGAACTGTTCCTAATAATGAAGGTGCTGTTCTTACTTTTACATCTGTTCCTGTTACTTTAACATTTTGTGTTATTACACTTGAACCATTTGGTGAACCACACTTTTCAGTAGGCATATTTTCAAATACAGGAATTACAAATGTAAAACTATTATTTAACATACCTAAACTTGAATATGATTTTTTTACTGATGTACTTTCACTTACTGCTGCACTAATATTCCCCATATATTGGTGATAATATAATTTTCCGTCACTATTATCTACATCATATTTTTGTAAATATAAAGTTGATTGACCAACATTTATGTATCCAGATGCAATCCACGCAGCTCCACCTTTTATTGCTGTTTCTGGATCTGTCCAGCCTTTTCTTTTTGCATATCTTAATGCATTAGAAATAACTGCCGCATTTCCACTTCCTGTTGCATTTATATTATAAAAATTATAGTATCCAACATATCCACTATATGTACCTTTTCCTGTTGAGCTTGCTGTACTATTTGATCCTTGCTCTTGCACAATTCTTGATGCTAAATGATATGGACTAATATTAGATGCTTGTGCTGCTTCCATAATTACCTGTGCATATGACTTATTTATTGTTGCTGTTGAGCCATCTGTTTTTGTATATGTTATTTGACTACCTCTCATCCAAGGTGCATTGTTTATTATTTTGTTAACTCCATCTATTGTTTGAGTACTCGAATCATATTTTAAATTTTCAAATTGAAATATGTAATCTTCATTTAACCAGTTACGTGGATCCATATAATATGATACTGCTACTTCTGAAGCACATCTCCATTTTCCTGTATCATAAGCTTTATTTCCACAAGTTGAACAAATCCATGCTCCTGTTTTATCATAATAAACTAAGTTTCTACCATGAGCAGCACTTGTTTCATTTTTTATTACTTGATTCCAATCTAAACCTGTATACAATATTTTAAATTGCCAATTTGGATACTTTGCTTTTAAATTGTCTATTAGTTCTTTATAGCCTGGATAATTGTTTATTTTACTTGAATACCCTTCCGTACTTTGAGCTGCATAAGATTCTTTTATTTGTAAAAAAGTACTTATGCATATATATGTAATAAAAACCATTAACACTACTATACTTATCAGCTTTGTTTTTCTCGACAAAATGTTACCTTTTAACATTTCATTCCCTCCTCTTTTGCATTTTTTTACAAAGTTAGTATATCATTAAAAATTTGTAAAGTAAAGGTCGAAATTGTTAAAATTTTACAAAAAAAAAGAAGTTACTTTTTATTATAAAAATAACTTCTAAAATTAACTTATAAACACATATAATTTCTTTATTAAGCCCAAATTGTTATGCACATATATACAATATATGATAGTAAGAAAACTGAACCTTGTAATCTTGTCATTTCATTTTTCTTGCCAATTATTGGAAATAAGCATAACAATGCTGTTGCAACTATTAGTATTAAAAAATCCATATTGTAACTAACAGAATATTCAATTGGTTTTATTATAGCTGAGACTCCCATAATAAAAATCATATTTAGTATACAAGAGCCAATTATATTTCCAATTGCCATATCTACCTTTCCTTTTGTAGTTGCTACTATTGATGTAATTAGTTCTGGCAAGCTTGTTGCTATAGCAATAATCGTAACACTTACCATTTTTTCACTCATTCCAAGTGTACCTGCAATTTTTGATGCATTATCAACTACGAAATCACCACCAAATTTTAAAAATATGATTCCTAAAATAACATATATTATTGATTTTATTAAATATTTTATTGATTGAGTTTTTATATCTACAATAGCTAAATCCTTACTAATTCCATCAACTGTATCATCAAAGTCTTCACCCTTTTTTGCCATTATTATGCTATACACTATAAAAGCTCCGCAAACTAATAACAAAACAACACCTTCTAATCTATTAATTGTATTTGGTTGACCTTTTAGATTATTGTTTGCTAATGCAAATACCAAAATTGTAATTAAAAAAGTAAATGGACTTTCAAAATATCTTGTTTCTTTTTTAAACTTTAAGTTTTTAATTATTGCGCATATTCCTAAAATTAATAACAAATTAGATAAATTACTACCTATTACATTACCAATTGCCATATCAGAATATCCATTTAATGCTGATGTTACACTTATAAATAATTCTGGCATTGAAGTTCCAATTGACACAATTGTTAATCCTATTACAATTTCTGGAATATGGAATCTTTTAGCAATATTGCTTCCGCCTTTTACTAAAAAATCTGCACCTTTTATTAGTAAAAGGAAACCTATTATTATAAAAATAGTTTGTATGATCATTTTTTGTCTCCTTATTATTTTATACTTTTTATGTTATCTTTATGTGTTTTTTTAAAGACTTATTTACTAATAAGTCTTTAATTTTTATCTTCTATTTGCTTTAGAATCTAATGAATCTAATGTGTCTAATGCTTTCCCTGTTCCTAATGCTACACATGATATGGCATCTTGTGCAATCATTACATTAATTCCTGTTTTTTCTTGTAATAATTTATCTAATCCGTCTACTAAACATCCTCCACCTGTCATATAAATTCCTTTATCACTAATATCTGCTGCAAGTTCTGGTGGTGTCCTTTCTAGTACTGAGTGAACTGCATCTACAATCATTAATGCTGGTTCAATTAGAGCTTCTAACATTTCACTTGAATATACTGTTACAGTTTTTGGCAAACCATCTATTAAATCTCTTCCCCTTATATCCATTTCTGTATCTTGAATTTTTGGGTACACACAACCAATATTTATTTTTAAATCTTCGGCAGTTCTTTCACCAATCATAATATTATGTTTCTTTTTTATATATTTTACAATATATTCGTCAAATTTATCTCCAGCTACTTTTAAAGATGTGCTAACAACAGAGCCTCCTAATGAAATTACAGCTATGTCAGTTGTACCTCCACCTATATCTACTACCATATTTCCACAAGGTTTTGAAATATCAATTCCTGCACCAATTGCTGCAGCTATTGGCTCTTCTATTAAATAAACTTTTCTTGCTCCAGCTTGTGTGGCAGCATCAATTACAGCTTTTTTTTCAACTTCTGTAACCTGTGATGGTATACAAATCATTATTCTTGGTGCAAAAACAAATCTTCCACATACACGACTTATAAAATATTTTAACATTCTTTCGGTTACAGTATAATTAGATATTACACCCTCTCTTAAAGGTCTTGTTGCTACAATATTACCTGGTGTTCTACCTAACATTCTTCTTGCTTCTCTTCCAACGGCTAATACATCATTTGTGTTACTATCTACGGCAACTACTGATGGTTCTCTTAATACGATTCCTTTTCCTTTTACATATGCAATTACAGTAGCTGTTCCTAAATCAATCCCTATGTCTTGCCCCCAACCAAACATTTTTCATCTTTCCTTTCAGGTTTAATGTTACACTTTTATTTCATTTTTGTTACGATTATATTACATATTGTGCAAAATAGCAAATATTTTTTACAAATATTATAAGATTTTATAATTATTAATTATTTTATCCATTTTTTTGTTTTAGATACAAATACATTTCAATAATATTGTAGAAATTTTCTATTAATAAAAAATCATTGAAACTATATTCGTACGTTCAATGATTTTAATTTCTAAATTTTATTTTACTTTTAATTGATTTGTAATGTTTTCTACTTTTGGATCAATATTTATTATATTTAATGAATCTTCATTATTATCAGTTTTTTCTGCATTTTTTTGTTCTTCACTTATAAATGTTATTTTAAATGATGTTACATTATCACATGTAAAATTTATTTTAAAATTCTTCAAATCTCCTGGATTTAATTCATCTATTTGGGCATATTCAGTACCTAAATTAATATTATTGTTTGAAAATAATTCAACTTTCATGTATCTATTTGTTATTTTTTCATTTGTATTATTTACTATTTTTCCTTCTATATGTCCATCATCTTTTGAGGCTTTTGCTGTCATTATTGTAATATTAGCTTCTTTTACATCTATATCATAAGTTTCAATTTTATAATATGATGTTTTTATATATGCATCTATTAATAAGTTACTTACAACATATAAGCCTACAAATAATAGTAGATATATAAAAAAAGTTTTCATTCTACTCATAATACAAATTCTCCTTTATAATTTTCTAAATACACCTGCTACTTTTCCTAATATTTCACAATTACTTACTATTATTGGATCCATTGTGCTATTTTCTGGTTGTAATCTAATATGGTCTGATTCTTTATAAAATGTCTTTACAGTTGCTTCATCACCTATTAATGCTACAACAATTTCTCCATTTCTTGCAACGTTTTGTTTTTTTACTAGAATATAGTCTCCATCTAGTATTCCCGCTTCTATCATACTTTCACCACTTACTGTTAGCATAAAACATTCTGAATTTCCAACAAAATCAATTGGAATTGGAAATGTATCTGATATATTTTCAACTGCAAGTATTGGTGCTCCTGCTGTTATTTTTCCAACTATAGGAACTTCTACCATCTCTTTTGCTGTGTATAAATTTTTACTTTCTTCTTTTACTTCTGGTTTATTTTCGTTACTGTTTTTTGTTCCTTTTAGTAGTCGTAATGTTCTTCCTTTTTGATTTTCTTTTTTTATGTATCCTTTTTGCTCTAATTTTGTTAAATATCCATGAACAGTTGCAGTAGAACTTAATCCTACTGATTTTCCAATCTCTCGTACTGATGGTGGATATCCATTTTCTTTTATTTGTTTTTCAATAAATGCTAAAATATCTTTTTCTCTTTTTCCTAATTCTTCGCTTTTTTTTCTTGGCATATATATATCACCCCTTAAACATACTAAAAAAATGATAACATATATTGGAAAAAAAGTCAAACAAAAGTTTTGTTTTTAATCGTACCATTCAAGCTCCCAACCACAAATATTTACTGTATCGCCTTCTTGAACTCCAGCTTCTTTTAATTTTTGATTTACACCTAAACTATCTAAACATTTTTGGAAATAATACATTGATTCATTATCTTCTAAGTTTACTCTTCTCATTACTCTATCAACTGCTGGACCGTCTACAACAAAAATTCCATCTTCTTTCTTTATTGTGTATCCTTCTTGCTCTTCTTGTAATGTGTATACTTTTTTGTCTTCAACTTCATCATATAATTCTTCTTTTGGAAGTTCTTTTAATACTTGTGATACTCGTTTTAGTAGCTCACTAATTCCTTCTCCAGTTACAGCTGAAATTTTAAATATTTCTATATTGTTTTTTTTAGCTAATTTTTCTAAATCATTATATAAATTTTCATCTTGCATACTATCAATTTTATTTGCAACAATTATTTGTTTTCTTTTACTTAATTTTTCACTATAAGATTTTAGCTCTTCATTTATTGTTTTAAAATCATCTACAGGATTTCTACCTTCTATTCCAGAAACATCAATAACATGTAGTAATAATCTTGTTCTTTCAATATGTCTTAAAAATTGAAGACCTAAACCTGTTCCATTACTTGCACCTTCAATTATTCCAGGAATATCTGCAATTACAAAGCTTTCTCCATAATCATTTTTTACTACACCTAAATTTGGTTCAAGTGTTGTAAAATGATAATCTGCAATTTTTGGAGTTGCAGATGTTGTTTTTGATAAAAATGTAGATTTTCCAACATTGGGAAATCCAATTAATCCTACATCAGCCAATAATTTAAGCTCTAATATAACCTCTTTTTCAATTCCCTTTTCTCCATCTTGTGAAAAACGAGGAGCTTGTCTTGTTGATGTCGCAAAATGACTATTTCCTTTTCCTCCTCTTCCACCTGGTAATATAAGCTCCTTTTGACCTTTATGTGATAAATCGGCTATTATTTTACCTGTTTCGGCATCTTTTATTAAGGTTCCTATTGGAACTTTAACATATAAATCTTCTCCGCTTTTTCCGTATCTTCTTGCACCTTCACCGTTTTTACCATTTTCTGCTTTAAATTTCTTTTTAAATCTAAAATCTACTAATGTGTTTGAGTCTGGATCTACTATAAAGTAGATACTACCTCCTCTTCCACCATCTCCACCATCTGGTCCTCCGGCAGCAACATATTTTTCTCTTCTGAAAGATACTGCACCATTTCCGCCATCACCAGATTTTATTATAATTTTTGCATAATCTGTAAACATATCTATTTGTATGACTTCTTTAGTTACAAGTCATACACTCCCTCCTTTTTTATTTTATTCGAAGTAATTTAATTTCATTGCTTTTTTTACTTTTTTCATTACTTCTTTAGCTGTTTGTTGTGCCTTTTTTGTTCCTTCAATTAATACTTTATCTATAATTTCTGGATGTGCTTCATAATAAGTTCTTTTTGCTCTTATAGGCTCTAACTCATCTATTATATTTTTTATTAATTGTTTTTTACAAGCAACACAACCTCTTTCACCTGCTTTACATTCACTACATACAGTTTTGTAATCTTCATCTTTTGTGAATAATTTATGATAATATGCAACCATACATATATCTGGATTACCTTTATCATCTTTTCTTATTCTAGCAGGATCTGTTAATGCTCCCATAACTTTTCTTGTTATTTCTTCTTCACTGTCTGATAAGTAAATTGCATTACCTAATGATTTACCCATTTTTTCGTTTCCATCTAAACCTTTTATTCTCTTTCCCTCAGATAAAACTTCTTTTGGTTCAACTAAAGTTTCTCCATATATTGAATTAAATTTTCTAACAATTTCTCTACATTGTTCAATTAAAGGTAACTGATCTTCTCCTACTGGAACAAATTCTCCTTCTAGTGCAGTTATGTCTGCAGCTTGACTTACTGGATATCCTAAAAATCCATATGTTACACTTTCTCCGAATAAATCTCTTTTTTGAGCTATTTCTGTTTTTACAGTAGGATTTCTTTGTAATCTTGCTATTGTAACTAAATTTGAATAAAATACTGTAAGTTCTGCAACTTCTGGTATCATTGATTGTACATAAATTGTAGTTTTTTCTGGGTCAATTCCACATGATAAATAATCTATTACTAGCTCTCTTACATTTTTACTTACTTTTTCTGGATTATTAAAATTATCTGTTAAGGCTTGAACATCTGCAATTAATATAAATTGTTCGTACTCGCCTGAATTTTGCAATTCAATTCTCTTTTTTAATGATCCAAAATAATGTCCTATATGTAATCTTCCTGTTGGTCTATCTCCTGTTACTATACGTTTTTTCTTTTCCATAATAAATCTTCCTCTCTTTGTAAAAAATAAAAATAATATATTAACATTAGAAACGCCATCGTCTTCCTACCATATTACTCATTTAATAACTCCTCCAAATAAATTCAAAATTACTATATATTATAATTTATAATGTTATTTTTTTCAAGTATTATAATAAAAATAAAAAAGTCCTTGTTAACTAAAATTTGTTATGTTAAAATGTTTTTGGAATTTTATTCTAAAAATATAGAAAAAGGAGGATTTTGTTATGGAGAATAATACAGAGCCAAATCAAACACAAACACCTAATTCAAGTAGTTTTGATGCAAAAACAACAAGCTGGGTTGCATATTTAACTTGGATTGGTTTTATCATTGCAATTTGTGCTGGTGATAAAGAAGGCGCTAAATTCCACTTAAACCAAGCTTTAGTAATTCTTTTAGCTAATGTTGCAGGTATAATACTTCAATTTATTCCTGTTGTTGGTTGGATTTTAGGAAGCTTATGGAATATTTTCGTATTAGTTTGCTGGATTTTAGGATTAATAGCAGCTATCAACCAAGAAGAAAAAGAAGTTCCACTATTAGGAAAAATAAAAATTTTAAAATAATTACTGTAGCAATTGTTATTTCAAACAATTGCTTTTTATTTGCATATATTTATTTTTTTTGTAAATAATACTAATAATAAATTTTATTATTTACTTTATATTGTTTCAATTGGTTTATGAGTAACCAAAAAACTCAAATATATGCAAGGAGATTATGATTATTATATATATCATAAAAAGTTATTATGGATTTTTTTCAAACTATTGATTGGATGCAAATTTTAAGATGTTTTGTTGTAGGTGGTTTAATTTGTATTATTGGTCAAATATTAATTGATAAAACGAAACTTACCCCTGCTAGAATTTTAGTAACATTCGTTACTGTTGGAGTAATTTTAGGAGCTTGTGGAATTTATAAATATGTTATTGATTTTGCTGGTTGTGGTGCTACAGTCCCATTAACTGGCTTTGGTGCTAATTTAGCTAAAGGCACAATTGAAGCAGTAAAAAATAATGGTTTACTCGGTGCTTTTACTGGTGGCGTTATGGCTTCTGCCGGTGGAATTGCTGCTGCTGTATTTTTTGGATATATTGCTTCTTTAATTGCTAAACCTAAAATAAAAAAACAGTAATACTTTAAATTAAAATCTTGCTGTTCAATTATAAAAAAAGTAATTCACTTATAAATGAATTACTTTTTTTAATTATTAAATATCATAAAAATATGTTGCCTCTAAATCTGCTTCATGCATCATTAGAGCTAATGGATATTTCTTGTATGCAGCTCCTATTGTATTATATAATTCTTTTGGCTCTGTGTAACCCATGTGCCAACGAATACTATATTTTTCTTCTGGAGTTAGCTTTATATATTCTGATATCATCATTACAGATTTTTCTCCATGTCCATATGGTATTGTGTCATCTATTGTATAATATGGAACTTTTTCCCATTCACCTAATGCATTTTTTGCATTTCTATAGTCTACTTTGTAGAAATTTAATTTACATATATCATGTAATAAGCTAACTATTTTTATTGTATCATCTGGAATTTCTAATTTTAAAACATTGTTTTTAGCTTTGTAGTCTAAAATTTCATATACTTTTAAACTATGCTCTACTAATCCACCTTCAAATGACCCGTGAAATCTTGTGCTTGCTGGTGCTGTGAAGAAGTCTGTTTTTTCTAAAAATGATATTAAATCTTCTATTCCAGGTCTGTTTGTACTTTTTAATAATTCAATAAATTTTTCTTTCATTTTGTATCTCTCCTTAAATTTTTAGTTATTATGATTCACTAATTTTTTATTAATTACATTTTATCTGGAACTTCAATTCCTAATAAATTAAGACCTTGCTTCAATACTGTTCCTACCATATTTGTTAAATATAAACGTGCATCTTGTATATCTTTTTGCTCTCCAATTATATGATTTTCTGTGTAAAAAGAGCTAAAACTTTGTGCTAAATCTATTAAATATCTTGAAATTATAGATGGTTCATTTTTATCTGCAGCCATTTTTACAATATCGCCAAATTGGTATAACAATTTTACTACATTCATAGAAGATTCATCTGTTATATTTTTTAAATTAAGCTCTTCATATTTTGGAATATATCCTGCTTTTTCTAATATTCCTTTTGTTCTAACATATATGTATTGAACATATGGGCCTGTTTCTCCATTAAAATTCAACATTAAATCCCAATCAAATATTTCGTCTTTTATTCTATTGTTTGATAGATCATTAAATATTACAGCTCCCAAACCAACTTTTTTAGCAACATCATCTTTATTTTCTAGATTTGGATTTTTCTCTTCTATTATTGATTTTGCTCTTGCAATTGATTCATTCAAAATTTCCTCTAATTTTACTACATTACCTTCTCTTGTTGACATTTTACCTGTTTTTAGTCTTACCATTCCAAATGGAACATGTTCCAAATTCTTTTTATATTTGTCATCCATATCAAGTAATTGTGCAACTTCAAAAATTTGTTTAAAATGTAAATTTTGTTCGTATGCAACAACATATAATATTTTGTCATAGTCATATGTTCTAGCTCTATATAATATTGCAGCTAAATCACGAGTATCATATGTTGTTGAACCATTTGATTTAACAATCATACATGGAGCCATACCTTTATCTTCTAAATCGATAATTTTTGCGCCTTGTGATTCTACTAATTTTCCACTTTTATTTAACATTTCTATTACTTCAGACATTTTATCTGTATAAAAAGCTTCTCCATTAAATGAATCAAATTTTACTCCTAATAAATCATATATTCTATTAAATTCTTTTAAACTAACAGCTCTAAATTTTTCCCATAAATTTTTACAATATGGATCTCCATCTTCTAGCTTTTTAAAATTATTTCTACAATTTTCTAAAATACTTTCATCTTCTTTGCACGCATTTGTTATTCTTATATAGATTTTTGTAAGTTCTTCTATTGGATTTGAATCAATATCATATTCATCTCCCCATCTTTTATAACCTTCTATAAGTTTTCCAAACTGTGTTCCCCAATCTCCTAGGTGATTTACACCAATACATTTATATCCCAAAAATTCATATATTTTATATAATGATGCACCTATTACAGTTGAACGTAAATGCCCTATATGAAAAGGTTTAGCTATATTTGGAGATGAATAATCTATTACAACTTTCTTATTATCTCCAATTTTTGATGAACCAAATTTACCACCTTTTTTACTAAATTCTTCTACAACTTCTTTTACAATACTATCTTTATTTAAATAAAAATTTAAATATCCACCTGCAACTTCAATTTTTTCGATAATATCACTATCATCTAAATCTAATTTTTCTTTTAGCTCTGTTGCAATAATTTGAGGTGCTTTATGCATTTGTTTTGCCAATTTAAAACATGGAAAAGCATAATCACCCATTGTTGTATCTTTAGGTATCTCTATAAATTGATACAATTCTTCTTCTGATAACTCGACATTTTTTGCTATTATTTTTGAAATTTCCTTTTTAAAATCTTTCATATTTTACTCCTTTCTAAAAAACAAAAACACACCTCCAGACTGCTCTAGAGGTGCGTTAGCATGGTACCACTCTATTTGATTTTTGTATTTTTAATACAAAAATCCACTCAAATCTGTAACGTAGATATACGAACTACCATACTTTTATTTCCTGTAGTCACTCACAAGCTCTAATAATTATATAATTATTGTCAAACTCACACCATTTTTCGACTCTCTTTAATAATTTTTTTTATAATTATTTTCTTGATCAACGATTTTTATTAATTATATTGTTATTATATTGCAATATATTAATTTTGTCAATTATTTTTCTTGCATTTTATGTATACTTATGATATAATAATTATATCATTGAGTTTGCTGGTTGAACTCAAAATTTTTAGAAAGGAGGAGTATTTATTATGAATACTCCTAGAGAAACCATCATCAATACAGATATTCTTCTGCGTGTTGAACTGGAGAATGGTGTAAACCATCTCTTTCGCAAGGCTGCCGGTCGAGATCGATTCTACTGGTTTTCCGATGACCAAACGCTGAAGTACAGTGATGGCATTCTTCAGCTGATGATCAGCGGACATGTTGGTGAACATCTGATGTTTGTCTTCCGGAACGCTGAAGGCACATATCTGAACTACACCAACTCCACAATAAAATGTATCAACCGCGAGGAGATCTAGCGCGAGGAGATCTAGCAGCTGAAAAACCTGTTTCTAGAGCAAACATATCGCAAAGATGTGTGCATGGAAACAGGTTCTTTTATTTTATAATATTTCAGTCCATTTATTTTCATTAAAAAGTACATTATATTTCAAATTCAATTTACTTGCAAAAGATTTTATTGCATTACTTACTTTTTTCATGAAATAATATTCTTCAAGCTCTTTTTTATCAATTTTATTATCAGTTTCAAATTTTATTGTTAATTCTCCGTTTTCTATTTTAAAATCAATATTATTTATATATTGTGTCTGTCTCATTCCTATTACTTCTAGGCCTTTTTGGGTTGGTCTTGTACTTTTTAACTCAATTTTATCAGCTAATATTAAAACTAATTGTATTACATTATCAGAATCAAAACCATCACTATGATTTTTAATTGCTTCTAGTACCATATCTCTTTTAGCAAACTTTATATTATTTTCATCAAAATATTGCTCTGCAAACTTATAGCTTTTATATGCATGATTTTCTTTACCATCTATAGCACCTATATCATGTAATATTGCAGCCAATTTTGCTGATTCAATTGTATCTTCATCATAATTTAAATCTGTTAAAATTTTGTTTGTTATATTCATTACATTAACAACATGATCCCAATTATGGTGAGCCCATATTTTGTCATTATTATTTTCGTTCTCATCAATCTGATTATAAATTGATCTTATTTTCTTATCATTAAATACATATTCAAAAAACTTACATGGTCTTAAATCATTGTTAATTTCATGAGTTGGATATACTTTTTTAGTTAATATTTTTTTCAATACTTCAGGTCTTATTGGAGTTTTATCTATATTGTTTAAATCAATCCACTCATATTCAACATTTTTTTCTGTATCACCTTCTATATTTTTTATTGTTTCTAAAGTTTTTTTATCCTTCTCATCTATAAACTCAGCTTTATGAACAAATGTAATCTCATGGTACTTTTTGTTATTTGCTTCAAAAAAGTTTTCTATTGTTGCTATATATCCTGTAAGCTCGATATCTTTTCCTGTTTCTTCTTTAAATTCTCGTTTTACTGTATCTTCTGAATTTTCTCCAATTTTAATTCTTCCTCCAACTAAGGCATAATATGGATCTTTTACATTGTGATGTAATAATATTTTATTATTATGTATTATAATTGCAGTTGCTCTACAATTTAATCTCCATTCTCCAATATCAATTGTTAAATCTTTCATAATTTCAATCTCCTTTCAATACATTTTTACTATAATTATACTTTATAAGTTTATTATATCAAATTCCTTTGCCAATCAAGTCTGTCATCTCACCATCATATAAGATATCTAATTTGCTCATGGCTCTTGTTATTGTTACATATAATAATTTTATATCTAAACTATTATTTGTATACTTCACATTATTTGCATTTGAAATAATAACACAGTCAAATTCCAAACCTTTTGCCAAATATGATGGAACAACTGATATTCCAGAATTATATTCCGAATCTTTTCCCCTTATGAGTTTTACATCTGATCTCAGCTTACAAATTTCTCTTTCAATCATTTCGCATTCTTTCATATCTTTTCCTATAATTGCTATTGACTTATATCCATTATCTAAATGCTCATTTATTTTCTCATTTATAGATTCAATTAAATCCTTTCTGTTTTCGACCTTTTTTATACTTATTGAATTTTTTCTGTCTATAACTGGATCACCTAACACAATATACTCTTTTTCATATTCAGGTAATTTATTAATTACTATATTGGCAATGTCCATTATCTCTTTTGTTGTTCTGTATGTCTTATTTAGTGTTGTGTATACAGTTTTTACATTATTAAATTCCACATCTATAAATCTCTTCCAGTTTTCAATACCTCTATAATAATGAACCCCCTGTGCTATATCTCCTAATATTGTCATTGAATTACTGTTTAAAATCGTTTTTAATACATCAAATTGAAATTCACCATAATCTTGTGCTTCATCTATAACAACATGCTTTATTTTACATTTATCTTTTATTCCGAAAACTTTAAATTGTATATACATTATAGGAGCTAAATCTTCGAATGATACTTCGTTTTTCTTTAAATTTGATAGCGTATTTTCTTTTAAATACTGCATTACTTCATTTGAATTTTGCAAATATGAATCTATAAATTCTTTATAATATTGTACACAATCTTTTTTAGGTATTTGATTTAAATAATTTTTTACAATTTTTTTATATCCCTTTTCTACATTCTTTATTTCTTTATCATATTCATCATAAACTTTTATACGCTCTTCTTGTACTAAATTTTCTATGGCTTTAGTTCGCTCTTTTCTCAAGTTTTCTGCTATTTCTGTAGATTTTCTTTTAAATTCGGATATTAAATTTTTTTCAATTTCATGTATTCGATTGTCAAAATTATACATTTTGTATGTATGTTTAAATAAATAATCTATATCATTGTATTTCATTATTGTATAATCTTTATAACAGAAATCATTTTTAGGAATATAATTATTTTCTATATCAGCTAAATACTCATCAATAATTTTTTTGAAATTTATTGATGATTTAAATTTAGCTTCTTTTATCATAATATCAATTTTACCCTTATTTATGTCATCAAATTCTTTATTTACAATTATAACTAACTTTTCATTATTATCTGAAATTTTTAATTTTTTTCCAATTACATCATAAGCAAAATCTTCAAAAGTACATTGTCTTACATCATTTACACCTAAATCAGGAAGAATATTTGAAATATAATTTAAAAAGAATTTTGTTGGAGCTATTATCATAAATTCGTCTGGCTTAAATTCTTTCTCATAATTATAAATTAAATATGCAATTCTATGAAGAGCAATTGTTGTTTTTCCGCTTCCTGCTACTCCCTGTACAATAAGTGGTGAATTTATATCAGCTCTAATTATTCTATTTTGTTCATCTTGTATAGTTGCAACTATATTTTTTAATCTATCATCTGCTTTTTCTTCAAGTGCATTTTGTAGTAACTCGTCATTACCAGTAACATTAATATCAACATACTTTTTCAATTTTCGTTTTTCTATAATATACTGTCTTTTTAATAATATTTCACCTTTTATTTTATTACCTAAACATTCATATTCTGCTTTACCAATTTTTCCTTCATAATACAAGTTTGATATTGGAGCTCTCCAATCCACTATTATTGGCTCTGCTGTTTTACTATCTAAAATAGAAATTTTTCCAATATATAGTTTTTCCATTTTTCTTGCATCTTCTTTAAAATCCATTCTAGCAAAATACGGAACATCTTTTATTTTCTTTATATCTTCTAATTTTTTTACTTTTGCAAATAAAACCTCGCCCTTTGCCATATCTTCTAAGGAATAGTTCATATCTGCATTTTTTAAATCTTCTTCAATTATATTTTCTTCTTCTGTAATTTTTTCATTTATTTCTTCTAATTTATCTTGCTCTTCTTTAAATATTTGCTCTTCCATATTAAAACCTCCATTTATTATTGTTAAATGAACAGACTTTAATTTACATGCTTAAAGTCGTTCATTTTTCTATTTATTTAAATCATTTGTTTTAATATGTTTTCCGCTTTTTTATAAAACTCTTCTTTATTTTCAATTAAGTCTTGTAATTCTTTTAAATATCTTTCATATTTATCATCTTTTACATAATATTTGTTAACTGCATAACCATTTTTGCCAAACTTTTTTTCAGCATGATCATATGCCCTATCAATTTGCTCTTTATATGTAAAATCTTTGTAATGTTCAAATCCAAATGCTAAAGTTCTTTCCAAAAAAGTTGTTACATTTGTATTTTTATCTGCAGATGCCAATATTTTTCCATATATATTTCTAGGTACATTTTTATTAGATGATCTATGATCTTCAATTGCTTCTTTTATAATTTGTTTCTGATCTCTTGTGAAAAATTTGTCCAGATTTTCATCATTCCACATCCAATTTGCAGATATTATTTCATGTGTTTTTCTATCTATATGATCTCCTATATCATGATATGATACTGCTGTAAATAACATATTGTAATCTAATCCTTCGTATTGTTTTGAAATTTCAAATGCTCTTTGTAGTACATATTTTATATGATTTATATCATGAGATTTTCCATTTAAATCATATACTTTAAAAACATTTTCTTTAATATACTTTAGTAATTCATTGTTAATTAAATTTTCGTCCATAACACTCCTCCGATAAAAAATTTTAAGCTTAATTATTTTTCATATTCCCCCTTTACACTTATATTTGACCAATCTCCATTAGCCTTTTTAAGACGCAAAAAAACCAAGTAATTACATACTTGGTATCTATATGATTTTTAGCTTTTATTTTGTGTGTCAGTCTAAATTTTGCAATACTTAAAAATGATAACATAATCATATAAATACTGAAAAAGTAGAGTTTGACTACTGTGTTCGGAATGGTTACAGGTATCCCTCTAAATTCACGACATCTATATTATCACCTTTAAATATGGTTTGTCAATGTTTTATTGACAATTTCATTGAATTATTATCTTTAAATCCAACTTTATGATATACTTTTACAGCTTCTGGGTTACTTGTTTTTAGCTCTAAAATTCCTATATTTTTGTCTTTGGAAAACTTTATTACTTCTCTTAATAAATGTAATCCCCATTTTTCTATATTCTTCTCTTGTATATACACCACATACATATCCTCGTTCCACTAATTCTTCCTTATGCAATGGCATATATTTTACAAGTTGTATTCCACACATTGATACTAATTTATTATCAAGCTCTTTTACCAAAAAAATATATATTTTTATTCAAATTTTCTAATAAAAATTTTTTTGTATTATTATAGAATTTTTCATCATCAATTTTATAATTTTTTTTAAATAATTCTTTTTGTTGTAAGATTCTTAATTCTGCAATTTGGTCTATATCTTCTATTTCTGCTAATCTATACATATCTTTTGTATCTCCTTTTTTTATTTATATAAAAATTTTGGCTCTATGTTTATTTTTCGTCAATATTTAATTTTTTATCTAATAAAATTTGTTCTTGTTATTGTTTCATTTTTTGGTAGTTCAATTCCAGCTTTTTTTCCTGCATTAATACACTTTAAAAGCCATGCCATATTATTTGCAAGTGTTCTCATTGTTTGCATACCTTCTAAGTCTTGTTCTACTTCCTCAGGTTTATTTCCATGTACCATATTCCAATATTGAGATGTTACAATTGGCATATTATTCATTGAAAAATATTTATTTAGCATATCAAATGTTGATGACGCTCCACCTCTTCTGCATGACACAATTCCAGCTGATGGTTTATTTTTAAATAAATTGCTTCTTCCATAAAAAGCTCTATCCATAAAAGATGTAATCATTCCACTTGCTGAAGCAAAATGTACAGGTGTGCCAAATATAAAACCATCTGCTTCTTCCACTTTATCTAAAAATTCATTTACTTTATCATTAATAAAGCATTTTCCTGTTTTTAAACATGAACCACATCCTAAACATCCAGAAATTGGTTTATTTCCAAGCCAAAATATTTCAGTTTCTATATCTTGATTATTTAATGTATTTTCTATTTCTTTAAGAGCTGTATATGTACATCCTTTTTCGTGTGGACTTCCATTTACTAAAATAACTTTCATATTAAAATCATCCTTTCTATGTAATGCTACAAATTTATTATATTCATTTTTTTGCTCTTTATAATTATTTTTAATACAATTAATACCTCTTAAAACTTAAGAGGTATTTTGTGTTTTGTATTTTTATTTTGTTGTTTTATCAAAATATCTTTTTAATAATTCTAATCCTGTTATTATAACTCCACCTAATATAAATGTAATAATATTGAATGTTGAAAATGTCATTGCTGGTTGTGGTATATCTAATGTTGTTGCTCCCATAACAATAGAATATAATGAACCTAACATCATTCCTAATATTGTGTATACTGTTTGTGAACGGAATTTTTCTAGACACATTCTTATTAATTTTGTAAATGTTACTATTCCTGCAATCATACCTAATCCAAATATTATTAATACAGGCATTGCTGAAAAATCAAGTGATATAAAAGCTTTTACTTTTTCCATAATTGGTATGTATAAACCAAATATTAATAATAATGTTGATCCAGATATTCCTGGTAATATCATTGCTGATATTGCAATCATTGCAGCTATAAATATATAAATTATTGTACCTGCATTTAATACATTAACATCAATGCTTTTTCCTGCATGTGAGTTAAAAATTGTTATTGCTACTACTAATGCGATTCCTAATAACGTAAATACTAAGTTTTTATATTTTCCTTTTACAACATCTTTTTCTTCTTTAATTACTACTGGTATAGCAAAAATTATGAATCCTATAAATAAAGAGCTCATTGCATATATTTTGCTATTAAATAAGCTTGATAAAATGCTTGCTGCAAGTAAAAATCCAATTATCCAGCCACATCCTATTTTTACTAAAAATCTTAGTGCAGTCTTTTTTTGTTCCATTTTTCCTCTGAATAAATCGTCTAATGAACCTATGAATTTGTCGTAAAATCCTAGTAAGAATGCTATTGTTCCTCCAGATACACCAGGTACGCTGTCTGCTAGTGCCATACAAAATCCGTTAATTAGATTCATTATGATATCTTTTAGTTTCTTCATTTTTTTATTCTCTCCTTTTTGTATTTTTATAATATTCACATTATTCCATAAATGCTTTGTAAAGTCAAATAAAATTTTATATTTTAAATTCCTGTTTCGTACATAGAATAATATTTACCTTTTTTGGCTAGTAGCTGTTCGTGTGTTCCTTCTTCTATTATATTTCCGTTTTCTATGAATATTATTTTGTCTGCATTTTTTATTGTTGATAGTCGGTGTGCTATTATAAATGATGTTGAATTTTTTATTAGTTTGTTAAAAGCATTACTTATTTTGTTTTCTGTTACTATGTCTATATTGCTTGTTGCTTCATCTAATATTATTATTGGTGGTTTGGTTAACATTACTCTTGCTATGTTTATTAGTTGAATTTCTCCCGGTGATAGCATATTTTGATTTTTTATATATGTGTTGTACCCTTCTGGTAATCTTTCTATAAATTCGTGTGCATATGCCATTTTTGCTGCTTGTTTTATTTCTTCATCTGTTGCATTTGGTGATCCGTATGATATATTTTCTTTTATTGTTCCTGTAAATAATTTTGTATCTTGAAGTACTATTCCTATATTTTTTCGTAAAAATTCTTTTGATATATTTTGTATATTTACACCATCTATTGTTATTTCGCCACTATTTATTTCATAAAATCTCATTAATAAATTTACAATTGTTGTCTTTCCAGCTCCAGTTTTTCCTACTATTGCAATATTTTGTTTTGGATTGGCTATTAAATTAAATTTTTCTATAAATTTTTTGTTATTGACATATGAAAAATATACATTTTTAAATTCTACTCTGCCTTCTATTTTATCTAACTGTACTATTTTAGAATTTTGTGGCTCTTCTTTTTCATTTAAATAATCAAATATTCTTTTTGCAGATGCTATTGCAGTTTGTATTTCTGATATTATTGATGTAATTTCATTAAATGGCCTTGTAAATACATTTGTGTATACTAAAAATGTTGTTAAATTTCCAATCGAAAAATGTGCACCTGCTGTACTTTTTATTATCATTATTCCAGATATTGCAACTACAATATATGCTAAATTAGATACAAATCTTGTACTTGGATTTGTAAGTGATGAATAAAATTGTGATTTTATTCCTACATTTTTTAAACTTTCATTTTTATTTTTAAAATTGTTTTCAAAGTACTGTTCACTATTAAAATTTTTTATTGTCTTAAATCCAGTTAAAGCCTCTTCTGTATATCCATTTATATCTGATATTTTTTCTGCTCTTTTTGAAAATAACTTTGTGGTGTTTCTTCCTACAAATCTTGAAATAATATACATTATCGGAGCAATACAAATTAAAATAACTGTCATTACCTTATTTATTTTTATCATTATAATTATAGAAATTATAACCGTAATAATTCCCATTGTTATTTTTGATACAGATTGAATTAATCCATTTGAAACATTTTCTACATCAACAGTAAATCTATTTAGTGTATCTCCATATGGATTTTTGTCTAAATATTTTAATGTTAATTTATTTGTTTTTTTAAATAAATCTGCTCTTAGAGCTTTAGATGTTTTTGTGGCAAATTTTATAAGAGCTTTATTTAATAGTAAATTTGAAATGAATAAAACAACATATATTAACAATAATTTTATTATTTCTGTAATTAAATTTTCTTTTATAAATGGAATCGTACTGTCAATAGTTTTTCCTATATAAATTGGTGCTAATATTGTCATTATACTACTTAAAATTGAAAATATAGTAATGATAATTATTGAATATTTACAATTTTTTATATATTTTCTAAAATTTTTCATAATATTACCTTTCATCTTGTATTCTTGCGTCAAGGGTTGTCAATGGGGACGGTTCTGATTGACAACCACTGCCCTCTCGCTGATATGATTTTTTTATCTTTTTTGTAGTTGAAATATTTGCTTATATATTTTTGATTCATTTAGTAATTGATCTGGTGTTCCTATGTTTTCTATGTTTCCGTTGTCTAGGACTATTACTTTGTCACATTTTGATATTGTAGAGATTCTTTGTGATGCGATTAATAGTGTTATTTTGTTTTCGTTGATGTAATTGAATATGTTATTTAGTACATTGGATTCTGTTTTATAATCTAATGCGTTTGTTACATCATCTAACATTAATATTTGGGGATTTCCGTGTGAATGCTCTTGCTAGTGATATTCTTTGTTTTTGTCCACCTGATAGGTTGTTGGCGTTATTTTCTAGTTTGGTATTTTCTTTTTCTTTTAAATTTTGTACAAATTCGTAGCTTTCTGAATGTTTAAGTGCTTTTTGTATATCTTTTTTAGGTACATTTTTTCCCATTTTTATGTTTTCTTCTATTGTTGTGTTGTAGAAATTTGGTTTTTGCTCTATTAATTTTACTATTGATTTTATTTGTTCATTTGTGTATTCATTTATATTTGTTCCTAGTATGTTTAACTCTCCTTGGCTTATTTTGTAGCTTCTATTTATTAGTTGTAATATTGTTGATTTTCCGGATCCTGTTAATCCTATTATTCCTATTTTTTCGCCTTTTTTTATTTGTAGATTTATATTTTTCAAAAATGTTTTGTTTTTATCATATTCAAAATTTACATTTTTAAATTCAATTGCAATATCAGTATTTTTTATTTTAATATTTTTTTCTTCATCATCTTTTTCTGGTGTTTCTTGTAATATTTCTTTTATTCTTTTATATGATACAAAACTTTTTGTATATATTGTTATTAAATTTGACAATACTATTACTGCTAATATCATTTGTGATATATAGTCTATTATTGCTATTAAATTCCCTTGTGGCATGTAATTGTTGCTTATTTTTATTCCTCCAATATACAAAACTAGTACTATTGTAAAATCAAGTATTACAACAGATACTGGATTCAATAGATTTGAAAATATATTGGCTTTTTGTGATAATTTGTAATTTTCATTATTTGATTTTTGAAATTTTTGCTCTTCTAATTTTTCTGTTCCAAAACTTTTTACAAGTCTTATATTTAATAAATTTTCTTTTACTTTTAATGCAATTTCATCTAATTTTGTATTCGCTTTTTGTTGATATTTTGAAGCTTTTTTTATTATTACATATATACAAACTGCAAGAATTACTGTTGATACAAAAAGTATTTTCGAAATTGTACTATCAAGTACATAAACCATTATTAAAGACCCTATAAATATAAATGGAACTCTTATTACTAATCTTATAAACATTGCTACTGCTACTTCTAAGTTTAAAATATCGTTTGTTATTCTATTTACAATTGCTGATGTTCCATATTTTTCTATTTGTTTATTGGATAATTTTAAAACATGTGAAAATAATTTATTTCTTAGCTCTGTTCCAAATCCTTGAGATGTTTTTGCTGCAATGTATTGTGCAATTACTGCACATGCTAGTCCAATTATTATTAATACAAGCATTATTCCTGTGTATTTTATAATTGTGCTTGTGTTGGTATTTGACAAATTATTTATTATTTGTGCTATTATAAATGGTAAAAATACTTCTATTATTGCTTCTATTAACTTGAATATTGGCCCTATTATAAAATCTTTTTTATATTTTGATAAAAATTTTAACATAATTAATCCTTTTTATTTTATTTAGATTTTTTGGAATATCTATAACCGTTTCAATTATATTATTGTGGTCATTTTTTTTCAATATTAAACTCGTCTTTATTGTGATAATATATGTTTTATAAAATATAAAAAATTTTTTTATTTTAGAATATTTTTTTTATATTAGCATATAATATTATTGTAAGGTTAATATTAGTTTGACTAAGAGTATTACGAGTTTGAACAGATCAGATTTTTAATATTCGAGCAAAGATTATTACTAGCTTATTAAAAATAGGTTATTACTAGTCGGCGATGAGAAAGATATGTTTGCTAAATTTATTTAGTATATGTATTTTTCAAAGTTGTGAGTATTCTTGTTTAAACTAATAATCATTTTTAGTCCCTTTGGGATGAATATGGTTGTTATATGGGCATTAGTATTCTAGCGAATGATTGATATATTTATCGATGAAATTTAGTTATGTAGTAATATGTATTAGATTTTTGGTTTAGGTATATTGGTTTTAGCCGAAGATTAATACTAGCTTTACATGATAATAGCATATGGATTTTTTCCATATGCTATTATTTTTGTAATTGTGCTTATGGTAAGGCCGGATATGTGAATATATATATTCACATATCCTACTCTACAGATTTATTTGAGTTAACAATTAATTGCATAAAAAAGATTTTTTTATTTTTTTATATTTTTATTTTTTTGAATATATTTGCTATTAGTAGTGATACTATGTATACTGCTACTATGCATGCTCCTGTTGGTAGGTTTAGATAGTATGAAATTAGTATTCCGAATATGAAACAAATTACTGATATTAGTACTGATAGGATTACCATATTTTTGAAGCTGTTTGTTAATTTCCTTGCTATTATTGCTGGAAATACTATTAAGCTTGATATTAGTAAGGTTCCCATCATTCTCATTCCTAGTACAACTACTATTGCTGTTATTAGTGATATTAAAAATTGGTAGAATGTTACATTTATTCCGCAGACTTTGGCGTATTTTTCGTCGAATGTTATCATGAATAATCTGTTGTAGAAAAATGCATACATTGCTATTAATAGTATTGATAATATTATGCTTATTATTACATCATTTGTTGTCATTGATAATACGCTTCCGAACATGTAATTGTACACATCAATGTTAAAGCCTTTTGATATTGAGGTTATTATTACCCCAAATGCTAATGCTGCGGTTGATACTAGAGCTATTGTTACATCTCCTGAGGCTCCTTTTTTTTGGCTTATTAATAGTATTATGAATGATGCTATTATTACTATTGGAATTGCTACAGACATTTCTGGTAGATTAAATACTAATGCTAATGATAGTGCTGCAAATCCTACTTCTCCTAGACCATGTCCTATCATTGAATAATTTTTTAATACTAGTATTACTCCAATTAATGCTGCACAAAATGATATTGCTATTCCACAAATTATTGCTCTTTGCATGAATGGATAATTTAATAATTCTATTATTGTATTCATCTTTATTCTGTATGATATTTATATATCATACACTCCTTTCTATCTTAATTTTTTTATCTATTTTTAGTTGTTTTATATTAGATATTTAATTTTTTATTCAATCATTAAAGACCTTTCCAGTCACTTATTTTTCCATCGAATTTTAATGTTGTTGCTAAACATATTACTCGTACATCCATTGTTTTTATTTCTTCTAGGTCGTGTGTTGCCATTATTATTGTTGTGCCTTGCTCTTTGTGAAGTTTTCCTAATATTGTGTATAGCTCTTTTGTTATATTTATGTCTAATCCACTGCATGGTTCGTCTAATATTATTAGCTCTGGCTCTCTTATTATTGTTCTTGCTAACATTACTCTTTGTCTTTGTCCACCTGATAATTCACCTATTTGTTTGTTTACTAAATTTTTTATTTCTAATGTATCACAAACTTTATCAAATAATTGCCAGTCTTTTTTGGTGTAAAATGGAAGTTTTTTGTGTTTTTGTACACCAGTCATTATTATCTCTTTTGCGGTTGCAGGGAAGTCTAAATCTTTCATATTATTTTGTGCTAGATATGATATTTTATCATTATCTATATTTTTAATTATTTCTCCAGAATCTTTTTTATGAAGACCTACTATTGTTTTTATTAATGTACTTTTACCTGAACCATTTTCACCAACTAAGCATATGTAGTCGCCTTTTTTTACATCTATATTTATATCTTTTATTGCTTCATGACCTTCATATGATGCCGATAAATTTTTTATTTCTAATATATTCATTTAGCTATTCTCCTTTTTATGGTTATTTATAATTAAAATTTCTCTTTAATATGTCCCTTTTTCCCAAAAATTGGAAAAGAGAACCGTATCCTTATGACAAAGCTTGTTTTAGGTTTTGCAAATTTTTTTTCATTAGCGATATATATGTTTCACCATTATTTATTTCTTCTTGTGATGCATTGTGTATTGTGTGAAATACAAGTTTTGTTGCTCCTGTTTCTTTTGATATTGTGTCTGCAATTTTTCCTGCTGATAGCTCTTGATAAAAAATTACATTTATGTTGTTTTCTTTCATGTAGTCTATAACTTCTTTTACTTTTGTTACACTTGGCTCTGAATTTTCTCCACATGAATCATATGCACTTACATATTGCGAGTTATATCTTTGTATGAAATATGCGTATGCAAATGTTCCGCCAAATGCGATTTTATTTTTTTTCGATTCCTTTATTGTTGTTTCTATTTCGTTATCCAAATTTGTTAATTGTTTTATATAGTTTTCAGCATTTTGTTGATAATATTCTTTATTTTGTGGATCTATATTACATAGCTCTTCTTCTATATTTTTTACCATACCTATTGCATTTTGTGGATTTAACCAAATATGAGGATCATATTCGTTGTGATGACTATTATCATGTTCTTCTTCATTAATGTCTGTTGTATTATGCTCTTCTTCAAATTGCTCTTCATTTATTAAATTTATGTTTTTTGATGCATCTAATACCTTGGTATCAGATGTTATACTATTTGCAATTTTATCAGACCATGGTTCCATATATTTACCTGTATATATGTATAAATCAGCTTTATTAACATTTATTATATCTTGTGGGGTTGGCTCATATGTATGAGTTTCTGTTCCTGGTGTAAGTAGTAATGATACCTCTACTTTATCTCCGCCTATTTGTTTAGCGAAATCATATTGTGGAAACAATGTTGCAATTATTTTTATTTTTTCTTCACTTTGACTTTGATTATTTGTCTTACTAATTCCAATTATTACCAAAGAAAAAACTAATATTATCGTAATTAAAAATACTATACCTTTTTTCATTTAAATTTCAGTCCCTTCACATTTATAAATTAATATATTTTTATTTAATTTAAATTTTATATCATTTATTATTCATACATTTATCACAGGTACCATATAATATTGTTTTACATACATCTATTTTAAAATTATGATTTTTTAATATATGCTCCTGAATTGAATTAATTTCATGACAATCTAAATGAAGTAAATTCCCACATTTTATACATTTCATATGATAATGATTTGCACAATCTTCTTGATTATCTATATATTGAAAACATGCACTTTTTCCCTCTTCATTAATATACTTTCTTATTACATTTTCTTCAATTAAATTATCAATACATCTATATATTGTTGATTTTCCTATTGGATTTTCAGTTTTTTTAAAATAATTTATTATTTCATCTGCAGTTATATGTTGTTTTGAATTATTTTTTAAATATTCTAATATTCGTGCTCTTTGTTTTGTTTTATATTTAAATATTTTTTCCATATATAATTTACTTCCCTTCTTATAAATACACGATTATCAAAATTTTTCAATTTGAAACTAAGTTTCATTTTAGCATTTTTATAAATTAATGTCAACAAAAATAACCTCAAAAACCAAATACAAATTTGATTTTTGAGGTCTATTTATAAAAATTATTTTATTCTACTTCTCTTTCTAAATACTATAGCTGCTATAAATAATGTTGCTATTACTAATATTGCTATTGTTTCAACTGAACTTTCACCTGTTGCTGGTACTGCTTCATTTGCTGATGAACTTGTATTTTGTGTTGTAGCTCCTCCTGTTTTAGAGTTTCCTTGACTACCACCATTATTTGCTGTTCCGCTATTGTTTACATTTCCACTATTATTTGTATTATCAACAACTTCTACTTGCTTTTCAATTACTTCTATAGAAGTTGTTGCTTGTGCATCTTGGTTTGATGTTGATGTTGCAATTACTATTGCTTTACCTTTTGCAACAGCTTGAATTGTCGCTTTAGTTGTGTCTGAGCTCACTATTTTAGCAACTCCTTCGCTTCCAATCATCCAAGTTACTGGTTTATCTGATGTTATTGTAAATGTATATCCCTCTGGTACTGTTATACTTGCTGGTGTTAATACTGGTTTTGAAGTATCACCATTGTCAACTTCATTTACAGTAACTTTTATAGTTGCACTTTTACCTGTTGGAGTTGTAACAGTTATATTTGCTGTTCCCTTTGCTACACCTGTTATAGTACCATTATTATCAACTATAGCAACTGATTCATTATCTGATTTCCATGTACAATTTCCTGATATAGAACTTTTATTTTCTATAGTTACTGTTGTAGATTTACCAACATCTATTTGCACACCTGTTGGTACAAGTGGGGTTGGATCTGGTTTTGGATCTGGTTTTGGATCTGGTGTTGGATCCGGTGTTGGATCTGGAGTTGGATCCGGTGTTGGATCTGGTGTTGGATCTGGTTGACTATTATCAGTTACTTTTACACTAACTGTTTTTTTCACATTTACAGTTTCATTTGATAATATAACTGTTGTTTCTCCAGCTTTAATTCCTGTTATTTTACAAGTTTTTGTTGCTTCATCAACAGTAATAGTAGCAACATTTTGATCTGTACATGACCATGTATAGCCATCCATATTTGCATTATTTGTTATTGTCACATCTGCACTATCACCAACTTTTAGACCTACTGTATATGTACTTAATTCTGGTTCTATTGTTTCTTCTTGCTTTTCTTTTATATTAATACTTATTTTAGAAATATCACTATATTTAACATTTTCCTCATCTGCATTTTGGTTAGCCTTAACTATTATCTGAGTTTCATTTTCTGTTCCACTTGGTCTTATCTCTGTTGCCTCAGTCGTTGCTTGTTTTGCGTAAAAATTAAGTGTGATATTGCTTGTCATTTTAGACTCATCCTTATTTTGATTATATTGAATATTTAAAAAATTGTCATCTGGATGATCTGTTACTATCAACGACTTATCATTTTCTTCATCTGAATTGCAACTTTTATACTCTAGATAATTATTGTCATAATTTAAAATCAATCCATTAATAAGAAATAATTTTGCACCACTACCACTTATTGTTACCTGTATATTATCGTCTTTAGTAACTTCTGTCTGTGCTGTTGACAAAGAAACACCAGCTGCATTGGTACTGTTACTTATTATCATTCCCACCACTAGTCCTATCATTAATACTATAGTTACTAGTTTCCATGTTTTTTTCATAATTTTTTCCTCCTCTGTATATTAATAAACTAATATATTTTTTCATATGTCTTTATCTAATTTATATTTTATATCTTCTGTTTGTTTTTTTCAATAATATAATAAAAATGTAATACTCTTTTAATATTTTTGTAATATTTTTGTAATATTTTGTTTGCTATTGTTATAAAATAATTTTTTTCAAAAAAAAACTATTCAAATTTTATATTTGAATAGTTTTAAATTATTTATTAAATATTATTGTATTATATACTTGTTTCTGTTATTTTTGTACATACACCTTTTTTATTAAAAGTTAATGTACTTAAATTTATACTTTCTTCGTCTCCTTTTGGATCACTTATATTACTATGTGTACTAACTACAGATTTTACTGTCTGTTTATCTGTTTTTCCATTTCGTACAACATCAAATTCTAAGCTTTCACTTACAGACACTTTCACATAATTCTCTGATGGCTTATATAATGAATTATTTGTTGTACTATCTTTTACAATATATTTTTTTGTTTTAGAATCATATTTTATATATAATTTTTTTGCTTTTTCATCTGATGATTTTAATTTTATATTATTTGACTCTATTTTATCCTTACTATATTCTACACCTAATATTTCAATTGTTGATTTTCCTGATTTTAAATTTTTATATTCCTCACTAGTTATTCGACATTCTTCATATATTAGGCCTTTAATTTCGTATACTCCATCACTTTCTTCGCTTATATCTTTTATAAATAATTTTTCACCATTTGAAAACTTTTTGCTGGTTAGCTCTGTATATTCTATATTTTCTTCCTGATTTGTTTCCTCTGGTGTTGCATCTGATTCTCCTTCTGCTGATGTTGCTACTTGTGTTTGTGTATTATTAGATTTTTTTAACTTATATTTCCAAAATCCTGCTACATCTATTGCAAATATCACTATAAGTATTACAAAAAAAATCCATTTTAGTGCTTTTTTCATATTATTTATCATTCCTTCCCAATTCTTCTTTTTTGTGCTTTTTGTATTATAACATTATTTATTAATTTTTTACAACATATATTTAAAATTTAATTAAAAGCTTTGCAAAAAAATGTGATACTATTAAGCAAAATGGGAATGTTAATACCCATGCATTTATTATTTGTAATACTGATTTTTTACTTACTTTTTGTTTTTCACTTTTTCCAACTCCTATAATAGACATTGTTTTTACATGTGTTGTACTTACAGGAATTCCATTTAAACTTGCAACTAATATAGTCGCAGATGTTGCAATATCACTACATAAAGCTTGTTTATTATTTAAAGATGTCATATTTGACCCTATATTTTGAACAATCTTCTCTCCTCCAATTGAAACACCTATAAACATAACTACAGCTGTAAATAATATTGTTACAATATGTTCAGCTGGAACTATTACATCTGGAATTGCCAATCCCTTTACTATAAAATTATAAATTATTAATATTCCAATAAATTTTTGACCATCTTGTGCTCCATGCATAAAAGACATTGCACACATTCCAACAATTTGAAGGTCTGATACTAATTTATCTTTTACTTTTTTCAGCAAGCCTTTTAATATTTTAGTTATTATATAACTTAATATGAATGTTCCAACTACTGACCATATTAATCCAATTCCAACATTTTCCCATTCACTTAAATTTATTGAATTTGCTCCATATATAGCAAATGCTGCACCTGTTAATCCTGCTACCAATCCATGAGTTTCACTTGTTGGTATTCCAAATTGCATAGCTACTAATGCAAATACAATTACTGACACCATGGCAGAAACTAAAACAATCATTCCACCTTTTGTATCATTTAAATTTACCATTGAACTTATACAATCAGCTACGGATATATTAATAAAACTCATTACTACTATTCCAATAAAATTAAAAATAGCACTTATTACTGCAGCCTTTCTAAATTTCATTGTTTTAGATCCAACTATTGTTGCTATTGCATTTGGAGCATCTGTTATTCCATTTGTAAATATTAACAATACAATTATTATAACAATTATTATTTGTAAAAACATTGTTCTCCCCCACTTTTGTATTTTTCTTTTGTGCCAAATTCTGTTGTCATTACTATTCTATACCAAACAATATTATTTTTACAATATAAATTTAATAATTTTTTATTTATTGCTTATATGTATATTTTCAACTTTTGCACCTAGCTCTCTTTGTACTATACTTTGTATTTGTGCTATATCTGATTCTTGTAGTTTTTCTGCTCTTACCACCACACTTATACTGTCATTATTTACAAATATTACAACATCTTTAAACCCTTTATTTTTTATTAAATTCTCAGCTATCATTATTGCATTTTTTTGACTGTTTATTGTACTTATTTCTTTTTGTGATGTTGATTTTTGCTCTGCAGATACATTTGTACTTGCTAAAATTGATTGATATGATTCTAACATTTCTGAATACATATTTTCTCTTTCTAATTTTGATTCAGCAAAATATTTTTCAGTATCTGTAGTTTCTTTTGCTGATGTTGTTGTAGTTTCTTTTGTTGTATTTGTTTGATTTTTAACATCACTTGACTGATTTACACTATTTTCTGTTTTACTTTTATTATCTGCATTTACTGTACTATTTGTGGTATTTGCCACATCATTTTTTTGTTCCACATTATTTTGTGGTATTGCATTATTTAAATCAGTACTTACAAGTTTGGCATCACCTATTCCTGCCATTTCTTCATTGTTTATTGTACCTGATGTTTGAGCAGTTTGCTCTGTTTGCATTGTATAATTTAAATAACCAGCTGTAATTAACATTAGAGCTATTGCAAATATAACAATTTGATTTTTCTTTAATGCTTTCATCATACCTTTTTTACATGATATATACATAATTCGTATAATCATTCGCTCCCTTCTTGTATAATATATGTAAAAGTTTTTATTAAACTTTACATTTTATTTAATTCATTTCAAAAACTTGAATTTTATATGTAGATAATCCTGTTGCCGCTTCAACTGCCTGTATTATATTAGCCTTTACATTTGCATCACCTGCACCTTTTGCTATTACAACAGCACCTTGAATTTGCGGACTCGTAACACTTTGTGTTATAACATCATTATTTGAACTTACAACTTCTTTTTTATTCGTAGTAGAGCTTACTTTTCTTTTTCCACCACTTGTATCTTCTTCTTCTGTAACACTTTCACCATAATCTTCGTTATAAATTGGATTAACTACACTGGTTTGAGAATATGTAATTAACACCTCAACTTCACCAACACCACTTATATTTGATAATATTTTTTTCAACTTTTGCTCTAAATCACTATTTTGATTTGTGTTCTCTTCTATTATATTTGTGTCAGCCAATACTTTAGTACTATTTGCATTATCTTTTTTTGCTTTTCCATTATCTTTCCAAATATAATTAATTGCCACAATAACAATAATTAGTAATATTGCTAATAATATTAAATTTTCGACACTTTTTTTACTATCTTTTTTTTCACTTTTTATTAAAGAATTTTTCAAGTTTCCAAATTTTTCTTTAAACATTTAATTTTTCTCACCTCCAAATTAAGAAACATTTATATTATTTAAATCTATTTGATAAATTTGCTTTATATATTCTTTAATTTCATTTTTATCATTTTCTGTAATTATAGCATTATTTTGCGAATCATCTTTTTTTACTTTTATTTTTATTGCTTTAATATTATCTACAATAGTCTTTACTTGCTTTTCGTCTTGATTAGAATTTGTAACTTTTTCATCAACCTTTATATCAATTCTTTCTATATTATATTTATCATCATTTGATATTGATATATTAATATTATTTGAAATGTAACCTTTTTCTTTTAATTTTGTTTTTAAATCATTTTGTAAATTTTGAGAATAAATTTTTTTTATTGAACTTTGTGCATTATCTGATACCTCGTTTGTTTTAAGAGCATTACTGTTACTTTGTATATAGTTTTCAACTTTTATATAATTATTCAAATCTTCACCTTTAAAACTGCCTATGACTGGGCTTATGATTGTGTATACTATAAAAATTCCTATGATTATTTTTATGTATTTTTTTGATGTACTATTTGGTAGTATCATTTCAATTATGGTTGCTATTATTACTGCAATTACAATTCCTGTAGCCCATGATCTAAACCATTCTAGCATAATTTTATACTCCTTATACCATTTTTAAGTCACAACTCTAACTTAATTGTGATAATATCTTCTTCATTACTTTGTGCTATGTTAGAAATTTTGCATTTTTTTATTTTTATGTTATGCTGCCGGAATTTGATATTTTTACTATTAGTGTTGTTCCTATTATTATCATTGTTGACATACTGAACATTAGTCCTAGTAGAATTTTAAATGTGTCTCCCATTGTGTCTAATAGTTTTACTACTTTTTCGTCTGCTATTGGTTCGCATATTGCTGCTCCTATATAGTAAATTGCCATAAATAGCAGTAGTTTTATTATTGGACCTATTGATATTGCTAGTATTATTATTACACCTACTATTCCTACTGCATTTTTTAGTATACTACTGCAACCTATTACTGAGTCTACTGCATCGCCTAGTATTTTGCCAACTACTGGTATTAGGTTTGATACTGCTGCTTTGGCTGTTTTTGAAGTTACTGCATCTACACTACTGCTTAGTGTTCCATCAACTGATACTAGTGTTACAAATAATGTTAAAATTACTCCTATAATCCATATTGTACTTGATTTGAGTCTTTTGGCTAATCTGTCTATTTGTACTTTATTTGATATTTTTGATACTATTCCTAGAGCTGTTGATACTAGTACTATTGGTATTGCTATATTGTTTATAAAATTTCCTATTAGTGATATCATAAATACTAGTATTGGTTGAATTATTGTAGCTGTTGTTACACTTCCTGTTGTTATTATTAGTGTCATCATTATTGGGATTAATAAATTTGTAAAGCTTGACATATTTTGTATTGATTCTTTTATTAAACTTATTATGTCTGAAAAATTTGTTAGCACAATTGTTACTATTAATATGTATTGCACATAAAATGCTATTTGAGAAATGCTTTTGTTTTCTAGTCCTTCGGTTATGCAATTTAGTATACTATTTATTATTATAATTAATATAATACTTCCTAATATTGTGATTGCATTTTGTAGCTCCTTTCCAAATATTTTTAATGTGCCTGTCCATAATTTTGTATTATCTATTTTTCCAGATATCGCTGATGATAGTATTTCGTTTATATCTAAATTTTCAAATGTTCCTGAAGTATATTTTTCAGATTGTTCTATAAAATTTGTCACTCCGAGCTGCATCTTTTTGATTATCCATTACTTCGTTTTTTTCTTCTGCTTGTACAATTTGAGCACATAGTAAAAATACAAATATAATTATTATAAATATTTTATATTTTTTCATTTGAACTCCCTTTTATACTATAAGAATCAATTATGGTAATACTTTTAATATTACTTCTAATAAGCTTGATATTATTGGTATTGATGCAGATACTATTAATACTTTACTTCCAATATCAATTTTAGTTGCAATTGCACTTTCTCCTGCATCTTTACAAATGCTTGTTGCAAATTCTGCAAGTATTGCTATTCCTGTTATTTTTAATAGTACTATAACAAATTTATTATTTATTGATGCTTTATTTGTATAATCATTTATAACACCAACAATTTGAGAAATTGTGTCAAAAGTCATTCCTAAAATTAATATACCTGCCGCTAAAGAAACGTATATTGCAAATTCCGGCTTGTACTGTTTTACTATTATTATAATTACTAAAGCAATTAAGCCTATTCCTATTAATTTTACAATGTCCATAATTTCTCCTTGCTTATAAATTAAAAATTGTTCTTACTGTTGTAAATAAATTACTTATTTCTTTTATTATTATTGTAAGAACTATAATAACTCCTGCAAGAGTTGTCATCATTGCTTGATCTTCTCTTCCAGCTCTTACCAACACTTGATGTAATACTGCAACCAATATTCCTATTGCTGCAATTTTAAATAATAAATCTACATTCATAAGTTGACCCTTTCTTGTAATTTTGTAAAGATTTATTTCTGTTTAATTGTTCGAATTTTATATCAGTACAATTACAACTGCTAAACCAACTATTATTCCTAATTTTTTATACATAGTTTCATTTTTATCTTTTTGCTCAATTGCTTCTTTTATTTGCTCGTTTAAAAATCCATTTACAAGTCTTATTTGACTTAGTTGACCATCAATGTCTGTACTACCTAATAATTTTCCAAGAGACCTTAAAGCTTCTTTATCATCTTCTAGTAACATTATATTTGAATTATTTAAACTTTTCTCCCACGCATCTCCTGCAAAATCTAAAGACATATTTCTGCTTGCATCCCAAAATAATTTTCCAACATCACCTTTTATTTTTTTAGATATTTCTAAAAATACATCTGGTATTGGTTCATATGTATACATTATTTTTGTTTCAAATATGTTTAATGCTTTTTTTATTTTTTTTAAATTATTTGCTCTTTCAGTATACCTATTTGAAATTTTTACTCCTATTGTAGAGATTGTCCCAAATACTGCAAAAAGCATTACGATTTTTAATACTAACATTTATAAATCTCCCTAGTTTTATATATATTCATTTTTTATTTTATTAGAACTTTAATTTTGTATATTTACTACATTTTTTATTTTTCCTTTTTGTTTTTCATCTAAAAATATTATTTTACTAAATAGTTGTAAATTTATTATTTTATTTATTTCGTTGTTTTTTAGCAAATCTTCCATATTACTACCATGTGCTGTAAATATACATTTTACACCAGAACATATTGCATAATTTATAATATTTACATCATCTTTATTTCCAATTTCATCTGCTATTATTACTTTTGGAGCCATTGACCTAACTGCCATTCTTATTCCTATTGATTTTGGAACATTATCTAATACATCTGTTCTAATTCCTACATCATTGAATATAATACCTTTGGTCATTGCTGCTATTTCACCTCTTTCGTCTATTATAGAAACATCTAAACCTCTAAAATTAATCTCATTTATTCCATTGCTTATTCGTTTAGCTAAATCACGAATCATTGTAGTTTTTCCCGCTCCTGGTGGTGATACTATTAGTGTGTTAAATATTGTATTATTTTCTGTATCCAATACATATTTTAAAATATTATCACTTGCACCATTTATTTGATGTGATATTCTAAAATTTAATGAATATATATAGCTTATATTTGATACTTGTCCATCTTTAATCACAACATTTCCAGCAATTCCAACTCTATTTCCACCTGGCAAAGTTATAAATCCATTGCAAATTTGGTTTTGATATGTATAAATTGAATTATTACAAATATTTTGCAAGATTCCAATGATTTCATTTGTTGTTATTGTGTAACTCAAAACTATTTCAACTTGCCCTAATTTTAAAATTACTGGTTTATTAGCTCTTATTCTAATTTCTTCTAATTTCTGAATGTTATGCTCCAAAATTAGTTTTGCAAGTTGTGTGGGTAAACATTTTAGAATATATTCCATAAAATATTCCTCCTATTTTTTCTGGGACGTTATTTTCGAGGGACGGTCCTGGCTTCTTTTAATCTGGGACGGTCCTGATTTCTTTCAATCTGAAACAGAAGTGTGTCAAAAAGCTCCGTCCCTTTTGACACCTTTTGACAATTGATGACGCAAAAAAAGCATACTATATTAATATAGTATGCTTTTTTTTTATATTTAGAACTCTATTTTATTCTGCCCAGTTGTGATATACATTTAACACATCATCTAGGTCATCTAAATTATCTAATAATCTTTGCATTTTTTCAGCTGATTTTTCGTCTAATTCAACTGTTGTTGTTGGTACCATTCTTACTTCTGCTTCTAAGAATTCAAATCCTTGCTCTTCTAATTTTTCTCTTACTGATGAAAAATCTGATGGATCTGTTGTTATTTCGTATACTTCGTCATCTGCAGAAAAATCTTCTGCTCCTGCTTCTAGAGCTGTCATCATTAATTCATCTTCTGATAGTGGTGATGTTGTTTTATCTATTACTATTACACCTTTTTTATTGAATAGGTATGATACACATCCTGATGTCCCTAAATTTCCACCTGCTTTGTCGAATACATGACGTACATCTGCTGCAGTTCTGTTTTTATTGTCTGTACTTGCTTCTACTATTACAGCAACTCCGTTTGTACCATATCCTTCATATATCATTTCTTCATAATTTGCACTATCTGTTGCTCCTGCTGCTTTTTTTATTGCATTGTTTATTGTGTCATTTGGCATATTTGCTGCTTTACATTTTGCTATTACATCTTTTAATTTGGAATTACCTGCTGGATCTGGACCACCTGCTTTTACTGCTATTAATAATTCTCTTCCTAATTTTGTAAATATTTTTCCTCTTGCTGCATCAGCTTTACCTTTTTTGGCTTGTATGTTATGCCATTTGCTATGTCCTGACATGCTAATTCCTCCTTTTTTCTAATCTCTTTTCTTTGTGTATTTCAAAAATACAAATCTATGTTATTTTATCATACTTTTTTGCGTTTGTGTAGTAATTTTTGGAAATTAGCAAATTTTTTATTTGGGGTGATACATAAATTTATTATTTTGATACATCAAAAAAATGCTCCATTATTGTAATAGAGCATTTTTAGATTGCTTTAGTTTTTTATAACTTTTTTATGTCTTCGATTTCTTCTTTTGATAAACCTGTTATTTCTATTATTACATCTATTGGCATTTTTTTTGCTAACATTTTCTTGGCTGTTTCTATTTTTTCAAATTGTATACCATCATTTTTTCCGATTTCAATTCCATCTCGTTTACCATCTTCAACACCTTGGCAATATCCGTATTCTTGAATTGCGTTTTGGTCCATTATGTATTTTTTTCGTAATCTTGCTAGCTCTTGCTCGTGTTTATCTTTACTTATTTGCTCTAATGTATCTTTAGCTTGCTTTATTGCTTTTTTTGTTGTTTTTATGCTTTCATCTTTTTCGTTTTCTATATCTTTTTCTGACATATTTATCACCTCTGGATTCTCTAAAAATTCTGTCCAAAGATTTAAATTTGGGTTGTTTACTTTATATTTTATGTACTTTGGTAATTCAATTATACAAATTTTTAACACATCTGTCAATATTAACTCCGAGTAGTCTTTTTCTCTTATCTCCCATTCTGTAAAGTATTTTTTTGCTTGCTCTATTCCCTTTATTTCAAAATCTGCTATTAATATTATTATAGTTCTTTTTAGCTCTCCATAATCATCTCCTTTGCTTATTGATTTTTGATAATATGCGTTCCAATAATACATTATTCGCTTTTCTATATTATTTTTATTTACTACCTGCATCTCTATATCTACTTGAACATTATCGTTTACTACTGATGCTATATCCATTATTCCTAATTTATCGTCCATCAGCTCTTTTTCTGTTATTGGATTTACATCTAAATCTATTTCGTTTACTTTCATTCCTAGAATATCTCGTAAAAGTACTTTTGTTACTTCTTCGTCACCTTTATATCCAAATGTTCGTTTGAATACATAGTCGTTTTTTATATCTAATAGCTCTTGCTTTTCATTATTTTGTGAATTTTCTATTGTATTGCTTTTATTTATATTTGCATCTTTTGATTCTTTTATATTTTCTTTTGTTTTATTCTCATTTTCTGTTTTTTTATTCATTCACATTCTTTATGCATTGAATATGCAAACAATGCACTACGTCCTCCTATTTGAGTTTTTTTGCATATTTTTAACTTTTAATGAATCTTTTAAAATTTTATTTTTATTCTTTGTTTCAAGTTTAATTATTTTTGATTTTTATGTTTGGAATTATTAAGATATAAATTCCTTTGAAATAATTAATTTTAGCTTTTAATTTAGCTCTGAAATAATTTTTTGAATGACACTATAAATAAAATGTCTTTTGAGCGTAAGCTTACTGCATTTGATATTTTATTTCATTTTTATCGATTTTGCAAGATAAATCGTGTGTCAAAGTTCGACAGTCGTGTCGAAAGATTTTATAATTAGAACTATTGAATTAATTTATTCTGTATTAAATGATAAATTTAAGCAATTGGAGCAAAAAAATAAATGCAACTTTATATATAAAATTGCATTTATTTTTACAATTAACTTTAAAATTCTATATCTTTCTTTTCTTTTTTCATTTTTTCAACTAAATCTAATAATTCATCAACTTTAACAGTCTTTTTAGCTCCATCTCTTGTTCTTTCTATCTCAACATATCCATCCTCTGTATTATTTCCCATTATTGCTATATATGGAATTCCCAATACTTTAGCATTTCTTATTTTTTCACCTATTGAACCTTTTACATCATCTATAATAACTTCAATATCTTTATCATTAAATTTAGAATACAATTCCTCTGCTGATTCTTTTTTCTTGTCATTACTTATTATATACAAATAATAAGGTGTTACTGATAATGGTAGTGATACTCCTACTACTTTATCATTCTCTTTTATTGCATTATTTTCGTAAATAAGACCTAAAACTCTACTTACTCCAATTCCGTAACATCCCATATAAAATGGTTTACTATTGTTTTCATTATCTATAAAATTAATATTCATTGATTCTGTGTATTTTGTTCCTAACGCAAATATATGACCTAATTCGCAAGCTTTCTTTTCTTTTAGTTTCTTTACATCATTTATACCATAATTTTCTTTTAAATATTCTTCTGCATTATCTTTTTCAAGCACTTCTACATTTAATCCTTGTTTAGTTTCTTCATCAAATAATATTGTATCCTCTCCAATTGTAGAAATTGCCATTATTTCTTCTGAATTTTTTCCTCCCATTGAACCATTATCAGCTGCAACAGCAACTATATCTAATCCAATTTCGTTAAAAGCTTTAAAATATGTTTCTCTTATTTTTTTGTAAGATTCCATCATTCCAATTTCATCTTTATCAAATGTATATAAATCAAACATTAAGAATTCTCTTCCTCTTAATAAATATCCTCTATTTCTAATTTCATTTCTGAATTTTGGTCCTATTTGATAAAACCCAACTGGTAATTGTTTATGTGATGTTATTCTATTTTCAACAAATGTTGTTATTGCTTCTTCTGCAGTTGGAGCTAAACAGTATATTCCTTTATCTGTTTCAGAAAGCATCATAACACCTTCTTCTATATATTTATCATATCTACCTGATCTTTTCCATAACTCATCTTGTTGTAATAAAGGCATTTGAACTTCTATAAAATCAGCTTTATTGAAATTTCTTTTTATTATTTCTTCTATATTATCTTGAACTTTTAGCGGAACATTATCATATGCATAAACTCCACTTCCATATTGTTTAACTTGATTTGTTTGCAGTAATATATCCTGTACTGGATACATTTCATCCAAATTACTTAATTTTATATTTTTCATTCCCATTTTTGATACTCTCATAAATAACTCTCCTTTCAAAATTTATGTTGATTTTACCATATGTTTGTTTATATAAAAACAAAAAGAAGATGGTTTACAAGGCGTGCTTTGCACGGTACCATCCTCTTTTTAACTTTATATATTTTAACGGTTTTAGCCGGAAATAGTTTGCTATTTCATTCATAGGTAGGAATTAAATACTTTCATAACTTGGCTCTCACCTTTTCCAAGCTCTCTGTGTATATACATTTATTTAACTATGTCCTAATCAACATTTTTATTATTAAGATGTTTCGATTATATCACCTTTGTTTTTAAATTTCAATACTATTTTTTTATTTTTATGTGAACTTTGTTCTTATGGCTATTCTCCAAATTTTACTATCTTTTCCCATGGCAAATATTCTTTACCAAAGTGGCCATAGTTCGTAGTTTTTTTATAAATTGGTTGCTGTAAATTTAAGTAATTTATTATTCCTCGTGGTGTTAAGTCAAATTCGTTGTAAATTTTTTGAGATATTTCTTCTTCTGGTATGCTATTTGTTCCAAATGTATTTACATATATTGATATTGGTTTTGCTACTCCAATTGCATACGATAATTGTATTTCACATTTTTTTGCTAATTTATTTGCTACTATATTTTTTGCCAAAAATCTTGCCATATAAGAAGCTGATCTATCTACTTTTGTTGCATCTTTTCCAGAAAATGCACCTCCTCCGTGGCGTGCATATCCGCCATATGTGTCTACTATTATTTTTCTGCCTGTTAATCCGCTATCTCCTAAAGGTCCGCCTATTACAAATCTTCCTGTTGGATTTATATAATATTTTGTATTTTCGTCTAATAGCTCTTTTGGAACAATTTTATTTATTACTTCTGTTTTTACATCTTGTTTTAGCTTATTTAAATCAGCACACTCATTGTGTTGAGTAGAAATTACTATTGTGTCAACTCTTTTAGGAACATCATCGTCGTATTCAACAGTAACTTGTACTTTTCCGTCTGGTCTAATATAATTAATTATTTCATTTTTTCTTACATAAGATAATCTTTCTGCAAGTTTATGTGCAAGTGAAATTGGCAATGGCATTAGCTCTTTTGTTTCATCACAAGCGAAACCAAACATAATACCTTGATCTCCGGCACCTTCTGATATCACATCTTGTCCCTCTTTTTGCTCTAAAGATTCATTTACACCTAATGCTATATCTGGAGATTGTTTTGATATATTTAGATGAACTTTGCATGTCCTATAATCAATATCTAAATCAGCATTATCATATCCAATTTCCTTTATTGCATTTCGTACAATCTTTTCAATATCAATTCCATCAGCCTTTGATGTTATTTCTCCTGTTACTAAAATTTCTCCCTTACCAGCTACAGTTTCGCATGCTACTCTTGCATTTTTGTCCTTTTCCAAATAACTATCTAATATACTATCTGATATGTAATCGCATAATTTGTCTGGATGACCTTCTGTTACACTTTCTGATGTAAATAATTTTTTCATAAAACCCCTTCTTTCTTTTTGGGACGGTCCTGCCTTTTCTTCCTTCAGGACCATCTCCGTTTTTTTCTTCCAGGACCGTCCCAGTTTTTCTTCCTTCCAGGACCGTCTCTGTTTTTCATCAAAAAAAACCTAGCACTTTTTGTGCTAGGAGTAATAATTTCGTTTATAAAAATCATCATTCAAAGCACAAACTTTTTGCTTTGTCGGTATTAGCACCTTGTTGTTACAGGTTGCTGTGGAGTCTTTGAGCCGATTCTCTCGTCCACTCTTGATAATATGTTTTTGTTTATTATAGTCATTTAATTTTTATTTGTCAATACATTTTCTTTGGTTTTATATTTGATTTTCTTTTCATTTATTTTTTCGATTTATTGTCTTGTATATTTAATTTTAATGCTCTGCATCTGCTTTAGTCAAATGTACTGTTCCTTTTGGATGTTGTGGTGGTGCATAAATTGAAAATAATTTTATTGGTTCGTTCCCAATATTAATTAAATTGTGCCACTTTCCTGCTGGAATTATTATTGATGCATCTTCTCCTACTCTTTTTGAAAAATCCAAATTGTTTTGTGCATCACCCATTTTTACCATTCCAGTTCCTTGTATTATTTGAATAAATTGATCAGTATCTGGGTGAATTTCTAATCCTATACTTTCGTTTGGTAAAATATTCATCAATGTTATTTGAAAGTGCTCTCCCGTCCACAGTGTTGATCTAAAGGATTCATTCTGTCTAGCTATTTCTTTGATATCAATTGCCAAAGGCATATTACCATAGCCCTTTATGTAATTAGATTTTTGTTCATTATAATATCTAGTATTATAATAATTATTATTGTAATTTCTATAAAATCTATTCATAAAAACTTTCCTTTCCATATATTTTATATAATTAATATATGTATAATTTTTATTTTTGTTAATTTCTATTATAAACTTTTAATAATTGACTTCTAAATTATCCTGTTTTATAATCATTCCATAAAGGGGGCGATTTTTATGTATTCACAAAATTCAAAAACGCAAAAAAAATTAAATAAAAAAGCTATTTTATTATTATTAATTATTGTTGCAATATTTATAATGTTATTTTCGTCAAAATCTCCTAAAATTTCTATTATCGGAGATTCCAATGTAACAATAGAATTAAATTCTAATTACACAGATTCAGGTGCTAAAGCAAAATATGGATCTAAAGATATTTCAAGCAATATTGAAACAGACATGGGTAATTTTTCTTCAAACAAAGTTGGATCTTACACAATAACATATACAATAAAAAAGAAAAAGAAAATTGCCACAGCCACAAGAACTATACATGTTGTTGATTCTATTGCTCCAGAACTTAAGTTAAATGGAAATTCTGAAATAAATATTGCTAAAGATTCAAACTATCAAGAGCTTGGATGTATTGCAACCGATAATTATGATGGTAATATTACAACAAAAATATCTATAGACAAAAACGTAGACACTTCAAAAATTGGAAGTTATACAGTTACATATACTGTAAAAGATTCATCAAACAATGAAGCCAAAGCAACGAGAACTGTAAATGTTGTTGAAAAAGGATCAAAAAATATTTCAACTGAAAAATCAAAAGGTTTGCCAGTTTTAATGTATCACTTTTTCTATGACAAAGACTCTCCACCTAAAAAATTAGATGCAAACTATATGGAAATTCATGATTTTGAAGATCAACTAAAATATTTAACCGAAAATAATTACTATTTTCCAACTTGGGAAGAAGTAAAAAATTACATTGATGGAACTTCATGTTTACCTGAACATAGCATTGTTTTAACTGCTGATGATGGTGACGCAACATTTTTTGATTTAGCAGTTCCTATTGTAGAAAAATATAATGTTAAAATTACTTCATTTTTAATAACATCTTGGATAGATGATCAAAATAAATTAAAAAATTATGATTCCAATAAAATAATATTTGAATCACATTCTCATGATATGCATAGAGCTGGAACAGATGGTAAGGGTAGAATTTTAACATTGTCATATGACGAAGCTTGTAAAGATGTAAAGACTTCACAATCATTTATTGGAAGTGCAACCGTATTTTGTTATCCATTTGGTCACTATAATGATGCTTGTTATAAAATTTTAAAAGATTCAGGATATACACTTGCTTTTACAACGAAATATGGTAGAGTTCGTCCTGGTGATAATTGCTATGCACTTTCACGAATTCGTATGTCTAAAGGTGATAGTTTAAAATCTTTTATATCTAAAGTCGAATAATAATTTTATTATATATTTTAAAAGGATGTGGTTTAACAAAACCACATCCCTTTTCCTTACGCATAAATTCTTTTTCCTAATACTCTGTAATACAGATCTTTTCCAATAAAGAATTTTTCCAATACTTCCATTTCTGGAATAAAAGCATTTGCTGGAATAATATACGAAAATTTAAGAATAGTCATAATTCTCCTCCCTTCTTAAATTTGTATATTTAATTAACATTTTTCGTTTGAGACTATATTATATCATCTTTACATAATTTGTCAACTATTTTTTCGCTTATTATCTAATTATTCTATAAAACAATAAATGTTTAAACTAATGTCCAATAAATTTCTCCCAAAATACTTTACAAATATCAATTTAACTGTTATAATAACTTTTATCAAAAAACCTAAAGGAGGGTTGTAGTATGGAGAGCGCATGTCTTTGTTTGCCAAAAGCAGAGCTTATCGAAATTCTCCGTCCGGAATACTTCAAAGGTAATGAAGTTTGGGCAATTTATCCGCCCAATATTTATGACCTTTTTGACGGTCCGGATGAGGTTAGAGACTTTATGGTTGGATTCATAGCTAATCGGTCGAAGAATATGTCTTCGCTCTGTAGCATGATGATGTTATCTTGTGTTTTATTCAGACCAAGTTTAATGTCTGAAGCCGATTTTAAGGTTCTCAAAAAAGGAATTGCTTACTTCGAAAGTAATTACCTTCGCTTCCAGTGTGGTGGCATTAAAAACCTCATACCATAAAAAAAAGCTCATGTGTCCAAAAAACACATGAGCGATTTTTTTATTTTGCATAATCAACTACTCTTGATTCTCTTATAACATTTACTTTTATTTGTCCTGGATATTCCATTTCATCTTCTATTTTCTTTGCTATATCTCTTGATAATACAACCATTTGATCATCAGATATTTTTTCTGGTTTTACTAAAACTCTTATTTCTCTACCTGCTTGAATTGCAAATGATTTTTCTACACCATCAAAAGAATCAGCTATTCCTTCTAAGTTTTGTAAACGTTTTATATAATTTTCCAAAGTTTCTCTTCTTGCACCTGGTCTTGATGCAGAAATTGCGTCAGCAGCTTGTATTAAAACTGCCTCGATACTTTGTGGTTCAACATCTTCGTGATGTGCTTCAACTGCGTTAATTACTATTGGACTTTCCTTATATTTTTTTAGAATTTCAACACCTATTTCTACGTGTGTTCCTTCCATATCATGATCTAAGGCTTTTCCAATATCATGTAATAATCCTGCTCTTCTGGCTACTTTTGTATCTAAACCTAATTCGTCAGCCATAATTCTTGCTAAATTTGAAACTTCGATTGAGTGATTTAAAACATTTTGACCATAACTTGTTCTGTACTTTAATTTACCAATTAATTTGATTAAATCGGGATGGAGACCAATTACTCCAGTTTCCATAACAGCTCTTTCACCTTCTTCTTTGATGATTGCTGATACTTCTTCTTTAGCCTTTTCAACCATTTCTTCAATTTTGGCAGGATGGATTCTACCGTCATCAATTAATTTTTCTAAGGCAATTTTTGCTACTTCTCTTCTTAGTGGATCAAATCCTGAAATAACAACAGCTTCTGGAGTGTCATCAATAATTAAATCGATACCAGTTAAAGTTTCTAAAGTTTTAATGTTTCTTCCTTCTCTACCTATTATTCTACCTTTCATATCATCACTTGGTAATGATACAATAGATACTGTAGTTTCTGATGTGTGATCTGCAGCACATTTTTGTATTGCATATCCAATAATTTCTTTAGCATTTTTTTGAGCTTTTTCTTTTGCTTCTTCATCTAGTCTACGTATAAGTTCTGCTTTTTCTGTTACAATTGATTTTTCAACTTCTGAAAGTAAATATTGTTTTGCTTCTTCAACAGATAATCTTGAAATTCTTTGTAATTCTTCTTTTTGTTTGTTTATGGTTTCTTCAATTTCAGATTTTTTTGATTCAACTTCATTATCTTTTTTCTGTAGATTTTGCTCTCTTTGCTCTAATTGCTCTAACTTATTTTCTAAGTTTTCTTCTTTTTGCAATATTCTTCTTTCTTGCAATTGTACTTCGCTTCTTCTTTCTTTAATCTCATCATCTAACTCTTTTCTTGAATTCATTATTTCTTCTTTAGCTTTGATAATTTCTTCCTTCTTTTTATTTTCAGCTTCTTTAGCAGCAGAATCTATAATTCTTTTTGCTTCTTCTTCAGCTACTCTTATTTTAGATTCGGCAATTCTTTTTCTCATTGTATATCCTACAAATGAAAAAATAACTGCAGAGATTAGAAAGATAGCGATATTGATTATTATATTCACAATCTAACACCTCTTCCTATTTAATTTTCAATGTACAGTTTAAATATATATAATTTTATTTTTTTAATATATTTCTACTAACAATCATATTTTATATTTATTATTGTAAACTGTCAAGTAGTTTTTAAAGAACATATAAATAAATTGAAAAAAATTGCAAAATAGTTCCTGCTAGTACAAATAAATGCCATACAGAGTGCATATATTTAACTTTTTTTCCTACTCCATATAATACTGCTCCAATTGTATATATTATGCCTCCTAGCACTAATAGTAAAACTCCATTAAAATCTAAATTATTATATATTTGTTTTATTGCTCCAATAATAGCCCATCCCATTACTAAATAGCATATCATAGACATTTTCTTGTATTTTTCAAGATTAATTGAGTTTAGTACTATTCCTAAAACAGCAGCACCTAAAACTATTCCAAATAAAGTCCATCCCAAAGCTCCATGTAATGTTACTAATGTATATGGTACATATGTTCCAAATATAAGTAAAAAAATACTACAATGATCAAAAATCCTGAATACTTTTTTAGCTGTTATATTTGGCTTAAAACTATGATATAAAGTTGACATTAAATATAATATTATCATAAAACTTCCATATAATGACGAACTTACAACCCCTACTGCACTGCCATCAGATGCTGATTTTACTATACATAACACCATTCCAGCTATTGCAAGCAATACTCCTATTCCGTGTGATATTGCACTCATAAGCTCTTCTGAAAGAGTATATCTTGGTTTTATTACTAATTCATTTTCCATAATTAAAAGTCTTCCTTTCTTTTATTATCTTTTGAAATTGTTGTTATTAATAAATTGTTTTATTTTCTTGGATATAATAGCACTTTTTTTACTTTCTTAAAAGAGATATTATAAAACTTTCTCATAAAATTCACCTACTGTTCATAATCTATGGCTATTTGAAATTTGTAAAAAATTTTCAAAAAAGTATTGACATTTATTTTATATTGGATTACAATAATAATCGTTCTAAGGAGCAGATTAAATGCAGGTGTAGTTCAATGGTAGAATTCCAGCCTTCCAAGCTGGCTATGCGGGTTCGATTCCCGCTACCTGCTCCATATATTAAAAGAAGTTTAGTTTTACTAAACTTCTTTTTTATTAAATACTTGATATCTGTTATAAATTGATGTTATAATTATATCGTACTTGCGGGTATAATTTAGTGGTAGAATGTCATGCTTCCGACCTGATAGCGCGGGTTCGATTCCCGCTACCCGCTCCATTTGAAATCAACTTACGAACTTGAAAGTTTGCTAGAAACAAATCATACAAATTATATCTTAGTAAATTATCAAAGTACTCTTTTAATTTATATACCTCTTTTATATGATAATGCGTATTTTTATGTACTTGGTAGCTTAATCTTTTATCTACTGTATATATTTTATCAGTACATATCAAATCACATAAATTAATTATTTTTTCATAAGTTTTTTATATATTCTTTTATAAACTCGTAGTTTTGACTACTTGAATCAGTATAATCTCTATCATTTGCTAAACAGTTGATATCATTTATCACTTGAAGTTTTAACAATATTTTCATTTTACAAATCTAAGCCTCTTTACTTGTTAATTTCATATTTATCTTCTCTGTTTTCAAATCATATTCTTTTATATATGAAGGAAAAATCTTAAGCCACTTATCCATATCATTTTTATCATTAAAACTATAAATTGTATATCCTTCGTTTGTTTTTGTTACTTCTTTTAAATCTAAAAATCCTTTAATAAACTTACTTCCATCAGAAGTTATAGCTTCTGCACACATATTTTTAAATACTATTCCCCTTTCTTGCAATGAATTTATTTTAGCGATAAGTCCCTTTAAAAGATTACTTAAAACTCTTCTATCATTTCTATATTTTAAATCTATCGCTATTGCGGAAAATAATAGATAACACTCCATTTCATCTTCATAATTAATTAGATTAACTTCATCTATATCTGTATCTTCAAGTTTACTTGTAATAAAATTTTCATATTGTTTTTTGGTAAGCGGAAGAAGTGTTATTTCTCCTACCACACTACAAGTATTTTTATCTTTAACAAATATATGTATGTCCTTATTCTTCCTGTCCCAATTAATTACCTGACTAACTGGTGAAATCATTTTAGGATTAAAATATTGTGATTCAATTTTCCATACGTCATTAAAATCATTTTTTGTGTGATTATACTGTTCTATAATATATTTTTCATTCATATTTACAGTTCTTTGTTTAATAAATTCATTACCCATAACTTACCTCCTAATGTTAAATTTTTATAACAAAATTATACTATAAATTCTTGAAAATTCATATAATCCGATTGAAATTCACTGGAATTTTATATTATATATAATTATATGCAGAAAGAGAACTTAGTTTGTAACTTGTTGTTTACTCGCTCCATATGAAAAAAATTGAGGACTTAATTGTTCGTGAGTTTTTATTTTATATAAATAATGCAAAAAAAGAGGAAAAAATTATCAAAATAATTTAATCCTCCCTTTTATTTTTTGGAGTATGGGAATAAAATTTATGTCTAGCCAGCACTGAATTTGTACTCCCGTACAAATTCGTATATGGGGAAGTTCCCAATCCCATTTTTATGTATAATCTAGTTTACTATTTTTATTTAATATAAAAAGTATAATTCTATACACTAAACTTCTACAATAAAAATCTAATAAATTTACCATTCCAAATATAAATAAAGAGATTTTACTGTTTATAAATAATAAACATATTAAAAATCTTATCATTACACCTATTATAGAGCCAATTAATAGAATTAAGGATTTTCCTTGTGAAATACATAATGTTTTGTATGTTTCATATTGATAAAGTCCAAATACAGCAGTTGAATAAAATATAATATAAGTAAAACATTTATATAAAGGTAAACTTCCATGAGATATAAATAAATATACAAATGCAAAAATAAAATTTAATAAGATAATTAAAGGAAAACATTTATTTTTCATATTCATACAATTGTTATATTGTTCCTCATAATTTCTACCATTTGGGACTTTAATCATTAATGTAGCTTGATATGCATTGGTAATAATTTCTAATGACAAACATACTGAATAACAAATTGTATGTATTGAATAATTTTCAGTTCCCATATGACTTGCTAAAACACCATACAATAATAAAAATATTCTAGATAATGCTCTTTCAGATGAATATGCAAACCCCTACTTAATTACATTTTTTAATGATTCTTTATCTGGATACTCAAATTTCAATTTTAAATTGTATAACATATATATTATTGATATAATCCAAGAAATTATTGTTGCAATAAATAGTAATAGCAGATTTTTTGTTAATAAATAAGCAATTGCATCCAATCCAACTAAAGAAATATAATAAACTATTAAACTTTTTCTATATAACTTTAATTGACCTTTTAACCTTATCATTTCAAAAATTGCATTTGCTAATCTTCCTATTATTACATATGCAATGTAAAAATTTAATAGCAAAGACAACATATCTTTTTGAACATTTGTTAGGTCAAATATATTTACTATAATACCTTTACAGCATAAAACAATTATCCCCATTAATAAGCCAAATAAAATATTAAACCATAGATATTTCCATTCGTTTTTTCTAGTTGTTCTATATGTATAAGTTCCAATTTCGCCAAAAGATTTAAAAATAGAATCAATCAATAAGAAACTACCTGTTACCACTATTGCATCAATACTTATTAAATTGTTAAAGGCAGAATCAATGCTATCAGCAATACTCATAAATATAAAACTTATTAAAATAGATATAAATTCTTCCATCGCTTCCCCCCGTTTGTATTATAATAAAATATTACTATATTTAGACATTTTTTCTATATTCTAATTAAAATTTAGCAAAAATTCGTATAATTCTTTTAGAAAGAAAACTTGGTTCACAACTTATTATTTAATTGCTCCAATTAAAATAAACTTACGAACTTAATCATTCATAAGTTTTTATTTTATATTGTCAATTGGATGGGTGCAAAAAAACTCCGTCCTAATTGACATATAGTTTTGAAATAATCCTAATTTTTTTTAGCATTGCCTTGATAATATAATACACAACTATTAAGTACAGATGTATAATAAGTGAGTAATTCCAATATTAAATCCTGATTTAAATTTTTCATTGTTCTTCCATTTATATGTGCAAGATTGTTTCTTATATTTTGCCCTACAGCATTATAATAGTCTATTTTATGCAAATAATATCTAAGACATCTTATTTGTTCTTTTCCTAAAATATCTATTATTATTTTAGTAGTATTATTATTTTCGTTCAATATGTTACCTAATGTTATATTGGAGTCAGGTATATATGATATTTCTTTCATACTATTCTTATATATAATTCGTAAAACCTTTTCAATTAGTCCACATAGAAACATAGAACATCCATAAACTAAATTTTTAATAGTTATTTTAAATTTATCTGAATTAGTATAATAGTTTATAAATAAATCTGTCAGGAATTGAGCTAACATTTCCATATCATCATCTAAACTTTCAAATTCCATTGTTGTATTAATATTTTCACATATATATTTTAATTCACCATAAACGTCAGATAAATATTCACTAATATTTTCATTACTACTCATTATAGTCATGAATCTTGATTTTATTTCAAATAAGTATAGATTTAAATTTTTTAAACGCCAACTTGTAAAGTAATCATTTGTTCCAGGATTTTTTCTAGCTAATTCATCACTTAGACATTTAGCATTACAATTTATGCCTTGTTCTAAGAAACTTACTATTTTGCCTTTTTCATTTTTAGAATGAGTTAAAAATATTATTTTAACTTCCCAAGGTTTGGTCTTATCTTCAAAAAAGTCTTTAAATGGTTTTAAATCAAATTCAATAGTTTGCGTATGACCATTCTGTATGAGGTTATTGTTAAATAAAGTTTCCTGCTTCATCAATTCATTTTCAATTTTATATGCATAAGGTGATTTCATTTTTCTATAAAAAGGAAGACAATCATTTAGCATAAAATAACTTTGCCAGATTTGTTGGTCACCACTAGGATTAAAGTAATTTTTTTCTAGTATATTATAAATCGTGCCCATAGCACTTACTATTAAATTTTCAAATTTGTTGTTGCTGCTTAAAGTCTCAATTATATTTATAAGTTCATGAATTCTCATAAAAAATATTTTACTTATATTTTCTTTATTAAATAAAATATTTAATTTTTCAGGATTTTTAACAAAATATTTTTGCCATTTTTCAAAACAATCTATTACATCATAAGTAGCTTCATTAATCACGTATTCTATAACAACATCATCTAAACAATTAAAGTGTTCTCCTATAAATTCTGAAGTATAATCTTTTAAATCGAACGATAGACAAGTTACTTCATTTTCATCATTAAAGGTATATATTTCTTTATAATTTTCTTGAATGTATTTTACAACATCTGAGAGTTTGTATTTATCATAAATAAATTTACAATCTTTAATAAATGTTTCAAATTTATCTTTTTTCTCGTCCTTGACATGTGGTATAACTTCTTGAAATTTCATAACATAGTCCATAAAAACATAATTTATATAGTCATCTAAAGATATAATATTATTAGTTATATAATTATTTAAAATAACACTTTTACCTTGTAATAAGTCTCTAACTGTTATACCTGTAGATAAATCTTCTATACCATAATATCTAATTCCTATTTTTATATTTTCTAATTCTAATTTGTTTATAATATTCATTTATATCTCCTAAAGATTTCTAACACTAACTAGATTATACTATAAAATAGCAAAATTTTCCATATTCCCATTGAACTTTAATAATATTTTATATATAATAATTTTAGAAAGAGAACTTAGTTCGTAACCTGTTGTTTATTCGCTCCATAAATTAGAATAATTAATATGTTGAGTTACACAAAGTAATTATTGAAAATACACTATTTTTATTGCTCTTATAAATTGATATAAATTAAGTAGATGAGGTATACAAATGGATCAAATAAATAAGTCAAAAAATATATTAAAAATACTTCCTTGGTATATGGGAATTTCATATGGATTATTATTTTATACTCCAATAAGCACATTATTTTTTACAATAGCTAAAAATTTAAGCCTATCGCAAATAACAATGCTTGGTACAATTTCAACAATAATAAGCATAATATCTCAACCATTTATTCTAAAAATTATGAAGAAAATTGGTAACACCTATTCTGTACGCATAGGCGCATTTATGTTATTAATATCAGTATTATGTATTACTTTTGGAAATTTTTATATAATAATGTTGGGATTTATATTAGAGTCAATTGCTTTTGTTTTTAATGATATGATAAATATAATACTTCGTAATAATTTAAAATTTTTAAATAAAGATAATGAATATATTAAATATAAGAACAAATCATTTTTGTTATATTCAGTTTTAACAGCAATAATAGCATTATTAGCAAGTTATTTATTTAATTTAAATCATTACCTTCCTATGTTTTTTTGTGCTGGCTCCTGTATAATAATTTCTTTAATGTCTTTATTTATAAATGATGTAAAATTATTAAGTACAGAAGATATTGAAGAAAAAAGCAATTTTAGTAAGATTATTCCAAAAAGTAATACAATATTTAATATTATTTTATTTTTTGGAATAATAAGAGCATGTATAGCTTTAGGATTTAGTAATACAGAGTTATTTATACAGGATAATTTGAAAACTTTTTTTGATATTACAAATACAACATATTATTTTGGTATAATCATATTTATATCAAGAATAGTAAGAATTATATCTAACATAATTTTTAATAAAGTATATATTAAATTTAGAGAGAAATTAATTTATATATTACCTATTTTACTATTAATATCATTTATTTTATTAATATTTAGTTATTATTTAATAAGTAATTTATTAATTAAATTTTCAATTATGGGTTTTGCTTATGCAATAATTGTAGTATTGATAGACTCATTCAATGCTGTTATTCAAGATGCAATATTAAGAAATTCAAATTCAGAAGAACATCAATCAGCACTTACATATTTGTCACTTTCATATAAAATATTTAAGGCAATATTTGGATGTTGTATATCTTTAATATTACTCAAGTACTCACTTATATACGTATTAATCTTTTTAATAATGTTGGTGTTAATGGGTCTAGTCCAATTTAGAAAAACTTATTTAAAGCTATTATAATTTACTAAAAATATGATAATATAGCAGCTTCACATTCACCTGATTCCATTATAGTAACAAGTATATTATTTTATTTTTTATAAATCTAATACTTTATAACACTAAAGACAATGCTAACTAAGCATTGTCTTTAGTGTTTTCATTATTTCTAAATTTAACATATATAAATAAAGCAAAATATACAATTATAGCAAGTAGAAATGTGATTTTTATTGAATTAGAATTTTCTGGAAAACCGTACAAGATATTCTTGGAAGTATTGTAGCAACAAACCCTTTTATAAATTTTCTTTTATTTTTGGAAACAAGTCATACAAATTATATCCTAATAAATTATCAAAATATTCTTTTAATTTATATGTTTCTTTAATATGATACTGAGTGTTAGAATATGCCCCTCTTCTAATCATTATATCAATCAACCTTTTATCAATTGTAAATACTTTATCTCCTTGTGGACACATCAAGTCACATAAATTTATTAATTTTTCTTCTATAGTGTATTCATGATTTTTTATAAACTTTGTTAAAAACGGATTATCTTTTGGATTTGGAACTCCTCCTGCAGTACATATTATATCATTATTTAAATATGAATGAGTTAAACATATATTAGCATATTCATCATCATATCCTTTGTTTTTTAAATATTCATATCCTCTCATAACATGTCCATGTGACTCACCATTATACTTACCAATATCATGTAAATATCCTAGAGTAATTGCTTTGTCTATATCTACATTTATTTCTTTTTCACATAATGCTTTAGCAATTCTTCCAGCACTATCACCTACAGATATACAGTGTTCTATCCATCTATCATCTGTTGTATTTTTTCTTTCTATTTCTAATAATGTTCTTGCTTCTTTACTTGTTAATATCATCTTTATTCTCCTAACTTTTTAAATAAATCATCATATATTTTATTTCTATCTAATTTAGTAACCAAAGTAATATTATGTCTATAGTCCAATACTTCATAAGAAGTATTCTTTCTTATATTGGGACAACTTATTTGTTCCGTTTCAAACCAATTTTTATTTATCCATTGAACCTTTAAACACCTTATTATCTGTATTAAAGTTTAACCAATTACATATCTTTAAAATTTCATTATAACTTAACTCTTGTTCATCTCTTACTGTTACATCTCTTTTTATATGAGAATATGGTGCAACTGTTATTGCCTCAATATTAAATAAGTCTTTTGATTTTATTAAATATGATAATGCAAATTGACCATCACATTCATTATAAGTATCGGTATCTAATATTAAATTAATTTTTTTTATTATTTGAGACATATCTATAAAATTCTTTCCAACTTTTAACTCTTTGTATATTAGAATATCTGTTATAAGGTGTATCCATTAAAATTGTTGTTATTCCATTTTCAATACAATCACTACATATACGAACAGAATCATCAATCATAATATCAATATTATGCTTTAAACATTGCTTAGTTTTAGCGCATTTATCATAGGCATCTGTTAAAATCAAGTTATCATAATAAATATTATTATCTTCAAGCCACTTTTTTGTCATATTATATGGCTCTGTATATTCTCCATTATTTCTTCCTGTGATAATACAAATAATATGACCATCATCATGAAGCTTATCTATGTATTCTTTAGCACCTTCAATAACGCCTAATTTTTTTGCTATTCTTTCTATATTATTTTTGTAAAAATTGATTTCTTCATCCTCATTCCAATCAAACATCCCTTTTCTAATATAATCAGCGTTTTTATTTATAATACCCGAATTTCTCAATTCTTTGTCATGTAATAAATACTCAGTTAATAAAGTATCATTAAAATTTGATATTACATTGTCTATATCTATTCCTATCTTCATGTATATCCTCCGAATTTTTACTAATTTTAAACTATAAAAATTATACAATATTTAGACCTTTTTTTCCATATGCCTATTGAAATTTAATAACGACACATATATAATATTTTTAGAAAGAGAGCATTATGGTTCGCAACCTGCTGTTTAACCGCTCCCTTGACATCTCTGTTCGAACTTTTCGAACATTTACGATAGATATCATCTCATATTGAGATGATTTTTTGTTTGTCGAACTCCACGTGTTTGCTTACAATTTGCTAATAAAAAATCATTAGAACTAGAAAACAATTATAATTAAGTTATACAATTAGTTAATAATAAAAAAACTACTTTTACTAATAAAGACAAATATGTTTTAAATAAAGATGATAAAGATAAAATTTACAAATTTATTCAGCAAGTAGATTCAACTAATGAAGAATATAAGAATTTTCAAAAGTTATCTATTGCTCTTAATGATGTAGATACTGAACTTCAAGAAAATTCATTTTTAATCCATAATTCTGCTTTACATTTATTACATTTTTTATCTCTATTTACACAAAACATACAATAACCATTATCTTTATAATAATTATCCCCTAAATCTTTTAATAACTTAAAGTCACATTTTTCAAGTAGATATTTAGAATTAACTTCTTCTTTATCTCCCCATGCTTCATATAATATTACATCATCAATACCATCACAACATAATTGTAATAATTTTGTTCCTATACCCTTTTTTTGATAATTATTATCAACTACTAGATATAGTATTTCTCTATATTCTTTTATATCTAAATCATAATCATTTTTATGTTTTAAATTACTAATTCCACAAGCACCAATTATATGATTATCATCTTCACAAACATAATAATTATTTATATCCTTTAATATTTCTTTTTTATTACCATTTAATATATCTATTTTACTAACATTAATACTATTTTTGTTAATGTTACAAGTACCAAGCAAGTTTGTTACTAAATAAGATATATCATTTAAATCACTAAATATTGCTTTTCTATAATTCATTTAATTACCTCTTTTTGTTAAATAATATTTTCTTTTTTCAATGTGATTTGATTAAAATTTATATCTAACATATGTAATCACATCCTTAAAATAAATTATTTGTAATTTTATACAAATTATATCATTAAATTTGCAAACTATATATATTTTCATTGAAATCCGTAAAATTTTATATATAATATTTTTTGTTTATATTTATTTATTTCATAATTTAATAGATCTTGCCTTTTACAATGTCTATTCTGTTTGGAAGTCCAACATTCTGTATAGAACTTAACTAAAAAATAGGAGAAAGTATAAAATTTAACTTATACTTTCTCCTATTTTTGATATAAAGTAGAGCTTTCATAATAAGTTACTTATGAGCTCCATTAATTAATATCCCACTTAGGTGGATACATATAATTTATCTTCTCCCCTTTTTGTATATAGCGTTTTTTTATTTTTGTTCTATTTGACTTTAGCTCTGGTAATGCTTGTCTACAATATTTATCTAATTCACAAAATATATTTTGGCAATCGATAAGTTGTAAAGGCCTATTCCCAATTCTTTTAAAATCTAATCCTAATCTATTAAATTCTTCGTCTTGATGTTCATACATATATTTAATAATATCTTCATTGCTCATTTTACCTTTATCAATAAAGCATTTTTTTATTCCACGAAGTGAACCTGGTCCCGCAACTGTAAATTCATCTTCTTTCCAATTTACTACTTCACTATAATTAATATCAGTTACTAATTGATAAGCCATAAAATTACCTATTAGTGGATAACTTTTTATAATATTAAATGCCTCTTCCATGGTTTTACATTTGACAATTTTATTTTGTATTTTGTCCTCATTGAACATTTTATTTAAAAGTGCTAAATGGTTATCATGTTTTCTATCATAACCAAATGCTTTATTCGCACAACTAATATAAGCATCATTATAAATTTTAATTCCATTTGAAATAGCTTTTTCTAATACACTACTATACTCATTAAAATTGAAATTTTTTAAATTAATATCTTCAAAATTGTTTAATAAAAGTTCCCAGGTAGATTCTTTATTAAATAATTTAAATAAAAGTATTCTAAACAACATATCTTCATCTGAATAACTCTTACCATTATAAATTACATTTTTTAATAAATACTGGCTAACTCTATCATTAACTCTATAACTATTACAAAATTTATACTCCTGCAATATAAGATCTTTTGTCCATGGTGCAGGTTCACCATTCAATTTTTTTATAAATATATTTTGTCTTTCACAAGCAAAATACCAATACAAATCATAAACTTCTTGTCTTTTTTTCATATCTACCTCATACATTTTGGATCTCTTGAATTTATACACTTTTTTAATACTTCTACTTTATCTTCATCTTCGATATAATTTGCTATTATTTTTTGACCAATACAACCACTTTTACATATTTTATAATCTTTACAAGTAGAACAAGAATTATCAGTATTTAAACTTCTAATGTTTGAAAAATAAGATGAATTATACATTTCTTCAAGAGTATTTTCCTTTATATTTCCACTAATACCTATTTTCTTAAAATATTTAATTGAATCACAAGGATATGCTATCCCATCAAATCCAATTATCATTATTTCATCTGCTATAATACAAGGTGTATTTTCAATACCAAGTATATTCCAAGGAGTACCTAATCTAATTTTATCTTTATCGTTTGAATTTAAATATGGTTTTTTAATTGCTAATAATTCTTCTTTTGATAAATCCATATCAATAGTGCCTTTCCCATGTGGAACAAATCTTAATAAACTAACTTTATCAAAATAACTTCTGGTTTTAAATGTATCAATGGTTTCATTTACCACTTGCTCTAGTCTAGAGAAAGAATCTTTTGAAACTGTATAATGAAATCCCAATCTTGCACTATTATCATCAAATACTTTATCAAAGAATTCAGCCTTATCATATACTGAAGCATCTTCTTCATTTGATAGTGACTCTGCAAGTGAATAAACTATTTTATTTAATCCAAAATCAATTAATTGTCTATATTTATTTAAAGTTTCATCAGTTTTATATGCGAAAGTATAAATAGTGGATTTCAATCCTAATTTTGAAGTCAATTTTACAAGTTTAGGAAGTCTTTCATACATTAAGGGCTCTCCGCCAGTAAATACTATTGTTTCTACATTCATGTCTTTTGCTTCATATATAATTTTTTTTACATCTTCCAAACCTAATTCTTTTACATTATTAGAGCTATTAGTTGCACTGCTTGAGCAATGCTTACAATTTCTGGCACATCTATTAGTAAGTTCAATTTTTACCTCTTTTAACATTGTCATTTCCCCCCAAGAAATTTATATAAGATATTATACAATAAAATACAAAAATTTCCATACTTTCCTGAAAGAATATAGGAGGTACAATATAGGATTTACTATATAATATTTTTAGAACGAAAGTTTAGTTTGTAACCTATTTTTTATTTGCTCCAACATCACTAAATAATTCTAAAGAAATTATAGGATTTATTTTATTTTTATCACATTTAATAATTTTTGTGATATAATAGGTTTCAAAAGAAAGTCCTTTGATATAATTGGTTTGAACAAAAAAATATATCAAAGGACTTTCTTTTTTCTATTCCGAAACCATTTTACACTATTTTTTTTGTAAAAATTTGCAATTTTATGTAAAGTATAGTATAATATATATAAGGTTTTCACTGTATTAAAGTCTTATCGAGCTACACTTAGCTAGACTTGAATTACAAAATTGAAAATCTAGTAAGTACATTAAACTGAAAGGATGGTTTTACCATGAAAAACGAACTTACTATTAGCAACACCCCGAACTCCATGTCTCGCGTTTACACTATGGCTGCGAAGGCAAAAGAATCTTTTGACATTGTCGAGGCACTCAGTGCCACAGGCAACAAGACAGCTCTCGCACTCATCGACGAGCAGAAGCGCAACCAGCAGTTTCAGGTTGGTTATGTCTTTGGTTCGCTCAAAGCGAACCTTGATTGTCTTCCCGAGGAGATCGCCGCACGGCAGAAAATGAATGGTATTCCGCTTGACTTTCTCATCAAGATGAAAGTTGACGAGTTTGTGCTCGATGTGCGAGAGGTTTCTCACGCACAGGAGCTGACTTGGTACACCGATTACGCGAGAAAATACCGCAGTCTTTCTGAGTGCATTTGTGGCTTTGGCTACAATATGAGTTTCATCGAAGAAAGGTTCGAGGGCTTTTTCCCCAATGGAATTCACAGATTCGTTCTCGGTTTTGCAATCGGCTATTCCGAGACTTTCCACGAAATTGCAGCTCAAGCGTGTATTAAGACCGAGTTTACTGATCCGAAAACACAGGACATCTGGAGAAACTGGGAATATTTCTTAAAGCGTGATGTTCATGAATACCGTCTGGATGGCAACTACTTGTTCATGTACCATGGTGGCATTAACGTCACTAAGGATAGTGCTATTCCGTTTTATAACAATAGCCGCTATGTGAATAAGGACGTTTACGAAGCACTCAGATCTCGCAAGATCTCGGATTTCGTTGACAAGCCGTTCGAGTTTAACATCTAAAATTTTAAAACTCAATTTTCCGCTTTAATTAGCGGAGTAAAGAGGCTCTGTGGTCAGGGTCTTTTTACTTTTTCTTTATAATTAATATCAGTTACTAATTGATAAGCCATAAAATTCCCCATTAGTTTAGTGGATAACTTTTTATAATATTAAATGCTTCTTCCATAGTTTTGCATTTAACAATTTTACTTTGCATTTTGTCTTCATTAAATATTTTATTTAACAGATTAAATGGATAGATGAACTCACATTTGTAAAGCTACATAAAATATGGTATAATTTTCACCATATATGTAATTTTTATAAAAAATTAAAATAAGGAATATGAATATGAAAATAAATAGTTTTGAAAATTTAATGAAATACATAAGTAAATACCGAAGCAATCCTAAGAAAATATCTAAAATAAAAGATAAATTCAATGAATATCTTGATTTATGTACTGAACAAAATATAATAGATTATATAAATGAATTAAAAAATATTCCCCAAATGGAAAACACATTGTATTATAACTCTGATTCTATCTACAGAAAATTTGGAATAGGATCAATTTTAAAACTAACGCAAACAATGGAATTTAGAAAAAGATTTGAATATATTCATGAGATGTATAAGAAAATCAGGTTAAAATATTATACAATCGATGAATTTTTAGATGATTTAATGGAATATAATGAAAGTGAATATATTTGTGATAATATGGAACAAATAATTAATTCTAGTGATATACATTCTTTGATAAAATCAAACTTATTAAAAAAACTCAAACAATTAGATTCTGATAAATTCGAAAAACTTCATTCTTTAATAGTGAATAAAATGACAAAGGTAAATCATAAATTTATTGATTCTACTATTTTATTTGGACTTACTACAATTGTTGATGAAATAGCAAATAATGAAAACGTCGACATATCAGACATTGAATATATTGCAACAGGGACCTTTACAGATGTATATAAATTAGGAAATAAGGTTATTAAATTCGGGAAAAATAGATTAACAGATAAAATTCCTTATCATAAAAGAATTTTGCAACCATTAATTAGAAGAAAAGTATCATCTGGTATTAATGATTTATATATTGAAATATCTGAATATGTACAAACTGATAATTCAATTACAGATGAAGATGCTTATTTAATTTATAAAGAATTAAGAAATGACGGGATAATATGGATTGATGCCAAAAGAGAAAATTTGGGCAGATTAGAAAATGATAATATAGCTCATTTTAATGAACCTTTATATGTGAAAAATGAAACAGTAGGATTCATTCCAGAAACATTATATGAAGATAAACCATTGCGAAACGGAGATTTAGTTATTATTGATACAGACTTCTTATTTAGAGAAGAAGATTTTGATGTTACACATTTGGATAGTAGAATAAATACAGATTTCTATAGAGTTTGTGAACAAAGATATCAAGAAGAAAAAAATAATAAAATCATCAACAAAGAGCTAAAAAATGCTATAGAAAGATAAATTAAATTTTATATCTTATTTATCTTTCTATAAAACAGTGAATATAAATTTTTATTTAATTAACTATCAAAAAAGGAAAAATTATTAACTAATTTCATCCTTTTTTATTATTAAAAATAAAATCAAAACATACAAATTATTTATATATTATTTTTCTAATACTTTATATCAAATTTTTCTATATGTTCATCTACCTAAAAAAGTACTCCAATTTTAAATATTATCACTGAATAGTGTATATTTAAAATTATAGAGTACTTTTTTAATCTACTAATATCCTAATGATTCAACAAATTCTTTAGCAGCATCTTTATATTCTTCATCAACTTTTACATACATTAATGTATTATCAATACGATATAAATGCATGTAATATCCACTACTAACTAAACTATACATTGAATAGTTGCTTACACTTTTAGATTTTTCAACAGATGCATTACCTTTATATGTTTCGAAAATTTGCTTATTTGTGTTAAACATGCTTACTGCATTTGCATCTTCATCTAATACATAAAATTCAACTTGCCATCCATCTGGACTTTGTGCAACTGTAGCTGTTTTAATATAATCGTAGCTTTCATATTGTGCTGTTGCATCTCCAACTGTAAACCCTTTTTCTTTTGCTTTTTCTTCAAACTTACTATTTGTAATAGCATTTTGTTTTGTACATCCTGAAAAAGCAGTAAGTATAAATATACATATTATACTAAAAATAATCGTTTTCTTTTTCATATACTCCCTCCATTTTTATGATATCATAATATATATTTTTTGTCATTACAATTTTTTTTATTATTACTAAATTTTTTATCAAAAGTCACCATAATTCACAGCAGTATTTATATTTTATATAAACACACTATAATACTTATAAATTTTCAAAGCATTATAGTCTAATATTCCAGACTTGATGGGACTTAACTGCCAGATTGAAGCAAAATTTATTAGTTTTCCTTGCAAAAAAAATAAAGTGAAAGTTTAATTTCACTCTATTTTTAGAACTCTGGATTTTCAATTTTTAATTCAGATTTTATAATTTCCATTATTACATTTATAGATTTTTCTAAGTCATTATTTTTTATTACATAATCATACATTCCCATTTTTGATTCTTCATAATCGAATCTATTTAAACGTAATGTTATTTCTTTATAGTCTGGTTTTTCCATTCTTTTTTCTAATCTTTTAGCTAATACTTCTTTTGGAACTTTTAAAAATATTGTTACAACTCTTGTGTCATTTCCTAATAATTTTATTAAATTTGCTGTTCCATTTACATCTATATCTTTTACTATTACTTTACCACTTTTAATTTTTTCATTCATTAATTTTCTTGATGTTCCATAATAGTGCTCATGATGTACATTATATTCATAGAATTCATTGTTGGCAATCATGTTTTCAAATTCTTCTTTTGAAACAAAATTGTAAATTTCACCATTTTTTTCACCTTCACGAGGTAATCTATCTGTATAAGATGGTAATGATTCTACATTGTCCATTCTTGCTATTAATGCTTTTTTTATTGTGTCTTTTCCTGCTCCTGATACTCCTGATAATACTACTAACATATTTCCACCTTTCCTGCTGCAATTTCTTCTGCAGCTATTGTTACTGGTGATTCTTCTAAAGTATCAACTAATGGTTCACTTCCCATCGCTATTTTTCTTGCTCTTTTTGATGTAGCTATTACTAGCTCAAATCTGTTTTTTGATTTTTTTAATAATTCTGCAACACTTGGTTTTACTATCATAATAAAATTCCTCCCTTTTTATACTTGAACTTCAATTTCTTTATCTAATCTTGATGCTATTGTTTCTGGTTGAACGGCAGATAATATAATATGTCCTGAATCCATAACTAATACTGCTCTTGTTTTTCTTCCATAAGTTGCATCAATAACACTTTTATTTTCTTTTGCATCTTGTATAATTCTTTTGATTGGCGCTGATTCTGGGCTTACTATTGCTACTATTCTACTAGCTACAACTATATTTCCAAATCCTACATTAATTAATTGCATAATTAATCACGTCCTTTCAGAATTATTCAATATTTTGAATTTGTTCTCGTATATCTTCTAGCTCTGTTTTTATTTCAATTACTAAATTTGTAATTTCTAATTTTACAGATTTAGAAGCTATTGTGTTTGATTCTCTATTCATTTCTTGAATAATAAAATCTAATTTTTTACCTATTGCGCCTTCATTATTTAATAGTGTTTTAAATTGGTGTATATGGCTATTTAACCTTGTTAGCTCTTCTTGTATTGAAGATTTATCAGCAAATATTACTGTTTCTTGTGCTAATCTTGTTTCATCCACTATATCTGTTTTTAGTATTTCTTGGATTCTTTCCCTTAATTTTACTACATATTCTTCAATAAGTCCAGTACTATTTAATGATATTTGCTCTACCATTGAATTTATATGGTCAATTCTTTGTAATAAATCTTCTTTTATTCTTTCGCCTTCAATAAATCTCATATTTACAAAATTGTCTAATGCTGAATTTAAACATTGTTTTAGCTCTTGCAATATTGTATCATTTTCATCATCTTCTGATGTTAATTGTAAAACATCAGGCATTTTTGATATTTCAGTTATATTTATGTTATCATTTAAACATTCTTCATTTGCAAGCTCTTTTAATTGTTTAATATATAACTTTGCTAATTCCTTATTGATAACAACATTTTTACCTTCATTAGTATAATTAGCAAAATCAATGAAAACATCTATTTTACCTCTTGCCACTCTATTTGAAACTTCTTTTTTTATTTCATTTTCATAACAACTTATACTTCGTGGTAATCTTACATTTACATCACAATATCTGTGATTAACCGATTTTATTTCAATATTATAAACTCTTCCATTTATTTCTAATTTGCTTTTTCCAAAGCCTGTCATGCTTTTCATTTTCAAGACTCCCTACTTATTAAAATTTATTCCAAATCATCAAATTCGTCATCTTCGTCATCATCGTCGTCGTCATCAAATTCTGAATCAGGCTCTTCATCTTTTATAAAATCTTCTTTTGACCTTAAGTATTTCTTCTTATTACCCAAAAATACAATAATCATTTTAATTATGTAATATACGCCAACTACCATCCCTGCATACTTAATTGTTTTTATAAATTCATTTTTATGAATTTGATATACATATGGTAGTATTAATGTAAATATTGCCATTGCTAATGTTTCTAAGCCATTAGCACATGTACTTGCTTTTTCATTTTTGTATGCACTTTCTATTAGCAAAATCGCTGTTCCCAAAAATACAAATGCAAAAATATTTAAATCTTTGATTAATGCAATTTTATTGAATTTATAAAATCCGAAATTTACAAAAATAAAAAATGCAATAAATACAATGGCAAACACCAAACTTTTGCAAGACATTTTTATTATATTTTTCAAATCTGTGTTTGGAATTTCTTTTTGCTTTCTTATTTCCTTTTCTAATTCATTTATATCAAACTTGTTTTCAATCTCATCTTCTATTGATGTAATATTTAATTTTTTATTATATTCCTCATTTTCAAATTCTTTATCAAGCTCTTCAAATATTCCTTTTATTGTTTCTGGATTTCTGGTTGTTGCCTTTCTTGTAGTTGCTTTTGTAGCCGTTTTTTTAGCTGAATCACTATTAATTTTTATTGTTCCAGATTTTTCGCTTGCTCCTTTTGCCACTTCTTCTGATAACTTTTTCTTTACACCTGCTACTTTACTACTAGCAGTTGTCTTGGTTGTCGCTTTTTTCGTTTTAGTTGATGTTGTTGTGCTTCCTGTTTTTTTTGCACTTGCTGATGTACGTGCTTTTTTTGTCTCACTTGTTGATGAGCTTTTAGCACTTTTCTTTTTTTCGTCATCTGTACCAATTTTAGCCTTTTTTACAGCTGTTGATGTCTTTTTTACAGTAGTTGTATCAGCAGATTTTTTTCTTGTAACTGTTTTTGTTTTAGGCTCCTCTTCTATATTTTTTTCTGCTTTTTTTGTTACCTTTTTTACTACTTTTTTAGGCTCTTCTTGTTCAACAATTTTTCTTGTTTTTACTAATTTTGGTTCCTCTTTTACAACTTTTTTCTTTGATTTATCTACATCACTAATTTCATTTTCTGGAACTTTTTTTACGGTTTTTCTTGTCGTTTTTTTAACGGCTGACTTTGTTGATTTAACAGCCTCTGCAAAAACATCATCCTCAAATTCATCTAATACTTTAGTCTTTTTTACAGTTACTTTTTTTACTTTATTATCATCATTTTCAATTTTTTTCTTTGATACAGATAATTTTTTTTCTCCACTTTTTTTATCTGTTACAGTAGTTTTTCTTTTTACTGTTGAAACATCTTCTTCAGATTTTTTTCTTCTAGTTTTTGGAGCTAATTCTTCATCTGCATCTATTGCTATTTTTTTCTTCTTTTTTACTACATTCTCTTTTTCCAATTATATATTACCTCCAAGTTCATACATAATAACACTTACCATCGCCAAGGCTACAGTTTCTGTTCTTAAAATTCTTTTACCTAATGTAACAACTTGTGCACCAAAATTTTTCATTTTTTCAATTTCATTTGCATCAAAACCGCCTTCTGGCCCAATAACAATTCCTATTGATAAATTTTCTTTTTTCTGCTCTTTTGCTAAATCTATTGCTTGTTTGAAATCAAATTTTTCCTCTTTTTCATATGGTACAATTACCATATCAAAATTTTCTATATTTTCACAAATATCTTTTATTTTTACAACATTATTTACTTTAGGAATAATATCCCTGCCAGACTGTTTAGCTGCAACTTCTGATATCTTTTGCCATCTTTCAATTTTCTTTTTTTCATCTTTTGAAGAAATTTTAGAAACACATCTTTCCATATCAACAGGTGTTATTTCTTTTACTCCAAGTTCAGTTGATTTTTGAATTATAAGCTCCATTTTATCTGATTTTGGTATACCTTGAAAAATAGTAATATTAATATTTGATTCTGCTTCTGATAAGATTTTTTCTTTAATTTCTCCTATAATTTCATCTTTGCTAAAATCTTTCAATTTTACTATATAATTATTTGAAGTATCTGTATCACATACTTGAATTTCATCATCTAATTTCATTCTTAAAACATTAGAAATATGCTTTACATCTTCACCTAAGATTTTAACTATATTATTTTCAATTTGATTATTTTTTACAAAAAATTTTGGCATTTAAATCTCTCTTTCCTTATTTTCTATTCCATATTTTATCACAATTGCACAAAATCTGTAAATAGTTTTAGATGTATCTTTTTATCTGAATTTATTATAAACCTTGATTTATTCATTTTTTTTTGTTATTATTCTTTAGAGGGAGTGATTGAATGGAAAATCTCATAAAACAATTAATTGATAATAAGATAGAAAAATTTTTAATAGATAAACTTACAACTTTACTTTCAAAAACCAATGGAAAATTTTATATAGTTGACCCAAAAGAAAACAAATTTAGGTTTCCGTATTTATTATACATTCCTAATAAACTTGAAAGTAATACTTTAATATTACATGGTAATAACCTAGCTCAAGAAGAAGGAAATATTATGAATATATATTCTGCAATATTCGAAACAACATCATCAGCAGGATATGATTTATTAAGCCTTAATCAACCAATTATTGTTCCTGTTACTTCAAATTATATTCATCCAGCTAATAATAATATGCATGAGTTTTTCCCTATGCAAGCCTCTAGAAATGTTTTATTTAGCGGCGATTCAGGTAATACATACTATAAATTGTTTGACCAAATAAATAATATGATTGATGATTGTAAAAATTTTGTATTTGAAAAAATAAATGTAACACTTGCCGAAAAGATTATATGTCACGGATTTTCTTCATCTGCCAAATTTGTATTAAGATACGCAACTTGTTGTCCTGAAAAAGTAAGCTTATTAATCGCTGGCGGCTTTGGAAATCAAGCATTTGTTCCTCTTGAAAAAATAACAATTGAGAATAAAGAAATTGAATTAATATATCCGATTGGTGTTAAAGATATAAATTATATAACAGGAAGACCTTTCGATTACCATAATTTTAAAGAAATGAAACAATTCTATTTTATTGGTGCAGAAGAAAATGAAAACAATGATACTGCTTTTAACTTTAGACATACTGATGAAGATATAAAAGATATTTATGAAAAAGTTTTTGGTAATGTTTATCAAAATAGGTTTGATAAATTAGCTCAAATCTATAAAGATTTGGGATATGATAATGTTGAGTTTGTAAGATATCCAAATTACGGACATAGTGGTACTCCAGGAATCCAGCATACAACAGAATTAATTTTGAAATATAGAAGTATTTAGCAACAAAAAACCTTCAGTGAAATCACTGAAGGTTTTTCGTGCCGTGGAAATCGCAACCTGCGAGATGAAGTGGTTTAGCTGTAATGCTTAGCGGTGAGAGTCCTGCCAGGAATCATATCCCCAGCTAACATCGTCAAGCGAAACAGCCTGTGCGTTGTCAGCAATAATGCTTTCAAGCACCTGTTTGCCATTCATGTTTTCCATATATCAGCCCTCCTTAAAAATTATTTTTAGGATATTGCCGTATACACATTTCGTGTATGACACACATCATAACATAAAGAATTTACTTTGTCAACAGATTTGCCAAAATTTCTAAAATAAATTCAACCCCAATTTTATTGTAATCAAAAATCTGTATATATTCTGAAATTGAAATTATCTTTAAATTTTCTAAATCTAATTGTTTCGTTATTTTTTTAAATTCATCCATCGTAAAACCATTAGGCTTCTTACAATACGTATACGGAAAAACATTTTCATCAAAAAAATCTACGTCAATATCGAGAAAATGAATTGATTTTTTAATTTCCAGTTCCAACTTACTTTCTTTTAATACTTCCGCAGAAATCTCCGAATCAAAAAAGTCATAATTATCATCATCTCTTATTTGATCTCTGAATCCAACAATGTATCTGCTAGTTTTATGACCTTTTATATATCTTAGAAATGATGCATGCGTAATTAACCCCTTACTTTTAATGTAGTCCCTATGTGCATCGAAAGTTACAGAATTAAACTGCATATTTTCTGCTATCCAATAAACAGGTAATAAGGATAAGTGATTTCCACCAAATATGATTAACTTATCATACTTTTGGATTAAGCAGAGTATATTCTCGTATACTCTGCTTATATAATCCTTTGGCGTTTCATCCCACTTTAATTCGTACATATACATATCCTTATTGCCATATCTTTTATTAATCTCAAATTGCATTACTTTAGGTCCTGATTCTGTAACACATGGACCATTATATGCAAATGGGATAAAAATATAGGCGATTTTCATCAGCTATTCTCCTTAAGCCTTTTTACCGCTTCCTCAATATAAGGATACACAATCTTATAAACATCGCAAAATCTGTTTTTGATCTCTCCACTTGCTGTAATCACGTCGTTTCTGTAACAACTTCCATTGCACAGATTCTTAATTGGGCAATTCAAGCAAGTAGTGTTATAAAAGTTCATACACTGACTACGTTCTTCACAATATTTAGGGTTGTCAAAAATGTCTTCAATGTTTACTTGGCTAATGTTCGCAATAATTCTTTCTTTATCATATGCTTTGTCACAGAAAAAGATGTTCCCCTGACTGTCATATGTTAAGAAAGTACCGCAAGACATTCTTCCACAATTGGCACATGATCTAACCTTAGTATAGCCTAAAGCTCTCTCAATGACATTTGTAAACTCTCTGATTGTTATGCGGTAAGTTCCGTAGAAATACAAATCAAAAAGCTCTGTCATAAAGTTAGACAATGCCTGTACCTTTATGGTATAATTGCTTATATCATTAATGCACGGAAGAATAGCTATCTTCTTAATTCCGTTATTAACGATAAAATCATAAAACCTTTTTGTGTCCTTACTGTGTTTCTCTGTTATTACACTCAAAATTCCTACATTGATACCTGCATCATCCATAGAATGATAAACCGAAATAATATGTTCAATATTCTTTTCATCATTTTCAGTTGCATAGTGATAGTTAAGCTCGCCATCTCCATCAAGGCTAATTCCTACATTAAAATTATACTTTTTGAAGAAAGCAATCCAATTTGAGTCAACAAGCGAAGCGTTTGTCTGGATAGTATTGTCGAATGTTCGGTCTGGATACTCTGTCATGATTTCCTGCTCAAAATCCATCATTTCCTGAAAGAAGTCGATTCCTCTAATAAGGGGCTCTCCTCCATGGAAAATAATATTGGATTTTTTTACACCGTTGGCATAATTATAATCCGAAGTTTTCCGGATTATAACTTTACACATATCAATAGTCATGGTCTTTTTCCAATCATAATGCTTTTTTGCATAGAAGCAAAAATCACAATTATAATTGCAATTCTCCGTAACCTTGATAATAGCAGCCACCCTGATTGGTTTTGCCATAGAAAGTCCTCCTTTAAATAGTTATTATTTTAGGGCATTGCTGTACACTGGTCTTGCCAGAATATGGTATATTATATCACCGTTTTATGTGAATTTCAAGTATCTTACATAATTTTTGTTTTAAGTGTATGTGTCAGTGGGGATGGAGCTTTTTGGGTTGTCAAAAAGCTCCGTCCCCATTGACACCCATTGACACAGGCACAAACCTAGGAAATTATTTTTTTCCTACATCTCCCAAGTCAAGCTTTGCTCTGATATATTCGTATATTAGTATTCCTGCTGCTACTGAAGCATTTAAACTTTCGGTTTTACCTAACATTGGTATTTTTACTTTATTATCAGCTATTTCTTGAACTTCTTTTGATACACCATTTGCTTCATTTCCAATTACAATTACCTTTTTCATATAATTTACATCATACACACTATCATTTGTATCTAATGATGTTACAACTACCTTAAATCCGTTATTCTTCATTTCTATTAAATCGTGTACTAAATCATCTGATCTTACTACATTAACTCTAAATATTGCTCCCATTGTTGATCTTACTACTTTAGAATTAAACAAATCTGCTGTTTCCTTTGATATAACTATTTGTTTTAAATTTGCACTATCTACAGTTCTTAAAATCGTTCCTAAATTACCTGGATCTTGAATACCATCTAATACAATTATTGCATCTTCGTCATAATTTATTTTTTCAGATGCATCAGCTCTTTTTACAACTGCTAAAATACCTTGTGGATTTGAAACATCTGTTATTGTATTAAATACTTTACTATTAACATATACACAATTTTTCTTTGCGATTTCATACATTAATTTTTTATCAATGCAATTTTCTTTCATACAGTCTTCACATATTACAATACATTCAATATCAGCATTTTCTTGAATTGCTTCACCAATAAGCTTGATACCTTCTATAACAAATTTGCCATATGCATCTCTGTATTTTTTTTCTTTAAGCTTTTTAATGCTTTTAATTAATTCATTATCTTTACTAGTAATAACTTGCATTTTGCAAACCTCCTTAATTCGATTTATCACCACAAATGACATTTAAAAACTTTTTAATTTCTTCAAAGATAGTTTTATCATTACAATCTTTAATTTTTAAAGTTACATATGGATCTTTAGCTTGTGAAAATAATATTCTGTTTTTGTACATTTCAACTAACTTATTAACATCAACATCAAATTTCTTTTGATTAAAATAGAATACGAAATTCTCTCCTCTTTGAGATATTTTGATTACATTAGCAAGTTTAGCTAATTGTTTAATTCTTGCAACTTCTATTAAATTTTCAAGCTCTTCTGGCATAACACCATATCTATCAATTAATTCATCTATTACATCTTGAATATCCGCTTCATTGTTGCATAAAGCTATATCTTGATATATTTCAATCTTTTGGCTTGAATCACTAATATACTCATCTGGAATATAACTTGAAATATTTATATCAATTTGAACATCAATATCTTCTTCAACTTCATATCCTTGCATTTCTTTAACTACTTCATCAAGCAATTTGCAATACATATCATATCCAACTTGTTCCATATGACCATGCTGAATTTCTCCTAATAAACTACCAGCTCCTCTTATTTCAAGGTCTCTCATTGCAATTTTAAAACCAGAGCCAAATTCAGTAAATTCTTTTATAGATTTTAATCTTTTATTAGCAACTTCTGATAATATTTTGTCTCTTTTGTACATAATATATGCATATGCTTGTTTATTACTTCTTCCTACTCTACCTCTTATTTGATATAACTGAGCAAGACCCAATCTTTCTGCATTTTCTACAATAATAGTATTAGCATTTGGAATATCAATTCCAGACTCTAAAATTGTGGTACATACTAACACATTTGTTTTTTGAGTAACAAAATCAGCCATAATTTCTTCAATTTCTTTACCCGTCATTTTTCCGTGTGCAAAACTAACTTTAGCTTCATCAACTAAACTAGAAATTTCTGCCGCTTTTTTAGCAATTCCTTCTACATTATTATATAAATAATAAACTTGACCACCCCTTTCAAGCTCTTTAGTAATTGCCTCTTTTATAATTTCTGGGTCATATTCCATAACATAAGTTTGAACTGGTTTTCTATTTTGTGGTGGTTCATATATTACAGACATATCTCTTACTCCAACAATAGACATATGTAGAGTTCTTGGTATTGGTGTAGCTGTCATAGTTAATACATCAACTGTATTTTTTAGCTGTTTAATTTTTTCTTTATCTTTAACTCCAAATCTATGCTCTTCATCTATTATTAATAATCCTAGGTCCTTAAATTCAACATCTTTACTTAATACTCTATGTGTTCCAACAATAACATCAATTTCTCCAAGTTTTAATTTTTTTATAATATCATCTTGTTGTTTTTTAGTTTTAAATCTATTTAAAACATCAACTCTAATTGGATATTCCTTCATACGCTCTTTAAAATTTTCATATTGTTGATCTGCTAAAACTGTTGTTGGTACTAAATATACAACTTGTTTTTGATCCATAACACATTTAAATGCTGCTCTTATTGCAACTTCTGTTTTTCCATATCCAACATCACCACATAAAAGTCTATCCATAGGCTTTTGATTTTCCATATCTTTTTTTACTTCATCAATACATCTTAATTGATCATCTGTTTCAATATATGGAAAACTATTTTCAAATTGAGTTTGCCATTCATTGTCCTTAGAAAAAGCATGACCTTTTGCTTTTTGCCTTTTGGCATATAGCTCTATTAGCTCTCTTGCAACAGCTCTTAAATTATTTTTAACTTTAGCTTTTGTATTAGACCAATCTTTTCCACCTAATTTATAAATTTTAGGAACTCCGTCTCCACCTACATATTTTCTTACTGTATCCAATGAATTAGTTGGAACATATAAAATATCGTCATCTCTATATCTAATTTTAATATAGTCTTTTGTTATTTCTCCTGTTTTTATTGTATTTACACCTATATATTGTCCAATTCCGTGAACTTTATGAACTACATAATCACCAATTCTTAAATCTGCAAATACAACCTTTTCGCTTTGTTTAAATACATTATTTGCTTTTCTCTTTTTTGTTTTTGTTGTAAAAAATTCTTCACTACTTATTACTAATAATTTAGTATCTTTACATTCAAAACCAGATGATAATGCTCCTGTTGTTACAACTACTTCGCCAAAATTTACATTATTTATATTTTTTATATAACGATGTTGAATATCGTTGTCTGTTAATAATAATGATAGTTTTCTTGCATTTTCTTCATTACCACCTAATATTACAACTTTCTTTTTTAAATCAATTGATTCTTTTAATGTGTTTAGTAATATTTCTGTTTCGGCTCTATAATAGTTTACATCTCTATATTTAAAGTAATAAACATTATTTCCATATGATGCATCTGTTTTTTCAATATTTATATGATTTAAATCTGCTATATCGTATGAATAATCACTTATACTTTCAATTGCATCTGGTATTATTCTTCCTTTTTCTGCTATACTTTTTATTAAATTATTATTATCTATTTTTATATTATCTATTCTTTGCTTTATTTTTGTTTCTTCATCTAGTATTAATAGATATTTATCAGATATATAATCTAAAAAATTGGCTTGATTTTCATAAAATAAATCAAAATATTTATCTATTTTACTTAAATAATTTCCAGAGCAAATTAGCTCCTTATCTTCTTCAGAGCATTTTTTATAAGAATCTATTTTATGTTTTATATCATCTATATCTGTTTCTAAAATAAATTCATGACATGGGTATATATCAATACTATCACTCATTTCGGTTGACCTTTGTGAAAGAATTTCAAATTTTCTTATTGAATCAACTTCATCTCCCCAGAATTCAATTCTTGTACCATATTTTTCAGTTAATGAAATATCAACAATTCCGCCTCTAACTGCAAATTGTCCTCTTCCTTCTACCATATCTGAACGCTCATAGCCTAGTGATACTAAATATTTTTTTAAGTCTTCAAGTTTACACTCACTTCCAACTTTCAATTTTAAAATATTTTTATATAATGTCTTTTTGGCAATCATTTTTTGCATTATAGCTTCTATTGTTGTAACTACTATATTTACTTTATTTGTTATTATTTTATTTAAAACATCAATTCTTTCATATGGTAAATCTTTACTTTCTACAAGATAGTCATATGTTGCAATTTCTCTTTTTGGAAATATTTCTACATTATCATAAAAATATTTTAGATCTCTTGCTATTCTTTTGGCTTGTAATTCATTATATGTCATTATACATATGTTTTTTTTCGTTTCATCTTTTATTGCTGAAATAAATTGAGCCTCACCAACGTCAGATAAGCCCGATATGGTTATCGGGCTGGTGTTGTTTTTTATATCTTCTATAAGCTCTAAAAACTTTTGATTTTGCTCTAAATCTTTACAAAGTTCATTCATTGTTATAAATAACTCTCCTTTTTATGATAGCAAAATTATTGGATTGCTATTATATATTTTTACATAGCACTTTTCATTTCTTCAAGGGCTTTTGCTATTTGGTCTGGACATGATGTGTCTTTAAATCCGCATTTTATTCCTTTTAATCTTGAAATTGCATCATCTATGTTCATTCCTATTAGTAATTGTGATATTCCTTTTAGGTTGCCATCACATCCACCTATTACTTTTACACTTTTTATTATGTTATGCTCTACGTTTAATATTATTTCTGATGAGCATACACCTTGGGTTTTGTATCTATATTCCATAATTTCCTCCTTATGTGAATCTAATATACATAATAATACCAAAAAAATGTTCTGTAGTCAAGTGGGAAAGGAGGACAGTTCTCTTTTCCAAAAAGTGGGAAAAGAGAACCGTCCCCTTTTCCCACTATAGATTATTTATCTAATATAATTTTTATCTTCAGAATATGGAATATCTTCTTTTGTAAATCCCCATGGATTGTCTGAAGTCATTATTTTCCATAATGATGCATATGGCTCTAATTTAAATTCTTTATTTAACTTATCTAAGTCCTTGTGTGGTAGCAACTCAAGTGGATCTATTGTATAATCTAGCCCTGTTTCTTCAGTATTTGATTTTCTAATTTCTATGTGTAAATGTGGTACTCTTGAACCTCCACTTGAACCGGTTTTTCCTATTATTGTTGATGTATCTACTTCTTGTCCTGGTTTTACAAGTATTTCTCTTAAATGTCCATATACAACTCTTCTTCCATCATCATTCAAGATTTCCACTTTATTTCCGTAACCATCATTAAATGCATCAAATCCTTCAGTTGTTGTTCCATCAAATTCTGCTAAAAGTACTTTACCTTTACAAATTGGATGAACTTCTGTGCCTATATCTGCTGTTATATCAAATCCTGAATGTGCTCTTTGTTTAAATAATACATAATGATTTTTCCTAATTCCATATTTATCATGTTCAGCCACCTTGTATTTTGGCTCTATTGGCCATATATATTCACTCATAAAATCTACTTCCTTTCAATTAACGCGATATCTCATCTAAATTTTGTTGTAGTCTTTGAATTTTATTTAATTTTTTTCTCATAAAATTACCATACATCTTAAAAGTATCTGTACTGTATCCATGTATATTTAAATGTCCTCGTTTCGCTCTATTTCGTATTCTGTTCAATCTATGAAATTCTGCTCTTTCATATGCTTTTTGCTCATTTAAAATTTGTACTTTCTTTTCATTACTAATTTCTATATTTTCTGGATTATATCCATATAAAACAGCTAATTTTTCTGCCATGTGCTTTAAGTATTCTTGAGCTTCATCTCTTTTTACTCTTGTAATGTGAACCTCTCTATCTCTGCCAAATCTTCGGTTTACAAATAGGCTATCTTTTAAATCAAAAAACTCAGAAACATATTTTGATGAAACATTGTCTCTGTGTAATGTTGAACACAAAAATATCTCATCATTTTCTTGATTAGAAAAGAAATTATTTATATGTTTTTTTATCCCTTCATATACAAGAGCTCTTGCTTTTCCACAACTTCTTTTATTAGGATCTGTTATATATGTATCAATTTCAATTGAATTTTGTGGATTGGCTGAAAAATATTTGTTAGGTTCAAAGTTTTTCTTTTCATTATAAATAATTAAGCTTGATTCTTTTCTTAATTTTTCATATTCTGCCTCTAAATTTAAATTTTCTTCTAGCTCTTTTGTAATAGCGTTTTGACTATTTTTTCCTTGTGAGTCTTTACCATATATTAAGTCTTTCATTTTTGAAAAAGTCATCCAATAAAAATCTTCATATTTGTGTACAGCATCTTTTTCGCCATCATTTTGTGCATTTTTTACATATTCAAACATATATGAATTAATTTTTTCACGAAGTGGACTTTTTTCATCAAATTTACTTTTACTATTTAATTCGTCTTTCAAAAATTCATTAATACTAGAATACTCAGGAAACTCCTGTAAGACTTTATTTCTTGCATAATCATAAGCTTTTAATTTTAATTTATATGCACCTAAAGCCGACTTTTTATAGTCTGTTTCACTTGCATATTTTGATTTTACATATGATTCATATTCATCTGATACCTTAAAATATTTTGTAATATCATTATATGTAAACATATTTTGCCCCTGTGTTATGTATGTTGCTGCATCAACCCTATCATTACTATCTACAGAAACCAATACAGTGTTTTCTTTTGAATGTATATACTCACTAATATCATCTGCTCCTGTAATAAATAATTGCCCTATTTGGCCATTTGCTTCCATGTTTTGCAATACTTGCACTTCTAAATTTGCAATTTGATTTAGATATTTGTTTTCATTATTGACATTTACTTCAATAATTTTCATATTACACGTCCTTTCAAATATAATTATTATAAAATATTTTCGTAATTACAAAAATATTCCAATAATTGTGACATAGATTATATAGCAAAGATTTAATAAATTCAAGATAAATTTAATTTAAATGATAATTCTAAAAAAGTACCGTTATAATTATTTATTAAAAAAAGAAACATTTTCGAAGATATTATAAAAAAAGTATTTTTCATATATTCATTTTATCTGCATAACTTTTATTAAACATTCATTTAAGAAAGGCTCTATTTATTGATGAAATTTTTATTAATAAAACTAAAACGAAATTCACTTACAATATTATTTGCTTTATTTTTAATTTTTTTAATAGCATTTTCTAAACAAAACTTAATAGCCGCCAAAGACGGTTTAACACTTTGGGCTACTTGCGTTGTTCCTTCGCTATTTCCTTTTTTTATCGCTACAGAGCTTTTAAATTACACAAATATTACATCAATATTTGGTAAATTTTTAAGTCCATTGATGAAACCATTGTTTAATATTCCAGGAGAAGGAGCATATGCTTTTATTATGGGAATTATTAGTGGTTATCCTGTTGGAGCAAAAATTGTAACTGATTTTTATAAAAACGGTATTTGTACCAAAAACGAAGCAGAAAGAATGCTAGCATTTACCAATAATTCTGGACCACTTTTTATTATTGGTACAGTTGGAATTCTTTTATTTGGAAATACTTCTATAGGAATTTTACTTTTTATAACACATCTGCTTTCAAGCATTACAGTTGGACTAATACTTGGAATATGCTCAAAAATATATAAAGCTGATGAAATAAAACATGAATTTTCCTTAAAAAATCAAGAACATTTGACTAATTCATTAAGTAATCTTGGTAATATCTTAGGCAGCAGTATTTATAATGCCATATCAACAGTAATGCTTATTGGTGGTTTTGTTGTACTATTTTCTGTAATTTTAGAAATACTTAATAGATTGAATTTAATTAATTTGTTAAGTAATACTTTTAATATTTTTGGAATTCCATTTAATTTTAGCAAAGGTTTAATAAGTGGAATAATTGAACTTACTAATGGTGTAAATATTGTTAGTTCAATACATACTAAGGCAATTTCTACTAATATTATATTGTGTGCATTTTTACTTGGTTTTGGCGGTTTTTCTGTTCTTCTTCAAGTTTTAAGTATTATTTCCCAAGAAAAATTATCTATAAAAACATATGCTCTTGGAAAACTATTACAAGGTTTTTTAGCCAGCTTATATACTCTTTTATTTATAAAAAATTGTTTTTTATTTAATATAGACATTCCTAATCAAGTTTCATATGTAAATAATGTTTTTTATTATGGATTTATTATTGCATTAATTTTTCTAATTACTTTTGCTCTTTTAGCCAATCAAAAGAAAAATATTATTCATAATGTTTAATTTTTTTAATATATTTAAATAAAAATAATAATTTTTATTTAAAAGTTAATTTTAATAAACTTTTATTACTAAAAAACTACAAGAAAGGAATGATTTTATGGAATATAATAATTATAATGGATATCAACCTTATGCTCCTTTTGACGGAAATAATATTGACCCTAACATTAGTGAACAAAATTTTTTCAATCCAGCCGTTCAATATGAGCAAGCCTACATGTATTATAGGTATTTATCACAACAAATGGAATATAAAATAAAATGCAAGGAATATGAAAATTTATATAAAAATGAAAAAATTGCCAAATAAACATTATCTTTAAAAATAAAAAAACATATTTGAAATTTTTTTCAAATATGTTTTTTATTATTTAAAATCAACTGGTAGCGAGAAATGGATTCGAACCATCGACCTGCCGGGTATGAACCGGATGCTCTAGCCAACTGAGCTATCTCGCCGTCAACGATTAATATTATAATTGTTTTTTTATATTTTGTCAATAATAAAAACGAAATAATTTAAAATTATTTCGTTTTTATTTTACTTTTAGTCTCTTTCTCGACCTTGAGTATATGAATCTCTTTCATTTCTTATATTTTGCTTATTAATTTTATATTTTGTATTCTTAGTTGAATTTTCATCCTTTTTTATTGTTCCTGTTTTTATTTGTATATTTCTTAAGTCTTCTAAGAACTTATTTGTATCTTGATTATTTAATTCTTCAATTTCATCATCATTTTCTGGTTCTGTTAATTTTTTCCATATATCTCTAAAGCCGACAAGTTTCCATATTCCTCTTCTTGTTTTTACTTTTTTTTCCATTTGCGATATTTCGCACCTCCATATTTTTATAAAAGATATATTTCTATATTAACATAAAAAGAGAAAAAAATCAATACTTTTTAATGAATTTCTTCAATTTAGCTTGATTTTCTCCCTTTTTATATATTTTTTAATTATTATTAATTCATATAATCTTTTAATTTTTTACTTCTGCTTGGATGTCTTAATTTTCTTAATGCTTTTGCTTCAATTTGTCTTATTCTTTCACGAGTTACTTTAAATTCTTTTCCAACTTCTTCTAGTGTTCTAGCTTTTCCATCTTCTAATCCAAATCTTAATTTTAAAACCTTTGCTTCTCTTGGTGTTAATGTACTCATTACTTCTTCTAATTGCTCTTTTAATAATGTATATGCTACAGAATCTTGTGGAGCTGGTGAATCATCATCTTGTATAAAATCACCTAAATGGCTATCATCTTCTTCTCCAATTGGAGTTTCTAATGATACTGGATCTTGCGCTATTTTTTGTATTTCAACAACTTTTTCTACTGGAATTTCCATTTCTTTTGCAATTTCCTCTGGGGTAGGCTCTCTTCCAAGTTGTTGTAATAAGTGTCTTGATGTACGAATTAATTTATTTATTGTTTCAACCATATGCACAGGTATTCTTATTGTTCTTGCTTGATCTGCTATAGCTCTTGTTATAGCTTGTCTAATCCACCAAGTTGCATACGTACTGAATTTATATCCTTTTGTATAGTCAAATTTTTCTACTGCTTTTATCAATCCCATGTTACCTTCTTGAATTAAATCCAAAAATAACATTCCTCTTCCTACATATTTTTTTGCTATACTTACAACTAACCTTAAGTTTGATTCTGCAAGTTTCTTCTTAGCGTCTTCATCTCCAGCAAGGACTCCTTTTGCAAGTTCAATTTCTTGTTCGTATGTTAAAAGTGGTATTTTACCAATTTCCCTTAAATACATTCTAACAGGATCATCAACACTAACACCTTCGATATTATTTACATCTATTTCTTCTAATTTTATTTCTTCTACTTCTTCTAAATCTTCTAAATCTGGCTCATCATCATCAGTTTCTTCTTTGTATATGTTTATACCATTCTTTTCAAATTTTTCAAAAACTTCTTCTATTTGCTCAGGTGTTACATCTCCAAGCTCTAATGCAAGTTCACCATATGTTATACTTCCAGCTTTTTTAGCCTTTTCTATGATTTTATCTATTTTATCTTGCTTATCTTCAGATTTTTTTGTTGTTACATCTTTTTTTGTTTCTGATTTTTCACTTTTAGTTGTTCCTTTTTCAACTTTTTCAGAAATAATTTTTATTAAAATCATTTGATTTTTCTTATTAAACTTCCAGGCAATATTATCCACTAATGTTTGTTCTTCAACATTTACTTTTTTCCCATCTTTAATAATATTTAATTTCAATTTTTTAATATCAATTTCATTATTATCTCTTAAAACAACATTTACATTTATTGTTTTATCAGCACATTCTATTTTATAAGAATTTTTTTCTCCTACTTCTTCTATTTTTTCTTTTAATAAAAACATTCCATCTTTATTTTCAGAAACTTCTTTGTCATTAATTTTACAAATAAATTCTTTACCATTTATATTTTTTCCAGATTTATCTATAATTTCAATTTCTATTCCATAATTTTTCATTTAGACTTAATACCTCCTACTTCATTCTAGCTAATTTTATTATTGAATCACTTAATTCTTTTTCTAAACTAGCTATTTCATCCTGTGTTAATTTATCTGTATCTTCAAGTTTCTTTATAATGTCATTTCTTCTTGTTATTAATTTTTCTTTTTCATAGTTAATAATTATATCATCAATACATTTTGTAACTTCAGTTATTTCAAAATCTGTTGCCATTATTCCACTTAAATAATTAACTATAGACTCATCTGTAAAAATATCTAAAATATTTACTATATTACTATCTCCTTTTTCTAATTGTTCATACATTTTTTGTATAATTTCTCTGTTTCTATCTGATTTAATTTCATTAATGCTTATATTATCTTTTATTTTTTTGTATGCCAAATCTGGATAATTAACAAGTAAATAAATTATAAGTTTTTCTCTTTTTAAAATTGCCTGACTAATATTATTATCAACTACTTCTAACTGTGGCTTAACTGTAGTATTTTTCTTTTCTAAAGGTTTAGTATTGCTGTTTTTTGAATACATAATTTTATTTATTTCAGCATATATTGCTTCTTTTGAAATTTTATAATCTAAAGAAATTTTGTCTATGTATACTTCTTGTTCAATACTATTTGTAACTTTAGCTAGCTCTTTTGCTATTTCTGTTAAAAATTTTATTTTGTCATTTGCTACATCTAAATTTAAGTCTTTTTTTAAATTTTTAATTTTGAATTCAACTAATGATATTGCATTATCTATGTATTTTTGTAATCGTTCGGGTCCATATTTTAAAATAAACTCATCAGGATCTTTTGCTCCTTCTATTTGAAGGATTCTAACATCACATCCTAAATTTTGTAATATTTCTAAACCTCTTAAAGTCGCAGCTTGTCCTGCACCATCTGCATCATAACCAACAATTACTTGTTCGCTTGATTTTCTAAGTAATCTACCTTGTGCCTCTGTTAAAGCTGTTCCTAATGATGCAACAACATTAGTTATTCCTCTTTGATGAAGAGAAATTGTATCCATATAACCTTCTACTATTAAAACTTTTTTTAGTGTAGGTGTGTGTGCAGCTTTTTTTGCTGCATACAAACCAAAGAGATGTCTTCCTTTTGAATATGCTATGTTTTCTGTAGAATTTATGTATTTTGCTTGTTTCTTAAATGCCAATTTTTCTTCTTCACTAGCATCTGCTTTAGGTGGATCAATTAAAATTCTTCCTCCAAAAGCTATAAATCTTCCTCTTTCATCTTGAATTGGAAACATTAGTCTCTTTCTAAATCTGTCAATAAATTCCCCTTTTTCGTTTTTGTTGACTAATTTTGATTCTAATATTTCTTCATCTTTAAAGCCTTGTGATCTTAAAAACTTATATAATTCATTATAATTTCCAGAATATCCTATAAAAAAAGTTTTTAGAGTATTATTATCTAGTTTTCTCTTTTTTACATATTCTTGCGCCTTTTTTGCTGATGAATTATATAAATTTTTATGATAAAACATTGCTGTAGCTTTGTTTATTTCATATATTTTTGATCTTATGTAATATAATTTGTCGTCTTCATCCGATGACTGTGAAACTGGTAATGCAATATTTGCTCTATTTGCCAACATCTCTACGGATTCTCTAAATCCTATTCCTTCTATTTTACTTACAAAGTGAAAAACATTGCCTCCTACTCCACAACCAAAACAGTGAAAAATTTGCTTGTCTGGTGATACTGCAAATGATGGTGACTTTTCATTATGAAATGGACATAACCCAAAAAAGCTTCTTCCGCTTCTTTTTAATGCTACATATCCTGAAATTACATCTACTATGTCATTTCTGTTTTTTATTTCTTCCAAAAGTTCATCACTATATCGCACCCTACAAACCTACCTTTCTTTCATTGTCATATTATATAATTCGACATAAATTATCGAAATCCTTCTATATTTACATAAGTTGTGTACTTTTTTAATTTTTAGTTGATTAATAGGAAAGCTTTTTGCTTTCCTATATACTAATTGTGGGCAGACAATCTATATATTTATAGAATCTACCCAACATTTTATTTTTGTGATGTTCCTGTGCTTTCTGCATTGAAAGGTATGAATTTGCTTACTATATTGTTAGTGCTTATTTCTGTATTTATTCCTTCATGCTCTCTGTTTTCTTTAAATGAAACATCAATTTTATTATCTACTAATTTTTCCATTTCTGCATTTGTAGTATTTTCAACTAATACTAATTCACTTACTAGTATTTGTTTTGCATTGTTTAACATTTTTTTCTCACCAGTAGATAAACCTTTTTCTTTTTGTTTAAAACTTAAATTTCTTACAACATCTGCAACTTCATAGATATCTCCGCTTTTCATTTTATCCATGTTGTCTCTGTATCTTTTGTTCCAATTGTCAGACATTGCTGTTTCATCTGTTTCTAATACACAGAATACTTTTTCGACATCATTTTGAGAAATTATATTTCTTAAACCTTGCTTTGACGCTTGATTGCTTGGTACCATTACCTTTACTCCTCCAGGCATTGAAATATTTATATATTCTACCTCTTCATCTAAAATATTTTTCTTATCAATTGAATCTATCGTTCCAGCTCCGTGCATTGGATATACGACTTTGTCCCCTACATTAAACATGTAAGTCACTCCTTCCTTAAGCTAAATTTTATTGAAGTCAATAAAGGTATCGTTCTTTTTCAACTACATTTATTATTATACTACAAAAGATGGCAAAAGTCAAAACATTTACCATCTTTTTTATTTTATGTTATTCTTATTTTTCGTTGATTTTTCTACATTTTTTTTGGCATTTCAAAAAAATTTTTTTTATTTTGTTTACCAGATATTGTTTATTTGCTTGTTGAACCAAAACCACCAACTCTTTCCCCTGATGCATTATCTGAATCAATTATTTCATATTTTTTAAATATTGCCTGTCCTATTACATCACCTTTTTTTATTTGAACATCTTCGGCAAAGAAATTATAAAATGCATACATAATTAAACCATCATTATCTGGATTTCCATAATAATCTGCATCTACAATTCCCACACTATTAGCTAATATTAAACCTTTTTTACCTGGATTAGAGCTTCTATTACATAACATTAAATATTCATCATTTTGCATATATGCTTTTATACCTGTTTTTACAAGTACTGGTTTTTGTCCTGGTTTAAAAGCTGGTATTACGCAATCTTCAGCAGATTCTATATCATATCCGGCTGAATATTTTGTCTTTCTTTCTGGTAAATTAATTCCTTTATCTTCAAAACCTTTTGCAATTTCAAATCCTCTTGTTTTTTCCATCTTTTTCCTCCTAATTTTTAATTTATGGTCTCATTATATTACCTAAAAAATTTTTTTTCAACAAATTTTAAACTTTTTTTATTTTATTCATATTCTATAATAGGGGGGTTTATGAAAACATTAAATAATGCAAATTTAAATGAAACAGTAATTATAGATTCTTTAAATTGCTCTGGAAAATTGCATAGACGTTTTTTAGATTTAGGAATTATTCCTGGTACTCAAATAACTCCTGTTTTTTCAAGTATTTTTAATGATCCTGTTGCATATGAGGTTAGAGGCTCTATAATTGCTATTAGAAATGAAGATTCAAAAAAAATTAATATTTTATAATTTATAAAAGAAAAATGAGACTGGCACAGTTGTACCAATCTCATCTTTCTTTTTCTTGGGAATTTTTTCATCACTTTTCAAGCATTCGCTTTACTACCATTGATGTTAAACTTCCACTTTCTTCAAGCATCCATAATTTCATTAACCGATTGTATGACTCACGATAAATATTTCTACCAGAATCATATACAAATGTTTGAAAATTAAGGAACTCTATTTTGCCACATTCAAGAAACGGACTATTTGCAATGCTAATATAGTTCCTTACATCTCCATTGAATTGCGATTTTACCTTCTGCTTATGTAGTTCGAGAATAAGATTTCCTCCAGAAAAATCAACTTCATTTAAATTTACACATCCTGCAAAAGCATTGTTTCCAATTCTTTGCAAATTCGCATTGATTTTTACTGAATTCAAACCTTCACATGAAAGGAATGCTAAATCACCGATTTCTTGAAGTCTTTCACCAAATGTCAGCTCTTCAATATTAAAGCATCCTGCAAAAGCCTTCGCCCCAATTGAAACCAAGTTTTCAGGCATAATCACTCTTGTCAAAGATTCACAACGGTAAAAAGCTTCTTCCTCAATTTTAAGAACATTTTGAGAAAACACAACTTCTTTCAGAAATTTGCAATCTTCAAATGCTCCTCTTCCAATAATCGGGACATCAATGATTGCTGTCTTTATACTAGAATGTGCAAATGAAAATGGACCAATTTCCTCTGCTTCCTTTTTGACGATAATCATATCATCTAATTCATCAAGAATTCCAGTATTTTTTCCTCTTGCAACCTCATCCTTTTTTTCGTATATACGCAACTTTCTTTCCTCCTTAATTGGCATTTCAGGTTGATGTTCGGATGCTTTTTTGCAAAACACAAAAAAGTTGTATTTGATATTATATATTAATACTATAGCTTTTGCAATACTTTTTATTTATTTTTATTAACTATACATGTTTACTAAACTAATTTTTACTTTATTTTTTTAGGACCGTCCCCGTTTTTAGTATAATAAAGTTAATTTGTTGCCATTCTTTTTTATAAATCCTTCATCTTTTAAATTTCTTATTTCTCGCATCATTGCACTTCTATCTACACTTAAAAAATCTGCTAAATCTGTTAGTGAAAAAGGTAATTCGAATGTTCTTGATAAATTTCTCATTGAAAGTATTGAAAAATATCCTAATAATTTATCTCTAATTGTTCTTTTTGTTAATACTTCTATTCTCGTATTTAAATTTGTAACTTTATTTACAACAATTCTACAAAACTTTTCTGTTAATAATTGATGAAATTTACAGTTTTGTTTGCATCTTTCATATATATTGTTATAAGAAAAAAATAATACTTCACAATTTTTCTTTGCCTCTACTAACAATTCATTATTTACTGTCACTATATAAAAAGCTTCCCCAAATATATCATTTTTTGTATAATGCTCTATTATAGATTTTCCGCCATTTAAATCATATCTAACTAAATCTGCCTCTCCTGTTAATAAAACGCAAATTTGATTTCTCTTTTGAATATATGATGTTATTATTTGACTTTTTTGAAAGAATTTCTTTTGTACATTTTTGCAATTATTTGAAAATTCTTCAAAAAAATCAGTTAATTCTAGTTCATTCCTCATATTCGTTTCTCCTATTTTTTTGTATATACTCGAAATTATACAATATTTCAGTTGCAAATGCAACAAATTAATGTAATAAAAATGTAATAATTTTCTTTTCTTAGAGCAATCTTATTTATATGCTTTTAAAAATTTTTTTTGCTAATTTGGTGCTTTTGCAACAGAAAAGTTTTTAAGTTGAGATATAATAAACGCATACGAAATAAAGGAGGTAACTTGGAAATGAAAATAATCAAAAGAGACGGAAGAATAGTAGACTTTGACAGACAAAAAATTATGGTAGCAATTCAAAAAGCTAACGAAGAAGTACGAGGTAGACAAAAAGCTAGTAAAGAGGATATAAAAGGAATAGTTAATTATATTGAAGATTTAGATAAAAAAAGAATGTTAGTTGAAGATATACAAGATATTATTGAAGAAAAATTAATGGAAATGGAAAAATATGAACTTGCTAAAAAGTACATAGTATATAGATATACAAGAGCACTTATTAGAAAACAAAATACTACTGACGAAACAATTTTAGGTATTATTAGAAACGAAAATAAAGAATTAGCTGAAGAAAATTCTAATAAAAATACAATGCTTGCATCAACTCAAAGAGATTATATCGCAGGTGAAGTTTCAAGAGATTTAACAAAAAGATTGTTATTACCTGAAAAAATTTCAAAAGCAAATGAAGAAGGGGTTTTACATTTTCATGATGCAGATTACTTTGTTCAACCAATTTTTAACTGTTGTTTAATTAACATATCTGATATGCTTGATAATGGTACAGTTATGAATGGAAAGATGATTGAAAGCCCAAAAAGTTTCCAAGTTGCGTGTACAGTAACAACCCAAATAATTGCTGCTGTTGCAAGTAACCAATATGGTGGACAATCAGTAGATATGAAACATTTAGGAAAATATTTAAGAAAAAGTTATAATAAATTTAAAGAAGAAATTGAAACAAAATATAAAGATAAACTAAGCCAAGATATTATTGAAGACTTAGTTCAAACAAGATTAAAAGCTGAACTTAAAGCTGGTGTTCAAACTATTCAATATCAAATAAATACATTAATGACAACAAATGGCCAATCTCCTTTTGTTACATTATTTTTACACCTTGAACCAGATGATCCATATATAAAAGAAAATGCAATGATCATTGAAGAAATTTTAAGACAAAGATACGAAGGAATAAAAAATGAAGCCGGAATTTATGTTACACCTGCCTTCCCTAAACTTGTATATGTTTTAGATGAACACAACTGTTTAAAAGGAGGAGAATATGATTATTTAACAAAACTTGCTGTTAAGTGCTCTTCAAAAAGAATGTATCCAGATTACATATCAGCAAAAAAGATGCGTGAAAATTATGAGGGAAATGTATTTAGTCCAATGGGCTGTAGAAGCTTTTTATCTCCTTGGAAAGATGAAAATGGAAATTATAAATTTGAAGGTAGATTTAATCAAGGTGTTGTAAGTATAAACTTACCTCAAATAGCAATAATTGCTGATGGTGATGAAGAAACTTTCTGGAAACTTTTAGATGAAAGATTAGAGCTTTGTAAAGAAGCATTAATGTGTAGACATTATGCCCTACTTGGTACAAAATCTGATATAAGTCCTATTCATTGGCAATATGGAGCTATCGCTAGACTTGAAAAAGGTGAACCAATTGATAAATTATTGTATGGTGGATATTCAACAATGTCTCTTGGATATATCGGTGTTTACGAGATGACAAAACTTATGACTGGTTTATCTCATACAGACCCTATTGGTCGTGAATTTGCTATGAAAGTTATGAATCACTTAAGAGAAACAACTGACAAATGGAAAGCTGAAACAAATATTGGATTTGCTTTATATGGTACTCCAGCTGAAAGTTTATGTTACAAATTTGCTCGTATTGATAAACAAAGATTTGGTACTATAAAAGACGTTACAGATAAAGGATATTACACAAATTCTTACCATGTTGATGTTAGAGAAAAAATTGATGCTTTCGATAAATTAGCATTTGAAAGTGATTTCCAAAGAATATCTTCTGGTGGTGCAATTTCTTATGTGGAAATTCCAAACATGCAAAATAACATTTCTGCACTTGAAGAAGTTGTTAAATTTATTTATGACAATATTCAATACGCAGAATTCAACACTAAATCAGATTTTTGCCATGTTTGCGGATTTGATGGTGAAATTATAATAAATGATAATAATGAATGGGAATGTCCAAATTGTGGAAACAAAGATCATTCAAAAATGACTGTAGTTCGTAGAACTTGTGGTTATCTAGGTGAAAATTTCTGGAATGCTGGAAAAACTAAAGAAATAAAACAAAGGGTTCTTCATTTATAAAAAAATCTGAGAAAAGGGGACGATTCTTTTTTCCCAGAAAATTAAAGGAGGAGATATGTGTGAATTATGCGGATATAAAAAGAGTTGATGTTGCTAATGGCGAAGGTGTTAGGGTTTCGGTTTTTGTTAGTGGCTGTAATCATCATTGTAAAGGATGTTTTAATCAATGTGCTTGGGACTTTAATTATGGCAACAAATTTACTGATGAACAAATTGATACAGTTTTAAAATATTTGGATCATGATTATATTTCTGGTTTATCTCTTCTTGGTGGAGAACCACTTGATCCTAAAAATCAAGAGGGTTTATTACCTCTTGTTAAAAAAGTAAAGGAAAAGTTTCCTGATAAAAATATTTGGTGCTATACAGGATTTGATTTTGAAAAAGATGTTGTTGGGAAAATGGTTAAAGTAAGCAAAACTTCAAATGAATTGGTTCGTTATCTTGATGTTGTTGTTGATGGGAAATTTGAAGAAGATAAAAAGGATTTAAAACTTCGTTTTAGAGGTTCTTCTAATCAAAGAATTATTGATGTTAAAGAAAGTTTAAAAGAAAATAAAGTTGTTGAATTTAAATTAAAATAAGAACTAAAAATAGAGAGTTGAGAAAATTTTCCTTCAACTCTCTATTTTCTAGTTCTTTAAAAAGAAGTTGCACATATCCCGTGCAATGCAATTATAGCAATGTGGATGTATTTCATCTGTTGCCATAGACGCAATAACACATCTTTCTGTTTCTTTGACTTTGAATTCACTCAATTTTTCACAGCATTTTTGTGCTTTGCAGTTTTGACACTTTATTAGATTTAAATTTTCCACAGTAGCATTGCATCTTTTTAAAGACCTTTTTACTGCAATTTTATTTGCAATTTCATCTTTAATCATTTTGAGCAGCAAAACAACTCTCCTCCTCTTTATTACTAAGATGTCTAATAATATTACCATAATTTTTGTTATCTGTAAATATTATTCACAATTTTTTTGACTTTTCTAAAACACAAAATGAGAATTACAAACTGTAGCTATAACTTTAAGAAGATTTTATTTATTATTTTACATATATTCTATTAACTCGTTTACCAATCAAACATATTACTTCATACGGAATTGTATCTAGATATTTAGCAACCTCTTCGATATGCTCTTTATCTTTTAGTACATATACCATATCATGAGTTTTAACTGTATCATCCACTTTTACAAACATCATATCCATACATACATTTCCAACAATTTCATACTTTTTATCATTTATATATACAAATCTACCTTTATTTTTTCTTATAACTCCATCAGCATAACCAATAGCTACAACAGCTATTTTTTCATTTTTTTCTGCTGTATATGTGCCATTATACCCAACTGTCTCACCCTTTTTTATTTCATTAATTTGAATTACTTCACTTTTTAATGCAAATGTAGATTTTAAATTTAAATCTTTTGGTCCGTAAAATCCATACATTACTATTCCTAATCTGCATCCATTTGCAAAATCTAACTTTGGATAATTCATTGTTGCTTCACTTGCCGATATATGAACTATTTTTATATTTCTAATATCTATTTTTTTCGTTATATTTTTAAATTTTTCTACCTGTTCTTCATAGTGTTTTTCATTTAAAGCATTATATATATGTGTATATATTCCTTCTATTTCTATGTTATTATCTTTTAGAATTTTAACAACTTCCTCTAACTCACTTCCATTAGAAATTCCCAATCTATTCATTCCTGTATTTATTTTTAAGTGTACCTTTATTTTATTGTAATCTTTTAACTTTAAATTTTTCAAATAACTCAATGAACCTATTGTTATTGTGATATTATTTTCCTCACATATTTTTAAAAATTCTTCATCTATAACACCTAAACATAATATTGGAATTTTAGTATATATTGCTCTTATTTTTATTGCTTCTTCAAGAGTCGCAACAGCTAAATAATTACAACCGCCATCAATAACAGCTTGAACAGTCTTTTTATACCCATGACCATAACAATCTGCTTTTACAACTCCAAAGTAATAATTATACCCTTTATATTTATTTATAATTTTATTAACATTTTCTTTTACATTTTTTAAATTAATTTCAGCATATGTTTTTCTTAATAATCCCATTTTATCAACCAGCTTTCCTTTGTTTAAATTAAATATAAAATCTTAAATTTCAATAATAACATATCCGCTATCAAAATTAGCAGATTTATAATTAGTTTCTTTTAATTCTTCTGGTGCATCTTCAACCATACCTTCATATACAGTCACACCATTTTGTATTACTTGAATTTTTAATAATTTTAAATCCCCAATTTTTATATACATATTTTTCCCTTCTTTTTGTAAATTTTTCACAAAATCCATAATTTTTTTGCTTTTCTTCAAAAATTATAAGGCAATGTTCCATAAAATTCAACTACTTATTTATTATTTCTATTTTGAAAATATTACAAAAAAAAATGTAAACATTTATTTCTGTTTACATTTTTTCATAAATATTATCTTTCATCTCTATTTTGTGTTTCATTTTTTCTTTGTTGTACATTCCTTACATAATAACGTTGTGGAGTTACCTTATATAATTGAGCTGCGGTATTTTGTTTTTGTACATTTGTTGTTTTTTTATTATTTGCATTTACAGTATTTTTCTCTATAAACTTTTTCACAAATGATATATTTTTTAAATGCTTACTTCTATTAAAAAATTCTGCTATTTTTTGTTTAAATGTCAATCTAGGTGCAACTGCAACTCCAGCATTAATAGGTATTTTATTTTTTCTAGCATAAGTTAGATATTCTTCATTTACTGATTGCATATCGCTATATTGTTGTGCAATCCTTAAAGATTCATCAAGCTCTGTATCTTGATATCTCTCACTTAAGTATTCACTTTCTTTAGATCTTCTTGCTAATTTATATTTTCTTGTAGTTGATCTATATCTTTGTGCATTACTTCCTCTTTCATAAGTTGGATTATATGATTCATCTTCTGTATGTCCAAAGAATTCTTCATCACTTTTTAAACAATATTTATATTTTCTACCAACTTTATTAGAATCCCATGTTGGATCACAATTATACCAATTTCCATCATCAAGCTGTACTTTTATCCATGAATGATAATCTGGATTATCTGTATGTCTATGCTTTGCATATCCTTGAACATATTCAACATTTATCCCTTCACATTCAAGCAAGTTTTGAAGTGCTGTTGCATTTCCAGCACACACACATGAACCATTTTGTAAGAAAAAGCCCTCTAAATTTCTTGAAGAACATCTTTTAGAGCTATTTTTTTTCAAAGCTGAATAATCATATTTGCTTGCTTTCAATACAGCATTATAAATTGCCATTACTTTGTCTTGTTTACTGGCATTTTTTGGTACTTTTCTTAAAGCTTTTTCAAGTAATTTTTCTGCATTTTGAATAATTTTATCATATTTTTCGAAAGAATATCCTTGTAGAGCACCTTCATCCCAACCAGTATTTACATAAACTTTATCAATATTGCATCCACTCTCTTCGCAAATTTTTCTTACAGTATCAACATCACTTTTTCTAAATTGTGCAATACTTGATATATCTACATCCATTGACATATTTAATTTACTTAGCATTTTTTTAATATTTTCATTATTCTTATTTTGTACTAAAAATTGAATTGTTTTAGAATCAATTCCAACTTTTAAATTCATTGATTCTATATCATCACAAATATTTTTAATATCTGTTTCAGACATTTCATCAATACCTTTCAATATATCACCTAAACTAATAGTATTTTTTTCTTTTATCTCGTCTTTTCCTTTTTCTTTATTTTTTGACGAATTTAATTTTTCTACCAATCCTTTTATTAATTCGCTTTTAAATTTTCCTTTTGAAGTACCTTTACTATTTTTTTCTTTTTTATCTTTTGTATTACCTTTTGTAACACTACTTTTTTCCAAAACATCCACCTCTTCTTTAATATTCTTCATCATATAGTCCATTTATTTCTTCATGTTCTATATATAAATTTGGCATTTTATTTATTTTATCAAGATTTTCAATTTTACTACCATTTAAGTTTAATTTTTTCAATGATTTTACACCTAAAATTTCATCAATGTTATTCATTGAAATATTCTGTAATAAAATTTCAGATAGATTTGATAATTTTGATATACCTTTCAAATTAATGTTTTTGCAATTTACAATTTGCAAACGTGACAAAGTCTTAATATCTTCATATAAAGATATATTTACATTTTCACAATCATTTATTATAAGATTTTTTATATTTAGCTCTACTTTTGTTTTGTTTGAAAAATTACAATCATTTAATTGTAATGATTCTAAATTTGATAGTCTATTTAATATTGCAAGCTCTTTATCAGATATGTTCATATTTGATATTGTGCATTCTTTTAAATTTTTAAAAAATATCAAATCATATATAGTTATATCTGTTGGCTCCCCTATTAAATCTAACTTATTTAAATACAATGAAGTGATTTCATTTAAATCATCATCATATATTGGATCTTTTTTATTTTTATTAAGTTCCAAATATACATATTCCTTTAATTCATTACTTTTTAATTCAACTTCAAGCATATTCATTTCTCCTTTTGTAAAAACTATATCCATTATAACATAATTTTTTTTAAAAATCTAGAGTTTTATGTAAATAATACAAAAAACTGATAATAGTTACAATTTATTTTAACTATTATCAGTTTTAATCTTAAATTTCCATTTGTGTACTTAAAAAACTTGCTGCTGATTGCACTACTTTTTGCTCTACTTCTGTCATTTGGCTATTAGGCTCTTTTGAAAGTAGTATTACACTTCCTATTGATTCTCCATCTACAATTATTGGATATACAACTTGTGCATTTTTTGTTTTATCTGCATTTTCATTATTTGTTATTGGAATTGCTGTATTGTTATTATCTTTACTTGTATAATTTTCTTTTTCATCCATTATTTGCTCTAATTGTTTACTAACACCTTTTTCAAGATATTCTTTTTTAGATCCTCCAGATATCGCTATTACTGTATCTTTATCTGTTATACATGCTATATGACCTGTTGTTTTCGCAAGTGTTTCTGCATATTCTGTTGCAAATTCTGAAAGCTCACCTATTGGAGAATATTTTTTTAGTATAATTCCACCTTCTCTATCTGTAAATATTTCTAGTGGATCTCCTTCTTTTATTCTTAAAGTTTTTCTTATCTCTTTTGGAATTACAATTCTACCTAAATCATCAATTCTTCTGACTACACCTGTAGCTTTCAATTTATATTACCTCCTTTATTTATAATGTATAGTTTTATTATGTCAAAAAGGAAATATTTTATGCTTTTTTATAAAAAATATTTATGCTTTATTTTTATTTAATTCATTGTAGCAATTTCTACAAACTGGAATATATTCTAAATCACCTAGTTTTATATCACCATTTTTTTTACCAGCTTTATAATAGCTAAATACAGCATTATCTCTTCTGCATATTTCACAAATTGAAGTCATTGTTTGCACATTATCTGATACACATAGTAAATCCCCCATTTTTCCAAATGGTTTTCTTTCTGATGTTAAATTAAGACCTGCTATATAGAATTTTTTTCCAGATTCGGCCATTTCTTCTATACAATTTACATTTCCATCTAAAAATTGAAATTCATCTATTACATATACATCAGCATCATATTTTTTTATATCTTCTATTTTATTTATATTTACAGATTTTAATTTATTACCATTTCTGTCTGTTATATAGTCTTCTGCAAATCTTGTATCTATTTGTGGTTTAAAAATTTTTATTTGTTTTCCAGCTATCATTTGTCTTTTTGCTTCTTCTATTATTTTATTACTTTTTCCACATTTCATTGGACCTGTGTATACATTTATATCACCCATTTTATTTATTCACCATTGTTCCTTTTTTCAATATTTTTCTACTCGAAATTATATCAATGTGACATTTATTTTTCAATATATTATAGCAAATTAATTATTTTTATTATATTACAATTTATGATTTTATAAGATACTATTTTGCGCATATTAATTCTAATTATTATTTGAACTTTTATTTCACTTTAATCATTAATTTTTATTTTTTCTATATAATTTACTGAGGTGTTAATTTTGTTTGTTATTTTTAGAAAATTTAAATTTAGTTTGAAAATTATTACAATTTTTAGTATTACTATTTTGTTGTTTTCTTCTATTTTTATTTATTATAGTGTTAAAGCTAATAAAGTTCAAAATATTCATGTTCCTATTATTATGTATCACAGTGTTTTGAAGTCTAAGAGTGGTAAATATATCGTTCATCCTGAAACTTTAGAAAATGATTTAAAATATATAAAAGATCATGGATATACAACAATTACTATGACTGATTTAATTAATTTTGTTTATTCTACTGTAGCATTACCCGAAAAGCCTATTATTATAACTTTTGACGATGGACATTACAATAACCTTACCTATGTATTACCTTTATTAGAGCAATATGATATGGTTGCTGTAATATCTATTGTTGGTGAATATACTGATAGATATTCAAAAAGCAACGAAGCTAATCCAAATTATAGCTATTTAAGATGGTGTGATATAAATGATTTGATAAAAACCAATCGTATTGAATTTCAAAATCATACTTATAATATGCATAGTATGTCTAATGGCAGAAACGGATGTATGAAAAAGAAAACAGAATCATTGGAATCTTACCAAAATACATTAAGTGAAAATTTAACAAAACTTCAAAATGAATTTAATGAAAATACTGGTTATATCCCAAATACTTTTACATATCCTTTTGGTGCTGTTAGTAATGCTTCTTTTGATGTTATAAAAGAACTTGGTTTTAAAGCAAGTCTATCTTGTGAAGAAGGTATAAATATTATTTCGAATGACCCTGAATGTCTATATATGTTAAAAAGATATAATAGACCTAATAATATTAGCAGTGATTTATTTTTTAAAAAATTTAATACTTAAATATGTATATTTAATTTTTCTTTTGGAAATATTATTTTCAGGTGGTGATATGTTATGACAAGTAAAGAGCTTTTATATGTTGAAGATGCTTTAGGACATGAAAAATTTATGAAAACAAGTTCATGCTCTACTTCAAGTCAATTAAAAGATGTTAATCTTTCAAATTATGTTAAACAATTAGAACAAATTCATGCAGATTTATTTAACAATTTTTTTAATTTATTATAGGAGGATTTTATGGAAGACAGAGAATTAATGGAAAAAGAGCTTCTTGTTATTAAAGGTGTCTGTGATTTATATATGCATGGTGCAATTGAATCAACTACTACTGAAGTTCACGAAACTTTTAAAAATGCTTTAAATACAAGTTTAAACATTCAAAATAAAATTTATAATCTTATGGCTGAAAAAGGTTGGTATACAACAGATGTTGCTGATCAGTCAAAAATTGAACAAGAAAAACAAAAATGTCAAAACTAATAAAAAATCATTGAATATACATATGTGTATTCAATGATTTTTTTAACATTTACTATATTAAAAATAATTATTTAGCATCTTGGCTATCCTCAGCATTTCCATTTTTGCAAGCTTTTACCCATAGGATTCTTTTATCTTCATAATCTTCTATTTTATATGTTACATCTTTAGTTTCTATTATTGGCTTTTCACCATCTTCTGGTATTCTTCCAAGCTCTTGAGTTAAAAAACCAGATAATGTATCATATTCGCCTTCAGGTATTTCAACATTCAATATTTTTTTTAGCTCAGATATTGGAACACTTCCTGCAATTTTAAATGTGTTTTCATCTATCTTTTCGTATTCATTTTCTATGTCATCATATTCATCAAAAATATTTCCAACAAGCTCTTCTAATATGTCTTCCATTGTTACAATTCCTGATGTTCCTCCATATTCATCTAATACTATTGCTATTTGTTTTTTATTTTTTTGTAGCTCTCTAAATAATTCATTTATTGGCTTATTTTCTGAAACAAAATATGCTTCTCTCATTATATCTTGTATTTTTATTTTTTTATTTTTACTTATATATTTTAAGATATCTTTTACATATAAAATACCCTTTATTTCGTCTATAGTTTCTTCATAAACAGGTATTCTACTATATTTATATTCATCTATTTCATTTAATTTTTCTGATACATCATCTGAAATTTCTATAGCAAAAATATCTTTTCTGTGAATCATTATTTCAGACACTGTTTTGTCGTTGAAATCAAATACATTGTTTATAAGCTCTTTTTCTTCTTCGTCTATTGAACCTTTTTCTTCACCAACATCAACCATCATTCTTATTTCTTCTTCAGTAACTATTTCCTCTTCGTTTTCGCTTACTCCAAATATTTTAGATACTAAATTTGTTGAAGCTGTTAATAATTTTACAAATGGTGCAGTTATTACTGATATAGCTTTTATTATTCCGATTGTGAAATATGCAAATTTTTCACAATACTTCATTGCTAATCTTTTAGGTACAAGTTCTCCAAAAACTAAAGTAAAATATGATAATAAAATAGTTATTATAATTATTGATATTCCCTTCCATGTTCCAATTCCAACGCTTGGAATTAAATTATTTAAAACAGGTGCTAATTTTTCTGCAAATGCATCTGATGCAAAAGCACTTGATAAAAATCCTGCAAGAGTAATTCCTATTTGTATTGTAGCTAAAAACTTACTTGGATTTTTTAGCATTTTTGAAATTTGAATTGCTTTTTTATCTCCATCCTTAACATTTTTTTCAATTTTAGCATCATTTAAAGATATAAATGCAATTTCTGTCGCCGCAAAAAAGGCGTTAATTAGTATTAAAACTACTAATATAATTATTTGTCCCATATTAAAATTTTGATTCTCCTTTAATAATATTTTATACATTACGCAAACTAATATTATAAGTTTTTAATATATTTGTCAATGATTTTCAAAATAATATTTATTACTAAAAATTTCCAGTTTATTTTTTTAAAATATGCACATCATAATGTTAGAAAAAGCGATACAGTTTTTTCTGAAATAATTAATTGTTTATTATAAACAACAGGAGGTGAACAAGATAATGGCAAACTCAAATAACTATAAGAAAGTTGTTCCTGCTGCTAAAGATGCTTTAAACAAATTTAAATATGAAGTAGCTAGCGAAGTAGGTGTTAACTTAAAAGACGGATATAATGGTGATATATCAGCTAAAGATGCTGGTAAAATCGGTGGTCAAATGGTTAGAAAAATGATACAACAAGCTGAAGACAACATGACTAAATAAGTTTATTATTAGTGTAATTTAATAAATTTATTCACTTAAAAGACAGGGATATTTTTCTTGGTTTTATGTGTTTGCTATTATTAAATGGTAGATGCAAAAAGGCAGGGATTGTGTCCCTGCCTTTTATAAATTATTTATTATTTTTCTTATATTTTATAAATGAAATTACTACAAAGCTAATTAGTATAACTCCTACTGGTAATATTGATGCATAACCTGTTTGTGACAATTTTTTATTTGCTGTTGTTCCATCATTTCCTTTTGTTGATTTATCTGAACTTCCATTTCCATTATTGTTATTATTATTTTGGTCATTATTTTCCCCATTATTTTTTCCATCATTATTATCATTTCCATTATCAGTTCCATTTACATTTATTGTCCATGTATATTCATTTCCATCTTTTAATGATGTTCCTGTCATTTTTGTTGTACCTTTTGCCTTAGCCTTTACAATTCCATTTTCTACTGTTGCTATTCCTGTATCATCTATTTTTAGATCTTTTGCCATACCACTAAAATCCATTTGACTTCCAATTTCTAATGTTAATGGTACTGCTACTTTTGCAGTTTCTTTTGAACCATCCTCATATTTTATTATTATTGATGCAATTGCACCTTGTGGCATTGTTCTTGTGGCTGTATCACCTGAAATCTGCCAATCACTCAATTTTTGTTTTACTTCATCTGTATCTGGTAAATTTTGTGAAAATTTAACTGTAACCAATACACCTGCATCTGTTGGATCACCATATGTTACTACTGCTTCTTTATCTGTTGGATTAACTGGATTTTTTCCATCTTTTGTTATTTTTACATTCCATCTTAACTCAAAATTTCCAACTGTATTTTCATCTTTAACATAAGTTACATCTGCTAAATATGAAGTTTCTCCTTCTTTATTAAATGTTATTTTATTACCAGAAACTGTTCCATATGATTCATCATCTAATCTTAGATTTTTCAAAGTTGACTTATTACTACTACTATTAATAGTTATTGTATCTCCAACCTTTGCTATATTATTTACAACAACTTTTGCCTGTTCTGTATCACTCATGTATATATACCACTCACCAGGGTTCATTGTTTTTGTAGCTGTATTTCCACTTAACTGCCAACCACTTTCTATTAAAGTATTAAATCCTTCCACAGATTCTGAAAAAGTTATTGTTACTTTTGCAGTACCATCAGAATTATACTCATAATCAACTTTTGCATCCTTTCTCTCATCAGCCAATACTGTTTTTGACATCATCATTGTCATAATTAGTATTACAGCAAATAATGTTAATTTTAAAACTCTCTTCATTTTTTATCCTCCTCGTGTTTAATATCTAAATTTATAATAACATTATTTTATTTTTAATTCAACATTTTGTTTTATTTTTTTCTTTATAAATTTATATAATATAGAAAAAATGCCATAAACATAGTGTTTACAGCATTTTTAAATTTAAAATTTCATTATTTAACAGATTTCATCTGTTTTACCATTAAATCACCAAATATAGCGTATCCAGTGGTTGGATCTGACACTAACACATTTGTTATTGCCCCTACAAACTTTCCATTTTGAATAATTGGAGAGCCACTCATTCCTTGTATTATCCCACCTGTCTTTTGTAATAATCTTTCATCTGTTATTTTTATCATCATACTTTTATTGTCATAGTTATTGCTTGTATAAATTTTAGATATTTCAATTTTATATTGCTCTTTTTTTTCATTTTCAAGTTCACAAATTATTTCCGCTTCTCCTGTTTGTATTTCACTTCTTAAAGCAACTTCATATTCTTTAGCTCCATTTAAATTCAAATTATTTTTATTTGATACTAATCCAAATACTCCAAAATTTGTATTTTTTGAAATATTACCTATTGTTACACCAGAATCTATAGATCCTTTTATCTCTCCTGGAGTACCTTTTTCACCTTTTTTTATTGCAACTAAATTGCTAGTTACTAATTCACCATTGGCAATATTTATTATATCCCCAGTATCTACATCTACTATTCCATGTCCAAGTGCAGCAAATTTTCCTGTAGATGGTTCATAAAAAGTTAAAGTGCCAACTCCAGCTGCTGCATCTCTTACCCATAAACCTAATTTATATTCATTATCTTCACTTTTTATCGGTTGTATACTTGTTGTTATTGTTTCATCATTTCTCACATATTTAATTTGAATTACTTTTCCTTTTGAACTGTTTACTGTTTCAACTAATTCATCTGTATTGGCAATTTTTTTGCTGTCCATTTCAACAATCATATCTCCCTCTTCTATACCAGATCCTTCATATGGTTTATGTTTTTGCTGATCATCCCCTTGTATTTCTGACATACCTACTACTAACACACCAGAAGTATATAATTTTGCACCAATTAGATTTCCCATTGGTACAACTTTTGTTTTAGGAATCACATTTACATCTATCTCTTTTACAGGTATAGTTCCAAATAAATTAAGATTAAGTTCAAAAGTACCAGCTGTCTCATATTTACTACTTTGCTCAGACTCCCCCAAGTTTGAAGCCTGAATTACTGGCATATTTGTACCATTTGCTCTTTTGATTTTTAATCCAACAACAGTTTTTAAATTAAGCTCTTCACCTTCAAATATTATTACACTATTTGGTAATAAAGTTATATTACATACATATACATATATTACTATTAAAATAGCTATACAAAAAAATTGTTTTAATTTATTCATATTCTTCACCTGAATATATAATATCCATTTTCTTCATTTTTAAACTTCTATTTCATAATAATTTATTTGGCTTTGCTAAAAAAATAAATGTCATAACATATCATAGAAAATAAAATTATAAAATTAAACAAATCTATTTTACAAATTTTTTTTATATGTTATAATTTATAAAAAAATACGACAAAAGAAGAGGTAATTATGAATTCAATTTTAAAGTATGAAATAAAAAGTGATATTCGTGATATTATTGCAGAAATAGACTACGAAGAATATATGTTCAACAAAATATTTAAAACACATGTCACATTTAAAAATTCTTATAAAAAATTTAATTTAATATATGATATTTATGGTCCTCAAGCATATAGAAAATTTGTTCCATCTTCATATCAAAAACAAGACTTAGTAAATTTAATAAATACTCAAAACTATCTTATTTTATATGATAGACATGGTAAAAAAATTTTTAAGAACTTGGCTTATACTGTAAATTTATATAATTTTAATAAATATTATAGTAAATTTAGGGCATTTTTTTATAAACTATCTCATTTATTTACAAGAAAAAAATTAAAATTAAAAAGTGAAATTCCACTTATGCTACCTGAATCTATACCATCTATAGATGATTTAAAAAAATCTGAGTAAAAAATAAAGCTTCAATCATGTTGAAGCTTTATTTTTATATATCATAATCATCTAATATTGTACTATTATATTCATAATTATGATTTCTATAATATGATTTAGTTTCATTATAATAATTATTTATTTCTGTATCATATTTTTTTATTTCATCTACAGCAGTTGTCGCAAATATAAATATAATTATATATACAATAGTATATATAATATTTACAACAATTCCAACAGATCCACAAGATATACCAGTTACAGAAAGTCCTTTCCCTTTGTTTATAATTCTCGAATTTTTTAATCCTTTAATTGATAAAATTAATGCTACTATGCCTAACACCAATCCAATAACAGGAACCCAACATAATATAACAGATAATATACCTAAAATCATACCAACAATAGCATTTGTATCAGTTATATTTTCATTTATTTTATTTTCTTCCATACAAACCTCCTAAATTTTCTTTCATTAATTTTACAATATAATTAATTAAAAAGCAACCAAAACATTTTAACCATTAATTTACATATTTTTTGCATATTTTATAATTATTAGTAAATACTACAATTACTAATTTTATTTTACGAAAGGATTATATATGAATAAGTTTAATAATTTTATAAAAAATCTTTTCACTTATAAACCTAGTGAATCATACAATTTCACTATTGATAATGAAAGCCGGGCATGTTCAAAATGAAGATGGTAGTAATTACAATTTGGACAATAACACAACTAAAGATGTTGAACCGCAAAAGATTTTTACCGAAATAGATAAAAATCTTGATTTTTTGAAATATAAGTATAATGCTTTAATTTGCAATGATGTAATAATTAGAGAGTTTTCTTTACTAGCACAAAATATAGAATACAAAGCTTTTGTTATGTACATTGATGGAATGGTTGATTCTCCTGTTATAAATGAATTTATTTTATCTCCTTTAATGATGAGAAACAGGACAAATATTTTTGATGATAAACAAAAAAAATTTGTTTCTGAGAAAAAGATAGATAATGTTACTTTAAAGAATTTTAAGAAATCTAAAGAAAAAAATTTAGTAGATTTTATTTATAATAGCCTAATTCCTCAAAATAGTGTAGATAAAGTTACAGATTTTTCTGATGTATATTCTGCAATAAATATGGGAAATTGCATGCTTTTTGTTGACTCATTAGATACAGCATTTAATTTAGATGTAAAAGGATTTAAACAAAGAAGTATTGACTCACCAAGCAATGAAGTAGTTGTTCGTGGCTCACAAGAAGCATTTGTTGAAAATATTAGAACTAATACATCTATGATTAGACGTCTTGTTAATAATGAAAATCTTGTAATGGAAACTTTAACAGTTGGACAAATTACTAAAACTCAAGTTTCTATTGGTTATATAAAATCATTAGCAAATGAAGATTTAGTTGCTGAGGTTCGCTATAGAATTAATAACTTATCTGTAGATTATTTAATTTCTTCTGGTCAATTAGAGCAATTAATACAAGATTCACCTGAAAGTTTATTCCCTCAAATGGTTGCAACAGAAAGACCTGATAAAGTTTCAAATTTTTTACTTGAAGGAAGAGTTGTAATTGTTGTTAATGGTAGCCCATATGTTTTAGTTGCACCTGGTGTTTTTGTTGATTTTATAACATCTCCAGAAGATTTAAATTTAAAATACCAATTTTCTAATTTAGAAAAAATAATTAGATTATTAGCTATTTTTCTTTCTTTGTTATTACCAGGAATATATATTGCTGTAACAAATTATCACCAAGAGCTCATTCCCACTGAGTTATTGTTTACCATAGCTGCTGCAAGAGAATCTGTTCCTTTTCCAACATTTGTTGAAATTTTGCTTATGGAAGTTTCTTTTGAATTAATTCGTGAAGCTGGGCTTAGAGTTCCAACCCCTCTCGGCTCTACCATAGGAATTGTTGGTGCTTTAATTTTAGGTGAAGCTGCAGTTTCTGCATCACTTGTTAGTCCTGTTTTAATAATAATTATTGCAATAACTGGTATATGTTCTTTTAGTATACCTGACTTTTCACTTAATTTTACATTTAGAATTTATAGATTTGTATATATAATTTTAGGATATATGGCTGGATTTTTAGGTATTAGTTTTGGAATATTTATTCAATTAGCTATAATGTGTAAATTGAAATCATTTGGCTCTCCTTATATTAATCCATATATACTTGGTAAAAACAAAAGAAGTATTTCTTCTTATTTTATTCCACCAATATGGAAAAGAGAACGAACATCATCATTTGTGCATGCTCAGAAAAAATTTTCACAGCAAAAAATAAGTATGGTTTGGAGGAAAAAATAATATGAATTTATCTAAATTAGAAACTTTTGAAGCAATTGGTCTTGTTGCTGTTGTTATGATCAACAAAATAATTTTAAATTTTCCCAAAATCATTATAAAAGACACTGAATCTTCTGCATGGATATCAACTATTTTAATATCTATTATTGCAATATTTTTCGCTTATTTGATTGCAACTTTATTTAAAAAGTTTCCTGGACAAGATATTTTAGATGTTTCTAATTACTTAGGTAAAGGATTTTTAAAAACCTCAATTGGAATAATTCATTTACTTTGTTTAATTACAATTTCAGCATTGGTTGTTAGAAATTTTACTGAATCACTTAAAATTATATATTTTAATACTTCTCCATTAATATATTTGCTTTTATTTTTTTTAGTATCTGCTTGCATTGCCAATAAATTTGGAATTAAAGTAATTAGTAAAATTAATTTAATAATTGCTCCTATAATTTTTATTAGTATTTTGGTTATACTTGTTTCAACTTCAAAAAACTTCGTATTCCAACGACTATTCCCTATATTAGGTTATGGAGTTAATGAAACATTTTTTAGTAGTCTTACTGATATCTTTGGTTTTACTGGACTTGCTTATTTGTTATTTATCCAACCATTATTGAAAAATAAGGATGATTTGAAAAAAGTTTCTGTGCTCTCAATGATAATTTCTAGCGTATATTTACTACTAAGTGTTATATGTTTGCTTCTTGTTTTTTCTTTTATAACAGATAGTAATGAAACCATATCTATTTATTTGTTAGTAAAAACAATTAGATATCGTGAATTTATTCAAAGGGCAAATGCTTTATTTATTTTTGTATGGATTTTATCTATATTATCTTATGTTAGTATTGTAATCTTTTTTTCTGTGTATATAACAAAAAAACTTGCTAATTTATCTAATACTAATAGTATAAATTATTGTTATTGTTCGATAATTTTTGGAAGCGCACTTTTATATGAAAATGTTGCTAAATATATAAATTTTATTGAGGGATTTCTTAAATATGTTATTCTAGTATTTCTGTTTATAATAAATATTGGTATATTGATTTGTAGTAATATTAAATTTAATATATGTTTGAAGAAATCTGAAAATACTAATTAAGCCAGCATTATAGCTCTTAAAGTAGCCATTTCTAAAATTTACGACATTTTTGTTGTTAGAAAGGATTTTTTATGAAAATTTTGTTAAAAAAATGTTCTATTATATGTACTTTACTGATTCTTTTATTTAATTTAACTGGTTGTTATGATGCTCATGGTATTGAAGAGCTTGCATATGCTGTTGCTATTGGGCTAGATACAAATGAAAATAATGAGCTAGAACTTACCCTACAATTTGCCCAAACTGGTAGTAGTGAATCTAAAAATTCAGAAGGCTCTTCGCAATCTGAGGGCTCTATTATTTCATCTGTAATTTGCTCTTCTATTAGCTCTGGTATTGCATTAATTAATAGTCATATTTCTAAAAAAATTGATTTATCACATTGTCAGGAAATAGTATTTTCTGAAGAGTTAGCAGAAATTGGATTGTCTGAATACTTGGACACTTTTACTAATAATGTTGAAATTAGAACTGATTGTGCAATCGTTATTTCCAAAGCAAAGGCTAAAGATTATTTAAAAAATGTAAAACCTTCTTTGGAAAGTCTAACAGCTAGATATTACGAATCTACTTTAAATACAAATGATTATACAGGATATACTGTAAATGTTAAACTTGCAGAATTTTACTCCGCCATAAAAGATGACTATTCTCAGGCATGTGCAATTTTAGGTGGAATTAATACTAACAATTATACAAATACAGCAAAAATAAATGCAGATTATACTGCTGGAGAAAATCCTGTATCTGATAGTGATGTTATTGAAACACTTGGTATTGCTGTTTTTTCTGGTGATAAACTTGTTGGTGAACTTACTGGATTGGATAGTATTTGTCACTTAATTATTAATAATGACTTTAAGCAATGTACTCTTTCAATACCTAATCCATATGAAAAAAACAATTATATCGATTTACTTATTACTTCTACCAAAAAAACAAAATGTTCTGTAGATATTATAAATAACTCTCCTCTCATAAGCATTGATGTTTATTTAATTGGATATGGTTTATCGTTAGATTCAAACACATATTACAATACTGAAGAATCTTTAAATGAAATAAAAAATTATGCTGAAAAATATATTCAAAATAAACTAGAAAACTACTTGTATACTACTTCTTTAGCATATAATTCTGATATTTCTGGTTTTGGAAAATATGCTGTAAAGAATTATTTAACTCTTGATGAGTGGAAAAAAGCTGATTGGCTTGCAAATTATAAAAATTGCTTTTTTAATGTGAATGTTGAATTAACATTGAAATCCGGCTCTTTATTTGGTGAATCTTAGTGAGGTGATTATTTGTGATTAAATTTATTGTTTGTATTGTTACGATTTATATTTTAATTAACTCAATTAGTTATGGTATTTATGAGTTTAGAGAGCAAAAAAACAAAGCTGGAGGAATTACTTCTATTGTGCTTGGAGTATTCCAGTGTGCTTTTACTAATACTATGCTATTTATGCTTAATAGATAATTATTCTTGTTATTATACAATAAAGCCAGATATGTGAAGATATCTATTCACATATCTGGCTTTTACATATTAGTAATGTTATGTCATTTTCATTATAAAGATTTTTTTGAATATCTGTCCCTATTTCCCCAAAAATGGGAAAAGAGAACCGTCCCCTTTTCCCATTTTTTTATTTTAGTTTTTTTAGTAGCCATTTTCCTTGTTGTGAGAAGTCTCTTTCTTGGAAGCCTGTTGTTTTGTTGCAGTTGCTGTTTAGTATTGCTGAAGTTTCGTTTTTGTTTGATAGGTTCCAGCATACCCAACTTATGTTGTAGCTGTTTAATAGGTCTATCCATTTATCTCCTTCTGATTCACTTATTGTTCCATTTCCACTGGCGTCACTTATTCCAAATTCTGTTACAAATATTGGTAGTCCTTTTTCGTGTGCATTTTTTAATTTATTTCTTAGATCCTCTTTGTGTGTTGCTGCATAAAAATGTAATGTATACATTATATTTTCATAATCTGTTATTGGGTTGTTTGCTACTATGTCTACATCTTGTGACCATGTTGGTGTTCCTACTATTATTACAGAATCTGGATCAATTGCTCTTATTTTTGTTATTACTTCTTCTGCATATGGTTTTATATCTTTATCCCATTTTACATTTCCATTTGGTTCATTGCATATTTCATATAATACATTATCATTATTTTTAAATTCTGTTGCCATTTCTTCGAAAAATTTTATGGCTTCATTTTTATATGTGTTTGGATTATTATCTTGTAGTATGTGCCAATCTATTATTACGTATAAACCTAAATCCGTTGCATAATTTACCGCTTCTTTTACTTTGTTATGTAGCTCTGGTTTATATCCATCATTAGGATTGCTATACATGGCAATTCTTACTACATTTATATTCCAGCTATCACGCATTTCTTTAAACGTTTCTTTGTTTATATATTGTGGAAATGCAGATATACTATGTGTACTTACACCTTTTAATTGAACAACATCTCCGTTGCTTCCTACTAAGTTTGTTCCTTTAACAGACAACTTTCCATATTTAGCAACAGGAGTTTGTCCATTAGATTTTTCTTCTTTTTGCTCTTTACTTTCTTCTTGTACAGTATTTTTCATATTTTCCTCTTTATTATCATTTTGAATTTCATTTGAAGTTTCATCTATGCATTTCATATTATTTAAGTCTTCTTTTGAAGATGAATTTGCAATAAATCCAACTTCAATTTTTTGCTTAGACTGTATTTCCATATTATATTCCTCAGGTGTTATTTTTAATATACCATTTTCAATTGTACTTTTTCCATTCCATATTTGTGTTATTTCGATATTAGTTGCATATAAATTAACATACCAATCTTTAATTGTTTCTTCTGAATTATTATAAATTTCTAAACTAAACTGTGCAAAACTTTTTCCTTCTGATTCCCAAGAGTTTCCAATTGTTAGATTTTTTTCTAATGCTGATTTTTTAGTTTCTATATTTTCAATTTTAGTTTCATTTTCTACACTTTCATTTGTTTGATTTTCTGGAGTCTTATTTTTATGTAATAATAAAACTCCTACAATAATTCCTATTATAACAATTACACTAATTAATGATATTATAATAATTTTCTTTTTCATTTTTCCCTCCATTTTATTCGCCCTTCTTTTGAACCTTTTCCACATCTTGTACTATCTTTTGCCTTATTCCTTTGTCTGAAAATTTATAATAATATGTTTGTATATCTGGTAATAAACTATCAAAATATACTATTTTTCCATCATTATCTTGTAATTTTAAGTTTGGAAGAGTTTTTATCATTTTTTCATCTCCCCAATATTTGTAAATAAAGTCAGATTTCTTTTTATTTCCATACATTTTATCATATTCTTTATCTATCATTTCTACATTTCCAATATTAATATTATGTAATTTTACCATTCTTATATAAAAAGCTTTTAACGCATATGCTGTTATTAGACAATCAACAATTAAAAATACCGCAGTTATCATTTCTATTATTTTTAAAGCCTTATCTGATATTTTTCTTTTTATAAAGTTTATTAATTTATCAATTTTAGGATTTATATATGATACTAAATAAATTCCAAGTAATCCCCAAAAAATTGAAAAATATACACAAACTCTACCATTTATATTTAGTGGCATGTCCGAATAATCCCACCAAATAACATGAAATATTAATTCACCTATTAGGCTAACTAAATATTCTATTACAGAGCCAGCAACAAATCCTCCCCAAAATAATGTATTATTATTCTTTTTAAATGGTTGCAAACACAGTATCATAACAACTGCCCCTAAACCATATATTGCGCAAAAAGGACCATATAAAAAGCTTTTTCTACTTTCTATTACTCCTTTTGTTACTGCACCAAATGCAGTTTCTATTACAAATCCTAAAACACTATATATAATAAAATATGCTATTAATCTCCATATTGAAAAACCAAATATAGTCTTATTTTTCTTTACTTTATTTTCTTTATTGTTTTTTTCTAAATTATTTTTTACAATATTTTCATTTGTTTTTTCCATTTTAATTCTCCTTATTACTACTTATTTTTCTTCTTTTTTCGTTTTTCTAATTTATTTTGTTTTATTAATAAATCCTCTAATTTTGTTTGTTCTATTTCTTGTGCAGTTTTTCTTTTTGGAATAAACCATTCTGCAAATTTATATCCATCTCTGCCTTTAATATAACAATAACCTATAAGTGAATACACTATTGCACCTACAAAATTGACTAGTAAATCTTTCATGGTGTCTTTTATACCTAAATCTAAATATCCACCATCTATTACTTGTTCTTTTTGCATTCCATTTTGATCAGTGTAATATATTACTGTTTTATTTATATTATTTATTACAATTGCATTGTTCTTTTTATCTGGATTAAGCTCCACTGATGATATTGTCTGCACAATTCTATCTTTTTGCATATCTGTTTTAAATACTGTATCCATCCCGAACTCAAAAAATTCCCATAGCACTCCAATTGTCATTGAAAAACAAAATGCTACTAAAGCTACAAAAATTGGCTCCATTTTAGCATGGAATTTTTCTGACCTGTTTAAAATATCAATCATTGAAAAACCTATTGCAGCACATAAAAAACCATTTATCGTATGAAGCATTGTATCCCAATTTTTAAATATCCCATAAAAATTTTGAACCTCTCCTAAAATTTCTGCAGAAAAAATAAATAATAATATTATTTTTTCAAGTGTATCTGGTAATTTTATGTTTAATTTTCTATCAATAAATATTGGAATTAAAAATAAAATTAATGTAAGTACACACATAAAAACATTCTCGAAATTTCCCCTTAATAATTGAATTATCATTGTTGCAATTACTAAAACTCTTAATATTATATATATTGTAATATCTTTTTTCTTATACTCACCAATTTCAATTTTTTTCATTAATCAACTTCCTTATAAAATATTTTCTTTTATTTTATTATATGCTAATTATAATAAGATTATTTTTTTGTATTGTATCATATTGTATTAAGAAAAGCGACTAAATAAAAAAATTTTAGTTGCTTTTTTTATATGCAGTCTCCTGCATTTTTCTTTTTTGATTTTTTATATTTATCTCCATCTTTTTTTGATAATTTTATATTTTGTATACCTAATTTAGTACATATCTTAAATTCAGTATATCCTTTATTAATTATTGGATGTCTTAATATTCTATTATCTGCTATATTTACAGTTTGTTTTGAAAATGCTATATATGAAAATTTTTCATCTTCATATGATAGTTGACCATCTTTAAAAAGTTTATGTATTTTGCTTCTTTGCACTCTTGCTGTAAATTGACACCAATCATCTTGTGGTAATGTACATTCATTTTCATGTGGACATGGTGCAATTATATGCGCATTTTCTTGTAATAATTGAGAGCGTATTTGTTTTATATTTGAAAATCCTCGTGGTGTTCCTGGCTCTATCACAAATAGAATTTTATTTGTTGCTTTCCACAGTTTTGAAATTATTTTATTTACTTCATTTTTTGGTAATTCATTTATCATATATGATACCATTATAAAATCTGCTGTTTGATTAATTTCATCTTTTACAATGTCAAACTTTTTCCATTCTGTGTTTTTCAATTTTTCAGAATATGACATTAATTTTTTACCAACTTTTATCATTGAATCTTCTCTTTCAAAACATGTTATATTAGGTGAATTATCTACTAATTCTGTAATTGCCCATGTTGCAGATCCTGTTCCAGCTCCTATATCAAATACTGTATTTATATTAAAATTGTTATTTTCTAAAGTTTTGTTTATTGCACTATAATCAGCCTCATATGTTGCAGGCATTCTTGAAAGAGCATATGCTACTGCTTCATCTGATTCAGTTAGTAATCTTTTACCATCATTATCATTTTTTCTGTATTTTTCACTTATTGATTTTGCTTTTTCATTTATATTTTGCATATTTATAATTTGATTTAATTGATTTTCTAAAGCTCTGTTTAAATCTATTGGAATTGCCATTTTATCTCCTTATTATTTCTTGTTATAATTATATTTTCTATATAAAAAATGAACGCTTTAACATAATGTTAATAATACGCTCATTTTATTAATATTAACTTATTAGAATTTATACCAATCTGGTACCATTAGTAAATCAAGTTCCATTACACCTAAAACAATGTATAAGAATATTGTAACCGAAATACTTGCTATGCCTATAATTAGTCCTGCTGTTCCTATACCTTTCTTTTCAATAATACAACTTACTATACCAAGAACTATTGATAAAACACCAAATATTACAGATACAACTATGTAGCACATTGTTACTACAGATAATATTCCTAATACTAGTGATGCAATACCCAATCCGTAATTTTTCTTTTCTTTAATAACTTTTTGATTTTCTTCCATAAAATTTCCTCCTTTATGAAGTTTCTACTACTTTATTTTAATATATATTGTTATTTTTTTCAAGTTTCAAATTTAAGAATTTGCTATTTCTATATTTACATTTTTTCCTTTTATTGGCTTATCTTTCATACCAGTTAAAACTTCATCTACATAATTTACTGGTACATCCACAAAAGAAAATTTGTCTAATATATTTACTTTTCCTATTTCTTTACCTGATATTGCTGTGTTTGCTGACATACTTCCTATTATGTCTTTTACCATTATTTTGTCTTTTTTACCTAAACTAAAGAATAATCTTACATATCCATTTTCATCTGGTTCATAGCTATTTTTTGAAGTATTGTTTTGCTCTTGCTTTCCATTTATTATTGTAAACATTGCTTTTGCTAAATCTTTTAAATCTATATTTTGATTTGATATTAGTTCATCAAAAATATCTGATTTAATAAATTCTTTTTTACTCATTATATCTGTAACAGATTTAACAAATTCTGTATCTTTTGCTTTATTTATTTCAGATACTGTTGGTATTTTTCCATAAGATATTTTTGTTTTTGCATAATGCTCTATTTCTTGTAATTTATTTTTTTCTTTACCAACAACATATGTTATTGCTTTTCCTACATTTTTATTTCTACCTGTTCTTCCAATTCTATGTACATAATACTCATTTTCTTGTGGAATATCATAATTAATAACTAAATCTAAATTTGCAATATCAATTCCCCTTGCAGCAACATCTGTTGCTATAAGAATTTTTACATCACCCTTTTTAAACTTTTTAATTGTTCTATCTCTTTGATCTTGTTTTATATCACCATGTATAACATCAACATTATATTTTTTAGATTTTAAGTAATCATGTAATTGGTCAACTTTTTTCTTTGTGTTACAAAATACTATCAATTTTTCTGGTTTGTATAAATCAATAACTCTTGTTGTAATTTCGTCTTTCATATTATTTTTTGTTTGAAAAGCTATTTGGTCAATATTTTCTACTGTTAGCTCTTTTGCTTTTATTTTTATTTTTTTAGGATTTTTTAAATATTTTTTTGTAATTGCCATTATCTTTTCATTCATTGTTGCAGAAAATAACAATGTTTGTCTTTCTTCTGGAACTTCTTGCAAAATTGTTTCAATATCTTCTCTAAATCCCATATTTAGCATTTCATCTGCTTCATCTAATATAACCATTTTTACGTTTGATAATTTTATAGTCTTTTTTCTCATGTGATCCATTATTCTACCAGGTGTTCCAACTACAACTTGAACTCCTTTTCTTAATGGTATTATTTGTTTTTCTATTGGTTGACCACCATATACAGTAAGCAATTTTAAATTTTCAGTATATTTTGTAAATTTTCTTAATTCATCTGTAATTTGGCAAGCTAGCTCTCTTGTTGGTGCTAATATTAATATTTGTGTTTTTTTATTTTTTACATCAACATTTTCAATTGCTGGAATACCAAAAGCAGCAGTTTTTCCTGTACCTGTTTGTGATAATCCTATTATATCATTTCCATTCATAATTTCTGGTATTGATTTTTCTTGTATTTCTGTTGTCTCATCATATCCTATATCCTGTAATGCTTTTAATAATTTTTCTGATAAATTTAACTCATTAAATTTCATATTTTCTCCCCTACTCTATTTTTTTATTATGATTATTGGCTAAAAAAACAGACTTAAAACAAATTTCAAAATATGTTTTAAGTCAAATTTTTTTCTTTTTTCATTTATATGATATATTTTTACATCAACTAATAAACATAAATTTCACATTTATTAGTATACCATGTTTTTGAATTTATGTAAAGTTTTGTCTATCAAAATTTTTATGTTTATTTTATTATAATTCACGGTTTTAAAGAAACCATTTCGAAAATATTATAAAGTTATAATTATCTTTTGATTACAATCTTGTGTATATTGTTATTTTCTTTTATTCTTGCCAAATAAATATATATATGATAAAAATATTTTATAAAATTTTTATGTGAAGGAGAATAAATATTATGATTAATATTGTAAAAAATATTGATAATGCAAATTTTGTTACACATGCTGGTAAATTTCATGCTGATGAAATTTTTGCTACAATATTGTTAGAGGAAATTTATGGTGAAATTAATTTAATTAGGCTACCTGAAGTAGATGGCCTTAATTTAGATAATAAATTTGTATATGATATTGGTGGTGGAGAATTTGATCATCATCAAATTGGTGGAAATGGTCAGAGAAATTCTGGTATAAAATATGCAGCTTTCGGCTTGGTTTGGAAAGCTTTTGGTAGAAAATTTTTAGAGCAAAAAAATGCAAACAATATTGAAGATTGTTTTTACATGTTTGACAAAAATTTTGTTCAATTTATAGATGCAGGAGATAATGGACAAATAAAATATGAAAACATTGATATTAAATTAGTAACACTATCTGATGTAATTGAAGGCTTTAATCCTAACTGGAATGAAGATATTGATTCTGATGAAAAATTTAAAGAAGCCTTGCAAATTGCCAAAAAGATTTTTAATAATAAAATTGAATCAACAATTGCCAAATGTGATGCTAAAAAGTTTGTTGAGCAAGCAATTGAAAAATCCGAAAATGGAATAATGATTTTAGATAAATTTATGCCATATCAAGAATTTGTATTAGAATCAACTAATCCTAAGGCACAAAATATATTATATGCTGTTTTTAAATCAAATCGAAAAGGATATACAATAAGAGCAATTCCAAAAGAGCTTGGAAGTTTTGCAAATAGAAAAAAATTTCCTGATACATGGTGTGGTTTAAGAAATGAAGAATTACAAAAAGTAACTGGAGTATCAACAGCAACCTTCTGCCATAATGCAGGATTTATATGTGTAGCTGACAATCTTGAAGATGCCTTAAAATTAGCCGAACTCGCTGTAAGAAATTAAACTGTGAGAAAAGTGGACGGTTCTCTTTCTTACCTTAAATTTTTTACTTTTTTTGCTTGTTTAAACTCTTGACATATGTATTCTTTAGAAATATAATTTTCATATAAATTTTATAAGGAGGGACACATATGAGAAAATATTTATGTGAATTTATCGGTACTGCAGTTCTTGTATTATTTGGTTGTGGAACAGCAGCAATAACTGGAGGATCATTACTAGTAACAGCATTAGCTTTTGGTTTATCTATAGTAGCTATGGCTTATGTAATTGGTAATATTTCTGGATGTCATGTTAATCCAGCAGTTTCTTTAGCAATGTTAATAAATGGAAAAATATCAGTAAAAGATTTTATTGGATATGTTATAGCACAGGTTTTAGGTGGTTTTGCTGGAATTGCACTTTTCTGGGCAATAATTTCTTGTACATCTTATGATATTACTTTAATTGGTTTTGGAGCAAACGGATTTGATGCTTCATCATCTCTAGAAATCAATATGTTGGGTGCTTTTATTGTAGAAACTATCCTTACATTTGTATTTATATATACAATATTAGGTGTAACTTCAGACGAGAAAAAATCTTCAATTTCTGGATTAATAATTGGTTTAACTTTAGCATTCGTACACATATTAGGAATTCCTTTTACAGGAACTTCAGTAAATCCAGCAAGAAGTTTAGCTCCAGCTGTATTTTCAAAAATACTATTACCAAATAGTACTGCATTATTGCAAGTATGGGTATTTATTGTGGCTCCATTAGTTGGTGCAACAATAGCTGCTTTTGTATATAAATTTTTAAATAAAAAAGAAGCTTAAGAGCAAAATATTATTATTATTAAAAAAAGAGATTTAAGTTAATAATTAACTCAAATCTCTTTTTTATTAAAGTTCAAATTGTGAATTATATAAGTCAGCATAGAATCCTTTTTGTGTCATTAGTTGTTCATGGTTTCCTTGCTCTATAATGTTTCCATCTTTCATTACTAAGATTAAATCGGCATTTTTTATTGTTGATAATCTGTGTGCTATTATGAAAGATGTTTTTCCTTCTGTTAGCTTATCCATTGCTTTTTGTACTAGCCCTTCTGTTCTTGTATCTACATTTGATGTTGCTTCATCTAATATTAAGAATGGTGCATCATGTATCATTCCTCTTGCAATTGTAAGTAATTGTCTTTGTCCTGCTGATACACTATCATTATCTGATATTTTTGAATCATATCCATTTGGTAATGTTTTTATAAAGTGATGTAATCCAACTTCTTTACATACTTCCTTTACCATTTCGTCTGTAACATTTTGTCTGTTATATATTATGTTTTCTTTTATTGTACCATTAAATAACCAAGTATCTTGTAATACCATTGTAAATAAATCATGTATATTTTCTCTTGTTAAATCCTTTGTTGACACCCCATCTATTTTTATATCACCAGAATTTATATTATAAAATTTCATAAGAAGATTTACCATTGTTGTTTTTCCAGCTCCTGTTGGACCTACTATTGCAACCTTTTGTCCTGGAAGTGCTGTTGCTGTAAAATCTTTTATTGTTGGCTTATCATTATTATCATATTGGAATACAACATTTTTAAATTCTATTTTTCCTTTTACATTTTTTCTATCTAGAGTTTTTGTTATATTGCTCTGATTTGTCATTTCTTCTTCATCAACAAACTCAAATACTCTTTCACTTGCTGCAGCTGTTGATTGTAATGATGTCATTGCTTGTGCAATTTGAGATAATGGTGATGTAAATAATCTTACATATGTTATAAATGCAACTATTACACCAAATGAAATACTTCCATCTGCTGCTAATAATGCTCCAACTATACATACAGCTACATAACCAAAGTTACCTATAAAGTTCATTATTGGCATCATTAATCCAGAGAAAAATTGACTTTTTCTATTACTGTCACAAACCTTTTGATTTAATTTATCAAATTCTTCATCAGCCTTTTTTCTACCATTATATGCTTTTACAACATTTAGTCCAGAATATACTTCTTCTATATGACCATTTAAATTTCCTAAATTTTCCTGTCTTGCAATAAAATATTTTTGTGATTTTTTTAATATTAAAATCATTCCAATAAATCCTATTAAACTTGCTACAATTGCTGTAATTGCTAATATCCAATTTGTAACAAACATCATTATAATTGTTCCTAAAAATAATGTAACGCTACTTACCAATGTTGCAAGTGATTGGTTCATTGATTGAGCTATTGTATCAACATCATTTGTTACTCTTGATAAAATATCACCAGTTTGATGTCTGTCAAAATATTTTAATGGTAATTTATTTATTTTTGTAGAAATTCTACTTCGTAAGCCTTTTGCAAATTTATTTGCTACTATAGTCATTGATATTGATTGAATATATGTGCATAATGCACTTGCTAAATAAATACATACTAATATTAAAGTTATCTTTTTAATTTTATCTATATTCATAAATGGTTTAACAACTTTTTGTATAGATTCTGGCACTTTATCTATTTTAGCATATAACTCGCTTGCACTTGTTCCTTCAGTTAAAGTACTCATTTCTGTTATATATTTATATTGATCATCTGTAGAAATTTTTGTGCCATCTATTTCAAATTCAGAAAATAAAATATCTTTCATACTTTCAGGTATTGTTATATTTGTATTTTTTTCACCATCTTGCATTTGTGAAATTAATGTTAATAATTCTATTTTATCTTTAGAAGAAATTTCTTTTCCTTCATATGTAGAATCTGGTAGAATTATATTTAAAATGCTTTCTGGTAACTGAGCAATACTTTTAAATAATTCATCTTGCTTTTCTGATTCGCTTGGTTGTTTAATTACATCTTGAAATTTTTGTTTATCTTCTGTACTAATGTCTTGTGATGACATTATTTGTGTAATAGAATCTTTTGATAAATTCATTTGTAATATTTTAGGCATTACATCTGCCATTTTTTCTTGACTAAAATTTTCAGTTATTTTGCTTGAAAGTTCTTGCATATTGTCCTTATTAACTACTAATCCTGTGGAAATTTCATCTGTTAAATCTGATAATATATTTGGTGCACTTATTGATAAAATTGAACCAGCTATTGCTAAAATTAATGCAACTAATATAACTGCTTTAAAACCATGCAATTCACTAAACAATCTTTTTATTGCACTATTAAAATCTTTTGCTTTTTCACCTGCACCAGCTCCTGGACCTCCCATTGGTCCTCTTGGCATTCTTCTAGGAGTTTTTTCATTATTATTTTCTATTCCGCATTTTCTAATTCCTCCTTTGATAATTGTGATAGTGCTATTTCTTTATATACATCACAGTTTTTTAATAGCTCTTTATGTGTTCCCATTCCTACTGAAACACCATCTTCTAATACTATTATTTTGTCTGCATTCATTATTGTTCCAATTCTTTGTGCTACAATCAAACTAGTTGCATCTTTTGTGTATTCTTTTAATGCTTTTCTTAATAAAAAATCTGTTTTATAATCTAACGCTGAAAAACTGTCATCAAATATATAAATTTCTGGACTTCTTGCTATTGCTCTTGCTATTGCTAATCTTTGTTTTTGACCGCCGGATACATTTGTTCCACCTTGTGCTATATGAGTATCATATTTTTCATCCATTTTTTCAACAAACTCTTTTCCTTGTGCTACTTCTATAACTTTTTTTATTTTTTCTTCAGATATTTCACCTTTTCCATTATCACCATATGCTATATTTGAATTAACAGTACCATTAAACATTACAGCTTTTTGTGGCACATAACCAATTTTATTGTGCAAAAATTCTTGTGTATAATCTTTTACATTAACTCCATCAACTAAAACTTCCCCCTCTGTTGCATCATAAAAACGAGGTACTAAGTTAATTAATGTTGATTTTCCACTACCTGTTGAACCTATAAAAGCTACAGTTTCTCCTTTGTTTGCTTTAAATGAAATATTTTTTAATAAATATTCATCAGCATCTGGATATTTAAATGAAACATTTTTAAATTCAACAGTTCCAACTTCATTTGTTTTATTTGTATTTATATTTCCATCTTTTATTGTTATGTCTGTATCTAAAACCTCATTAATACGGTTTGCAGATACTTGCGCACGAGGTAACATCATAAATATCATAGCCAACATTAGGAATGACATTATTACTTGCATTGCATATGAACTAAATACAACCATATCTCCAAATAGACCTAGTTTATTAACCATTGAAGCATCTCTTATTAAATATGCTCCTATAAAGTAAATAGCTAAAGTTAAAAAATACATTACTAAATACATTACTGGTTGCATTATAGCAAATTTCTTTTGATTGTACATTTGTTGGTTTGTTAATTTTGTATTAACATCTTCAAATTTATTTTCTTGATAATTTTCTGCATTAAAGGCTCTTACAACTCTAATTCCTGTTAAGTTTTCTCTTGTTACTCCATTTATTTTATCTGTCAATTTTTGAACAATTTTAAATCTAGGCATTACAATTATTGTTAATATTGAAATTACTGTTAATAAAATTAAAACCGCAATTCCAGTTGTCATACTCCATTGCCAACTTTTATTTAATATTTTTGTAATTGCCCATATTGCTGTAATAGGTGCTTTTATCATTAATTGCAATCCCATTGCAACTAACATTTGAACTTGTGTTATATCATTTGTTGTTCTTGTAATTAAACTGCTTGTAGAAAATCCCTTTACTTCGCTCATGGCTAAGTCTTCAACCTTATCAAATAATTTTTTTCTTACTGATTTTGAAAAATTAGCCGCAACTGTAGCAACTAAATATCCAACAATTACTGCAGATACTAAACTTCCAAATGCGCAACCTAGCATATATGCACCATTTTTTATAATATCACTCATTTGACTTCCTTCAGTTTGAACTAATACAGTAATTTCTGACATATAATCTGGCATTTTTAGCTCTAACCATACTTGAACTATAATTAATATTAAACTAATTAGAGCTAAAAACCATTCTTTTTTTGTTAAATTTTTTAATAGTTTTATCATAATTTCATCCTTCCTATATATTAAATATGTAAAATTCAAACATTATATTTATATTCTTTTACAAACACTTTCTGTTCTTTCAGACATATTTTCTATATTCTCTTTCATTTTATCAATTACATTAGAAAAAATTTCTAAATCTGTTTTTGAAATATCTTTTATTACTATTTTTTCCAATTCATCTAATTTTTTTTCACTTTTTTCAAATATTTCTTCTGCATTTTTATTTAAAATTATTTTTTTTATTCTCGTATCTTCTTTATCTGTAATACGTGTTATAAAACCATTTTTTTCCATAGTTTTTAAAACACCAGATACTGTTGCTCTTCGTAATTTTAAAACATTTTCTAAATCTCTTTGATATATATCTTCATTTTTATGTTTCAATATATATGCTATTATTTGCATTTGTGTAGGCGTAGGAAATATTTTTTGTTTTTTTAAATTACATTGCTCTGGAATAAATTCTTTTTCATCAATAAACAGCCTTATTATCATTTTTTCTAAAGACCTTATTTTATATAAAGTCTCATGACTTTTCATAAAATCCCCTCTTTTCATTTTGTAAGTTGCCTTACGTTATATATTATTATCTTTTAAAAAAATTGTCAATTGCCTTACAATTTTTTCACTAAAAATTCACATTTAGAGCAAAATAAAAGCATTATGCTAATACATATGCTTTTATTTTTGCAAGAATGTTCTTCTATTTTATTGGCAATTTCACTATCATTCGTGTTCCCTTTTCTATATTTTTATTATCTACTTTTATTGTTCCTTTATGCAATTTTACTATATTGTATGCTATAGATAAGCCTAGTCCCATTCCACCTTTTTCGCGTACTCTTGATTTTTCTGCTCTGTAAAATCTTTCGAATATATGCTCTTGATCTTGTTTGCTTATGCCTATTCCTGTATCTATTACTTCTATTATACATCTGTTTTCTTTTTGTATGTTTTTATCTTTATTGAATCTTTTGGCTTTGTATATTTTAAGCTATTATCTAGTAAAATTATTAATTTTTCTTAAAATAAAAAATAATTATATTGTAACATTTTTTCTTATCATTAATATTATAAAATGGGGTGATTTTATGGGATTAACTTCTTCGTCAACAGGTAATAACTTAATAAATACTAATAATCTAATCCATAATCAAGATTTTACTATTGGTTTAGCTGGCAATCCTAATGTTGGCAAATCTACTATATTTAATAGTTTAACTGGAATGCATCAACACACTGGTAACTGGCCTGGAAAAACTGTTTCAAATGCTTCTGGATATTTTGAATATAATAATAAAAACTTTTTAATTTTTGATATTCCTGGTACATATTCCTTAATGTCGAATTCTGAAGAAGAAGAAATTGCTAGAGATTTTATTTGTTTCCAAAAACCAGATGCAACTATAGTAGTTATTGATGCTACTTGTTTAGAAAAAAGTTTAAACTTAGTATATCAAACTATGGAAATTACTTCTAATGTAATTGTTTGTGTTAATTTACTTGATGAAGCAGAAAAAAAAGGTATTAATATTAACTTAAATTTATTATCAAAAGAGCTCGGCGTTCCTGTTGTTGGAACAATTGCAAATAAAAAACATACTTTAGATAAATTAAAAAGTATAGTTTTTAATTTTTGTACAAATAAAATACATTTCCAACCAGTTTTAGTCACTTATCCTGATAATATAGAAAAAAATATTTTAGAAATTTCCAATAGTTTAAAAAATATTTTACCTGAAGAATATACATATCTTTCTAGATGGATTTCTTTAAAAATTATAGATTATGATGACACCATAATACAAAACATAAATAACAAAATTTTTAAAGCTAATGCTATAAATGTAAATTCCTTGAAATCATCTAATGAAAATATAAAAAATACAATTGTATCTTCTATTGTAAAACAATGTGAACATGTTGGAAAAAAAGTAACAACTTTTACTCGTAATTCAAAGAATACTGATAGAAAAATTGATAAAATTCTTACTTCAAAAACATTTGGTATTCCAATAATGTTACTTTTTTTAGGCATAATTTTTTGGATTACAATTATTGGAGCTAATTACCCATCACAATTGCTTTCTACTTTTTTTAATTTTTTACAAGATAAGTTAATAATCTTGTTTAATAATTTGAATGTACCAAGTTTTATTACTAATCCACTAATTTATGGTGTTTATCAAACTACGACTTGGGTGATTAGTGTTATGCTTCCTCCAATGGCTATATTTTTTCCAATTTTCACTTTATTAGAAGATTTAGGATTTTTACCAAGAATTGCTTTTAATTTAGATAAATGTTTTAAACGATGTTGTACTTGTGGAAAGCAAGCATTAACCATGTGTATGGGATTTGGTTGTAATGCTGCAGGTGTTGTTGGTTGTAGAATTATTGATTCAAAAAGAGAAAAGATTATTGCAATGTTAACTAATTGCTTTGTTCCATGCAATGGTAGATTTCCTTTTTTAATTACAATTGCCACAATTTTTGTTGGTGGATTATTTAGTGGTGTTTTTTCCTCTTTAGTAGCAACTGCAACTGTACTTCTTATTGTTTTACTTGGAATTTTTATGACAATTATTGTTTCAAAATTTTTATCAAAAACACTGCTAAAGGGTAAACCTACATCTTTTATACTAGAGCTACCACCTTACAGAAAACCACAAATTGGAAAAGTAATTGTTCGTTCAATTTTTGATAGAACAATATTTGTTCTAGGTAGAGCTTTAGCTGTAGCTGCTCCTGCAGGTTTAATTATTTGGTTATTAGCAAATTTACATATTGGTGATATAACATTATTATCATTTGTTGCAAATATTTTAGACCCTTTTGCTAGACTTATGGGATTAGACGGATATATTTTAACTGCATTTATATTAGGATTACCAGCTAATGAAATTGTATTACCAATTATTTTAATGTCATATCTTGGTGATAGTGCTCTTGTTAATTTAGAAGATACTTTTTCAATTGGTAATATTTTAGTTCAACATGGATGGACTTTTATTACAGCAATAAATGTTATGATATTTTGCTTATTACATTTTCCATGTAGCACTACTTTAATTAGTATAAAAAAGGAGAGCCGGAAGCTTAAAATGGTGCATACTTGGTTTCGTAATTCCAACTGTTTGTGGAATAGCTTTATGTGTGTTTACTAATTTAATTTGGAAAATATTTGTATAAAACATTTTCTATGAAATAAAAAAAACAGCGATTGAATAAAACAATCGCTGCTAATCCATTTACTGCTTTTTGACATTCTTATTTTTTTCTCTTGAATACGCGAGTTTTTCCATCATCGTTATCCTGCTCATGTTGGCTGAATTCCAATGTGTCATCTACATATTCATCTTCCTGTGCTTTTGGCTTTTCCATTGCGGATCCTCTATATATAGCTGATTCTTCATTTGTAGTACTATATCTATTACCATATATTGGTTGTCCACTCAAATTGCCATTTCCATACATAGCCTGTTGATTATAATCATATGACTGATTGGGTTGCACTGCATTTCCTGTATTTTTCACATAATCTCCTCTTGGAATATATATCGTATTTTCCCCATCAGAGTTTTTTATGCGAGTTTGCCTACGAACCCGACGTTGCACATACATGTCTTCTGGTTCATCATAACTATAATCATCTTCATACTCATCATAGCCTAATTTTCCATTACCATCAATGTACCCACTGCTAGAAGATTTTGTTTTTCTTACTTTCTTTCTTCTAACAAATTTAAACCTACTAAGTAAATTTGAAATACCTCCGCTTCTTCTACGATAAACTTTCTTCCTATGACTTCCGTTTTTCTGAGTCTGCCTCTGCTGATTTCTTTTGATGTGTCTTTTTCTCCTCAACTTATTATACAAGAAGTTTACAATCTTCTTGATGATCCAAAGAAAAATCAATACCACCAAAATATCGCTAATCAGTATAACAATAGAATTAACAGTTTCAGCATCCACTGCCCTAGTTTCAAACAAGCTATTAATTCTGTCATTCTTTTCCAAAATCAAAAGCTTACCGTTGATAAATTGGTTTAATGTTGCAAAAATGCTTTTCATCCAAACCAAAAACTTGTCCATATCGCTCTACCTCCGAAGTTACAGTAAATGGATTCATGATTTTACTTTTCGTAAACCACTATAATATAATACAATTTTTATCGAGTTATGTCAAGTATCTTTCATTTTTTCATTTTTTCATTTTTTTATAAAAAAACACTTACATGCTCAAAAAAAAATATGATATAATAAAATTTAGCTAAAAATAGCTTACATATTTCATATGTATCTATATAGATTAGCAAAATAATGAAAAGGAGTTTTTATATGAAAGAAACAAGATTACCTCAAAACGGAAAAGAAGGTTTACTTTATGGTAGTATTATTTGCTTAATAACAGTTATTGTAATGCTTATGCTAAATATAGGAACTGCATTTGGTGGATTAACTAAAGATGCATTTTTAGTTATTGTAAAAATGTTGCCAGTTATTTGGATTGTTGCAATGCTAGTAGAATCACTTATTGTTGGTAGAATAGCCGAAAAATTAGTTAACAAATTTACTATGCCTTCAGATGGATTTAATACACACATATTATTTAACATATTATTTTGTGTAACTGGTATGTCAGCAATTATGACAATATTAGGATCTTTAATAGGTAATGGCATTAGTTTTGAACCATTTTTAACATTTTTCTCACATTGGCCAAGAAATTTTTGCGTCGCTTTTTGGTGTGAAATTTTACTTGCTCAACCAACAGCTAGATCTGCAATGAAATTACTTCATCAATATAAAGAGCGTAATTTACCATTAGTAGAATCAATTAATGAACCTGATTCAATAAGTGAAGATTTATCAGAATAAAAAATAGGCAAAAGAAAATATTATCTCTTTTGTCTATTTTTTATTTTATCTTTTAATAAATTTTCCACTAATCATTTTTACTATCCCTTTATTCATTAATATTGCATATATAACAGTCAATAATAATGCAATTGCTTGGAATATTACATTATTTGAATAATATGATACAAATACTACTAATGTAATTAACACAGTCATCGTTAAATCTTTTGAGTGTTTTAATTTTACAAACTCTTTCATTTTATTTTTTCTATACCAATATAAAAAGATTGATGATAATAATGTTGATAAAGCTGCAGCATATATTCCTATAAATTTGATTAGTGCTATATCTACAATAAGATTAATTATAGCTGATACAAGTGTTGTAGTTCCGATTATTTTTGTTCTTTTGTATGCACTAAATATTCCACCATAAAAACTTGCCATATTAGAAAAATATACAGAAAATACTAGTATTGGAATATATAAATATGCTTCTTTATATCCCCCATTAATTAAAATTCCAAATATAAATGGAACTACTGCAACAACTCCTACTGTTGCTGAATATACTATATTTTTTAATGATGTGTATATTTTATTATAATATTTATTACTATCATCTTCATGAAGTGCCTTTGCTGCTGACTCTTTCCATGCTATTGCAAAATAATTATATACTGTATTTATTATTGTTGGGAATTTATTTGATACAGCATATATACCATTACTTGCTGGACCTAAAGCTGATGTTATTATTACTCTATCTGACAAATTTATTATTGTCCACGATAAGCTGTGTGGAATTAATGGTATTGAGTATACAAGCATTTCCTTCATTAATTTTTTATTTATTAATTTTACATCAATAAATTTTAATAAATGAACATTTGCTGATAAAAATACAACCATTATCATATTAGCAATAATTACTGATAATAGTAAACCATCTACTTTTAAATTTGTTCCTAATATAAATACTATATTTAGAACTATTGTTATTACACTTAAAATAAAATTAGATAAAGAATATAATTTTATTCTTCCTAGACCCCTTACTAAAGCATTCATTAATGCCATAAGTACAACTGCTATAACATATGGTATAAACAGTTTTGTTGTATTAATTGAAAATATTTTTATTACTGCAAATATAATTACACATGCTATTACAAGTGTTGTAAGTATTGTTATTACAGTTTGCGTTATAATACTTTTTTCTTCTTTTTTACTTTTAGCATCTATTAAAAATCTAAACATAGATTCTTCTAAGGTTAGTGTTATAAATGGTGTTATAAATGTTATTATTGTTATTATTAAATCATAATTACCATACTGCTCTGTTGTTAATTTAGCAGTGTATAATGACACTAATAAAAAAGATACTATTTGAGTACTAAATTTTCCAATTGCTATTATAAAAGTATTTTTTATTAATTCTTTTTCTTGTTTCATTTACAATCCTTTCTCCTTTCAATATTAACCGTCTAGGCAAAATTTTATCATATTGCTTTTTAAAATACAATACTAATTATTTTTATATTATTATTGTAAATTTTATCTTTTTATGTAATAATTAGGACATAAAATAAATAAAGGAGGATTTTTTATGAAAAAAGCAATTATTATAATTGTATCAGTCTTGGTTGTAGCACTTGGTACTTGCACATGTTTATATTTTTTCACAGACACATTTAACTTTTTAAAACCTGCAAGCACAAATTTTTCAAACCAAGCAAAAAAATTATTAGGTACTGATAAGGATAACAAATATTCTAATTATGAGGAGTTTTTAAACAGATTAAAATTAACAGACAAATCTTATGTTGGAAATGCTGATATTAGTATGAATGTATCTTTACCAAGTAGTGTTGTTGATTCTTCAACACAAAAATTAATAAACTCATCAACTGTTAAATATTCAGGCAGTTATGATGCATCTTCAAAAGCTATGTCTAACAATATAGGATTATATAAAGATAGCAAAGAGTTTTTAACATTAAAACTTTTACAAAAAGATCAAACAATGAGTATAGGATGTTCAGATTTATATGACAAAACTTTAAATTTTGATATGTCAAAATATGAAGAATTTTGCCAAAAAAACAATATTACTGTAGATGATGAAACTAAAGAATCTATAAATATGTTAAATTCTTTAAATGATAATAATTCTGCAGACTTGTTATATGATTTATTTTATCTTTCAGAAGCTGATTATAATTCATTAAATAAAACTTATGGAAACTTATTAGTTGATCTTATTGATAAAGATAATTATTCAACTAAGAAAAACCAAAAAATTTCAGTTAATGGTGATGATGTAAAAACTACAGCATATTCTTTAACATTATCTGGAGAAGATACTTATAATCTTATCAACAAATTTGTTGATTTAGTAAAAAAAGATGAAACTACTAAAAAATTAATCATTGATAAATATAAAGTACTAAAAAAATACAATGGAGTATTATATTCATCATATTCTGAAACTTCAAGTATAGTAGAATCAACAAATTCAGAAGAGTTCCCAGATTTAACAACAGATGATATTGATAAATATTTAGATGAATTAGTAAAAAAATTAGAAGAAAATAAAGATAAACTTACAAAATCAGATGAATGTTTAAAATTCACAATTTACTCTAATAAAAAAAGCGAACCAGTAAAATTTGAAATATCTGCTTTAAAAGATAAAAAAGATAAAGATGGATCTGTACTATTTACTGAAGACTTATCAGATGGAAAAACAAAATATACTATTAGTATAAAAGAATTAAATAATATATTAAACAATGATAGTAATGATGATGACGATGATACAGACATAGATATATTCTCAAATACTTCAAAAAATACAACATCATCAAAAAATAATACTTCAACTGATAACATAATTTCATCAATAAATAGCTCATCAAAATCAAATTCAAAATCATCAAGCTCATCATCTTCTAGTTCATCAAGTTCAAGTACTATTAGCACACTTATGAATTCACTTACAGATATTATTATCGAAGATGATTACACAAAAACTGATGATTCTAAAAAAGGTACTATAACTGTATCTGCAAAAGCTTCTGGTTCAAAACAAGACATGTTAAAAATTGATTATGAAAATATAAATTCAAAATCAGAATATAAATCAAGTTTCTCTGTATCTTGTCCTCTATATTCATCTGTATCTCTTGATTATACATATGATATAACCGGTTTAGACTCAGATACACAAAACATAAAATTTGAAGTTAATGGAAAATATAACTATTATTCAGCAAAACTTTCTGCTACAGGTTCTATAACATATGGAAAATCTAATATTCCAGAATTAACTGCTGATAATTCTGTTGATGTATTTAACTTATCAAAAGAAGATTACCAAAAATTAGAAACAGATATAATTACAAAAGCTTCAGATACATTGCCAGAAAAATTAGCATTATATGGAATTAAAGTAACAAAAGAAGAAATTTTATCAGCTATACCAGATACTCAACCTACAGCAACTCAAGATGCTACAACACCTGATACTACAACACCAGATGCTACAAATCCAGTTGTAACAGAACCAGCTGCTTAAAATACAAAAAAGAAAAATCTTCGTTTATGAAGATTTTTCTTTTTTTATTTTTCTATATTTATCTTTTTTTCAATTATATACTGTGGTCGATTTTTACTTTCATCATAAATTCTTGCTATATATTCAGACATTATCCATAATGATAGTAGTTGAACACCTGCAAAAAATGTTATCCCCAACATTAAAGATGTCCATCCTGCTGATAAGTTATTTAATTTAAATATATATGAAATTAATGCATATATTAATAATATAAATGATATGACAATACTTAATATTCCAAGTCCACCTACAATTTTTAACGGTTTTGTTGAAAAACTTATTATTCCATCTGATGCCAATTTTAACATTTTCTTTAATGGATATTTTGTCTTTCCTGCAAATCGTTCTTTTCTTTCATATTGAAAAGGAATTTGTTTATATCCAACCCAACTAAATAAACCACGTAAAAATTTGTTATGTTCTGGTAATGAATTAATTGTATCAACAACTTTTCTATCTACCAATCTAAAGTCACCAGTATCTTTTGGAATTTCAACATCGGATAATGCATTTAATGTTTTATAAAATATTTTTGCTGTAAATAGTTTAAATACAGACTCACCATCTCTTGTTTTACGCTTCCCATAAATTACATCATTTCCTGCTTCCCATAATTTAAGCATTTCTGGAATTAGCTCTGGCGGATCTTGTAAATCTGCATCTATTATAACAATTGCATCTCCAGTTACATATTTTAAACCTGCCGTTACAGCACATTGGTGTCCAAAATTTCTTGAAAATGATAATACTTTTAGTCTTTTATCTCTTATAGCTAAATTCTCTAATATGGATAATGTTTTATCTCTACTACCATCATTTATACAAATTATTTCATAATCATAGTTTTCAATATTTTGCAACACAGATGTCATTCTTTTATAGCATTCTTCTGCCACTTCTTCTTCATAATACATTGGAATTATAACTGAAATTTTTTTCATTATAAATTATCCTTTCATTATTCTATTTTTTATCATTTTCCTCACGAATTCCATTATATTCTTTTATAAAATACAATGGTCTATTTTTTGTTTCATTAAATATTCGTCCTAGATATTCTCCCATTATTCCAAATAACATTATTTGAATTCCAGCAAAGAATAATACTAATAATATTATCGCTTGAAAAGCTTGTATTGCAACATGTTGTGTTACACATTTCACAATTACATATACAAAATAAACTACTAATGCTAAAAATGTTGGTATTGATAAATATGTAGATATTCTTAATGGAGATGTTGTAAATGATGTTATTCCGTCTATAGCTAAATCTATTAATTTTTTATAATTCCATTTTGTTGTTCCTGCAACCCTTGGATCACGATCAAATAAAACTTCTTTTTTATTATATCCTATCCAACTAAACATACTTTTTGAACATCTTTGGGTTTCTCTTAATTGTTTTAACGCATTTACACATCTTCTATCTAATAATCTAAAATCACCAGTATCCTTTTGTATTTCTACTCTTGTTAAACTTTGTAATACTTTATAATACATCTTTGATGTAAATTTTTTTAAGAATGTTTCACCTTTTCTTGATTTTCTTCTTGCATATACATCATCATATCCCTCTTCCCAGTATTTTATTAATTCTGGAATTAGCTCTGGTGGATCTTGTAAATCTGCATCTATAAAAATTACACAATCTCCTTTTGCATAATCTAAACCAGCTATCATTGCAACTTCTTTTCCAAAATTTCTTGAAAAGTCAACATAGCTTATTTTTGAATCTTTTTCTCTTAGCCCTTTTATTATTTTTAATGTATTATCTTTACTTCCATCATTTATAAACAATAATTCAAATTCATAATTTTTTAAATTTAATATTACTTTACTCAACCTATCATATAATAAAGGTAATGATTCTTCTTCATTATATGCAGGTATTATTATTGATACTTTTTTCATTTTCTTCTCCTTTTTATGCATATTTTATATAATAGCATATTTTAAAGGATTATTCAATTTTTTCACAAAACTTTCATTTATTTAATTATAATTTATCTAGCTCTTCTGGTGGTAATATTTTTAATAGCTCCAAAGCTAAATCTAATGTTTGATTTATATCTCTAAATTCATATTTACCTTGATTTATAAATTTTTTTTCAAACTGTTCTCCAAATTCTAGATATTTCTTATCTTTTGGTGTTAAATCTGCTTCACCTAATACTTTTGCCAAAGCTCTTACCTCTTGAACTTTAGAGTATGAAGCAAAAATTTGATCTGATATTTTACTATGGTTATCACGAGTTACACCTTTGCCAATTCCATCTTTCATTAATCTTGAAAGCGAATCTAATATATTAATCGGTGGTGTAATACCTTGTTGATACAAATCTCTACTTAAAACAATTTGTCCTTCTGTTATATATCCAGTTGTATCTGGTATTGGATGTGATATATCATCATTAGGCATAGTCAAAATAGGTATTTGTGTAATAGACCCATCTTTTCCCTTTATTTGACCAGCTTTTTCATATATTGAAGCGAAATCACTATACAAATATCCTGGATAACCTTTTCTACTTGGTATTTCACCCTTTAAAGTAGAAATTTCTCTTAAAGCCTCTGCATAAGCAGTCATATCTGTCAAAACAACCAAAACCTGCATATCTAAATCAAAAGCCAAATATTCAGCACAAGTCAAAGCCAACTTAGGAGTCAAAATACGCTCAATAGAAGAATCATTCGACAAATTTTCAAACATAACAACTTTAGAAAGAACACCATTCTCCTTAAAACTTTTCTTAAAAAACTCCGCAGTTTCATACTCAGCTCCCATTAATCCAAAAACAATGGCAAAATCACCACCATCTGTTATATCAGATTGTCTAATAATTCTTTCAGCAAGTTCATTATGATTAATACCACTACCCGAAAAAATAGGTAACTTCTGACCTCTAATCAAAGTCATCAAACCATCAATAGTAGAAATACCAGTTTGAATAAAATTTCTAGGATACTTTCTAGAAACTGGATTAATAGAGCTAGAATTAATATCACGCTCAACACAAGCTTCAATTTCACCTAAATCATCAATAGGATTACCAGTACCATCAAAAATTCTCCCCAACATACTAGGAGACAACTTAAGCTTCAAAGGCTCTCCCATAAAAACAGAGCTAACCTCCTTAGTATCAATACCATTAGTACCCTCATACACCTGGATAGTAGTAATATCATCATCCAACCTAATAATATTACCAAGCCTACGCTCACCATTCTTTAAAATTAAAGTAACCTTCTCCTCAAACGACACATCCTTAGGAGTCCTAATAAACACCAAAGGGCCATTAATCGAATCAAGTCCAACATACTGAATCTTCATAAACAAGCACCAAGCCTTTCTCTAATTCACTAATTCACTCTTCCACCTACTAACTTCTCCTCTCAACCAGAGCCAAAAGCTCAAAGCCTGGCTAAGCGCAGGTGGGGGTTGTATATATTTTTGAAAA